>Ga0209185_1000381_pt1 | contig 54453 bp, 41 predicted proteins | sample SidtaG_2_FD_187425 | JGI IMG/M metagenome (GOLD analysis project Ga0209185, IMG submission 187425) | Marine algal microbial communities from Sidmouth, United Kingdom - Sidmouth_Asex2 metaG (SPAdes) (version 2) | ecosystem: Host-associated > Algae > Red algae > Unclassified | place: Sidmouth... | reverse complement strand
CGTCTAAAGACTCACCAAACATGTCAAATGTTACTTCAGCAGCTTCGTCATGTTCATTAGTAATACGTACAAAGTTACCCGCAGCAGTTACCACGTAAGGAACTTTAAGAACCGCACCGTTTACACCGATTTGATGAGATTTTTTATCTTTTGCACAATGGTCTAACTCGTTATCAGTACCAAAGTCAAGCGTGTAATGAGTATCAACTGAGTAGTTAAAGTTCATTACCTCTGTACTTGCAGCACCTGGAGCTCGGTCGTTTGTAACAACATAGAACATCTCGTTATAGGTAGCACCAAATAATGGAGATGGTGCAATTGCTGGGTTATTTTCTGCATCGCCACCTGTAGCATCAGCTGAAAATACGTCAATTGCTTCAGTATTGTATGTTGTAGCTACCGCTTCAGTTAAACCAAATGCACCCCATGTAGTACCTGTTTCAACATCTTCCTGAGTAGTTAAAACACCAGTAGTAGCTGTACGAGCATTCCAAAGACCCATTTCAACTTTAGCACCAGGAGCAGAGCTTGCTACAAACTTAGTTTCTAAGTGATCGGCAGCATCTAAAGTGATTTTTTGATCTAATATCGCTTCACGGTCATAAAAAGCTGTTTTGTAAACAACTTCGTGTTGCTTAGCAACTAATTGTTTAGAAGCATCCGCATCATATACAAACTCAGTACGTGCAATAATTGCAACGTTAGATGCATCTTCGCTTTCAGCATTAACTAATGCTTCAGCAGTTGTACCACCATGTAAAGCATAAAACTGTGGAGATATTTCAGCAATAGCATTAGCTTTAGAAACAGCACCGTTAATTGAGTAACCTGTGCCACCATCAGTAACTGCAGATGTTACTTGAAGTAAAACTGAAGAAGTACGAGTTTCATCAGTACATTGAGTATTACCAATTAAAATACCAATTGGGTCAATTGCACTAGCGTCAGCACCAGTCGAGTTTTTAGAGAAAATCAAACGAGTACCAGCACCAATAGTAATACCGGCTTTAGTAAGGAATGTAACTGAGTTAGTACCATCTACAGTACCGTCTGATGAAGCTACAGCTTCAAATGCTGTACCGACACCAGCAGCATCAGTGTCTTTTACTAAATGAATTTGGTTGCCGTTACCAGCGAATTCAGCTTCTGAACCAGTAAGCATCATGTCGATTTTTGTGCCGCCAGGAATATCAGTTGTTGGAATGTACACAATAACCTGATCTTCTAAACCACCGCCATCGATATCATCAAAATCGACACTAAAAACTTTATCACCGTCACTGTTTTTACCAGTAAGCTCGTAAGCGATTGCAATAGGATCCGAAGCAGTTACAGAGTTAGTATTATCTAATGCACCACTACGAACAACACATGCTGCAGGGTCATATTTAAAACCAAAATCATCTTGAATTGCTGTAACTAATGCAGCGTTTGTACCTTTATATACTTCAAAACAAGCTTCTGTACCAGCAAGAGCAGAAGTTGATGCTAAAACACCGGCAACTGCTAATGGTAACGCGGCTAAATTAAATTTTTTCATTCTAAGTTTACTCCATTTATATATTTTAAGTTTTTAATTACGTATTTGTAATATTAAAAACTTGTGAACACGTGTTCTTTTTGAAACTAAGTAGTTTCCATCATCGTATTTATATTTGATTGTTGGTTAGTTGTTTCAATTTGTTCAGCCAAACTAATAAACAAAGAAATTTATTGGCATGCCCTCCCTCATTCATCAACTAAGCATCACTGCATCACAACCCCTAACTAAAAACCCAATTAAATTACAATGAGAGTGAAATCTAATGATAACTCACTCCGTTGTCAATAAGTTAATACAAAAAAATGATTATTACTTTATCTAAGGCATTGTTTATAAATAAATCTATAAAGATCAAACTCAAAGTACAATCATGTATAACAATACACAAATTAACTTAAAAATTCAATGCCAGTACAAGTATATCAATCTATTTGTATGTAACTTAGTTTTTTAAACTTGCTTTTTAAAATATTCAATAAGAAATCCAATAAAACATAAATAAAAATTTATTTAACAGCTTTAATAAATTTCCAAGAATGTTGTATCGCATAAGAATATAGTAGAAATAATCCTATAAAGCAATGTAGCATTATCCATTCGGGTACGGCAGCCATTTCGCCTATTATACCAACCAAAGCACACAATATTGCTAGTATACATATAGCCCAAAGCGATTGGCGAGATGTAAAGCCAATTCGCATACATATATGATGTAAATGCTCTGTATCTGCTTTAAATGGAGATACTCCTTTACGTATGCGCCTAAACATTATAGCAAACATATCCATTACAGGAACAGCAACTACCCATAGGGCAGTAACAGGTCTAAATGATGATGTTTCATTACCATTATTTTGGGTACCAATTACAAGTAACCAAATAATAGTAAGCCCCATATACATGCTACCGGCGTCACCCATAAATATTTTTTTACCACGAGGGTTACGTCTACTCACGTTGTAAAAAAGATAAGGAATAATAGCAACAACCAAAATCAAAGGAAGTAATATGTCCCCTTGGCTGTTATTTATTAACGTGAGTATTGTTATTGATATAATAGAAATAATACTTAAAGATCCAGCTAAACCGTCTATGCCGTCTATCATATTAAAAGCATTAATTGCTGTTATACAAGCAAGTATAGTAAAAATGGTGCCATATGTACCAATGTCTATTTCACCAAATGCAAACAAATTACCAAAGTCTGAAATATATAAACCTGCCCCAAACACCATAATTGAAGAAACTAGTGTTTGAAATATCAACCTTGGAGCAACTTTTAAATCGTATATATCATCAAGTGTTCCTATAAATACAAGTAGAGAAGAAGAAATCAAATACAAGTTAAGCTCTTGGCTTTGAACAACAAATAAACTTGAGGCAATTAACACACTAATAAAAATAGAAAGCCCACCAATTAACGGTATAGCACCGTCGTGTTTTTTTCTATTTGTTGGGTAGTCTAAAAGTCCAATTTGTGGTGCTAAAGGATGCAACACTTTAATAGCAAGTATTGTTGAAAAAAAAGCCACGCACAAAGCCGGTAGTATAAATAACATAATAAGTATGCCAATAAAAAATGAAAAAAATGTATTAACTGTAATTTTTTAAATTACAGTTAATTGTTTATGCTTAAATACATAAAATTAGTATATAGAGATTAACAACAATTGCACACAAGCGTTACATTCTATTACATAAATGAAACATTTATAGCCTTGCAATTGCAGCTACTGCTACCGAAGCTTGGTATAAAATTTGAGTCGCGGTTTGCCATAAAGTCAGGTCATCCATAAAATATGAGTCTAATGGTACCACAACGGTGTCGCCAGGCTTTATAATGCCACTTTCGGCTACAAACCAGTTACTCGATGTAGGAATTTGAACCGATCCATTGGCTTTAATAACGTATACTCTATCCATGTCTGCTTGTTTTTTAGCTCCACCACTTAACCTAATATAATCAAATGCATTTAAGTTTTTCTCATATAAGTGGGAAGAGGCAATTTGTACTTGCCCTACAACATTAATAATATTTTGTTTAGCAGAAACATATAATGCATCGCCATTTTCTAAAAATATATCAAATGTGTCATCTGTGAGTATTCGTTCAATATCTATAACTAGACGCCCTATAGGTTCAACTTTAGTTAAGTCTGCCAATAGTAAATTAGCTTCTTTATAATCTAAAACTTGCCCCCCTTCTCTTTGAGATAATGATTTTGAAGCGATTTCGTTACGTAGATTTTGTGAAACATCAATTAAATTTTGTAGTTCTATTACTTTTAGTTTTTCTCTTGTAAACAACGATGAATGAGTGTCAGCGAATTCTGTAAATCCTCCTGCTCTCTCAATTAATTTAGCTAAAGTTTCACCTCTTCTGACGGTATAACGACCAGGAAACTTGAACTCGCCACGCAATTCTACAGTTTGCTCTTTTTGCCACTCTGGAATATGGTTTATGTTAAGTCGGTCTTTGCTTTTTAAAGGGATGTTGCTTTGATTGTTGGTTAGCGCGTCCTGTAAGTTAACATTTATTAATGATTTATTAGCTATTCTATTATTGATCTCATAGCGCGATAATTCTGCTTTAGGGAGAAAAGCAGATTCAAGTAATCCGCCGCCTGCTTTAATTAAATTTGCAATGTTTCCATTAACGGGTAATGGGTAAGTGCCCGGATATTTTACTGCGCCGTCTACAACCACTAATTTTAAAGGCTTACTAATAGAAGCTTGGCGAGTAAGCATTTGAATTACCGGTGCGAGCAGCCTCTCTCTTGAAAAGAAACTCATTTCGTTGATTTTAAGTGCTTGTTTAGTGTTTTTTTCTTTAAGCTCTTTTAATGACTCTTTAGTTTTGTTATAAGTTTTTTCAGCTTTATCTTCTTCTTTAAACGGGTTGATGGGTTCAGCATTTTCGCCATATTGTTCCCAAAACAAGTTATCTTCGTAATATTTAACCAATAGGTCTTTTTCTTTTTCAATAAGCTCATCTTCAGTGAGAATAAATTCATCTAAGTTCGTAAATTTTTGATGTGTTGCTTCAATATTTGAAAATATAAGAATCTTGTCTAAAGGTTTAAGCTTTATATTATTTGATGAAACTTTATTAGATATCGCTTCAGCAAGGCTAAACTGTAATATTTCAATTTCTCGGGCATTATTAATTTGTCTTACGATTATGCTGTAAGATAAGTCTGCATTTTCTAATAAATATGAAGATATATTAGGAAGTAAATCGGTTATTGTTTGGCCTTGTTTCCATTGATATTTACCAGGTCGTGATACTGCGCCTATAATCGAAACACTGTCTTCAAAATTACTTGATGTGGCCATCACACGAATATAGTCACCAGCCCGTCCTTTTTGAGCTAGATTGTCGGCAATTGATAAATCGATGTTAAGGATCGAACGTAAATTGTGCTTATTATAGCGTTCAACAATAGTCGAAGACGGATAAGCAGAAGGCAGCATTCCTCCCGCCATTTTCAAAATTGAGTCAAAGCTTTCGTTATTTTTTAGTTCGTATATAGCAGGCCTTTTTACTTCTCCATCAATACTAATTTGACTCCCTACCGGAGGAATAAAAATTACGTCGCCAGACTTAAGTAATACATCTTTACTTGAATCACCGTTGATAAGGAGTTGGTATAAATCAAGGGTGGATACTAACTTACCTGCTCTTTTGAGTTGTACGTTACGAAGTGAGCCTATATCACTTATGCCTCCAGCTGAAAATATAGCATGTGTGATACTGGACAAAGAACTAAGTAAATAGTTACCCGGTTTAAAAGCCTCACCTAGCACAAACACGCGAATAGAGCGTAATTCAGCCAAAGTTACGATAAGATCTACACCAAGGATTTTATTTTGAATTTCATTTTTTAGGTATTTTTTTACTTCTTCAAACGTCATTCCTGCCACTTTAAATGATCCAAGCTCTGGAAAAACAACTTTGCCTTCTCTGGATACACTCAATTCGTATTCATTATTTTCTTTACCGAACATTTGTATGCTAAGTACGTCTCCTGTACCAATGGTGTAGTTGTCAGGTATCGCAATATCATTTGAAGGCGCAAATGTTGTAGGTGCATTGGCAAATACGTCATAACCAAAAGGTTTCAGTTCTTCTTCATCTTCTTCTATTGGATTTTCATCAGGTAAACCTAACGGATTACCCATTTCATCAAATTGGGTGCCTCGGGGGTAATATTGCTGTAAGTTATTTGTTTGGTTATCATTTGTGCTGTTTTTTTTCATTTGGGATTGGATAGTACTTAAATCAACTCCCATGCTTGCAGCTAATGACTTTTGCTGTGCAGGTGAAAGTTTTTTAAATTGCTCCATTTGTTGAGGAGTAATATTATTAGGCAGTTGTGCCGAAAAAGCAGAAAAGGAAAAAATAGTTAAAAACACTGACAGTATCAGTGTTGATTTGGGAAAAAGTGATGTCATTAAAGAGCCAATCCTAGAGCAAATTTAAATTTTTGGTTGTTAAACACGTAAGCTAAATATCCGTATACAGAAATTAAGCATGTAAACCGTGCTATTTATTTAAGTGGAATTCTAACACTTTAGTAATGTGCCATAAAGCTACTTATTAAAAGTAAGAGTGTGCTTAGCGTTAGTCTATTTCATCTAGATAGGCTTCAAGAGCCGCTTCGTCTTCGGTATTAACTTCAATCGGAGGGTTTCCGTCATAAACTTTAAATTTTAAGTTTTGAAAGTAAGCGTTTTTAACAAACTCGTAAGGATCTATAGATTCATCAATTAATTTTTCTTGTTGAGATAACGAGGCTCTTTGCTCTAAACCTAAAACCGCTACCCTAACTATATTAGGCCAAAAATCAATTGCGACTAATGGCCAATAAAATTTATCAACGTAGTCACCCACTTCTTCTCTTACTGAGGAAGGTCCTAAACCCGGTACAACAAGATAAGGGCCACTACCAACGCCATAAGAACCTAAAACTTCACCAAATTCTTCTTGCTTACGTGCCCAGCCAAAGTCGCTAGCTGGGTCGAAAAAACCTAATAAACCGATGGTAGAGTTTAAAAGAAATCTACCGGTACTTACCGCAGCATCAGCAAACTTGGCTTGCAGCAAATTATTAATAATGGCTGATGGCTCGTTTAAGTTAAGTGCCATGTTATACATGCCTCCCCTTAAGTCTTCGTTTACATATTCAACATAAGCCGAAGAGGCAGGTCTTGCTACATATTTGTCGGCATAGTCCCAAGTAAAGGTCCAGAATGGTCTATTAATAGATTCGAGTGGGTCACTATGTTCATTTGAGTTATTTGGTGTTGAAGAGCAACCTGTCAATGCAAATAAACAGATAATAAAAACAATGAGAGAGGATTTTTTTGAATAATTAACCATACGACTATCTGTGTTCCATGAGATTAGCTAAGTTATATTTATGCTTTATAGTGCATTTAAATTATAAAATAGTGCATTTAAATTATAAAAATTATTATGTAGGACTTTAATTTTACAAACATTTTAACACGATGTTTGAAAAATGTTCATAAGTTTTATGTATGAATATGTTAAATGTTGTAAATTAGTTTTTGTGATTATCTTATGAAGAGGTTTTCTTTTGATGAATAGCAATTAGCATCTCTGCTTCTGCTTTTGGAATATCGCATTCTTTTGTGAGTTCTTTTGCATCAGCGCCTAATTCAACCATTTTAAATGCTCTGCTATATAATTTGTCTTCTGGCTGTTGAGATTGCACTTGTTGTAACATTTGGATGTCATCTTGGATACATTTTATACGGTGTTCTAGTTGCTTAGATACTTGATTAAGCTCAACATTATCAATGTGATTTTCGGATATATAATTTTTTAAGGTTTTGTCTGTTTTTATCAGTAAATTTTGTAGTTGAGACACCAGTAATTCATTAGATGAGATATTGGTTTGAATGAGCCGTATTTCACTTTTAAGTGTTTTTATAGCCGTAAATAACACTAATATTAGAATGAATATTAATGTTATAAATATAATTAAGGCTATAAGTCCTGAAAAATTAAACTCTGAAAAGTTAAGATCTGAAAAATTAAACATAGCTCTGTCTTTACTTACGCTAGTTTTACTGCGTCCCATTCATCATCAGAAAGTAATTTGTTTAGGTCAACTAAAATAAGTAATTCACCTTCTCTGTTACTAACTCCTTGAATATATTTTGCACTTTCATCATTACCTACATTGGGGGCAACATCGATTTCAGATGCGCGTAGGTATACGACTTCCGATGCGCTATCAACTAATATCCCAATGACTTGATTATCAGACTCGATAATAACAACACGACTGTTATCGGTAATTTCGCTTGGTTCAATCCCAAACCTTGAGCGAGTATCAATTACTGTTACAACGTTACCACGTAAATTAATAATGCCTAAAACATATAGTGGTGCGCCAGGTACTGGAGCTATTTCACTGTAGCGTAAAATTTCTTGTACCTGCATCACGTTAATACCGTAAGTTTCACTGTCTAATTTAAATGTAACCCATTGCAGTACTTCGTCATCCGCTGTTTTTTTTGGGTTTTCATTACGCCTTTCTTCAGACATTTAATACTCCTCAATATAAATTTTTGCTTAAGTTTGTTTAATATCTATACCATCATTCAATAATTGAATTAATGATCCTACTTCCAATAAAGCACACATTCTATCTTTTACTAAACCTGCCAACCAAGGTCGTTTTGAAGAACTATCAACCCATTTTACGTCTTCGGGGCTAAGCGTAACCGTATCAACTAGGTTTTCTGCAAGTAATCCCCAATTACTATCACTTAACATAATAATATACTGATAATTGAGCGACGCTTTTAAAGTAGGGTTATATTTTTCTGGCATAACCCATAATGCGGTATCAACTACGTTAATTTTCTTGTCTCTGTGGATCATTACGCCTTCAAACCATTTAGGTTTACCGACTAAATTAGTAATTTTATCTACGTTATAAATACCACCAAGTTCAATAAGCGGAACGGCTACCGTGAGCCCTGCCACATCAAAAAACATGGCTTGAAAATTGTTATTTTTATAGTTTTCACTTTTACTTACTATTTTATTAGCAAAAGCACTAGCCGTTTTATCAGCAACTGCATTTAGTGTTTTATTTACAACGACACTTTTTTCTTCACTAACCGTTTTTGTGGCTATTTTACTTGTAAGTTGTTTATCTAATGCTAACTCATTGTTAGGAGCAAGCATTTTAGTACCCACTGACTTGTGTGAAACAATCGTATCAGGGATAAGGTTATCAATATTCTCTGCTGGGCTAGCATTTTGAAATAATTTATTAAGTTTTTCAGTTTCTTCTGCTTTTATATCAATTACTTCATTACTATCTTCGGTTAACAGTTCAGATAAATAATGTTGCATTAATTTTTTACTAGCCGTTAATGACTTTTTCATTAAACTTTACACTTTTTTGGTTCATTCATTAAAAAACGTAATAGTTTTTTATAGGCAACAACACCTCTTGAATTAGTTAAGTAGTCAGAAGGCGTTTTTCGCTCATGACTTGCATTTCTAAAGTTGGTATCTATAGGGATCACGCCTGACCAAACTTTATCTTGGTATTTATTTTGTAACTCTTTAAACGCTAATAAAGATGCTTTAGTACGTTTATCAAACATGGTAGGAACGATAGTAAACTTATAGTGGCTTGTTTCATTTTCAGGCATAATTTCAAGTGTATCTATCATTCGCTCTAAGCCTTTTAAAGCAAGAAATTCAGTTTGAACAGGAACAATTATTCTGTCAGATGCCGCAAGTGCATTAACCATTAGCACACCTAAAATAGGTGGGCAATCCATCAAAACATAGTCGTATTCATCGCTTAACAAGTTTACTGCTTTTTTTAGTACTAAGCCCATTCCTCCTTTATTTCCTAATGACCTATCTAACGTAGCTAAACCCATAGTAGCAGGAAGAATATCAAGATTTTTATAAGGTGTTGGACACAAGCTTTGTAGTACTTGCTCTTTTGTTGATGTTCGTATAAATAAATTATAGACGCTTAAATCTAATTCTTCAGATTCAATGCCAAAATAGTAACTAAGTGACGCATGAGGATCGGTATCAACTAACAAAACACGATAACCTTTATCGGCCAGTAGTCCGCCGAGAGTTATTGCTGTTGTAGTTTTACCCACACCGCCTTTTTGGTTTGCTACTGTCCAAATAACCAAGTAAACATCCTATAACATGACAGATTAATTGATATAAATAACCAATTATTGTGAAAAATTTATACCTAAATAAAAATAGCTTTATGCTAAATTAAAGGCTTTTATAATTGAAAGTGACATTTTATCTAAAGGCAGTTGCTCACTTGATAAACCAGCACTTGCAACTGCTTGAGGCATACCATAAACAACACATGATTCTTCATCTTGGGACCAAATTGTTGCCCCTTTACCCTTGAGTAATCTACAACCGTCTTTTCCGTCTGATCCCATACCTGTTAAAATAATGCCCAGTACGTATTGACCAAATACTTTAGCGGCAGATGCAAAAGTAATGTCTACGCTCGGTTTAAACGCTACTCTTTTAGAGTCGTCATCAATTATTTTTAATTTAGTCTTAGTGCCAGAGTTATCTATAACCATTTGCTTTCCGCCAGGCGCTACATAAGCATGACCCGGTTTTAGCTCATCTCCAGTAGTGGCTTCTTGCACGGTGATATGACATAAATTATTGAGCCTATTAGCAAATGCTTTTGTAAACGATGCTGGCATATGTTGAACAATAAGGATTGGAGCAGGAAAGTTAGCAGGAAGCTTTGTGAGCACTTTTTGCAATGCAATAGGACCTCCAGTTGAGGTTCCTATTGCTAATATTTTATATTCTTTAGCAAACTTGGACGCTACTACTCTTTGAGGAGGAGCTGTATCAGTTGATTGACTAATCAATACTTTTTTTGTATCTAATGGGCTTCTAGGTAAACTTGGTGCTATTTTAACTTTATTATTTTTACGCGCTAATTGAATAACGCGTTGTCGCAATATGTTCCCTGCATCAGAGGTACTTACCGCGATTTCAGAGAATTTTTTTGGTAAAAAATCTAAAGCGCCAGCTTCAAGCGCTTCAAGGGTTATTTTTGCACCTTCGTGTGTTAAAGATGAAAACATAATGATAGACGTAGGTGAATGCTTCATGATCTGTTTAACTGCATCAATACCATTTAATTGAGGCATCTCAATATCCATGGTTATTACATCAGGAGTCAATCTTTTAGCTTTTTCGACTGCGTCAACACCATTAACGGCAACATCAATAACATGTAGATTTGGATCGGCATTTAAAATATCGGTTACCCGACGTCTAAAAAAGCTCGAATCGTCTACAACTAATACCTTATAAGGCATTAACTATCTCTTTATCTTGAACGTAGTTTCTTATTAACACTTGATTTCTTCGCATAATGTTTTAAAAGATTAGGAACATCGATAATTAATGCAATCCCACCGTCACTGGTTATAGTAGCGCCGGCCATACCTGGCGTTCCGTGTAATAAACGATCAAGGGGTTTAATAACAACTTCTTCTTGCCCTATTAAGCTGTCCACCACAAAACCAATTTGTTGAGTACCTACTTGCACAATAACAACATGACCAGCATCTCTTGGCTTATCAACATAATTTCTAACTAACCATTGATCTAAATAAAATAATGGAATAGCTTTATCTCTCACAATAATAGTTAATTGACCATCAACTATATTGGTATTAGTTAAATCTAGGTGGAAAATTTCGTTAACGCCTGCTAATGGAAGAGCAAAAGTTTGTTTGCCAATAATAACCATTAGAGTTGGTAAAATAGCTAAGGTAAGTGGTACTTTTATTTCTAAAACCGTACCAATACCTAGCTCTGAATCTATGTTTACTGTGCCGTTTAACTGCGTAATTTTAGTTTTAACAACATCCATGCCTACGCCACGACCAGAAACCTCTGATATTTCGGTTTTTGTAGAAAAGCCCGGAGCAAAAATCAAATTAAATGCTTCGCTGTCAGTCATGCGTGCAGCGGCATCATGGTCTAACACTCCTCGCTCTATGGCGATTGCTTTTAATTTTTCAGCATTCATGCCAGCACCATCATCTCGAATGGTGAGGAGAATGTGATCACCTTCTTGTGATGCTGAAAGAATTACCGTACCTTCTCTTTCTTTACCTTTGCTTTCTCGGGTATCAGGATCTTCAATACCATGATCAACTGAATTTCTAACTAAATGCACTAACGGATCAGCGAGTGCCTCTACTAAATTTTTATCTAGATCGGTTTCTTCACCTTCGAGAATAAGCTTAATTTCTTTATTTAAGCTACGTGCTAAATCACGCACAACACGAGGGAAACGACCAAAAACTTTTTTGATGGGTTGCATACGCGTTTTCATTACCGCGCCTTGCAGATCAGTGGTTACAGCATCAAGGTTGGATACTGCTTTAGTAAGCTCTTCATCTTCTTTAATCATACCCAAGCTAGTTAAGCGATTTCTTACTAAAACTAATTCACCAACCATGTTCATTATTTGATCAAGTCGTTTGGTATCAACTCGAACAGTCGTTTCACCTTGAGAAACTGAAGTTTGAGGTGCTTTTTTCTCTGCTGTTGGTGAAGCTGCAGCAGGTTTTGCTACAGGAGCAGGCGTTGGCTTAGCAACAGGTGCTGGTGGCACAGGTGTTTGGGGTTGAGCATCTTTATTTGCTGTTTGAGGGCTTTTGCCTTGCCCATGCAATTCGTCTAATAAGTTTTCAAATTCGTCATCATTAATATCGTTTGAATTAGGTTTAGCTGCAGCTGCCTTATCTTCAACAGAAAAAGCTCCTTGACCATGAATATCATCAAGTAGGTTTTCAAATTCATCATCGGTTATTTCATTACTATTACTTTGAGCCGAAGGAGGTGTTGCAACAGGTTTAACGGTGCCACTGCCATGTAATTCATCTAATAGCTTTTCAAACTCGTCTTCACTCATTTCATCAGATGAACTGGCTGATGCTACTGGTGCGGTAACTTCAGGAGCTGTTTCGGTTACCGGGGCATCTTGAGATTCTGGAACACTTAGTCGATGTAGTTCGGATAATAACTCTGGTGCTGCTGCAACGAGCGGTTCACCGGCTTGTACCAGGGCAAACATTTCATTAATTGAATCGGTTGCTTGTAAAATTACATCCATTAGATCAGAGGTAACGGTTCTTTGATTATTTCTCAATAAATCAAATATATTTTCAGCACCATGACAAACATCAACAAGCTCAGCTAAAGATAAAAACCCTGCTCCACCTTTTACGGTATGAAAGCCACGGAATATAGCATTGAGTAAATCTGTATTATCAGGATTATTTTCAAGTTCGACTAATTGCTCAGATAAGGCTTCGAGTATTTCACCTGCTTCAATTAAAAAATCTTGTAAAATTTCTTCATCTTGCTCAAACGACATCTAACGTCTCCTTAAAACCCTAAACTTGATAAAAGATCGTCAACATCGTGTTGATCTGAAACAACATCATCGCGTTTTTGACTATTTATAATCGGACCTTCAACCAAGTTGTCACCTACTGAAGGCTTAATTTGTTTTTGACTACTATCTGAGGATAGACCAAAAGCAGTAAGCATGCCTATTAATCCGTTTTCAACTTCTATTACCAAGTCAATCACCTTACGAATAACTTGCCCTGTTAAATCTTGAAAGTCTTGAGCCATCAAGACATCGGTCATTAAAGTACGAATGTTATTTGTTTCGGTTTCTGAAGATTTTAAAAGTGAATCTATCTCGATACAAAGCTGTTTAAACTCAGGTAAAGATAACTGATTTGTCATCAATTTATCCCATAAAGGGTTAATTGCTTCAACTTGGTTTTGTAAGGTATCAAGTACTGGGAATATAGCTTCTACTGCATCCATTGTTTTGTTTGCAGCTTCTTCTGTTCGTTCAATAACGTAATTAAGCCTTTCTTTAGCATCAGGAATATCGGCTTGTGCTAAATCAGTTAGACGTGAGTCAACTTGAAAATTATTGAGAGAATCATGTAATTGACGGGTTAACTTACCTATTTCGGCAAACAGCTCAGTATTAATTGGGCTTTGAATATCAGCAACCAGTTCATTGGCTTTATCTTGTTGATCTGATTCTAAATATTCAACCAACAACTTCGCTTGTTCTAACGAAATATGTATTTTAGGTAAACTACTCATACAAAAACCCTCTGCTTAGACGTTAATGAAAATTCAATTAACCTAAACGTTCGAATATTTTATCGAGTTTAGTTTTTAACGTAGCGGCAGTAAAAGGTTTAACAATATAACCATTTACACCTGCTTGGGCAGCCATAACTATTTGTTCTTTTTTAGCTTCGGCTGTTACCATTAATACAGGAATGTGAGATAAACTTGCATCTGCACGTATAGCTTTTAATAAATCTATCCCCTGCATACCTGGCATGTTCCAATCTGTAACAACAAATTCAAACTCTCCTGATTGCAACATGGGCAAAGCCGTACTGCCATCATCAGCCTCTTGAATGTTAGTAAAACCTAAATCACGTAACAAATTTTTGACTATACGTCTCATGGTTGAAAAATCATCAACTACAAGAACTTTCATATTTTTATCCAAGGCACCCTCCGGTGATAACATTCAAATTTTAAATTATTTATTATTTACTTAATTTTGCCAAGATTGCATACGGGCTTTTAAACGATGCATTGCTTGGCTATGAATTTGGCTAACTCTTGATTCACTTACATCAATAACTCGCCCTATTTCACGTAAATTAAGCTCTTCGTCATAATACAATGAAAGTACTAAGCTTTCTCGTTCAGGTAAAGTGGAAATACATTCACTTAATGCTCTTTTAAAAACAACCTGTTCAATTTGGTTATAAGGTTCATTGCTTGTTGATTGGTGTTCTAAATTTATGGCGTCTTCACTAACGCCTAAATCATCTATGCCAATCACTTTGCCAGAACTTACATCGTTAAGAATATGATGGTAGTCATTTAAAGAAAGATCAAGTTTATCTGCAACTTCCTTGTCAGTTACATCTCTTCCTAGCTCAGATTCTAATGTTTTTATGGCGTCACTCACCATACGACTATTTTTATGAACAGAGCGCGGTGTCCAATCGCCACGCCTAATTTCATCTAACATAGCCCCTCTGATCCTAATACCGGCAAAGGTTTCAAAACTGGCACCTTTGGTATGATCAAAGTTATTTGATGCTTCAAGTAAACCTATCATTCCTGATTGAATAAGATCGTCAACTTGTACGCTTGCCGGTAATCTCGCTAGGAGATGATAGGCTATGCGTTTAACTAACACAGTATGTTGCTCTAATAGAGCCGATTTATCTGTTTGAGTGCTGTAAGCATTTGCTTTTGCCAAACTTATATACCCGCTACAATTTGCATGTTATTTTTCTAACAATTGCTCTATGAAAAATTCAAGATGACCTGATGGTTGATGAGGAATAGGCCACTTAGTTATTTTGTTAGCTAAATTTTTAAAACCAATTGAAGCTGGGGAATTTGGAAAGGCTTCAATAATAGCTTTTTGTTTTCGTCCTGATTTACGGATATTTTCGTCAAAAGGTACTACACCAACTAATTCTAAACCTACATCTAAAAATCGGTCGCTAACTTTAGCTAATTTTTCAAAAAGTTGCTGCCCTTCGTTAGGGCTTCGTACCATATTGGCAACCACTTTAAATTTAAATACGTCATGATCTCGACTCAGTAATTTCATTAGTGCATAGCAATCAGTAATTGAGGTCGGTTCGTCACAAACCACCAACATGATGTCTTGCGCCGCTCTACAAAAACTTAGCACCATATTAGAAATACCGGCAGCAGTATCAACAATAAGTATGTCAAATTTAGTTTGCATATCGCTAAATGCACGTATTAAGCCTGCATGCTCACTAGGCGTTAAATCAACCATTGATTGAGTGCCCGACGTTGCTGGAATAATATTAATGCCTGCAGGCCCCTCAATAATAATGTCGTCTAATTCACATTCGCCAGAAAGCACGTGTGAAAGATTACGTTGTACTCGCAACCCCAACATTACGTCAACATTGGCTAAACCTAGATCTGCATCTAAAACTAATACTTTTTTGCCTAATTGCGCTAATGCTATGGCGGTATTTAAAGAAACGTTAGTTTTACCTACGCCGCCTTTACCACCCGACACTGCAATAACTTTTATTTGTTGTAAATCTTGCATTTTACGTAAACCACTCGCTTGGTCTATCATATAAATTTTCTCATGACTGACAGATATATACTCTGTATGAAATGGCGATACTAAGTCTTTATACTATAGACTAGTTCATCTTAACTCGTGAAGTTATAAGCAGTTTTTCTTATATCATTAAACTTAGCTAACTTATTCAATTTAAGCTAGTTTGTTTTGCTAAACCTATACACTTTATGCTGCATTTGCCTGTTTATTAGGCATTGGTCGCCATGAGCTTGATTGTTGGTGATTTATTCTTCCACTCATTTTATCCGCCAATGCTACTAATTTTTCAGCGTTAGCCACCTTGATATCTTCTGGTACTCTTTGTCCGTCAGTAAGGTAACCAATGGGCAGTCCATTTTGGATAGAGGTTGAAATAATTTCACCAATACTGATGCTTTCATCAAGTTTAGTATAAATACAGCCAGCCAATGGAATTTTTTTAAATCTTTCAACGTTTTCTTGCATAACACGTTGCTGAGTGTTGGCAGATAGTACAAGGTAATTACGGATCCTTACTCTGGCATTGGCAATTAAGCTGGTTAAATGCTCAGCTAAACGCATATCTCTTTGTCCCATTCCTGCGGTATCAATCAATATAAGTTTCTTTTGACCGTATTGTTGTAGCAATGCGTCAAGCGCTTCTGCATCGTTAGCTAATTTTACTTGGCAACCGATAATACGTCCGTAAGTGGTTAGCTGTTCAAAACCGCCAATTCTGAAGCTATCAGTTGAAATTAATACGACTTCATCAGCGCCATGTATTTGAGCAAATCTAGCCGCCAATTTAGCAATAGTTGTAGTTTTACCTACCCCTGTAGGTCCCACCAGTGAAATAACGCCACCATGATGGATAATATCGTTATTGGTGGTATTTAATTGTTGCGCTATAAATTTTTTCGCTTCTTCCCACGCATCTTGTTCATTGTGTTGAGGGGGAATAAAGCCAGCAATTTGGTCTGCCATATGATCGGTTAACCCTAAAGCAACCAGTTTATTAATAAGCAAGGCTTTTTGTGGATTTTTTTGTGCCATATCCTGCCACATTAACCCAGATAATTGATGCTCTAATAAATGGCGAATGGTGTGCATTTCTTTTTTCATGTGGGCAAATTCAGCTGAGTTTTCAGGTGAAAAAGAAGCTGAATTATTAGCCGTTGTAGCAATATGGTTTGTAGGAACATTGTTATTATCAGGTGAATGCTGATTATTTGAACCTACAGAGCCTGAACTGGCTGGATCATGAGTGTTTGCAAATTCGCTTTTTTGTTGCTCAATAGATTGTTCAGCATTTCGGTTTTGTGTTGTTTCTTGTAGGCGATCGGTAAAGTTTTTAAACTGTAATTCGATATCGCTATTTGATGAAGGCTCTGGATTTGAAGCGTTATTAATCGTTGCTGTATTTGCTTGAGCTTCATTTTGAACTTTTCTGTTCAGTAATGCAGATAAGCTATCAACAGGTTGCTCAACCTCTTCGGTATTTTGTATTGGAGCTTGTGAAGTGGGTTGTGCAGTATGGGTTATACTTACTTTGTCTTGACGTAAGTTTTCTGAACCTGATACTTGTGAACTGGTTACTTGCGGTCTGGTTGATTGTGAACCAATAGATTGTGAACCTACAGAATCACTTGATTGTGCTTGGGTGCTTTGCTCAGCTGTTTGTGATGGGTAATAGTCAACTGCAGCCATAATTTCTACGCCCTCAACAATTTTCTTGTTAGACATAATAACGGCATCCGCACCAAGCTCTTCTTTAATTTGCGCTAATGCAGTTTTCATATCTGCGGCAACAAAACGTCTAATTTTCAAAGTGGACCCCTTAATATTCTCTTTTAGCAGATAGGGTATTTAAGCCATGTTTAAGCTATGTATTACCTATCGCGCTTATGATCTTTATTTGCTTATCATCTGGAATTTCTTGATAAGAAATAACACGTAAACCTGGAATTGTGTATTTCACAAATTTAGAAAGTACCGTTCTTAATATACCTGAGGTAAGTAAAACCGGTGTATCGCCAGCCATTTCTTGTTGCTGAGCACCTTCTATTAATGACGTTTGTAATCGTTCAGCTAATCCTGGTTCGATTCCGGCGCCGTCATCTCCAGCCATTTGCATTGATTGGTGCAACATCTGTTCCAACTCTGGTGACAATGTTATGACAGGTACCTCATGTGCAGGCCCAACAAGCTCTTGAACGATAAATTTACGTAACGTGATCCTTACAGCTGCTGTAAGAACTTCGGGATCTTGACTCTTAGGTCCGTATTCAACTAATGTTTGAACAATGCTACGCATGTCTCTTACGGGAACGCCTTCATTCATTAAGTTTTGTAATACTTTAACTAAACAACCTAGAGTTAATGTGTCTGGAATGAAACCTTCAACTAATTTAGGGTATGATTTGGCAAGTATATCTAGTAAATTTTGCACTTCTTCATGGCCTAATAATTGTGAAGCATTATTAGTTAAAATTTGACTTAAATGAGTGGCTAAAACTGTGGCGCTATCGACTACGGTATACCCTAATGATTGGGCATGTTCTCTTTGAGATTGGTTAATCCATACAGCATCTAACCCAAAGGCTGGATCTTTAGTAGGTGTACCTTCTAAATTACCAAAAACTTGTCCGGGGTTAATTGCCAGTTCTTGGTCGTGTCTTATTTCAGCTTCGCCAACGGTGACGCCCATAAGTGAAATTTGATAGGTATTAGGATCTAAATCGAGGTTATCTCTTATATGTACAGCAGGTACTAAAAAGCCAAATTCTTGTGATAATTTTTTGCGTACACCTTTAATTCTATTTAATAACTCTCCGCCTTGCGCTTTATCAACCAGCGGTATTAAACGGTAACCTATTTCTAAACCAATGACATCTACGTGATTAACATCGTCCCAGCCTAAGTCTTTTACTTCGGCATCTATTTGTTTGTTTTCAATTTCACTGGCTTTTTCTTTTTCTACTAATGCAGCTGCATTTTTCTTTTTTAATTTGGTGCCAAAATATGCACCTGCAATAATGATAAAGGCAAAGGTTAAAAAGGCTAAATGAGGCATTCCAGGAATAACCCCCATAATAAACATAACGCCGCCAGCTATATAAAGCGATTTTTCTTGGCCTAGCTGAGAGCTAACTTGCTCGCCCATATCTTGAGAGGTGTTTTGTCGAGTAACAACTATAGCAGTGCCTACTGAGAGTAATAACCCCGGTATTTGCGCAACTAATCCGTCACCAATGGTGAGTAAGGTATATATTTCAACAGCACTATCAAATGACAAATCGTGTTGCACCATACCAATAACCAAGCCACCGATAATATTGATAAGTAAAATAAGAATACCGGCAATCGCATCACCTTTTACAAACTTACTGGCACCATCCATTGAACCGTAAAAATCAGCTTCGCTGGTCACTTCGTTACGACGTTCTCTTGCTTGATCGGCGGTTATAAAACCAGCATTTAAATCAGCATCAATCGCCATTTGTTTACCAGGCATAGCATCTAGGGTAAATCGAGCGGTTACTTCTGAAATACGCCCTGCACCCTTAGTAACAACCATAAAGTTGATAATGATCAAGATTAAAAAAACCACTAAGCCAACCGCGTAATTACCCCCGATAACCACTGAACCAAAGGCTTCAATTACTTTACCAGCAGCATCCGGTCCTTCGTGCCCTTCAAGCAATACAATACGAGTACTGGCTACATTTAGTGCCAACCTTAAGATAGTGGCGATAAGTAATACCGCAGGGAATGAACCGAACTCTAGAGGCTTTAGCGTATAAACAGTGATTAACAGCACGATAAGTGACAGTGCTATATTAAAAGAGAATAAAACATCCAGCAAAATAGCTGGCATAGGAAGAATAACCATTCCTAATGCAGCCATCACTAAAAAAGGTGTACCAATACCTTTTAACTGACTGAATCTTAATTGTTTTGCTTGGGTAACTGCTGATGATAGTTGCATCTAAAGGCTGTTAGTTAATTGACACATACAGCTAGTAGAGCAATAACCAGACCAAAATTAGTGAGATTTTTACAAAGTTGAATATTTGAGTTTGTGTTGGAACTTATGTTTGAGCTTACGTTTATTTTTGCGTTTTTGCTTAGTATTTAAACTCATCAGGTATAGGGAGATTTTTTGCTAATGCACTAGGTCGTTTACTTTTGCCTTTTTTGTGTTCATTAAGCTGATATACAAACGCTAACACTTGGGCAACGGCAGCAAATAATTCTTCTGGTATATCCTCATTTACTTCAGCAGTGTAATAAAGCGAACGAGCAAGCGCTGGCGATTGTAGAATTTCGACTTGGTGTTCTTTAGCAATGGTACGAATATGGATCGCCATTTCATCAATACCTTTAGCCACTAATTGAGGAGCTCCGCCTGAGGCTCCATCATATTTTAGTGCGATTGAGTAATGGGTTGGGTTAGTGATTATAACGTCAGAATCAGGTATGTCCTGCATCATTCTGCGTTGCGACATTTCATATTGCGCTCGCCTAATGCGTCCTTTTATTTCGGGGCTACCCTCACTATTTTTAAATTCGTCTTTAATTTCTTGTTTGGTCATTTTTAACTGACGGTTGTGCTCCCATACTTGATAAGGAGCATCGATCGCAGCAATAATTCCTATCGACATTGCCAATGCTAAAAACATCCATAACAGCATTTGCGTTGAATGTTTAAAATTAAGTGGTACAGCTTCTAAACTTAAACTTAATATTTCTTCAAATAAACTACTAAGTAATAAAAAAGCAACAATAAACACGACAAAAAATTTCAGCACCGACTTTATAAATTCAACTAAGGCTTTTACACCAAACATTCTTTTAAAGCCTTCAATGGGCGACAACCTATTCGCTTTAAATGCCATAGCTTCCATTGAAAAGCTCATACCGCCTAACATGGTATTACCTACAAAGGCAGCAAAAACAATAATACAAAATATCCATAAAAGTGGAGAAATCAAACCCACTAATACGCCCTGAAGTACATTAAATAAAGCATAAATGTCTAACGACTCAGCACGAGATAACGTAAAAACGCGTTTCATTATCACGGTAATAGATTCAACTAGAGCATTGCCCATTATCATAAGAGCAACCGCACTGCCTACCAATACAAACAAGGTGCCCAAATCTTTAGATCGTGCTATTTGGCCTTTTTTTCTGGCGTCAGCTAGCTTTTTAGCGGTGGGTTCTTCGGTTTTTTCACCACTATCAGATTCAGCCATTACACAACCTTACAGTCAATTAAGTAACAGGTAAATTCGAGAGCTCTTTGCCATTGAATTTGAAAATGAGTAAAAAAATTCCCCATGGTTAACCACATAATGATTAAACCGGCACACATAGTGACAGGGAAACCAATCGCAAAAATATTAAGTTGCGGCGCTGCTCGGGTCATTACCCCAAAGGAGAAATTAATTAATAGCATTGCAGTAAGTGGGGCAATAGAGAGTGATAGTGCGGTAGCAAACATCCAGCGAGCCCACTCAACAAGTTCTTTAAATTTTGTACTATCAAACTGTTCAGATGGAATTGGAATGGTATCGAAACTGGCAACAACAAATTGTAAATAAGCTAAATGACCATCCATTACCCAAAACAGTAAAGACGACAAAATAAGAAAGAACTGCCCCACCGCAGGCACATTCATACCACTGGCTGGATCGACTAATGACGCAAAGCCCAAGCCTGTTTGCATAGCAATAATTTGGCCAGCTAAGACAAAGGTATTTACCACTAAGGTGGTTACAAAACCTAGCATAATGCCAATAATCACTTGCTCAGCGATGAGTAACGCGGTGCCTAATGAAAATAAGTTATCTACTTGAGTGGGAGGAATAGCAGGCATGATAGCGATGGTAACAACTACACATAAACCTAGTTTGATTTTAGTAGGAACCGTTTTGGCGCCTAAGCCAATCATGCTCATCACCAATGCTGAAACACGAGTAAACGGCAAAATAAAATCTGCTATAAACTGGTTAACAACAGCGTCGGTATACTCCATTAACTGACCACACTGGGAATACTACCTATTAGGCGAATGGTATAATCCATCAATTGTTGAACAAGCCAATGCCCACCAATAATTAGAGAAAATAACGTAACGACTAGTCGTGGTAAAAAACTTAAGGTTTGTTCATTAATAGATGTTGCCGCTTGAAAAACAGCTACAATCAAACCAACAAATAAGCTAGGTATAATAACTGCACACACTAGAATAATAACTAAAAATAAAGCATCACTTAAAATATCAACAAAGACTTCTGGGTTCATTAACTTGCTCCCATACCATAACTGGTGGCAATGGTGCCTATCACCAAATTCCAGCCGTCAACCAACACAAAAAGCATGAGTTTAAAGGGTAATGAAACAATCATTGGTGATAGCATCATCATACCCATTGCCATTAGTATACTGGCGACCACTAAATCAATGATGAGAAAAGGAATAAACAACATAAAACCAATTTGAAATGCCGTTTTTAGCTCACTGATCACAAACGCCGGTATTATTACCGTCATGGGTAAGTCGGTAGGTTCATTAACTTGATCTATTCCTGCCATACTTGCCAGCGTGTCTAAATCTTTAATACGGGTTTGTTCAAGCATAAAAGCTCGCAAAGGTACTTTTGCTCTATCAATAGCTTCAACTGAGGTTAATTGATCTTGTAAATAGGGTTGAATGGCACGAGCATTAATTTCGTTATATACCGGCGTCATAATAAATAAGGTCATAAACAAGGTAAGACCAACAACCACTTGATTTGACGGTGTTTGTTGTAAACCAATCGCTTGTCGTAAAATAGCCATAACCACTAAAATACGAGTAAATGAGGTCATCATAATAACTGCCGCAGGAATAAAGCTGAGGGCAGTCATAAAAATTAGAATTTGTAACGTTACCGAGTATTCTTGCGAGCCATCAGGGTTGGTGGTTAATTTAAGTGCTGACATACTTAAATCTTCTGCGTAACTTGCCCCACTAAAAACAAGCAGCGATATAAACATAGTAATAAAAGTAAATAAGGTAAAACGTTGTTTGGTTATTTTTGTCATGGGGTTTGTCATCGTCTTAACCTTTATTTTTTATGCTATTTTTTAGCCTACTGACGACTGAGTTTTCAAAGAATTCGGAAGCTTTTTTTCCGGTATCTAATGGCTCATCTAAGGTGTCTAATAAGGTTACCTGATGCGCTGTAACACCTAGTACAAGTTGTTTTTCCGCCACTTGCACAACCACCACACGCTCTTTTCTACCTAAGTGAACACTGGTAATAACTTTTAAACTTTGGTGGCCACCTTGTGCTGTTATTTGAAATTTTTTTAACAGGTAAGCACTCGCAATAACAACCATTAATACCAGCAGTAACGACAATATCATGGTAGTAGCATCAGTTGGATCGGTAACGTGCTTGCCTACCTCAACCACTTTTTCTGCGGCTACACTGGTACAGGAAAAAAATAGGCAGGCAATAAACACATATATTTGCATAGGTGATCCATTATTTGAGCTTTTTAATTCGCTCAATTTGACTAATAACGTCGGTTAAACGAATACCAAATTTATCATTAACAACAACTACTTCCCCGTGAGCAATGAGTGTTCCGTTAACCATTACATCAAGTGATTCACCGGCTACGCGGTCTAATTCAACCACCGAACCTTGGTTAAGTTGTAATAAGTTACGGATACTAATGTGGCTTCGACCTACTTCCATTGAAATAGTGACGGGAATATCTAAAATGGCATCAAGTTTACGTTTTTCATCACCACTGATTGGAGATTCTGCTTCTAATTCGTCTAATTCTACGGGCTGCGCCTCTTCTGATTCAGCCTCTGCTTGCTCTTCCATTGCTTCATCCCACATTCCTAAATCTTCTTTGTCATCGCTCATCGCCATTGACCTCTGTCGTATTTATTAAACTTATTTAACTTAATGTATTTTATTTATACCAATTTATACCAATGAAATGGCTGCATATTAATATTCTAAATCGTCTTCTAACAAGTGCAGTTCTGCGTCGCTGTCTAAGCGTTTACCGCCTTTTGTTAAAATAGTTAATTCATTTTTCACAGACTCTGGACGCTTAATTTTAGATTCTATTTTCAATGCTAAATTATCGCGACTTCGACCTAATTTAGCTCTAAAGCTGGGTAAGTTTTCGACCAATACGGTGACATTTTCAGGCATTTCGATTGGAATAATATCGCCAGCTTCAAGCTCCATAATTTGTGATAAAGGTAGATCCACTTCTAAAAATTTGGTTGATAATTCAATTGGCACGTCCATAATTTCATCGCGTAGCGCTTTAGACCAACGCATGTCGGTATCTTCTTTATCGCTTTGCACACCTGCATCAAGTAGTTCTCGAATGGGTTCTAGCATAGAATAAGGTAATGCCACATGGAAATCGCCACCACCACCATCTAATTCAATATGGAATGAACTGATAACCACAACTTCGGTTGGGCTAACAATATTTGCCATTGAAGGATTAACTTCTGAATCTAAATACTCGAATGATACGTCCATTACCGGCGACCATGCTTCTTTATAATCTTCAAAAATTAATTTAAGTAACATTTGAATAATACGACGCTCGGTAGGAGTAAACTCTCGTCCTTCAATTTTGGCATGATAGCGTCCGTCGCCACCAAAAAAGTTATCTACTAAAATAAAAACTAATCGTGCTTCCATTGTGATTAGGGCTGTGCCTTTTAAAGGGCGAAACCTCACCATGTTCAAACTTGTAGGAACAAATAAGGTGTGTACATACTCACCAAATTTGATCATTTGAATACCATTAATAGAAACTTCAGCCGTTCTGCGCATCATGTTAAATAAACTAATGCGCATGTGCCGTGCAAAGCGTTCGTTTACCATTTCAAGGGTAGGCATTCTCCCACGAACAATTCTATCTTGTGATGAAAAGTCGTAATCAGACATGCCATTTGCATCAGCACTGTCTTCTACTAACTCTTCTTCTTCAACGTCGTCAACACCATGTAATAGCGCATCAATCTCGTCTTGCGATAATAAATCACTCACTCGATAGTCTCTTTTTAGTTATCATATTGATTATTATTTAAAATCTTTATTTTATAATTACTTTCATATTATAACGAGATGAAAAATTACTGCATTACAAAACCTGTAAATAATACTTCTTCGACGATTGTGCTACCTTCAATATCCATTAAAACCTTTTTAATTTCAGCTAATGTTTTTTGTCTTAATGATACTTTACCGGCACTAGTGGATAAATCATCTGCATTAGATTGAGAAAATACAGCGAGTAATGTGCTTTCAATTAAAGGTATATGCTTTTTAGCCGCCTCTTCATCATCACTACCGCGCACTAATAATTGCGCTCTTATTTCTACAAACCTATCTCGTGCGGCGCCAGGTACGCTAAACCTAAATGGTCTAGGCATGGGTACATAAATAGCGGTTCCTATTTTTGCCGAACTACTGGCTGACTCAACTTCAAGAATTTTCCCGTCTTCTCCAACACTAAGCCCAGCATCTACTTGTGCAGCTGTTGGTTTGTCATCGCTCATAAAGAAAAACACGCCCGCGCCAGCAGCTGCTAAAAGTACAACTCCTGCAATGATCATAATTAGTTTCTTTTTACCACCGCCTGCACTATCTAGTTCTAACTCTTCTTCTTTAGCATCAGCCATTTTTGTTCCTTAAGTTTATACTTGTTACCCATTAAGGTGCTAGTTTAAGAACACTTGAATGGTAACAGGTATACATCTGTTACCATTCAATAATGAATTAACTATAGCCTCGAATTACAGCCTAGCCAATGTGTTTATACCTTTATTTTTAGTGTTTTACGTATAATTTAAGTTTAATTTACACATCGGTTTGAAAGTAGACTAAGCATAATAATCTACGCCCGTTGAAGAGGCTTTAAACACTTGAGTATTTTCTGAATTTATTAAATGCTCTGAACCGTTTTCTTCGTCATTTTTAAATGCTCCTTGAGCATCTTGATTAGTTTGCTCTTGTGTTGATGATTGATTAGATTCTTGCTTAACATTCGCTTCACCAACATCGACTCCTGAATCTGACATCATGTGCTTTAATTTTTCCATGTTTTGTTCGAGAGCGTCTTTAGCTTGTTGATTTTGTACAACAAAACTTACAACGGCTTGCTCATTCTGCATGTTAATGCGCACTTGCATGTTACCAAATTCTGGTGGATCTAATTGAATTTCAATTTGTTGAATTTTTTGATGGATCATCACCATCACTTTATCTTTTACTGCGTCTGTAAAATCTTTACGCATTATAGAAATTGTTTCTGCTTGCTGAGCAATAGTACTTTTTTGAGTTTGTGCTAAATCCGTTGAAAGTGTTTGCATAACGTTTTCAAACGAAAGCTCTTGATCAATAAATCGTTGCTCATTTTGGTTTACATGAGTCAATTCTCTTGGCGTTAACGTATCAAATAAAGGGCTAACTCCAGAATTTAATTTAGTTGTATTATTTTGTTTGATTGACTCGTTTTCAACATATTCTTCAGGGGCTATTTCCAACTCAGTTTTGCCTGCTGAACTATTGAGTGCTTGGCTATTGAGCGATGTACTGTCTTTTACAGAGCCATCTTTTGAAGCGCTATTGAGTACGGCATTATTAAAAACAGATGATTGAGGTATGTCTTTACGCTGAGAAGATTGTTCTTTGTCCGATGGGTTATCAGATTGGTTTTCACCATTTGAAGCATTGTTGTTGTAGTTATCGCCGTTCATTTTCTTTTCAATAGCGCTATTTTTTAATGACGTAAGATGATCAACTTTAGCTGTGTTTTTTTCTTCCAGCACCATTGCTTTAATTACTTTTTCAGAAGATTCAGTAACCGTTGAAGCACCTTTACTATCCACTAACGCACTGTTAGCAATGGTATTATTTAATTTTTCTGTTTCTTTAGCCGCTATTTGCAGTTTAGCTTGCGCATTATTAGGTTCGATGGTTTGACTTGTTTTTGATTGAATACTTGTGGTTTGAGAGTCAGTTTGTGTTGCCTTAAGGTCAAAGTCTTTTGCATTGGGCATTTCAGAGCCATTACTTTGTTTGATATTTTCTTTAGTAATATTTTTGCTCAATTCACTGTTAATATCTTTACTGTCAAATAATGCTTTTACTTTTTGTAGTAAATCGGAGTTTTCGGGCGTGACTTCTTTAGAAATAGATTGAGCAATAAGTGTTTTATCAGTGCTAAGTGGTTTGTCAGTGTTAAGTGTTTTGTCAGTAATAAGTGTTTTGTCAGTAATAAGTGCTTTGTCAGTATTAGGTTTTTGTTCGGTATTAAGTGCTTTTTCAATCAGCACTTCTGATGATTCTACATTTTTTTGACTACTTGATGAGTCTGATGATGAAGTGCTTGCTAATAAAGCTGAATTATTTTGTGTAGTACTACTTTGTAAATCATCATTATTTGTAAGTTGCTTTTGAGAAGTAACAACTAATTCACTTACTTTTTGGCTATTATTGTTTTCACTACCTACTTCTAAGGCTTCTTTGGAGGTTAATACTTTTTCAGAGGCGCTTAAAAAAGATAAAAGTTGTTCTGGATTATTTGCTTCAGGAGTCTTCTTTTCGGTTTTTCCTTGTTCAATATTAGCTTGTTGAACACTACCATGTTCAGTAGTACTTGAAGCAAGAATTTCTTTTTCAAGATTATTTTGCTCATCTGTACCATCAATTTTAATATTACTTCTAATACCATTTTTAATATCATGGGGAGTTTCGCTGGTAATATCGCTTGTATTTTTATCATTTAAAGCGTTTTGTGGATCTTTTATACTGGCAATACTGCCATTTTCACCATAGTTATCTTCTCGAGGTTGACGGTAAGGTCGCTCTTTTTTGCCGTTGTCGTTAAACCCTTTGCCGCTTTTGTCTTGATCTTTATGCTCCTTCATTAAATGAGAAAACGATGATGAGTTTTCTTTTTCAATACCTTTAGAATCACCACCAAGCCCTTTATTATCGGTAGTTTGAGATAACTCTAGTGTTAAAACATTTATAGTAGACATAAATTTTCCTGAAAAAATGACGTTTATTACCTTTTATAAAACTGAATAAAAATCGTTATATAACAAAATAAAAGGTGCCGCTTTTAAACTAAGCATAATAACAAAGCAAAATACGCTCCAAAATAGTATTAGTTGCCGTTAATATAAATAAAACGCTTGCTAACTAAACTTCAAATACTCTGTTTTAAATAGCTACGAAGCTATCTTTTTCGCCGAACAAATTGTTGTGTCGCAATTTCATCAAACATTTTTTGCTCACGCTTATTTTCGACTAATGCGAGCATTTTTAATTTTTTATCACGCAGTAGTTCAACCGCTTGTAACTTTTGTCTTTGCGCTAACCACTCTTGTTTACGCTTTTCGACCATGGCTTTAGCTTGATTTAAGGCTATTTTTACTTGATCTGATGCATTATCTAATTTTTTGATAAACGCATGAAAATGGCTAAATGTATGGCTATTTATGCCATCAAGCGAGCGTTGGTTAAGGCGCTTCATATACTCTAAACGATATTCGCTAACACTATCTAACCGTTGTAAGTTTTGTTGGTATTCAAACTCTGCTTCACTTAAATTTTTGGCGGCTTTGGTTTCGTTACTTTGCTCGTATTTATAAAGTGTATTTAGCTGTTTCATTGGCATAAACGGTCTCCCTTACATACCTTATTAATTTTGCTGAGCATGCGCTTGTGCGGCTGAAATAATTTCTTGTAGTTGATTTAGGCTTTGTTCATAAGGAATAATTTCTGAGGTTTTTTGTTGTAAAAAGAAATTAATTACTGGTTGTAAACTAATAGACTGATCAATACGAGGATCACTGCCTTTGCTATATGCGCCGATTGAAATAAGATCTTTATTTTGCTGATACAACGAATACACTTGTTTTAACTGGCGAGCTAATTGTTGATGCTCTGGTCCGGTAACCATTGGCATAACACGGCTAATGGATGCTTCAATATCTACCGCAGGGTAATGACCCGAATCGGCTAAATCGCGTGATAATACTATATGCCCATCAAGAATAGCGCGCGCAGCATCAGCTATAGGATCTTGTAAATCGTCTCCTTCTGTTAACACTGTGAAAAAGGCGGTAATTGAGCCTTGCCCTTCGCCACCATTACCTGCACGTTCAACGAGTTGCGGTAATTTAGAAAATACTGACGGTGGATATCCTTTTGTCGCAGGTGGTTCGCCTACCGCTAAAGCAATTTCGCGTTGGGCTTGTGCGTAACGAGTTATTGAGTCGATAAGTAATAAAACATCTAAGCCTTGATCACGAAAATATTCGCTAATTTGTACTGCCGTTTCACAACCTTTTAGGCGCATTAGCGGTGAATTATCTGCAGGTGCTGCTACTACTACCGAACGTTTCCTGCCTTCTTCACCTAAAATTTCTTCAATAAATTCTTTTACTTCTCGCCCACGTTCACCAATTAAGCCAACTACAATGACATCTGCAGTTGTGCCTTTGGTCATCATACCTAATAGCACACTTTTACCAACACCTGAGCCTGCAAATAATCCCATTCGTTGCCCTGTGCCCACGGTTAAAAAGCTGTTTATTGCTCTTACACCAACATCTAAGGGTTTGGTGATCGCGCGTCGCGATAATGGGTTGATAGGTTTACTGCTGTATTTATAGTCATCGGTTTGCTTTATTGGACCTTTACCGTCAATCGGTTTACCTACGCCATCTATAACACGCCCTAGTAGTTCCATTGAAAAGGGTAAACGCGCTTTGGTGGCTAGTGGTACAACCCGTGCGCCAGGTAAAACGCCTTGTAGGCTTTCTTCGGGCATCAGGTAGGTTTTTTCTTGTTCAAAACCCACAACTTCTGCAATTAAATCACCTTGCGATGTTTCTACTAAACATTGGCTACCAACAGGGGCTTTAACGCCTACGGCTTCAAGAGTTAGCCCTACTACACGCACAAGTCGCCCTGCCACAGAAACTTTATGAGGGTTAATTAATCCTTGGCAATTTTCGAGCCTTTGTGCGATGCGTTTATAGTCAAGCATAATGGTTTTTTGACGTTACGACCTTTTACTTATTGATGAAGAGCTTCTTGCAAAAATGAGTCCAAAACGTCTTTCATGCGTGACTTTATATTTAAATCAACGTTAGACGTGCTGTTTTCAATTTGGCAGCTGCCTTGTTCAAGCTGTGGTGCGGCGAGTAGTTTCCAACCTTGCTCGGCTATGTAGGCTTGGCCAAATTGTTCTTCTACTATTTTTATGTCTGCTGGGTGGATTAATATTTGGGTTTGTGCTTCTTGGCTAGGTAATATTTTTATCCCTTCAACGATAGCTGAAGTAATAATGTCTGGATTTGTTTTTGCTTCTTGTAAGGTAATAGCTTGTGTGAGTTGTACAACTAAATGCAGCAATTGGGCTTCTACATTTTTTTCTACATCGGCTAATGGTTTGTGCAATTGCTGGGTCAGGGTTTCCCATTCTTTAGCGAGGCTATTTATGGTTTCTTTACCTTCACTTAACCCTGTTTCAATACCTTCTTCATGCCCTGATTTAAGACCCTCTTCATGCCCTGCACTTTTACCTTCTTCGTAACCTTTTGTAAAACCTTCTTCTTTTCCTTGGTTATAACCTTCTTCATGTGCCGCTTGGCGAATTTCTTCTATGTCTTCTGCGGTTAGTGGTACGGGTTCTTCAAGTTCAGTTTCTTCGGGTGGCTCGTACTTCCAAGTACTTTTTTTACCTATAGCATTAGTTTTATCGTCGTTTGCTTGTTTAGCTTGTTCAACGTGAGGAATTGACCATAAGTCAGACGCTAGCTCATCGGTGCCTTTTACAATTTTTTGACTCATGCTTTTTTACTCATTATTTTAACCCATTCCTTTTGGTTGATTACTTTTGGCTAATGATTTCGGTTAATGGTTTTTTAATCATACCCGTTAACAACTTACTATAAGAACTCGTCGCCGCCGCCGCCGCCGCCAAGCATAATTTCGCCAGCGTCAGATAACTTACGTGCTATCGCTAAAATTTCTTTTTGTGCTGCTTCAACTTCAGTAATGCGCACAGGCCCCATGGCTTCTAAATCATCTGCCATCATTTCTGCCGCACGTTTAGACATATTTGCCATAATTTTTTCTTTCAGCGCATCGTCTGCTCCTTTTATGGCTTTCATTAGGGAGTCTTGTTGTACATCGCGTAAAATAGCTTGAATGCCTCTATCGTCAACATCGGCGAGGTTTTCAAATACAAACATAAGATCTTGTATTTGCTGGCTCATTTCTTCATCGTGTTCACGAATTGCATCCATTAATGCGCCTTCTACGTTGGTATCTAAGAAGTTCATAATGTCGGCAGCGGCTTTTAAACCACCCATTTTGGCTGATTGTGCGCCTGCTTGTCCGGCGAATTGTTTTTCCATTATTTCGTTTAGTTCTTGTAGTGCTGCGGGTTGCACTTCTTCTAAGTTAGCTATACGCATGGTTAAATCTAAGCGCACTTTGTCGGCAAATTGACTTAAAATCTCAGCCGATTGATCAGGTTCTAAATACGATAATACAATGGTTTGAATTTGCGGATGTTCGTTACGAATGATGTTAGCTACTTGTTTAGAGTCCATCCATTTTAACGAATCTAAGCCTTTTGCCCCGCCGCCCATAACAATTTGATCGATTAGGTTACCGGCTTTGTCTTCACCTAATGCAGCGGTTAATGCTTTACGTACAAATTCTTCACTTTGGAAACCAATAGTACTAAAGTTTTGAATTTCGTTAATAAATAACTTATGTACTGCGGTTATTTTTTGTTGTGTAAAGTCTTGCATCGCCGCCATGCTGGTACCCACTTGCTGCACCTGTTTGGGCTCTAAATGTTTTAAAATTTGCGCAGCATCTTCTTCAGATAAACTTAGTAGCAATATGGCGGCTTTTTCAGTGCCATCTAGCTTGTCTACGTCAAAACCACCTTGGTTGCTATCCATTGTGGCTAGCTCTTGATTATTATCACTCATCTTCACTTAACCAACTTTTAACAACTTGAGAGGATAGTTCAGGTTCATTTGCAACTAGAGCCCGAACGGCTTTTAAAATGTCTTCATCGCGATGTAAATCTGGTAACTGTAAGCTTCCGTCAGGAGCAAAGCCTACTGCGCCAGCATCAAATTCGGTGGTTAACATATCCATTGTTTCATCACCTAAATCAATATGGCTATCAAGTGATTTATCGCCGTAATCGTCTGGTGATTGGTCAGGGTAGATTAAACGTTTAAGCATTGGGCGAACCACTGCCAGTATTAATACAATTATAACTAACGCACCAAGTACTAATTTTAAGGTTTTCATAAACCAAGGTTGTAGGTAAATGGGTGTGACTTCTTTTACAACCACATCAGAACGTGAAAACGGCAATGAAATAACCTCTAATACGTCGCCTCGTTGTAGGTCAAACCCTACACTACCTTGTAATAATCGACGGATATTAGCGATTTCTGCTTCACTTCTTGGTACATAGCTGACTACCGGTGCTGCTGAGCCTTCTTCTGCTCCCTCGGGGGTTACACCCGCGGTTGATGAGGGTAAGTAGTCTAATCCCACTGAAACGCTCACTCGGCGAATAACGCCTGTTTGCTGTTTAGTATGGCTTATGGCTTCATCTAATTCATAGTTTTTAGTTGACTCTAAATGGTTTCGGCTTGGCATTGCTTTTTTTTGCGCACCACCTACGGCATTTTCAGGAATATCTGAGTCTAATGGCGGTTGATTAGATAATGCCCCTGGAATACCACCTAACATGCCACCTATGGTGGTATCTTCTACTTTCATTTCACTGCGTAAAGCAGGTAAGTCAGAATTATATCGGCGTTGGGTTTCTTCGGTATTGGTAAAGTCCATAGTGACATCTACTTGCGCAGTGTAATTACCTAAACCAATAACAGGGATAAGAATTGAGTCTATTTTGGACATATATTCAGATTCACGTTTTTGTTCAATTTCAAACTCTTTACGTGAACGAGATGAAATAGAATCTTGTGAGCCTGAATTAAGTAATCGACCATTTTGATCGGTTACAGTTACTTTGTTAGGTGTCATGCCTTGTACTGCTGAGGAAACAATATCAACAACTGAATCAACTTTTTCTTCTGATAATTGGCGCCCTTTTTGTAAAGTAAGCACAACGGTAGCAGACGGAGACTTTACGCGCTTTGCAAAAATATTATCTTTAGGGATAGCTAATAAAACTTTAGCTCTTAATATGGATTGTAGCTCTTCGATGGTGCGTGCTAATTGTTGTTCACGAGAATGTTTAAGTCTTTCGCTTTCAAGGCGTTGGCTTACACCAAACCCCATGTCTTGCATGATAATTTCGTTACCTTCTTTTTTCTCGTAGGTTAGCCCTTCACGTGCAAGTAGCATTTTAATGTTTTGGTATTCGTCGGTAGGTACTGAAATAGTGTTGTTTTCCTGAATATAATCGACTTTATTTGAATCGAGTAGATCCATAGTTTTTATCAGTTGTTCAGTTTGAAGTTTTGCCAATACTCTATATTCAGCTTGGTTTGCCCACATAATGACAAATATCGCGATAACTAAACAAATAGCCAACGCCATAATTAATGTAAGCTGTCTTAGTACATCTACATTACCAATAGCCGCTGAGAAGCCTGATTTTTGCTCTTCATCCATATCATCTGAATTATCATCAGATACGACCATGCTTGTATTTCCTGTTGTGTCAGCCACTGAATATCTCCGTTAATCTCGAAAAGGTAAACTAATTAATGAGTAATGCTTAAACCGGCATATTCATGATTTCTTTGTAGGCTTCTACAAACTTGTTACGTACTTGCACGGTTGCGTCAAACGCGATACTTGATTTTGAAGCGGTGATCATAGTTTGTGCTAATGTTACGTTTGGATCGCCCATTTCGAATGCTTTACGCTGTTCACCTGTTTCTTTTTGTAAACTGTTTACTGAGTTAACAGCGTCTTTTAGTAAGTTACCAAAATCGCTACCCGGCTTTTGGGTTGCTTGAACAGCACTGTCAGACGAAATGGCTTGGCTATTCTGATTCATTGCCTCTAAAGACATACTTTGCATTTGTGCAAATAAAGAGTTTGATTTGATATCCATAGCTATCTCGCTTGTGTCAATTTCTTGGTGTTTATATTTATTACTAGAGATAAAGCAATCATGATGCCAAGGTAAGGTAGTTATTACGGATTATAAAAAATACCTTTTTAATTCAGTAAATTAAAATATTTATTTTACGTTTTGAAGCTAAAAAATATGACTAAAATAAAGCTAAAAGAACAAAAAATCATCAATAAAAAAGAAGGTAATAAAGAGGAAGAGGGAAAAGGAATTATAACTTATTTAAGCCCAAGCTTAGTTTGAGCTTTAAAATAAGATTATACTCACAAATAAACCCAGCAACTTGTGCTGAGTTTATTTAATACCCAAAAAGTTAAGCGGGTATTTGTATGCCTGAATCACGCATTTTTGCTATTTTATATCGTAGTGTTCTTGGGCTGATACCTAAACGTTCAGCAACATTTTTTCGGCTCCCTTGGCAAGCATTCAAAGTGTCTAGAATAATTTGATGCTCTTGAATTTTAAGTTCGCTGCCGAGCTTGTCATCTGAAAATGCTTGAGGTTCAGTTTCGAGAGTTATAGAAGTTGTTTCAAATTGTTCAATTAATAAGTCTGAAGCATCAATTTCATTGTTGGTACATAAAATAAGGGCTCGTTGGATCACGTTATCAAGCTCTCTTACATTACCGGGCCAATTGTATGCTGTTAATTTACTGCGCGCTGAGGCGGTAAATTCAGGGATGGTATCTGAACTATTTTGCGCAATGCGTTCAACAAGGTGTTTAGCTAATGGCAGAATATCATCTCGTCTTTGCGCAAGTGCTTTCCATGTTAATGGAAATACGTTAAGTCGATAATATAAATCTTCTCTAAATACGCCTTCTGCTACAGCTTGTTTTAAATCGCGATTACTGGTTGCAATAACTCGTACATCTAACTTGATGGTTTTGCGTCCACCTAAGCGTTCTACTTCACGCTCTTGTAATACTCGCAATATTTTTGCTTGTAGACCTAAATCCATTTCGGTTATTTCATCTAGTAATATAGTACCACCTTGAGCTTGTTCAAACTTACCGGGTGATGCTTGTATCGCACCGGTAAAAGCTCCTTTTTCATAACCAAATAGAGTCGCTTCTAGCATGTTTTCAGGTATTGCTGCACAGTTGATTGCGACAAAAGGTGCTTCGGCGCGGTCTGAATTATAATGAACATATTGAGCAAGCACTTCTTTACCTGAACCACTAGGTCCTAATACCATTACCGATGCTTGTGTTGCTGCAACTTTTTTCGCTAACGATAACAATTCAATACTTTGGGGGTCTGCCACTACTGGTTCAAAAGCATTAGGGATTTCAAGCGGAACATATTGATTAACCATATTTAACAATACTTCAGGCGAAAAAGGTTTTGCCATGTAGTTGCTGGCACCGTCTTTCATTGCTTGTACCGCATCGTCGATTGTGCCATACGCCGTCATAATTAATACCGGCATTTGTGGTAGATTATTTTTAATACTTTTAAGCAATGACAAGCCAGACATACCGCCCATTTGTACATCGCTTACCACTAAATCTACTTTATGATTTTTTAGTAAGAGTAAGGCTGTTTCACCAGACTCTGCTTCAATACACTGAAAACCAGCTAATTGTAACGTATCGACCAATGCTTCTCTTAAACCTGAGTCGTCTTCAACGACTAAAATTTTACTTGTGTTCATTAGTTTTCTCCATTGATGAAGCCTGACTTGAAGTGTGAATACTTGCTACCAATGCAGTGTCGATACCTGAAATACCTTGACCTGAAATAGTATGATCCACAGATTGAGTAAATCCGCTTTTTTGAGTGTAGTTAGTCGCTTGAGTAGATTTAGTTTCAAGTAGCGGAATATGAATACAAAAATGAGCACCCTCGCCGGCTTTACTAACCAGTTTTACGCCGCCCTGATGAGCATTTGCTACAGATTTCACTACCGCTAAGCCTAACCCCGTGCCTTGTGAACGTGAGGTATAAAAGGGTTCAAATATTTTATCTGCTAGAGCTTTATCAATGCCTTTACCGTTGTCTTTAACGCTGATAAGAGCGTAACCGTCTTTACAATAAGTTGATAGTTCAACTTTTGCGCCAGTTTTTATTACTTGAAGACTATTTAAAACTAAATTTTGAATAGCGCCAGTAAGTGCACTTTTATTGCCTAAAATTTGGCAATCGTCCTCACATAATGAGAAAGCAATTTCTGCTTGGTCTTTTTTAATAATAGGGTCAATTGACTGTACTGAAGCAGAAATCAAATCGTTAATCGATAATGGTTCTACTACTTGCTGTTTACCACTTTTTGCAAACAGTAACATATCGTTTACTTGCTGCTCTAAATCTTGCAACCTCGTCATTAACTTATCTTGAAAACTGTGACGAGACTCATCTGATATTTTTTTATTTTGTAGATTTGCGCCATATAACATGGCTGCTGAAAGTGGTGTTCTAATTTGATGTGCTAATGTTGATACCATTCGCCCTAAAGAAGAAAGACGTTGTAATTGACCAAGTTTATCTTGCAGTAATCGTGTTTCAGTAAGGTCGGTGATCATAATCAATTGTCCGGGTTGATCACCCAATGCAGTAATTTCTAATTTAACTCTACGACCATCGTTTAAAGATACTTCATGCCAATCATCAGCTCTTGGTTTGAATGAGCGTTTAATTACATCAAACCAAGGTTGACCTAAAATAGGTTCTTCAAGTAGTTGTCGAGCAACATCGTTAATTTTAATAACGACGCCATTACCATCAAGCATGATCATACCGGTGGGCATTACATCGATAACTTGATTGAGTTGATTAACTTGATCTTGTAATTGAAGAATTTCACTTTGTTCAGGTTGCAGCGTTACCTGTGCTGAAGAACCAACTGAATTATAAAAAAATTCAGTTTGATCATACGAGTTATCTATAGTGGAAACATTTGAAGCTGCATAAGTCATAATTCATTACTCAATTATTGGTTACGCATACATCAAAGCACTTACCATGCCATAAATAAAAACCAATAAATTCAATAAATTACACCGTAAAACTTGTGAGATCTACTTTTTTTTGGGGGTCAATTTTTTGGCTTGATGTAATAAATCTTATGTTTTTTTGATCTTTTTCTAGATATTTTTTTATATTAGATCCTATACCCATTACCATTCAAATGTAGGTTTCAGTGGGAACTAAAAACAATTTAAGCACAGATTTCAAGTTCCAGAGGAAATCTAAGGACAGACATCCATGTATGCAAGGCATTAAGTTTATGTCATGGTTGTTCTCGGTAACTGCTCTTGCGTTACCCTAATGTTCTACATCCCTTTAGAAACCTGACTACACTTAATAACGCCGTATAAATTTTTTTTAGACCCATCGAAGAAGCGCGTGAGCGTTTATTCCTTTTAGATATGACTTCATCTTTAATGCTTTTTACAAGGGATAACCATTGCAATAAAGCATTGCCTTGAATTACTTACCATAAACATTGACGCTCACGCGCTCTGAAACGAGCATTTTGGTTGGTGACGGGTATATGTTAATTGACCAGAGACTGTTGATATTAGAAAGTCAGGCAATAAAAAAGGTATCTGTTAAATACCTTTTTACGTTTGCTTACCTATTTATTCAAGTAGGCATGCCTTTTTTTGCTTAATAAAAATAAAGGATTTAGCTTTTTTGCAAACTATATTTTCTCATTTTTTCTACTAATGTTGTTCTGCGCATACCTAGAGTTTCAGCGGCTCTTGCCACCACCCAATCGTTAATTTCTAGAGATTGAGTCACTAATGACACTTCAAGGTCTGCTAGGTGATCTTTAAGATTAAAACCTTCTGTAGGTAATACGGTAATAGTGCCTAATTCTGGGTCTGAAACTTCAACTGGTTCTTCTTCTACATCGTCTTCGCCATAATCGAAGCCTGAAAATAGCTCATTAATTACGTCTCGTTCTTGCAATTCTTCTGGGTAATCAGGCTCGTAGTCTTCAACATCAATATGGCGGTATTTAAAAGGCAGTTGACCAACATCGACCACTTGCTCTCCGTACATGATGATCATACGTTCAATTAAGTTAGACAATTCTCGAACGTTGCCAGCCCATTGATGCTCTTTTAAGGATTCAATAGCTTTTTCAGTAAAACGTACGCTATGACCTTGCTCAGCGGTAAAACGAGAAATTAATTCGTTCATTAGTAAAGGAATATCTTCTTTACGTTCACGTAATGAAGGGGTGTCGATGGGAAATACGTTTAAGCGGTAATAAAGATCTTCTCGGAATGAGTTTGTTTTGATCATCTCTTCAAGGTGTTGATGAGTTGCCGCAATAATACGAACATCGGCTTTTATACTTTTGCTACCACCTACACGTTCAAAAGTTCGTTCTTGAAGTACTCGCAGTAATTTTACTTGCATAGGTTGTGGCATATCACCTATTTCATCTAAAAACAGTGTGCCACCTTCTGCCATTTCAAAGCGCCCTTTACGCGTAGAAATTGCGCCAGTGAAAGCCCCTTTTTCATGCCCAAAAAGTTCACTTTCTAGTAAGTCTGGTGGAATAGCACCACAATTAACCGGTACAAAGGGGGCTTTTGTACGATCAGATAAGTTATGAATATTACGTGCTACCACTTCTTTACCTGTACCAGACTCTCCCAAAATAAGTACGTTAGCTGCCGTACTTGCTACTTGCTCTATTAAAAATCGCACTTGTCGCATTGCTTCGCTAGTGCCGACCAACGATCTGAATAATACATTAGGGCAATTACCACTTCGTTTGTTGGGTAAGTTGTTATGGTATTGATGGCTGTGGTGGATCATTTCGGTGAGCTGACCATAATTTAACGGTAGTGCCAATTCACCAATAATATTGTTGAAGCCTTGCGCTTGTCCTTTGTCGATAAGGTCGTGATAAATAAATGGGCATGCAGGATGAGATTTTACAATGGCAAGTAAGTGCTTTGATATGTCGCCACATAAAACTACGGTAAGAATGTTAGGAACGTCTACAAGATGTTGAACCAATTCATTTTCAGGAAAAACATAAAAATGTTCTCCTACAAATGCTAATACAGTTTCAATTTGGCTTCTTCTAGCTGGATCGTTATCGACAACTAAAATGTATCTTTGTCCCTGCATAATTTCCTGATGATTATTTTGTATTTATATATACCTTTAATAATAACTTGCTTAAGTGATTAATCAATAAAAAATTGACGCTTTTTAGCCATTAAATTGACTTTGTATACATTTAAGGCGCTTAAATCGTTCGCAGCTATATAAAACGTTACCTCTTGATTTTAAAACTTTTTACAAACTTGTTAAGCTAATGTAAAAATTATGATACAGGATTTTAGTCTTCATTTTAGGATAAAAAGCCAACCTATATTAAATTGAATTTTATGCATGTTTTAGGAGCATGTTTATCCCCTTTTTTAGAGGATTTTTATTCTTATTTTATGAAAAAAATCATTGATCATTCGCCATACCTTGATAAAAATTTTGAATAAGTTTTTTCGATTTATTTATTTGAATAGGAAAAAAACCTCAAATTAAGATCCTATTAGAATAGGAGTAGCTATGAAGCATCTCATTTTTTATAAAAAAATTAATGGGTATAAATTTCTATTCGTAATCAAAAATGAAAGCAAAGCAAAATACAATCCATGAATAAAAATCATACTTAAATGAAATTAAATCAATTTTATTCATAAATAAAACCACGTATAAAATACACAGTTCGTTTAACTCTAGGCAGCTAACTTTACACAGTTAATTTTAAATAGTTAATTTTAGACTCTTAACTTAAAACAATTAACTCTTAGCAATCTTGTCGTTAACCCTAGTTTTCACATTGACGAAAATAAAAAAACGTTTAGGCAATATAGAAAATAACGGTTAAATACCCGAATGAGTAAAAAATAAGTAGTATTTCAATAAATTGGATCCCAGATCATGAAAAATAAAGAATTTACATTTACCATTAAAAGCATTTGTCTTGATGAAGATTATCACCCTTCAGACAATACACGTATCACCACTAACTTCGCTAATTTGGCGAGAGGCACTTATCGCCAAGAAAATTTACGTAATGCGTTAAAGATGATTGATAACAGTTTTAATGCTTTAGCCCATTGGGATAATCCAAAGGGTGATCGTTATTCTGTTGAACTTGAAATTGTTTCCGTTGATATAGATATAGAAGGCAGCGGCCAAGCCTTTCCATCAGTTGAAGTATTAAAAACAAATATTGTTGACCATAAAACCAAACAACACATTGAAGGTATTGTTGGCAATAATTTTTCTTCTTACGTGCGTGATTACGATTTTAGCGTATTACTGCAGGCTCATAATAAAGGTCAGTCTACATTTAGTATTCCAGATAATTTTGGCGAACTTCATGGAAAACTCTTTCAGTCTTTTGTCAATTCAAAAACGTACAAAACAAACTTCAAGAAAACACCGGTTATATGTCTGAGTGTTTCAGATAACAAAACCTATCATCGTACTGAAAATCAGCACCCTGTATTAGGGGTTGAATATCAACCCAATGAATCGTCGTTGACTGAGCAATACTTTAAAAAAATGGGCTTACAGATCCGTTATTTTATGCCGCCAAACAGTGTTGCGCCTTTAGCTTTTTATTTTTTTGGTGATTTGCTTAATGATTACACCAGCCTTGAGCTGATAAGCACCATTAGCACAATGGGCACCTTTCAAAAAATCTATCGACCAGAAATTTATAATGCGAATGCTGTTGCAGGAAAGTCTTATCAACCAAATTTGAAAAATCAAGACCACTCACTAACACAAATTGTTTATGACCGAGAAGAACGTAGCCGATTAGGCAATGAGCAAGGAAAGTTTGCAGAGCAGTACTTCATTAAACCATACCAAAAAATGCTTGATCAATGGTCTGCAAGTTACGCTTAACTATTACTCTTAAAGTTACGGGTATATACCCGTTACCGATCAAAATGCTCGTTTCAGAGCGCGTGAGCGTAAATATTTATGGTAAGTAATTCAAGGCAATGCTTTATTACAATGGTTGTTCCCTTATAAAAAGTATTAACAATGAAGTCATCTTTTAAAGGAATAAACGCTCAAGCACTTCTTCGATGGGTCTAAAAACAATTTATTCGTCGTTATTAAGTTTAGTCAGGGAATAACCATGACATAAACTTAATGCCTTGCCTAAATTGTTTTTAGTTCCCACTGAAACCTGCATTTTGAAGGATAACGGGTATATACCACAATCAGTAAAAATATATGGCATCATTTATTATGAAAAAAATCATTGAAAAAAACCTTACAATATTACCTACTTCAACAGCGGGTAGTTTACCCAAACCCATTTGGCTTGCAGAGCCTGAAAAACTATGGTCGCCTTGGAAATTGCAAGATGCAGAATTAATTATAGGCAAACAAGATGCCTTACGTTTATCGTTACAAGATCAACAACAAGCAGGTATTGATATTGTTAGTGATGGCGAACAAACACGCCAGCATTTTGTAACCACCTTTATTGAGCATCTTAACGGTGTAGATTTTGAAAAACGTAAAACTATTAAAATTAGAGATCGCTATAATGCAAGTGTACCAACGGTAGTTGGCCCAGTAAGTCGCCAAAAGTCGGTGTTTGTTGAAGATGCACAATTTTTACGCTCGCAAACCACGCAACCTATTAAGTGGGCGTTGCCGGGGCCTATGACAATGATAGATACACTTTATGATGATCATTATAAAAGTCGTGAAAAGTTAGCTTGGGAATTCGCTAAAATTCTTAATCAAGAAGCTAAGGAGTTAGAGGCAGTTGGTGTTGATATTATTCAATTTGATGAGCCAGCATTTAATGTGTTTTTTGATGATGTTAATGAGTGGGGTATTGCTTGTTTAGAAAGAGCAATTGAAGGGCTTAAATGCGAAACCGCTGTGCATATTTGTTATGGTTATGGCATTAAAGCTAATACCGATTGGAAAAAAACGTTGGGCGGTGAGTGGCGACAATATGAAGAGGCTTTCCCCAAACTACAAAAGTCTTCTATCGATATTATCTCACTAGAGTGCCATAACTCTCATGTGCCTATTGAACTACTTGAATTGATCCGAGGTAAAAAAGTGATGGTTGGAGCCATTGATGTGGCAAGCAACACTATCGAAACACCAGAAGAAGTAGCCCAAACTTTAAGAAAAGCATTGAAATATGTAGATGCCGACAAGCTCTACCCTTGTACCAACTGTGGCATGGCTCCCTTACTACATCAAGTAGCACAAGATAAACTCAGTGCTTTAAGTGCAGGTGCTAATATTGTTCGAAAAGAGCTTTTGGCTCAAAACTAACTCATATACCCGTTATCAATCAAAATGCTCGTTTCAGAGCGCGTGAGCGTCAATGTTTATAGGAAATAATTCAAGGCAATACTTTATTGTAATAGTTGTTCCCTTATAAAAAGTATCAACGATAAAGTCATCTTTTAAAGCAATAAACGCTCAAGCGCTTCTTCAATGGGTCTAAAAACAATTGATTCGTCGTTATTAAGTTTAGTCATGGAATAACCATGACATAAACTTAATGCCTTGCATACAGGGATGTCTGTACTTAGATTTCGTCTGGAACTTGAAATCTGTGCCTAAATTGTTTTTAGTTCCCACTGAAACCTGCATTTTGAATGGTAACGGGTATATACCCTTTATCATTAAAGGTTATATCATGGGCTGCAATATAGGTTGTAAGTGACTTTTTGATTGATAAAATTCAATATCAATTAAACTGCATTAATTATCGAACAAGTCACTTTAATTTTACTATAAAGCCTATAAAATGATTTGTGCCAACATACGCAAACCAGTAAACAGCAGCACCAAGGCAAAGATCTTTTTTAGTTTTACAGCATCTAATTTAGCCGCCAACGATGCTCCTAATGGCGCAAATAATACGGTAAGTGGCACAATACAAATAAATCCAATGAGGTTAACTAAACCAAAGGTTCCAGCCGGCGCATCAGCTGGAGTGCTACCCAATACTAACATTGTTAGTGCTCCTGGCAACGAAATAATTAACCCTATTGCGGCAGCTGTACCAACCGCTTTATGTGCAGGGTAATTGTACAACGTAAGCAGCGGAACAGAAATAGTACCACCGCCAATGCCGACCATTGAGCTGAAAAAACCAATAGATGTGCCCATAACTGTTTGCCCTAATTTGTTTGGGAGTTGTTGAAATAACGCCGATTTTCCAGTTCTGCATAGCATGTTTAACGCAGATAGGGTCGCTATCACACCAAATAACATTGTTAGCACAGTGCCTTCAACCCGAGTCACTAACCAACTCCCGGTTAATACTCCAATAAAAATAAATATAGCCCAGCGTTTTAACAGTTCAAAATCAACATTACCTTTTAAATGGTGAGAGTAAATAGAACTTATAGACGTGGGTACTATGGTGGCGAGTGACGTTGCAGTTGCCACTAGCATTGCAGATTCTGCTGATACACCAAAACTCTGAAATAAAAAAAATAGCACTGGCACAATGATAATCCCACCGCCTACGCCCAGTAAGCCAGCTAAAATGCCAGCGAATACTCCTGTAGTAACTAAAGTTACAAAGGTGGAGGTATTACTTGTTATAAATTCAATCATATTTTAACAACAACTTGTATTTTGAATGGTAACGGGTATATATCTTTCTTGGCTCAATCGCGAATTCGATGTGAATTTTTATGCAAAATAATTACACCAGTATGCCCTACTCGTTCGGAACTCATTTTGCACTCACTCAGTACCGATTCAGTACTCATTTTTTATTTCTGAATACGAATTTTTATTAATTAAGGTAAGAATGGTATTTAAAAGGGTGTTGTATTCTACCGGTTTAGCCATGTGGATATTCATACCGGCGGCTAAGGAATTATTTTTGTCTTCTTCTCTTGCATGTGCGGTCATTGCGATAATAGGTAATGTAGAAAAACGTTCTTGTTGCCTAATAAGAGTTGTTGCGGTTAAGCCGTCCATTACCGGCATTTGAATATCCATTAATACAACATCAATAGGATTTTTTTCAAGTAAATCTAGGGCAACTCTACCATTTTCAGCAATAATCACTTCGGCTTTCATGTTAATTAATAACTCTTTTGCCACTAGCTGATTAACAATATTATCTTCAACAAGTAATACGACAATATCTTTAAGGTTAACATTTTGCTTTTTGGTCGCAAATATCTCGGCTTTGTTATGTCGTTGAATAGATTGTTCTATCGCGGTCAACATATAACGATATAAAGGCTGTTCTTGTAAAATATAAGGTACGGTAAGCTGCTCTAAAACGGCTTCGTAAGCACTGAGGTTGTAACCTGTTGTTTGGCACACACACACCAATGAAATAAGCTTTTGAGCGCTACTATTAGCAATATTATGTAAGTTTTCTTCTGAGGTTAGTAATACAATATCCTCAGGTAGTTTTTTATTTGCATACTTATTTGAATATTTAGCTAAATCAGTCGATGTGTCAGAAGTTAACAATTCCGATGAAGCTGACTTGCTTGAGTTAGCATGAGTTGAATTAAAATGAGCGGAGTGAAGATCAGTGATCTCAGATAATGCACTCAATTGTTTATATTTCCAACCCTGTGCCTTTATCGATTTTAATAAGCTCTCAGGTAAAATAACATCATAATTATAAAGCGTTAAAGATTGAACGGCTGTTTGATTAATGGCTTGTTGACTAACTTTAAACGGTAAATCGATAGTAAATTCACACCCTTGATTTAAATCACTTTTTAGTGAGATATTACCATCTAATAATTCTACTATTTGCTGACAAATAGATAGACCCAAACCAGAACCACCATATTGTCGGGTCATTGACTCATCGGCTTGCTTAAATGCTTCAAAGAGGTGTGACTGCTTATGGAGGGCAATACCGATGCCCGTATCAATTATTTTGAAACGGAGCTTCATATTGTTTGTATTATGTTGAAGTACTTCAACTGAGAGGGTAATAGTCCCTTTTTGAGTAAATTTAACTGAATTTTGTAGTAAATTAGTGAGCACTTGGATTAAGCGCATTTCATCAGTATTAATAGTTACTGGAACGTTATCGCCTATATCGACAAGAATACTTAACCCTTTTTGAGCCGCCTGCCCAACATTAAGCATCATGGTTTTATTGATGAGCGCGTCGAGGTTGACGTTTTCTTTCATCATGGTCATTTCACCCGCTTCTATTTTGGCAAGATCGAGTAATTGATCCACTAAATATAAAAGTGATTTTGATGCACCATAGGCGTTTTCAATATGTTGTCGTTGGTTGTTGGTTAAATCTGATCGCCCTAATAGCGTTATCATTCCTTGAATTGCGTTTATGGGAGTTCTGATCTCGTGGCTCATATTAGCTAAAAACTGACTTTTAGCTTTGTTGGCAAATTCAGCTTGATTTTTGGTGTTCTCTAAAGCAGCTTGAATGGCGTATTGAGTGGTAACATCGCGAATAATATTAATAGTGCCTACTTCAATACCGCTATCACTATAAATATAAGTACTATAGATATCGTAAGTATGTTTGTCGGTATAAATTAATTGATTTAAACCATTTTTTACATTTTTAGAGGTACTTATTTTTGTTAACGCACTGCCTAATTGGTTATCAATTATTTCAAAAGCTTTATGACCTATAATTGCTTGCTCATTTTTACCAATATAATGTTCAAAGGCGTTATTAAAACCTACTATATTACCGTCAATATCATTAAATAAGATGTATTCAGGTATGGCATCCATTACTGATCGTAATAAAGCGTAATCTCGCTTGTGCTGAATAATTTTTTCTTGTAATTCTTGGGTTTTTTCATTGACTCGTGCATCTAATAACGAGTTTTGGTCGGTTAATCGTTGTAACAAACTTCTGTTTTGTCCAAATATATTTTCAACTATTTGAAACCATTTTAACCAATCTGCGGTAGGTTTAATTTTACCCGGATCGCCCTCTGCACAATATTCAATATGGCTAATAAAACGCTTTGTGGGTTTAACAAATGTGCGATGAATAAACCAATAAATACCACATAACAGAATAAACAAAATGCACAGAAAAAATATAAATATTTTTGAGTAAAAGGTTAATAGTGGCGCAGCAAAATCTTGATAAGCTTTATATTTAATAACTCGCCAACCATTAACAGGTAACTCTTGCTTTAAAATTAACCAGTTTCCTACCTCTTGATAGAAAGGTAAATTATTTACCTCGTCATTAGTTAACGTTGCTAAGTTTTTGGGCGTTATATTTTGCCAGTATGCTATTTTATTCATTACTTTTGAGGAAAAATCATGGTGAATTAACACTTCATTTTTATCGTTAAGTATTAAAACACCTTCGTTTTCACTGGTTATTTGATTGAATTTTTTTCGTATTTTTGACAAGTTAATGTCTATGTTTAACACTCCTACAACGTTTTCAGGATCATAAATACCTATACTAACAGAGCTATTTAAACCAACGTCAACAGATCCCACATAAGGGGTTGACCAAGCAATTTTTTGTTTATTATTAGTGCTTTTCACCTCATTTATTAACAGACTTTTAATATGCTCACCGCTTAATAACGCATCATTATATTGCCAACTACTTTGATTAACAGAAGGATAAATACTAACAAAGCGCTTTTTAGATACATAATAAAACCAAACCAAATCGGTATTGATTGCTTTTGTTGCCACAAAAGCAGGTGTAAGCATGTTAGCCATGGCTAATTCAGCTTTGAGCGATTTGTCTAGTGAGTTTATATCGCCTATTCCAGAGATGTTACCGCGAACATAATCTTTATGATTTAACACATCGTAGGGTTGATTTTTACTGAAATAATTTTCGCCTTGTTGAATAAGCTCAGGCATTTGATTTACAAGATTATTTGGATAGCTTAATTGATAATTAGCAAATTTTTGCATACTTAATAATGTGTTTGCATTCAGAGCTAAGGCGTTATTGACTTTATTGACTTGGTTAGTAAAACGTTGTATTTCTAATTTTTTTTGTGCAGATAGGTCATAAAAATAACCGAAGGTGGTTAACGAAAAAATGATAAAAGTTATTAATGTAAATATCGTAAAGATTGCTACATTATATTGACCAAAGTATTTACCAAAGGATTGCCCAAAAACTTTACTTTTCTCCTTACCTCTAAACACTAATTAAACCCTACTTAACGATATGCGTTGTATTATAAATGGTATACAAAATTATGCCGAGCAACATTATATACTCATTCTGTTAAAAGATGCATGTTTACTCTACAGCTCAATTGCCTCTTAAAGTGTAATTGACTCTAACAACACTTAATAATTTATAAATTTACCTATATACCCGTTACCAGCCAAGATACTCGTTTCAGAACGCATGAGCGACATCAGTTCAAGGCAATACTTTATTGTAATGGTTGTTCTCTTATAAAAAGCATTGTTGATGAAGTAATTTCTTAAAGGAATAAACGCTCAAGCGCTTCTTCGATGGGTCTAAATTGTTTTTAGTTCCCACTGAAACCTGCATCTTGAATGATAACGGGCATATATGTACAAGCTAGCGTGCAACTGCACCAAAACAAAACAACAACCCACGACTAAAGCACGATAATAGTGCATAATACGTAACATAATGGTGAGTATAAATCATAAACCCTTGTTATAAAACATATAATTAAAATGGCTTATTTTGTGCAAACCATTTCACCTTAGCTAAAATCACTTACCTATTAATATTAATTTAAATAATATAGACAATTTTAATATTAAATAACTTAAATAACGTAAATAACGTAAATAACAAACAACCTGAATAACCGAAAAACTTCGATAAGGTAAATGTTTAGCTAAAACTTACGCTAACTAAAATAAAATTGTAGGAACAACATTATGCGACAACTCTTTGCTTTTCTTTTATTGGGTTTGCCCTCTTTAGCATTTGCTAATGATGGAGAACTAAATAGCGCCAATACCGCTTGGATTTTAACTTCAACCGCTCTGGTATTATTAATGACTTTACCCGGGCTTGCTCTTTTTTATGGCGGCTTGGTACGTAAGAAAAATGTTTTATCAATTCTTATGCAATGTTTTGCCATTGGATCTTTGTGTTCAATACTATGGCTTTTAGTGGGATACAGCCTCGCCTTTAGCGAAGGTAATGGTTTTATTGGCGATTTTAGTAAAGTCTTTATGATGGGAATAACCAGAGACAGTTTAGCGGGTGATATTCCTGAAAGTTTATTTATGTTATTTCAAATGACTTTTGCAGTAATAACCCCTGCACTTATTATTGGTGGTTTTGCTGAACGCATGAAGTTTTCTGCCGTACTTATATTTAGTGGTTTATGGCTACTTGCTGTTTATGCTCCAGTTACACATTGGGTTTGGGGTGGTGGCTGGTTAAGTAAAATGGGTGTATTTGATTTTGCTGGTGGTATTGTTGTACACATTACCGCGGGTACTGCTGCATTAGTGGCTGCATTGGTATTAGGCCCACGAAGAGGTTTTGGTACAACACCATTATTACCTCATAACTTAACCATGACAGTAACTGGTGCCGGAATGTTATGGGTAGGTTGGTTTGGCTTTAATGGTGGTAGTGCATTAGCGGCTAATGGCGATGCCTCAATGGCAATGTTAGTTACTCATATCTCTGCGGCGGCAGGTACGTTAACGTGGGCATTTATTGAATGGAAAAAGTTTGGTAAAGCAAGTGTTATTGGCGCGGTAACCGGCATGGTTGCTGGCTTAGGTACAATTACTCCAGCCTCTGGCTTTGTTGGCCCAGGCGGCGCACTTATTATTGGTATTTCAGCCGGCTTCGTTTGTTATTACGCAACAGTGTTTATTAAACAAAAATTACGTATAGATGATTCTTTAGATGTATTTCCAGTACATGGTGTTGGTGGTATTTTAGGGACGTTTTTAGCAGGTATATTGTCTGCGACCAGTTTAGGAGTTTTTAGTGGTTTTGGCTTTGCTGAAGGTATTAATACCATGAGTGAGCAAGTATTGGTGCAATTAACAGGTATAGTTTCAACTTTAATCTATACCGGTATTGTTACTTATATATTATTGAAACTCGTTGGTTTAATGACTGGCGGTTTACGTACAGATGAAGAAGGCGAAGAAAATGGTTTAGACTTGGTTGATCATGACGAGTCTGGCTATAACTTATAAGCGCAATTTGTAAGGTAACAGACTTAAAGTTAACAGCTTATTGGACACTCTTTTTAATGAGCTTACGCTTGTTATTACTCAGTTGCGGGTTTTAGTCGGAACTAAAAAAAGGCATAGCGCTTTAACGCTATGCCTTTTTTAGTTTAGCCACTTAATTTTACTTTAATATCATTAGGGTAATACGTAAGCTATTTAATTTCGTAAACCGCAGTGCTACCACTTACTTCATTACCTACTATCAATATTGCTTGACCTGTCGGGCTTTTATCTGCCGGAACAAATTTCATTCCTTCTGGACCTACATCGCCAGCCTCAGTTGATTTAGTTGGGTTTTTAGTAAAGTCGCGGTTAAGGTTATATTCGATAAACTGCACACCGTACGGATTGGTAATGTCGTACATCATTATTCCACCAACTCGCTCTAAGCCAACAAATGCGTAAGTTCGGCCATTAACTACACCAACGGTAAGTGCCTCAGGTTCTGCGCCTTTAGCTGAAGAACGATCGTTCTTTTTATCGTCAGGTTTTTTGTCGTTTGAGGCATTGAAGAACTCCCCTACTCGACCAGCAGTAATTTTGGCAATGTCGGAACCCGAATCAAATACTAGATCCCCAGACTCTGTCCAAATACTAAATGAACGTGCGCCATAGCTTTGTAGTGTAGTAACGGTATTGGTGTCTTTATTAAGTGTATTAACAGTCGTTATTTTTAATCGACCTAGCGCTTCATCCGTTATTTGCTCTGTTATTTCAGGGCTAAAGTTATCAGCTATTGCTGCAACACTGTCTGGAATGGGTGCAACAAAATCTCCGTAGGAACCATTAGCCGTTAAGTCTTCAACTCTAAACTCTTCAACATATGAAAAACACACTTCGTTTTCTTTGTTAAGTAAGCCTTTGGTGGCACACATTGTTGGTGTATCGCCATTGAAACAAGCGTTTTGAGTAACATCCCAATTTAGGTCTTCGGCTTCACAGCTAATTTGTGTTTCAAAATCTTCATTAAGCTCGCCTGATATATACTCCCGTGCATCACCTTCATTGGCAGTTAAAATATAATTAACACCATTAACAGTATAACTGGCTATAGCATCAGGTTGGTAAGTACCTACCACGCCTTTCCAGTCGGTAATATTTATACGACCTTTACCATTATGATGCATAGTGCCCTTAACAGACGCATTTTTGTCTTTATCAGATACGTCTAATGCATTTTCTGCTTTGCTGTAATCTTTGTTGCCTAAAGCAAGAATTTTACTAATTTTGCTGGTTGTTAAATCAACCACGGCAATAGCATTATTTTCTTGTAACGAAACATAAGCCATTGAACTATCTTCAGCAAAGGCTACATATTCAGGCTCTAGGTCTTGCGCAACGGTTGATAGTGTTCCACCAAATGCACCACCAAAAATTCGTACGCTTGGAGGTAACTCACTCGCACGACTACCACCAGCGTTAAAGTCTTTGAACCCTAGAAGTGTTGCAGATGTTGCAGGTGATAAGGCTGGAGATTGACCCGTAATGTTGATAATACCAATCGATCCTTCAGGGTCAGTTAAGTAATCACTACTGGGTTCACCTTCACATGCTACAACGAGTTTAGTACCGTCTGGTGAAAATTGAACATTATCAGGTAGCGCCCCAACAGCTACTTGGCTTAAGTAGCTTGCAGTTCCAGTGGTTTCATCTAAGCGGTAAAACGCCACTACGCCATTTGCTTGTTTATTGGTATTTTCAACCGCTACTGCTAATAAATTGCCGTGCACTGCTACACTATTAATACCTCCTGACTCCGTGATATTAGCACTAATATCAATTGAGCCATCTTTAGTTAAATTGCTAGAAGTTAAAGGCGTTGCTAAAGCTTCTGAGCTTGAAATTCCAGATAAAATATCAACTTGGCTTGATTTAGCATTAATAACATAAACGCGTTTACTGGTGCTATGAAAAGCTACAATTTCAGCTGCGCTTTCTCCTAATAAGTTTGATTGGTAACGTGCAATCAGGTTCATTTTAGGTTGAGTTGCTATGGTTGTAGTAGGCTTAAATTTATCAGCAATATTTAAAACAATTGCTTTTGTATCATCGCCTTCAATACCAAAATCGTTATCGTTTATTAGTAAAACATGTTCGTTATCTAATACTGCTATACCTTCTAACTTTTTAGGCGCTGTTATACCTGTTGGCATATCAGTAAGCGTATTAAAAACGAGTGATTTTTTAAGGGCTTTAGCTTTATGAGAGGCTAAATCAAATACTTGCTCAAGAGTTTTTTCTTCTTCCGACTCATTATTTACTACTGTACCAGTAGAAATAGCTTGATTTAAAATGTTATCGCCTGTCACTAGGTTTACACGGTAAAATTTTGTTACGCCGCTAACGCGTTCAAGTACGATAAGTTCATCGTTACCTACAGCAACCATTTCCGAAATTTTAACGTCACTTTGTTTTTTCCCTTGGTCGCCTGTGTTGTTAATACCAGCGTAAGATGAGGCACGGTCTAAGGTATAAACATATTCTCCGGTTATAGAGGTTATATCACCATCACTAAGTGCTAACTTAAATAAACGTACATGGTTTGAAGTTTTATAAGCATTAGTATCGGGGAAGGCTAATGGGCTTTGCATGATAAAATATAACGATTTTTCATCTGCAGATAAGGCTATTGATTCTATTCCACGGTTTAATTTTCGGTGTTTTAGTGTGTCGGGTAATAATCCTTCAACTGGATAACCGGCGTTTGCTAAATCATTAGCCATTGATTGCGGTACGATACGCTTTAATATAGTGCCGTCTTTATCAACATGTACTAACGAGGGGCCATATTCGTCTGTTAACCAAAATGTGTCATCTTTTAAACGCACAATAGCTTCAGTGTCTAAACCAGCGTTATCAAAACCTAGTAACTCACCATCTAAACCAATAGAAGTTTCAGTATTAGTTACCTTTAAATTATTAGTAACACCTGAAATTTTCTCTCCATTAGTATTTTTAAGCGGTAGTTCTTCTAAAATTTCGTAACCGTATTGATCACTTGTCGTTTTAGTTAACTTAATTTTATAAATTGTTGGCGTGAATTCAGGTAAAGGAAAAATTTTATCACCGCCAGTAACGCAAAATTCTTTAATACCAAAAACTTTTTCAGTGTCTGAACATTTTATGTTTGGTCCACGGTCGGTAATTGTATAAAAAACGTTATTGTCGTCACCGTCACGGTGATAAGCACCAGAACCAAATCCTACATTTAATGCTAATGGTTTTGAGGTAACGCCTGATTTGGTAAAAACCACATCGCCTAGCGACTTAGTTAAAGTAACTGAGCCTTCGGTTAGAGTGATTTTTTCTACAGGAGGTTGAACTGGAATAGGTTTAACTTCGTTGTCGTTACTATTATTACAAGCGGTTAATAATGCACTACAAACAGCAATGCTAACAATTTTTTTATACATGTGAGAGACCCTTAAATTAATTGCGTAAAGGTTCTCATGGATTCATGACATTTTTGTTACTACGATATTAAGCTATTTTTACAATATTTTAATTATACCCGTTATCAATTAAAATGCTCGTTTGAGAGCGCGTGAGCGTCAGTGTTTATGATAAGTAATTCAAGGCAATACTTTGCTGTAATGGTTGTCCCTTATAAAAAATATTGTTGATGAAGTCATCTTTTAAAGGAATAAACGCTCAAGCGCTTCTTCGATGGGTCTAAAAACAATTTATGCGGCGTTATTAAGTGTAGTCAGGTTCCTACACGGATAATGGATATTAGGGTAACGCAGGAGCAGTTACCGAGAATAACCATGACATAAACTGAATGCCTTGCATACATGGATGTTGACCTTAGATTTCGTCTGGAACTTGAAATCTGTGCCTAAATTGTTTTTAGCTCCCACACAAACCTGCATTTTGAATGGTAACGGGTATATATTGCCAATAAACAATGTATTTATCGAAGAGATTAACCATGTGATAAAAAGGGAAATACGCGCTCTCTGATCGCTTGTTTTTGGCGTTTTTTATATTCACTATGAGACGCTAAACCTTCTTGAGTGTTTAAAAAGCTCTCACGATCCATCAATTGAATTTCAAAGGGGAAAAAGAACGACATTTTTACACCGTCATCTTGTTTTATTTTAATCCGGTGACGGCAAGTTATTTGTACCGATTGATAACTCACACCACTAAATGGGTTAACCTCTAGAGAATCGTTGGTACCATTTATATCTGAAAGATCTCTTGATTGCATTGCAAGACGAATTTCATCGGTAGACATACCGCTATTTAAGCATTTATCTATCCATACCAAATCAATTAACGTATTACGTGAGCGCGATGGTTTTAAGTTTGCGTAAGTAATAATGTGCTTTTCTCTTAAATAGGTAAGTACATCTAATACATCAGCCCTATTTTCGGTAATAAAACGTAAACCTATCCAATCAAAAATATCCGCAGCTACATTCTCGACTTTGTGTAATAATTTTAAAGCAACTGAACGACGAGATTTAGTTTTACGAAACTCTAACGAATCGAGTTTAATGTGCCCTAAAAAACAACCCGTTTTATTACGAGTAATATGCTTATTAAAACGATTAAAAATTTGATCTCGAATTGGCACATGATACATATCGTTAAGGTACGAGTGGCTATGTGATAATGTATGAATTACCCTTAATATGGCAGCGCTCCAAGGTGATAAACTACGTTCACCATGACCCGAAGCATTGATAAGGTACTGCCTTATATCCTGTTGGTTTATTATTGCTTCGGGTATGACTTCATCTGGCATGAGTAACTCTTCTTGAATAAGAGCAATGGCTTCTTGGCGTAAGCTTTCTAACTCCTCAAGATCGGTTGAATCCTCTATATCAAAACCGTAGCTTTCTAAAAAATTTTGCGCTTCAGTTTCGCTATGAATATGAATACGTTTTTCATCAATAAAAGACAAGCCTTTTAATGCTGACCTAACGGAAGTACTACGCCAAGGGTTGATATTCATTAATGTCCTTTTAGATAACTATTTGAATTAAAAATGAATTGCAATGTAAAATTTAAAAGTTTCTTTGCGTTTCAAAAAAGTACGCATTAAGAGCGTAGCTTAATATGGAGTGTTTAGCGATTTTGAATGAAAGTAATACTGAAGTGGTCAAGTAATATTGGCCACAGTTTTATAGCTTAACTCATATCTTCTTTCTGATTCATTTGGACTTAATCCGCCATTGTACGTATGTGGTCTCGTCTTGTTGTAATAAACCATAATATAATTAATGATCGCTTGCTTAGCTTCACTAAAATTCTTATATCCTATTGT
>Ga0209185_1000380_pt1 | contig 54456 bp, 56 predicted proteins | sample SidtaG_2_FD_187425 | JGI IMG/M metagenome (GOLD analysis project Ga0209185, IMG submission 187425) | Marine algal microbial communities from Sidmouth, United Kingdom - Sidmouth_Asex2 metaG (SPAdes) (version 2) | ecosystem: Host-associated > Algae > Red algae > Unclassified | place: Sidmouth... | reverse complement strand
ATCTGTCACGAGCACGGCATCGATGCCCGTCACTACCTGATTGCGGTTCAACAGAATCAGCTGCAGGTCAAGGCATCGCCTGAGAAGTGGTTGCCTTGGAACTACCCGACATCGAGCTCGACAAAAAAAACGGAAAATAACGACGCCGACGCCTGCGTGGCATAGACCACGTTTGCTAGAAAGTTGCGCGTGCTTGCCGTAAGGTCACGAACGGGTACACACTGGCTCAGGTGTTCACCGGTAATTATCATCAGATCGCACGATCAAACAAAGCGCGCTTGACAAGCGTTTTACGCTCAACCCAGAGCGCTTTGTACGCGGTAGGCCCATAGTCAAGATGCCATCGACTGAAGTCGCCATCAATCCGCTCAGTGCTGAAGATATTGCCGAAGGTGTTGTCGACAGTGTGAATTTCCCAACGCTACACGCTGCTGGCTATCAGCCAAATGCACATTAAACTTTAAATAAAGTGTCCATATGAGGTTGACATTTTCCGAGTCCGCATACATCCATGGAGCAGACGTTCAAAGATACAAAGAATAGTATTTGCTCATTGTAACGATCCGATGCCTTTGGCAAACAAGCCTAGCTGAGGATCGTATGAGATTTGAAATCATCGATCGTGAAGGAGTCTGGAAGAATCTCTATTTCCCAAGTAGGTGGGGGAGGCTGCTCTGGCATGCGCGCCTCCGCTAGGGCTTCAAACACTGATGCAGGATTACCAGGAAACTTCACAATTTGTGGCAAACCTTCTCGTATGATATTCAAAAATGCGATGTCGTATTCGGTGAGTGCACGGAGCAACGGATCTAGCGTTTCGTCTTCGTCAAGCCACTTTACAAATGCGTTCGCTTCAAGTGGTGTGTAGAGTTTTGGATTGATTGACAAAAAGTATCTTTGCATCAACTCGCTGATTTTACCCTGCTCCCGAATAAGCAAATATCGCATGGTTCGTGGTAGTGCTTGTGCGAGCATCGAGCCACGAAAACTCTGAGCCAATCTCGTATATAGAGAAAGTGGTTCTATATCCTGACTCCATATAGTTTTGCCGTGTTCGCATTTCCAGACGGATTTGGTCAGGGCATGCTCCCACTCTTCAGGTGACGGGATTAGTGAGGTGGGCTTGTCGCGTATATTGGATTCAGAAACCGGTGACTGTATCTCTACAGCCACTGTTGACTCACTGCCAGCCAAGTTCCAGATAAATCTCAATTCCTCAGTAATCGCGTCAAAAATGTCAAAATCGATATTATTTAGAAAAGTATCGAAGATCTCAAAGTTGAGCGCACCAAGATTCGGGAGTTTCTTGATGATTTCGACTGCTCGAGCAAAGAGCTCTTTTGGCATTGTGCCGTTATGTGAATCAAGCCAGTACCCATCCATTTCGACACCTCCAGCGAGATGAACTTCCCATACGCGCTCTAAAGGTATTTCTGAGAGAAAGCTATCTATCGAATTGCGACCATTGAGTTCATTGCAATACAGATTATGCAAGTCAAGCAGTATGCCGCAATCCGCCTCCTCAACGACTCTGGCAACAAACGAACCGTCAGACATTTCGAAAGGTTTCCGTGCCAAGTAAGCAACACCTGTTTCGATTGCCACAGGGCGGTCTGTCATCTCGGCGAACCGCCTGATGTTCCGAACCGCCGTTGCCACCCCCTTCTCAGTTTGCAGTGGGGGTAGTAGAAACCCAGCTGCTTGGTGTGGGGTGCCCGCTACACTCAAATGTTCACTGATCCACGGACTGTCCAAGCGAGCTGCAGTTGCTCGGAGCAATTCACTTTGTGCCGGGCAAGGCGGTCTAGTGCCGCCGAGCGGCACACCGACCGAATGTACCAGTTTATGACCTGGGAGTTCTGCAATCAGGTCGATTCCCGCTGTGAACTCGTGAAAGGGACCCTGGAATGGATCATCAGCCAACCACAAAGTTTGCGGCTCAATCTCCAACACATCCAACACACTAGAATTATGTTGAAGAAAGGGCCTCAACCCAGCTGAAAAAATGAATCCAATACCAAGTTTTGGAGGCCGAAAGTCAGCGTATTCAGCCAAGAGTCATTACCTGTTCATCCACCCCTAGACGTTCGTCTAAAACGAAAATACGTTCTTGTTGGAATCTCATATCACAGCCAGTAGCACAAGCCGCATGGCCGGATAGCTCGGCTACTCGCTCAATTGCTGCAAAGACACCGTCAATTTTGTTCACCGCTTTGGGTGTAATTCCTACTCGAACGGTAGGTATGTTCTGTAAGCTACCAGAACGCATTATGGAATTGCTTGAAGCAAATACCTGTGCTCGATCACTAAGCTTTCCCTTTAATACTATGTCACGCTGCAGTTCAAAGAGGATGTCATGGCCAGAACAGCATGCTGGACAACCAAGTTTATCCAGAATACTGCCTACCGCTTTCTTTAGACTACCGATATCCGCAGCTACTGATGCAGGCAGTGAAACACGAACGGGCGTTGCTCTTAAATTGTCATCAACCATTTGCTTAACTCCTTTAGTAGTTATTTCACCGGCTATAGTGACAGCCAGTACTCAAAGCTATCATTAACTATTGTTTGAAATCATTACATCCTGCCTGAACAAACAGGTAGGAAGTTCGTATTAGAATGGAAAGTGAGTGATTGGACCGTACGTTACAGCGGTAAATAAGCGAGATTTCTTTGAGTGACAGTGCCAGCACAAATATTTACACGTTATTGTTTCGACTATAAATACCTCGTTACACTGCAGTGATATTTCTGCCTATTATTGTCCATAAATGCCAGTCAGTAATATAAATGGTGAACACCTTATCAACTTCTTAAGTTATATCCATCAATTGAATTATTCGACAATATATGTAACCTACATTCCGCATGTTTGCGACGGTACTTTTTTGATTTTTAATAGTCAAAAAATTCGATTCGTCTCACTCTGATCTTAGCGTTCATTTTTCAGCTTACTTGCCGCCAGTAATCATCCTCGCTCATACCTATCAGGCCCAGCACTTTGTGCTGTAACGGCGTGAGTTCATCCTTGTATTGCTTGATGAGAGCGTTTTCATAGTAAAGGCGGTATAGCGATATATCCTGGAATCGATCCACAATTCTTGCAGTCGTTGGATGAGCGGAGAGTCGATGTTCCGGGTAGACCGGTATTGAGTCGATCGTCTCTTCGATCATAGCCTTTCGAACCTTTCGCTCCAATACCGCCTGCAGAATCAAAGCCATGAAAAACAGAAACATCATGGCCTCGACGCGCTCAACTTTCTTGAACAAGGTCGTTGCGCCATGGTGTACCGTCATGAGCTGCTCAAAGCGTTTCTCCAGGCGCGGCTGATACTTGTACGCCAGTAGGGCCTTTTTGGCGCTGAGCGTCTCATCAGTGCACAGAATCGGAAACACGCCATCACACCTGCGCTCTCGCTCGAAGGCCTGCTTGTTACGAGACCATGCCAATGAGAATACCGTGTGGGTCTGAGTCTTGTAGCGAGTCTGTTTGCTCGGACGGCCTCTACCGACCTGCGTCTTGCTCGATTCACGTACTGGCACGACATCAATGTGGTAAGTCAGGAACCCAGTTTTGCAACGGCTTAGTCTGTCGGCAGCGGTCCCTTGGCACAAGAGGATTGTGCAGCAGGCTCGCCAAAGGATCCGATGGTCAGCGCGATCCGATAACCACACGCACACAGTCAATTGGCATCTCATCCATGCGGTTCATACTTCACAATCGGCAATAAAATACAATACGAACCATTTTTGTGTACATTCTAGTATGCAATAATATTTACAATAGTGTACATTGCAGTTGGCAGACACCACTAGAGAACAAACGATGGCACACAGACAAGGCGGTATGACGCCTGCGCAAATGCGCGATCCAAACTATTTCCCGGGAATCATTAAAGGTACGCCTCTCGGTATTCAACATGTTCTGGCGATGTTTGTCAGTAACGTGACCCCCGCCATCATCGTCTCTGGAGCCGCAGGCTTTGGTTTCGGCTCTGGCGACATCTCCAACATGATCTACATGATCCAGATGTCGATGGTATTCGCGGGTATCGCAACACTCATCCAGACTATCGGTGTGGGCCCGATGGGCGCGCGGCTCCCCGTTGTTCAGGGCACCAGCTTTGCGTTCATTCCCATCATGATCCCCATCGCGATCCAGTATGGTATGCCCGCATTGATGGGCGGGATCATCGCTGGCGGCTTATTTCACTTCTTTATAGGAACCTTTGTCGGTCGTATTCGCCATTGGTTACCGCCGTTGGTCACGGGTTTGATTGTCTTGATGATCGGTCTGGCACTGGTTAAGGTGGGTATTCAATACGCCGCTGGCGGTGTGCCTCTCATTGGAACCCCGGAGTATGGAACTTTCCCGCACTGGGGACTGGCATTGACCGTTATCGTTGTGACGCTTGGGTTAAAGTTTTTCACTCGCGGAATGCTCTCCGTTTCAGCCGTGCTGTTGGGGCTGATCGCGGGATACATCGTTGCCTTTTTCTCAGGCATGGTCAGTTTTGAGAATGTGGGTCGAGCGGCGTGGTTCTCAGCGCCAAATCCCTTGCACTTCGGAATAGAGTTCAATGTGGCTGCTGTAATTGGCATGTGTCTGATGGGTGTGATTTCTGCTATCGAAACTGTGGGCGACATTTCCGGTATTACCAAAGGCGGAGCAGGGCGCGAAGCGACGGATAAGGAAATTACCGGCGGTACGCTTGCCGATGGTTTTGGTACTGCCATGTCGGGAATATTCGGGGCCTTACCGAATACCTCGTTTAGTCAGAATGTCGGGCTGATTTCAATGACCGGTGTTATGAGCCGTCACGTTGTGACCATCGGTGCCATTTTCCTGATTCTTTGTGGTCTGGTGCCAAAGTTTGGTGCGGCCATCTCCAGTATGCCCATTGCGGTATTGGGCGGCGGCGTCATCGTTATGTTCGGTATGGTGGCGGCAGCTGGGGCGAGTATGCTCTCAGATGTTGTATGGGATCGTCGCAATATGGTGATCTTTGCGATCGCTTTGTCAGTAGGGCTTGGGTTGCAACTTGAGCCGGGCGCCTTGCAACATATGCCTGCGACAGTAAAAGTACTGATGACCTCTGGTCTGCTACCCGCTGCGATTATCGCGATCGTGCTTAACCTGGTTATTCCTCACGAGCCAGATGACGAAGAAGAAGCGCCTGATATGAATGTGGCAAAACCCGCATCCACTATGCTTACTGGCGAAAAGGCGTAATACGCGGAGAGATCGCGAATTTGAACGTCAGTAGGTTATGACGATGCGGCTCCTAGCTCAGGCAGTGGTGGTTAAATGCAGACACTGTTGTTTTCATTTAATCATCACTTCATCAGAGGAGAGGTTGAATCATGATGGATCGGATCGAGAAGCACGGACTACACGTTGCCACGGTACTGGCAGATTTCATTGAAATGCAGGCGTTGCCAGGTACTGGCGTCGATGCCGATGTGTTCTGGGCGGGTTTCTCCACACTGATTCATGACAAGGGTTCGCGTAATCGCGAATTACTGTCTAAACGGCAAGCTCTCCAGGACGATATAGACGCTTGGCATATTGCCAATCGCAAAGGTCCATTCGATCGCGATGGCTATGAAGCACACCTAAGTAAAATTGGTTACCTGGTACCGGAGGGTGATCATTTTGAGATTGAGACAAGCAACGTTGATCCCGAAATCTCCTAGGTACCGGGACCGCAACTTGTTGTGCCAATCACCAACGACCGGTTTGCTTTGAATGCCGCCAATGCTCGGTGGGGCAGTCTCTACGACGCCTACTATGGCACAGATGCAATGGGAGCCCCACCGCCAGAGGGCAAGTACGAGCGCGGAAATGGTAGCCGCGTTATCGCACGCACTCGCGTATTCCTCGATAGGGCTTTTCCGATTGCCGGCAGCAGCCATGCCGATGTAAAACGCTACTCGGTCGAGCAGGGCGCACTGAACATTGATGGCTTGCCGCTTCAGGAGCCTGAGAAATTTGTCGGTTATCGTGGCGATCCGTTGTCCCCTGATGCCGTTTTGTTGGTCAACCATGGCCTTCATGTTGAATTCGTCTTCGATTGCAATCATCCGATCGGTAGCCGAGATCAAGCTCATCTGGCGGACGTCAGACTGGAGAGCGCGATGAGCGCCATCATGGATTGTGAGGATTCTGTCGCGTGCGTGGACGCACAAGACAAGGTGCTGGCCTATTCAAACTGGCTGGGCTTGATGCAAGGCAACTTGAGCGCTGAGGTGAGCAAAGGGGGAACAACGATCACACGGCGTTTAAATGATGACCTTCACTACAGTGCAGCGGATGGATCCACGAGCACGCGCAAGGGGGAGCGCTGCTTTGGGTACGTAACGTCGGTCATCTGATGACCAATCCTGTCATTGTCGACAATCAGGGCAATGAAGCGTTTGAGGGACTGATGGATGCCATGATCACGACACTGATTGCCATGCATGATCTGAAGTGTGATGGAGGCAACTCGGTGCACGGTTCTGTGTACGTCGTAAAGCCAAAGATGCACGGTCCGGAGGAGGTGGCTTTCACCATTGAGATTTTCGACCATGTTGAACAGGTACTAGGGCTGGAACATAACACGGTCAAAGTGGGCATTATGGATGAGGAGCGCCGTACGTCCGTAAATCTCAAGGCGTGTATTCGCGCGGCGCGTTCGAGGGTCGCCTTCATTAATACCGGGTTTTTGGATCGCACAGGTGATGAGATCCACACCTCCATGGAAGCGGGGCCTTTCAGTCGCAAGGAGTTCATCAAACGCAAGCAGTGAATTGGCGCCTACGAGGATCAAAATGTCGATATTGGATTGGAATGCGGCTTTTCGGGCAAGGCGCAGATTCGCAAGGGCATGTGGGCGATGCCAGATCTGATGGCTGCGATGATCGAACAGAAGATTGCGCATCCCCAAGCCGGTGCGAACTGTGCCTGGGTACCGAGCCTCACCGCTGCAACCTTAAACGCGGTGCATTATCACGATGTGGATGTCATGGACGTACAAGGCACAATCAAAGCGGGCGGAAGGCGCGCTTATGTCTCGTCGATTCTGAACATCCCCTTGGCCACATTCAAGCGCTGGTCTGAAGCACAGGTGCGAAAAGAGATCGAGAATAACGCGCAGGGGATCCTCGGCTACGTTGTACGCTGGATTGATCAGGGTGTGGGTTGTTCGAAAGTACCCCATATCAATGATATTGGTTTAATGGAAGATCGCGCGACCTGCCGTATCTCATCACAAACACTGGCAAACTGGCTTCATCATGATGTGGTCTCAGCCAAGCAGGTCATGACGGCGATGAAGAAAATGGCCGCTGTTGTAGATCGCCAGAATGCCGGTGATGATCAGTACGTGCCGATGGCTCCAGGCTTTGATGGTTTGGCATTCCAGGCGGCGTGTGATCTTGTTCAAGGGGCATGAACAGCCCTCTGGCTATACGGAACCGGTATTGCATCAACGCCGATTGGAACTCAAGGCAGTGCAATAGCTGATAGCTCTTTATCGCCTTCGTATGATTGAAGATGAGGCTTGTCGACAGTGCCAGACGGTGATGTCATCCATAACATCACTGTTGATCAGTCCATCGAGAAAGTGTATTGCTTCATTCGCTATAGGTTGTTTCATTGATGCTGGAATGGCCATTGGAGCATCAATCCGCTCTTCCGTTTGCGTGCCTTAGACCGGGTGTTGTGATTGCCAGTGCTGCGCGATATCAATGCGACGAGCAACCCATACCTGCTCAAAACCATTGATGTAATCCAGAAACCGCGCCAGCGCCGCTATTCGTCCAGGTCGTCCTACCAGGCGGCAGTGCAAGCCAACCGATAGCATGCGCGGTGTGTAATTACCTTCTGCGTAGAGCGCATCGAAGCTGTCTTTCAAGTAGTTAAAAAACTGATCCCCAGCATTGAATCCTTGTGCCGATGCAAAGCGCATGTCATTGGTATCTAGCGTATACGGCACAATCAGCTGTGGCTTGTCACCGTGTGTGGGATCCCAGTAGGGTAGGTCATCGGCATAGCTGTCAGCGTTATAGGTAAAGCCACCTTCTTCTGCGATCAGGCGATGGGTATTGGGACTGCATCGGCCAAGATACCAACCCAAGGGACGTTCGCCTGTGACACGTGTGTGTGCCTCAATGGCAAGGTGCAAGTGCGAACGCTCGATAGATTCGTCCATGAATTGGTAGTCGATCCATCGATACCCGTGACTGGCAATTTCCCATTTCGCCTCTTTCATGGCGGCCACAGCATCCAGGTTTCGTTCCAAGGCCATGGCAACACCGAACACGGTGACGGGTAACTTGCGTTCAGTAAATAGACGATGCAAACGCCAAAAACCCACGCGTGATCCGTACTCGTAAATGGACTCCATGTTCATGTGCCGAACACCGGGCAGCGCTTGAGCACCAACGATCTCTGATAGAAACGCCTCTGACGCAGGATCACCGTGCAGCACACAATTCTCTGCACCTTCCTCGTAATTGATGACAAACTGTACGGCGATACGCGCCTTATCTGGCCATTGCACTTTTGGTGGACGATTGCCATAGCCGATTAAGTCACGCGGATAGTCGGACTCGGCAAGCGTTACTAATCGCAGCATCGCAATTCGATTGATCTCCTCCAGCGCGCGGGCAAGCTCCACAGCAGGCTCATTGGGTAGGCGCTGCTCAAAACCACTAAGAATTTGATGACGATTGGCGCCTCGCACGGCCATGATGAAGGGTATGTCGAACTTTGCTTTGTAGGCATCATTCATGGTCTGAAAATGAGCCAGTTCTTCGATCGTGCACTGATCAAGTCCAGCACTGGCCTGCTCATCGGTGGATTCGTTGGTCAGTTCACCCTGTCGGGCCGCTTTACCTGCCAGATCAGGGTGCGCGCGAATCAACTGCAGCTTTTCTTCATCACTCGCCTTGGCCAACACATCGGCCATTGCGGATCCCAGTGTGGCAATAACACTGTGATGCTCGTTGACACCGGCGTCCCAGGTCCGCTCAGCCACCCAGGGTGAATGCTCATACACTCCGCCAAAGCGTTCGACAAAAGCTGCACGTGTGAGCGCGGCTGGTGCGAGGCTGAATCGTGAAGCGGGGGGACTGGTAATCATAGCGATGGTGACCTTAAGCGATGAGGGGTGAACTCGTGGTGATGACTCGATTATGTCGTATTGATGACATCGACTGCTTTAGCGATCACCGTGATTCATCTAATACATACCATTTGTACACAAATATAAATACAATTACAAGTACAATTATGTTGACATTTTAAGAGCAACTCAGTAATGTCCGCGCAATCACCAGTAAACCTCGGCCCACAGGGTCATTGATTCGAGCGACGCTTTATGGGTAGATTAACCACACACGTGCTGGATACCACTCGCGGTAAGCCAGGAAACGCGATAGCCGTTGCTCTGTATCGAATCGACGGCGAGCAGCGACAGCATCTTGCGAGTGTGCTCACCAACAACGATGGTCGATGTGATCAGCCGTTACTGGAAAATGACGAATTGAAGACAGGCGTCTACGAACTGGTTTTTGCGACAGGCCCTTACTTTGCAGCGCTTGAATCCACGGCGAGTTCTACAGCTCCATCAGAACCGCGTTTTTTGGACGATGTGGTTATTCGCTTCGGGGTCTCGGCCCCCGATCAGCATTACCACGTCCCCTTATTGATAACGCCGTACAGCTACTCGACGTATCGAGGTAGCTGAGTGCCTATCTCCCTGATAACCGATTAAATCGAGGTTCTAATTATGGAAGGTTATATTCTGGAGTGGCTCAATCTGTTGGGTCGCTGGGTACATCTGGTCACTGGCATTGCCTGGATCGGCGCGTCATTCTATTTTGTCTGGTTGGACAACAGTCTGGAGACGCCCAAAAACGAGCCAGATGTCGAGCGCGGTGTTGGTGGGGAGATCTGGTCAGTGCACGGTGGGGGCTTCTATCACGCGCAAAAATATACGGTAGCGCCACCCGAGTTGCCTGAGACATTGCACTGGTTCAAGTGGGAAGCGTACACCACGTGGATTACTGGCATGTTTCTGATTTCAATAATGTACTGGTATCAAGCCGAGATATACCTTATCGATACTAGCGTCATGCCGCTCAGTAAGCCCGTAGCGGTGCTACTGGGCATACTGACACTCTTGGTGGGCTGGGTTGTCTACGACCTGCTGTGTAAGTCCCCTTTGGGTAAACAGGAAGTCAAACTCAGTGCGTTGATGCTGGTATTCGCTTCAGTGTCGGCCTTCGTGTTATGTCAGATCTTCAGCGGGCGCGGAGCATACCTTCACTACGGTGCGATGCTGGGCACCATTATGGTGGCGAACGTATTTTTCGTGATCATGCCGGGTCAGCGAGATCTTGTGGCGGCGAAAAGAGAAGGGCGCGCCCCCGATCCCATTCACGGTATCCGTGCCAAGCAGCGCTCGGTGCACAACACCTACTTTACGTTGCCCGTGTTGTTCGTGATGATCAGTAATCATTACGCCATGACGTGGGGTCACGAATATAACTGGCTGATCTTGATTGCTCTGTCCATCGCAGGCGCTTTGATTCGTGTGTACTTTGTGCAACGTCACAAAGGCAATCAGACACTCACACCTCTGATCGTTTCTGCCGTCTTGATCATGGGTGTAGCCGCAGCCATCGCTCCCAGGCCAACCGAACCGGTAGCGCTCGACCCAGGTGTTAACGCAGCAGAGGTTTTCGCCAACGTTCAAGAGATAGTGGAGATCCGATGTGCCAACTGCCATGCGAAAGTCCCGACGCAACCCGGCTTTAGTGCACCGCCCAAGGGTGTGATTCTGGAAAGTGCAGACGATATCCTACGCCAGGCGCAGACTGTGCATCAACAAACGTTCGTCACCAAGGCGATGCCGATAGGCAATCTGACACAGATCACTGATGACGAGCGCGCGCTGATCGATCAATGGTTTCAATCGGGTGCGAAAGCCGAATGAACCATAACAGCTACTACGCACCGCACGGCGGACTACCTGCCCAGACTGAGTTGCTGACAGATCGGGCTGTTGTGACTGAGGCGTATACCGTGATTCCCAAAGGGGTATTACGCGATATCGTCACCAGCTTGCTGCCGTTCTGGACAAAAACGCGGTTGTGGATCATTGCGCGGCCTATCGAGGGTTTCGCTACAACGTTCTCTCAATATATCGTGGAGGTCTCTCCCGGTGGTGGCAGTGATAAGCCAGAGCCGGACTCGCGAGTACAAGGGGTTCTGTTCATCGTGGAAGGATCTATTGAACTGAGCGTTGACGATGAGCAACACACGCTTGAGCCTGGTGGATATGCCTATCTACCTGCAGGGGCTGCGTGGCGAATCCATAACCAAAGCGATACATCAGCACGCTTTCACTGGATTCGTAAAGTTTATGAGATCGTTGAAGGTATTGAGAAACCAGATGCCGTCATCTCCAGTGATCAGGCAGTGCAACCATCACCTATGCCAGACACACAAGGTCGATGGGCAACCACACGATTTGTTGAACCCGATGATTTGCGTCACGACATGCATGTCACCATTGTGACGTTGGCGCCAGGCGCTGTCATACCGTTTCTGGAGACTCACGTCATGGAGCACGGTTTGTATGTGTTGCAAGGCAAAGGTGTTTATCGACTCAATCAGGATTGGGTCGAAGTGGAGGCTGGGGATTTCATGTGGCTTCGTGCCTTTTGTCCGCAGGCTTGTTATGCCGGTGGACCAGAGAATTTTCGCTATCTGTTGTACAAAGACGTCAACCGGCATCCGGCTTTGTAGCCGATTGAATGGAACTTCGAACCTTATGAGCCAATCCATTTACATCGAACCTCTTAACCCAAAGGCGTTCAGTGCTTACGGTGACATTATTGATGCATCGGGTGAACCGACGTCCATGATCAACAACGGTATGTGCGCACGGTATAACAATAGTGCTCAGTTGAACTTTGATTCAACAGGACAAGCGGGCATCAGTATCTTTGAAGGCCAACCGTATACGTTGCCACATGCGGTGTCTCTGGTGGAGCGACATCCGCTGGGAAGCCAAGCGTTTATTCCCATGTCTGATGCGCCGTTTCTGGTCGTTGTGGCAGGTGATAATGCAGGGACGCCAACAACCCCCAATGCGTTTCTAACGCAGCACCTGCAAGGCGTTAATATCCACCGCAACGTATGGCATGGTGTGCTGACGCCACTGAAAAATACAGCGCGTTTTGCCGTTGTTGACTGGATCGGTGAGCGCGTCAACCTGGAAGAATTTGTCTTTGACGAGCCCTGGTTGGTGGAACTTCACGCGTAATCTGGGACACTGTGCGCTATTGATCTCATCATAGTGATCATTATTGTTCCGTAAAATTACCTATACCCTAAACGAATAAAGACGGTTATTGTGTACAATAGTGTTGACCTCATACAATACCAACACGATGGTTGCCAAAAAAGCGAAAGCGTCAAAAGCCTCTAACACGTTGGAACCGGTGGTACTACCACTGGTGGAGTCATTGAATGAGACTCAAGATGGGCGCCTGTACAATGAGATTCTCGATGCCATTCTGGACCACCGATTGAGCCCCGGTGTGAAGCTCAAAGAGGATGAGTTATCCAGCATCTTCTCAGTGAGTAGAACGGTTGTCCGCCGAGCACTCTTGAGACTGTCACATGATCGTATTGTGGACATTCAACCGAACCGGGGCGCGACGATTATCCGTCCTGATATTCAAAAGGCGCGCGAAATACTCGGCGTAAGACGTCTGATCGAGCGCGAATTAATTGGTGAGGCAACAGTTGCTGCCACGAAAAAGTCACTCGATGAGCTCAGGCAATGTGTGGAAGATGAGCGGGATCAGGTCCGTAGACAACACGTGGGCAGTGGATTACGTTTGTCGGGGGATTTTCATATTCGTTTGTCCATGCTCTCGACCAATTCGACATTACAAAATTACTTGAAAGAGCTGGTGCCACAAACCTCGTTGGTTATTGCGATGTATCAAACCCCGCACCATACGCTATGCTCTCATCAGGAACATTTCGACATTATCGATATCGTCGCCAGTGGAGATGTTAAGGCGGCAAAGGTTGAGATGGTTAATCACCTGCAGCGCATTGAAGACAAACTGGATCTGGGTAACGAACGTTCACCCGGTGATTTACATGCAGCCTTTGCACATGTAAAAGGCACCGCGTAACAATCGCGACGCGGTGCCTGAGTTGCTACAAGGAGAATCTTGGCGCGCCGTTTTTTGCAGCCAAGTTGGCAGCAACCTCTGCAACCGCAAGATCTTGTAAGCCTACGCCGGTCCCATCAAACACGGTAATCTCTTCAGCAGACGAACGCCCTTGATGAGTCCCGTTGATAACGGCGCCCAGAGGGGTGATATCCGCTTGACGCAGTAAACCGGCTTTTACCGCATGTTGTGCTTCACCGAGCGTAATAGATTGTTCGACCTCATCGGTAAACACGGTTGCCCTAACAAACAATTGCTCGTCCATTTCTTGTTTACCGACGGTGTCGGTACCCATACACGCCAGGTGCGTACCCGGCTTGATCCAGTCGGCCATCAGCAACGGCTCGTGAGCCGAGGTGATACTGATGATGACATCGGCTTGTGCCGCTAGCTCTTGTTGTGTGACCGACTCGAACGGCAAATTGATATCGTTAGCTACCGCTTCAAGCTTGGGCAACATATCCGGGTGTGCATTCCAGGCAACGACCCGATCGAAGTTGCGTTGCTCTGCAGCCGCTCTTAGTTGGAACTGAGCCTGATGACCCGCCCCGACCATGCCCAGCACTTTTGCATCCTTGCGCGCGAGATGAGCAATCGAGACGGCTGAGGCTGCTGCAGTACGGATAGCCGTCAAGTAGTTACCGCCAACCAGCGCTTTAAGTTGCCCGGTATCGGCATTGAACAGAAATACCGTGGACTGATGATTGGTCAGTCCTTGTGCCATGTTCCCTGGCCAGTAACCACCAGATTTCAAACCCAGAACAAGTCTGGCCCGGTCAAATCCTGATTTGAAACCATACAATGCATCTGCATGACCGATAGCCTCTCTGATGACCGGGAAGTTGTAGGCATCGGCACGTGCCATGGATCCAAAAACAGATTCAACGGCTTCAAACGCATCATCACGACTGATCAATCGCTCACAGTCCGCTTCTGATACAACAACAATGTCATGGTTTGATGAACTCATGATCAGTAAGCTCGTCCGCGAGCGCTCACCGGCCACAGAGTCTCCACTTTGCCGTTTCGCACACCGACGTACCAATCATGAACATTACACGTTGGGTCACAGTGCCCGGGCACCAAACGAAGTTTGTCGTTAACCGCCAGAACACCATCAGGATCGGCAATTACGCCGTGCTCATCAGAACACTTTACGTACTCCACATCGCTTCGGCCGAAAATAAAGGGCAGGCCACTATCCACAGATTGCGCTTTCAAGCCCGCATCACAGATGGCTTTATCTGCTTTGGCGTGACTCATGATAGAGGTCAGAATGAACAGTGCGTTCTCCCACTCACCTTGGTCGATACGTTTTCCGTTTTCATCAAGGATCCGGCCATAATCAGCATCCATGAATGCGTAAGATCCACATTGCAGTTCGTTGAAGACACCAGAACTACCTTCAAAGTAGTAGGATCCGGTACCGCCGCCGCCAATAATATCGCAGACTAGCTCTTTTGCTTTGAGCCCTTCGATAGCATCAACCACCATCGCTATAGCGATATCAGTTTTGTTCTTGCGCTCACTGAAATCATCTAGATGCTGCATAGCGCCCTGATAGGCTTGAATTCCTGAGAATTTCAATCCTTCCGCTGCATGAATCGCCATGGCGATCTCGACCACCGCATCTGTGCTGGTTACGCCACAGCGTCCGGCGCCGCAATCAATCTCCACCAGGCACTCAATCTGCGTTCCATGACGCACTGCAGCCTCTGAAAGGTCTGCTACGTTGTCTATGTCATCGACACAGCAAATAGCGCGAGCACCGAGTAAGGGTAATCGTGCCAACCGATCTATCTTGGCAGGATCACGCACTTGATTGGACACCAGTACATCCTTGATACCGCCGCGCACGAACACTTCAGCTTCACTGACTTTCTGACAGCACACCCCACAGCTGCCGCCCAGTTTTTCTTGCAGTAAGGCGACATCCACTGATTTGTGCATTTTTCCATGGACACGATGTCGTACACCCATCTTCTTGGCAAAATCACCCATCTTGGTGATGTTGCGTTCAAGTGCATCCAGATCCAAAACCAGGCAAGGTGTCTGAATCTCGGATTCGTCCATACCGATGGCCGCCGGGATATCGAAGCCAACCTCAAACTGGTCAGGTGTCAGATTTGGCGTTGCAGTTGCGTTCATATTGATTCCTCGGAAGTTATAGAGACCAGGGCAGGCGTGCCAGATCGACATTGCCCCCGGTTATGATTACACCAACACGCTTGCCTGCGAAAGTGTCGCGATTTTTAATGATGGTGGCTAATGGTACCGCGCAGCTTGGTTCGATAACAATTTTCATGCGCTGCCAGGTCAGTTTCATCGCATCGATGATTTCCTGTTCAGTGGCGGTGAGTATGTCGGTTACATGGTTCGATACGAAGTGCCAGGTGAGCTCCTTTAGTGGTACTTTAAGCCCATCCGCAATGGTGTCTGGTGCATCATCAGCAATGATATGACCCGCCTTCAATGAGCGTGCCGCATCATCAGCATTCAAAGGCTCTGCAGCATATATCTTTACCGATGGTGCCTGGTTGGACAGCGTCAGACAGGTACCGGATATCATGCCACCACCACCAATCGGCGCTATTACAGCATCCAGATGATCCACTTGTGTCAGTAATTCCTTTGAACAAGTTGCTTGACCTGCAATGACGCGTGGATCGTTGTAAGGATGAACAAAATCAGCGCCACTTTGAGCAATAACCTCAGCAAACGTCGCTTCACGTGAGGAGGTGGACGGTTCACATTCAACGATTTTCCCACCATACCCTCGTACAGCCGCCTTCTTGGCTTCTGGTGCAGTGCGTGGCATGACAACCGTTACAGGGATTCCACGACGACCTGCCGCATACGATAGCGATAGGGCGTGGTTGCCTGACGAATGTGTGGCGACGCCTTTGAGCGCTTGCTCATCCGTCAGACCAAATACTGCGTTCGATGCGCCACGCGCTTTAAACGCGCCGGCTTTCTGAAAATTCTCGCACTTGAAAAACAGCTCGGCACCGGTCAACTCATTGAAATATGTGGACGTGAGAACCGGTGTACGATGGATATACGGCTCTATTCGTTGATGTGCCTGTTCGACGTCCTCAAAAGTAGGTATGTACATCGCTTAAGCACCTTTGCCAGGCGTAGGGGCTGCACTATTGCGATAGTACTCTTGAGCGGCTCGCACGCCAGAACCCAGTTTAACGGGATAGCCTAAATCGGCCATGCCCATCTCAACGGTGGCCAATCCTGATAAAGCCATGACATCGGTCATGGATCCCAGGTGCCCGATACGAAACGCTTTACCCGTCATCTCTCCCAGACCAATACCGAATGAGACGCTGTATTTGTCAAAGATATGGTTCGTCAGCACATTACTGTCAAATCCGTCTGGCACATAGATCGCACTGACTGTTTCGGAATACAACTCGGGGGATTGCGCGCACAATGAAAGCCCCCATCCGGAAACCGCTTCGCGTATACCACTGGCGATTCGGTGATGCCGCGCAAACACCGCATCAAGCCCCTCGTCCAGTAACATATCCAGACTAGCGCGTAATCCGTGCAATAGCTGTAAGGGAGGCGTGTAAGGGAAAGCGCCCTTGGCGTTAGCTTGGCCCATATCTCGAAAATCGAAAAAGCAACGTGGACATTGTGCTGTCTCCATCGCCGCCTTCGCTTTTTCGCTCACACCGATGATCGCCATACCGGTTGTGAGCATGAAACCTTTCTGGCTGCCAGAGACCGCCAGATCAACACCCCATTCATCCATTCTAAAATCCATGCTGGCCAGGGATGATACGCAGTCAACGTACAACAAGGACGGGTGAGAACAACTGTCCATAGCATTACGTACAGCACCAATATCGGAGACAACACCGGTGGCGGTCTCGTTATGCGTGACCAACACCGCTTTAATCGTATGGTCTCTATCCTCTGCCAGGCGCTCGGCAAAGCGCTGCGCTGGTGCACCGGTTCCCCATTCACACTCGATAACTTCCACATCGAGATTGTGGCGCTGACACAGATCGATCCAACGGTGAGAGAACATGCCGTACCGGGCGACGAGCACTTTATCACCAGGTGATAGCGTGTTGGTCACCGCAGCCTCCCAACCACCGGTGCCCGATGCGGGGAAGGTGATGACGGAACCGGACTCTGTTTTAAACATACGCTTCAGATCAACGAACAAAGGCGCCAGAAGCTCAACAAAATCCGGGGCTCGGTGATCTGACGTCTGCACATTCATGGCGTGACGTAAGGCATCAGGGATGTTGGTGGGCCCTGGGATGAAGACGGTCTTCTGGCTGCTCATGATTCGTACCTCAGATGTCGAATAACCACAGATTATCATAATGTAGACATTTTAGTACACAATAATGTTTATAATAAATACCATCTATGAATTAAACATTGTATACAATGTTGTATTGATTGGTGAATTATTCAGCTAATCGGGTTTTCGCTTGTAGCACATGGGGTCTTCACTGCGAGCGTTGTGTAGCCAACGACAGATACCCTTCGTTCCTGGCGGCGCGACCCCTCGTGTCGTGACCTCCTGCCATTGTGGAGTTTCTTGACTATGCACCCGACCTACCATGCGAATAACGAGCGTCTACCACGGTGTAAACGGTTCACATTAGGCTTGAACCCGGCGATTGCCTGCCTGAACGATAGGGTCATCGACGACAGGGAAGAGCACGTTGATAAGCAACAAACGCTGTTAACCACTGAGGGTGAAGACTGATGAGTACCGACTTTGACAAGGCAGCGCTGGACTATCATCGCTATCCAAAGCCTGGCAAACTTGAAATCAGTGCCACCAAGAATATGCTCAATCAACGCGACCTCGCCTTGGCTTATTCGCCGGGCGTGGCTGCGGCGTGTCGTGAGATCGAAGCGGATCCGGCACAAGCTGGTGAGCTAACGGCTCGATCCAATCTGGTCGGCGTCATAGCGAATGGTACGGCCGTGTTAGGTGTGGGAAATATCGGTGCACTGGCCTCAAAGCCCGTCATGGAAGGTAAGGCGGTTCTGTTCAAGAAGTTCGCCGATATCGATGTATTCGATCTCGAATTGAACGTCACCGATGTTGATGAATTCGTTAATGCCGTAGCCCCGCTCGAACCGACGTTTGGCGGTATTAACCTTGAAGATATCAAGGCACCTGAGTGTTTTGAAATAGAACGCCAGTTACGTGCGCGTATGAATATCCCCGTATTTCATGATGATCAACACAATACCGCCATTGTAGTTTGTGCTGCTGTTCGCAACGGGCTGCGCATTGCAGAAAAGCAGCTCGATACGGTCAGACTGGTGTGCTCTGGTGCGGGGGCTGCCGCCTTGGCGTGTCTGAATCTGCTGGTCTTCATGGGATTGAAGCGAGAGAACATTACGGTCTGTGACATTGATGGCGTCGTCTTTGTGGGACGGACACACAACATGGACGACTACAAAGGTGCCTTTGCACAAGATACGCAAGCACGCAGGCTGGAAGAGGTTATTGATGATGCCGATATATTCCTTGGCCTGTCGGCACCGAATGTCATCACCGGTGAGCAAGTGGCTCGCATGGCAAAACGCCCCTTTATTCTAGCGCTAGCCAATCCGGATCCGGAGATACATCCCGATGAGGTTCGACGTGTCAGAGACGATGCCATTATGGCGACGGGGCGCTCTGATTTTCCCAATCAGGTCAACAACGTACTGTGCTTTCCGTTCCTGTTTCGAGGCGCTCTGGATGTCGGGGCGACTGTGATCAATCAGGAAATGCAAGTTGCCTGTGTTGATGCACTGGCCAACATTGCACTGCGTGAGGCCAGCGACGTGGTAGCAGCAGCGTATGGTGGAAAACCCTTTCGCTTCGGTGTTGACTACTTGATACCCAAACCGTTTGATCCGCGTTTGATTACTGAAATCCCTCCAGCGGTTGCGCGTGCTGCGATGGCAAGCGGTGTGGCCACTCGGCCGATTAAAGACTGCGATCTCTATGCCGAGAAGCTCTCACAAACCGTCTTTAAATCCGGACTTGTCATGAAGCCGGTGTTTGAGCGCGTCAACACCGACCTGCAACGCGTCGTGTTGGCCGAAGGTACGAATGATCGCGTTCTCAATACCACTCAGATTCTAGTTGATGATCATTTGTGTCATCCGATCCTGATTAGCAATCGTGAGGCCATTGAATCTCGAATCAGCGAGCTGGGATTACGATTGCAAGTCGGCACTGGTTTTGATGTCATTGATCCTCGCGCCAATCCAGATATTGAGCGTCACGTTACTGAGTATTCAAGCATCATGGGGCGGCGTGGTGTGTCCCCCTCATTTGCACGTTCAGTGGTGCAAAGTCAGCACACCGTGCTCGCAGCCTTGCTCGTGCGCTGCGCTGATGATGTGGTTGGACAACCTATGCTGGCACACAAGGCCGTCCATGAGGGAAAAGTGGCCGCTGAGGTCTGCGCCGGTCATAAACGCGTGTTCGATGCACACGTCATACCGTCAGTGGCGTACACAGATCCGGAAGTCGCCTGGGCGGGTTTAACTGAGAATGAGGCAAAAGCACAAGGCATCAGTGTCGGTAAAGGCGTATTAACCTGGGCAGCTTCAGGACGTTCAATGAGTATTGGGCGTAGTGAGGGAATCACCAAGCTACTGTTTGATGAGGGCACTCATCGCGTGCTGGGTGCAGGCATTGTCGGGCCCCACGCAGGAGACCTGATAGCGGAGGTGGCCCTTGCCATTGAGATGGGTGCTGATGCCACTGATCTGGGTCACACCATCCATCCGCATCCAACCTTGTCTGAGACGGTGAATTTCGCGGCCGAAATGTACGAAGGCACGATCACGGATTTAATTGCACCGAAGAAGAAACACTAAGCTTTTTTCTCTCCAAACCAGGAACAGCCACTAGTCGCTGGAATAGTAACCGCTGCCTGGTTTGCCATTAGTCGGGGTATATGGCCGGACTTGTGGTTAATGGGTTTATATTGCTGACACTGATTCATCGCATACAGTACGTCTCGGCCTGAATCACGTTGGTCAGCGGCATATTGACTGATTTGCTTCCGGCGATGTTGTTGCTGAACAGGGTTGATTGAACAATGAAAATTGTCGCTGAATTGTCAGACGGTACATAAACCGATAACTTTGCATCCCGACGCAGCAACAAACAATTCGCTCATGAAGCAACACACGCTTCTTGATTCATACTACTCAATAATTATTGAGATATCTTATGTCATTACTTCAACCTGCATTAAAGATGTTGTTTGCAATTGTTCTCCTGTTAGGGCAACAGACGATATCTTTCAGTGCAGCAGAAAAACCGTTAAAATTCGCCATGTTGATACCTGGCAAGATTGATGACGGTGGCTTTATGGAGGCTGGTGACAACGGACTCATAGCGATACAGGGGAACAGCTGGATGCCGAGACTCGATACATTGCCAATGTCAAACCAGAGATTGGCAGTCTGATCGGTGCCCTTCAGGTACTAGCGGAAGGCGTACCAGACATGATCATCGCCCATGATGGTCAGAAATCGGAAGCTGTGGAAATTGTCGCGGCAGACTATCCGAGCATTCGCTTTGTCGTCGTACAAGCAAATGTCACAGGTGCCGATCTGTCAAGTTATGAAGTGCTACAGGAAGAGTCAGCGTGGCTTGCAGGCACTGCAGCCGGACTGATGACTGAAACTGAAGTAGTAGGGCATATCTCCGGAATTCGAGTCACGCCGGGTTTGAAGGGGCGTGGTGCTTTCTACAACGGCCTGATGCATACCAATCCGGATGCTGAGTTTCTGACAACGTTCGCCGGCGATCAAGACGAAAAAGCTTTGGCTGGCAAAGTTGCGCGTGCCAATATTTCAGCGGGATCGGACATTATCTTTACCATGCTCAATGCCGGTCGTGAAGGGGCAACGGATGCCATGCGTGAAGAAGGTGTCAAACAGTTCGGAAACGTACGCGACTGGGTAACTGTTGATCCAGAGGCTTTTATGGGCTCAGCCATTGCGAATGTGAGCATGGCAGCACTGACAGCGGCTCAAGATCTGGAGCAGGGGCAATGGGAAGCCGGTCAGATCGTGCAGATGGGTCTCGATGACTCCAATGCAGTGAGTCTATCGTTGAGTAGTGATATTCCGGATGAGGTTCGTGCAGAGCTCGGTGTTCTGCGACAGGCAATCATTGATGAAGAGATCGAGGTGTCTGTTTCTTACGATGGGAAGGAGTTAGAACTTCCTTAGTTGTGCAGGTGTTTATATCTCACAATGCATTCATTGAACAACCCGCCGAGTTCGGTACAAACCTTGATGCATCTGATTTATGTGCCTTTCGTGTTTTTGACTATAGCGGTAGTTAGCCACGACATTGTTCTGCCTGACTGGGTGTTACGGCATGGAGCTAACGCGTGTAATATCATTTGCTGTTACGCTCCAGCACATCACTGACAGCAGCGGCCAACCTCAGCCAAACCGGAATCGTGCAAAAATTGGTCGAGGCGAAAGCGTCTTTGAGTCCAAGAGTTTTAATAGAAACGTATTTCAAACTTATGCCTATCAGCACATTTTTCTCAGTATATTTCAAGTCGATTCGGTGGTTGCGTTGCCCACGCTTGCCCCTGAGTCTCATGGTTCTGTGTTCAGGCCTGATCATCATGTCTACTGGAGGTTGCGCCTTGCCAACTATTGAGAACCGGACCGAATCGGTAGCATTATCTGTTGAGCAGGCTCGTGATACGACTTTAGGTCAAGCGCTAAAACCACTGATTGAACAACACCCTGATGAATCGGGTGTATTTGCGCTGGGGAATCCACGCGAGTCCTTTGCGGTGCGGGTACTTCTGGCGCGTGCAGCAGCTCGCACGCTCGATGTGCACTACTACATCTGGCATGGAGACACAACCGGCAAACTATTAATGGCAGCATTGTATGAAGCGGCGGAACGCGGTGTGCGTGTACGACTACTGCTTGATGACAACGGCACGGCCGGTGTCGATACAGAGCTTGCGACCTTGAATGCACACTCAAACATTGAAGTACGATTATTTAACCCGTTTCTTAATCGTCGGTTTAAGCCACTTGGCTATACGTATGACTTCTTCCGCCTGAACCGGCGGATGCACAACAAGTCATTTACTGCGGATGCCCAGGCGACCGTCATTGGTGGGCGTAATGTTGGTGACGAGTACTTCGGCGCAACTAGCGGCATATTGAAGGCCGATCTGGATGCACTTCTTGTCGGGCCAGTTGTGGAGGAGTTGGTAGTGGATTTTGATCGCTATTGGGCCAGCCTGTCCTCATACCCGCTAGAGCGTATTGTGCCGTTGTTGCGATCTGGCGATCAATCACGCACGTTGGCTTCGGTACAAGCCGCCGACGATAGTCCACAGGCACAGAAGTATCTTGACGCCATCCGTGAATCCACCTTCATTGAAAAGCTGCTTGACGGTGATCCTGGATTGACTTGGAGCCAGGTGCAAATGGTGACGGATGATCCTGCCAAAGGGTTAGGCAAGATCGAGGGTGAGGGCTTGCTGATCAATCAACTCGATAGCATACTTGCACAACCAGTGCGCAGCGTGGTTCTGGTCTCTCCGTACTTTGTGCCTACCATGGCTGGGACTGAAGCTTTCGCAGCAATGGCCAACCGAGGCGTAGAGGTGCGCATACTCACTAACTCGCTTGAGGCAACGGACGTCTTGCCGGTACATGCAGGCTATGCGAAGCGGCGTAAGGCGCTACTGAAAGCGGGAGTCATGCTCTATGAAATGAAGCGTCTGTCCAAAGCACCGACACGACATGCCAGCGCCGGGCCTTTCGGCAGCTCCGCTTCCAGTCTTCACGCCAAGACCTTCTCGGTTGATGGTCTGCGCGCCTTTATCGGATCGTTCAACTTTGACCCGCGCTCAATGCACTTGAACACTGAACTGGGGTTTGTCATCGACGATCCAGTGCTAGCAGGTGATATCGAAGCTGCGCTACAAGACGGTATTCCAGAGCGCGCCTACGAGGTACGTCTGAGTGACGGCGGAAAGCTCTACTGGCTTGAACACAAGGACAATGACATCGTGGAAATTAATAAAGAACCCAACAGTGGATGGTTCAAGCGAGCGGCCGTCGTAGTGCTAAGCTATCTGCCTATAGAATGGTTACTCTGAAAACGCGCAGCGAATACTGACACATCGATGCAGTTTTGCAGTGCAAGCGTTACGATGAGCCAATAGAACTTCACTGCTTGCAGACCAGGCAGGATAACAAACGTTGTAGTTTACACAGGAAATAAGCAATGCAAGCTATCCAAACCAATAGGAACACTATGGGCAACACCATACTGGCAACGTTTGCTTTAGTAATCCTGACACTGTCGACTATGTCCGGTTCTTTGCACGCGGATGAGGTAGGTGATGTCAATGTGGACTGGCTAGGAGGGGACATTAAGATCGAAGCGGTGGAAGATCCCAAAGTGAAGGGTATCACCTGTCATGTGTCCTACTTCGATCGAGGGTTGGTTGATCGAATACGCAATGGCGAGATCTTTAGCGATCCGTCAAACTCGTCAATATCGTGCCGACAAACGGGACCGATTGTTATAGGCGACATCGATAAAGGCGACAATGGTGAGAGTGTTTTTTCCAAGCGTACATCACTGATCTGGAAAGCCGTTGAGGTGACGCGCATCTATGACGAGGAACGGCAAACGCTGATCTATTTGTCCCACGCTACTGAGGTTCAGGACGGTTCAGCAAAGATGGCACTGTCGACAGTGCCATTGTTTGGACAGGACGTGACGTGGGAGTAGTCATGCGGCTGTTTAAACGCACTGGTCTTTATGTGCTACCCCTGCTGCTTGGCTTATTGTTCTTTGCCGCATCCCTGACACCGACACTCATTCCCCGCAGTTGGATAGTACAAGGCGTGCTCGGCGGTATCGTCATGGGACTTGGTTATCTGATTGGTCGACTCGTTATTATGACGTGGTGGCTCATGGAAATTCCGGAACTGGCCCATCGCACGGTACTGATCGCACGGTTGATTACTGGTATCCCTGTGGCCATTGTCCTGGTGCTTTGTCTGTACCGAGCGCGCGACTGGCAGAACGGTATTCGCGCTCGGATGGGTATGGACTTGGTGGACAGTGCACACACAGTGCAGATGGTATTGCTAACAATTGTTGTCTTCGCCGCTCTGGTTCTCTTCGGTTATGCACTGAAATGGTTGTTCGAGCGTGTGAGGCTTCAACTTTATCGCTATATGCCCGCCCGTACTGCGAATGTGGCCGGGTTCCTGTTGACAGCTATCCTGGTCATCTTAGTGACGCGCAACGGGGTTCTGGACCGTGTGATTGCACGGCTTGATAACTCAGTGACCGTCGCTCAGAATCTGTTCGATACCGCCCCGCCAGCACCGACAGGCGACAACATCACCGGAGGCGTCGGATCACTGGTGAACTGGGGAGCGATGGGCCAGCCAGGCCGAGACTATGTAACGAGCGGGCCAGATGGTGCCGATATCGCAGCATTCACCGGACGCGATGCGATGCAACCCATCCGTGTTTATGTAGGACGGGCGCAAGCGGACACACCTCAGCAACGCGCCGACATCGCGCTAGCCGAACTGAAGAGACAAGCTGGCTTTGATCGTGATGTGCTGATAGTGGCCTTACCCACAGGAACCGGGTGGCTTGATCCTGGGGCTGTGGATACCGTTGAGTATATGCACGGCGGCAATATCGCGACCATTGCCGTGCAATATTCCTATCTGCAATCACCACTTGCCTTGATCCTTGAAACACGCGCCGGGCTTGATCAGGCTGACGCACTGATCAGCACGGTGCATAGCTACTGGCGTGATCTACCCGAAGACTCGCGGCCTCGCCTTTACATTCATGGTCTGAGCCTGGGTGCGTGGTCTTCGATGCACGGTACAGATTTATTTGCCTTGCTCGACGATCCAATCGACGGTGCGCTTTGGGTCGGTCCACCATTCCCGTCAACCCTGTGGCAAGGCATTGTTGCATCACGAGAGCTGGGCAGTGCTTATGTTGCACCAACGCTAGGTGACGGACAACTTGTGCGCTTTGCCTCACACACCAAGGACGCAGGCGGCCCCGAGGGCTGGGGTGATATGCGGATTGTGTATTTACAATATTCCAGTGATCCCATTGTTTTTTACGAACCAGCCTCCCTTTTCCGCGCGCCTGCGTGGATGGACGAAGCACCGGGACCTGACGTATCACCAGATTTGCAGTTCATGCCGGTCGTCACTCAGTTCCAGTTAGCCGTCGATTTGGCGCTGGCCAACTCAGCACCCGATGGCCATGGCCATGCCTACTACGGGCCTGACTACATCGGACCTTGGGAAGCGGTGACGGCACCGTCGAATTGGACTGACGCGGATACGGTTCGCTTGATTGCGCATTGCGACGCAGGATTTCACAAGGGGTGTGACCAGATGTGATTTCCAGTTGCATATAATTATCGTTGTCAGACTCCAATAAACTACAGGGCCTATCTAACAGCATTTCACTTTCTGGATCAGGCTGTCTCCAAGCCCAACCTAAAGAGTGATTTAATTCGAATTGCTATGAGAATACTGTCAACAAACGTAGGGTTGGTGCAGCATGGATTATCATCGTGAAGCTATTCGGCTAATGTAGAGATGGTTCTTGCCACAGATGCTGTACATAAATAAACGGCTACGCTTAGCCTGGCTGTGTCGCCCTCAGACTCTAACTTGAATGACTGGTAGTTCGGTCATCTAGCACATCTTCCACATAGAGCGTCCGTACCAGAGTGATGACGACAAGCAACAAAGGTGCGGCTAGGAAGACACCAGCAAATCCGAATAGCGATCCAAAGGCAATCACAGCCAGTATGATCATCACCGGTGGTAACGCGCTAACACGCTTTTGTATAATCGGTGTCAGGATTTGCCCTTCTACCTGTTGTACGATCACGAACAGTATGACTGCGTATATCGCTGTTTCGGATGATTGTGAAAATGCGACAAGAATGGCGGGAGTTGCAGACAAGAATGGTCCAAGATAGGGTACGAAATTGAGCAGCCCGGCAATGAGGCCAAGCAGTGGCCACAGGGGCACGCCGATTATCCAGAGACCAACTCCAGTTAAAACTCCTACTGCAAGCATGGCAATAGACTGACCTACTAGCCAGTGCCAAAGAGCGGTCCCCAGCTCGTCCAACACCTGACTCATTCGTTCACGTCGGTCAATAGAGACAAGGTGCAAAAAACCGCTTCGATATAGCTTTGGATCGAGTGCCAGGAAAATCGCTATCGTTAGCAATACAAGTAGATTGGCGATAATACTTAGTACCGTGGAAAGCGTTCCCCCAAGCGTACCAAGCAGATTCCATTGCGAGCCGCCTTCGACGCCACTCACTCGATCCATCAGGAACTGCCCCCACGTCGTCTGCGCCAGCGCATTTTCTATTTGCTTCAGTGTCTGAGGAACACTATCACTGAGCGAACCCAACTGATCGCTAAAAAGAGGCCCACTAACTACAACGACAAGAATCAGCGAACCGAGCAAACCCGACACTACGATGGCTAAAGCTGCCCCTTCTGGTAGTGGTGTACTGGTGGTCAGCATTATCACAAGATGTCTGAATAGCACTGCTATAAGTACTCCGGCAAAGGCCAGTACGAGCACGACAGCCAGCTTCCATGCGAGCACCAATAAACTGACAACAAGTACCATGACCAATAAATCACGCATCATCGATGGTCGGATAGCAGCATTATCAGCCACCTGTATTTCTGATGGTGTTGACCGTGATGGAGTATTATTTTTCAAGTATCGGAAGGAGCAGTGTAGTGGAGTAGGTATTGTCGGTACGAATGCTATAGACGCGCGGATATAAGTTTGTCCTCTTCCGTGCTCAATCTTAAAACTCCAGTTTCAAAAAAAGGAGTAACCGATATGGCACAACGCTTAAGCATTCTTTCTTGCTGTGAATATCTCCACAATCGAGGGAGCGTTCTTTGATCAAATCGCTGCTTCCTTGAGTTCATGGTTCAATAGCCGCTGACAAGCCCTTCTTAAGAAATCGCAATAGTACCAGACAACACATCCCATCAGCGATGAAAGTGACTCCGACTATAAGGCCAAACAGCAAGAGTGAAGTTCCGTGCAAGTCGGCAGCAATCATCAACCCAGCAAGTACAGCTATGACACCGGAAGTTAGCATACAGCCCCATCCGTATGCGGGTTTGATCCTAAAAGCTGCATACATGCTGAGAACGCCTTGGACGAGAAACAAAGTGGCTACCAGGAGGATTAGCATGGCTGCGGCCGCGATAGGATCCATCAGCATGAAGGCACCTGCGATGACACGCAGGATTGCCAAAGTGATGCTGCTGTAGCGGATGCCCGTTTCCCTATGCGATAAAGCTAACACCGCAGAAGCGATGCCAGAGAAAATGAGTAGCCAACTGATGAAGGCCGTACTCACGAGCGTAGCGGCCAAGGGAAACAATACAGCTGCTATGCCAATCACCAAAATCAAAATGCCTGCTGCAATCAATATTCGACGCGTTCTGCTGTTCAGACTTGCAAGCGCCTGCTGGACGTCGGTTGTAGAATTCTGAGTTACCGGTGTGCTCATGAAATGTACTCTCAAGATGTTTGATTCAAGGCCGTGCAACACTGGTCGTTGACTTCCATGTGAAGCGCGGCTTTTTTCCATCGAGTGTGAAATTCTTCGGGTTATACATATGTCTTCTCCAAATTGGCTACAAACGCTGGTAAATATCAGCATATGCCGCGAGAATTGTACTGTGGATATCGCGTGAACGTATCTGCCTCTTTAGCTCTTGTGCCTGGCGGCTTGACCACGACCGTCTATTCGACACTCATGTGACCTTCGTCGTAGACTGATCATGCCAACCCGTGAGGGCATCGAGAAGTGCGATTAATAGTGTGGCGGCAAGCGCACCCATTAGGGTGAGCGCGATGCGTGTGAACGTCGCGTAGCCGGGATCTTGCGTCGACAGGGCGCCTGCTATCAAGGCCAGTGCGACCGTGAATGCATATTGGTACACCATACTTGGCTGGGGTCCGCTCAACATACGACTGCCTAGAAACAAACCACTGAGAAAGATCATCAGCAACAGAATCGACAGATGCGGTGACACTGTGAATAATGACAAGATCATTAACCCCATCACACCACCATAACAAGTAGCTCGAATGCGCTGCGCCGCTTCAGCCCACACAGCGCGGCTGGTTGGAAAGACCAGAACCATCGCAGCCACGACCGCCATCATCATGTCAGAGGGCGGTAGGATCGCGTACAGCCAGAAACTCAATAACAACAACACACCCGCACGAATTGCCGCACCGGTATTGATATTACCGGTACTAGGCACAGGCTCCTCTACGAAAGTCTCGCGACTGCGTGGCGGGAATACGGCAAACAGAATCGGGAATAACAACAAGGTTAGTAATGATGCTTCGGTAAACGACTCTCGCATACCTTCAAGCGCAGCCGTTGAGCTCATCCCCATGACAGATAGCAAGACAGTCACAACGATCAGTAACATGCCAGCTCCGGCACCGGTGGACAGGATCATGCGATAGCCGGTGAAGTAGAGCAAGGCCATCATCGTGACGTAGACCAGTGGCATCGGTCGCAATTGTGCGACCACAAAAGCGACGATCCACACAACGACGATAAATGCGATGGGGCCGGCCAGTGCTTTCACTGGAGAGAAGCCCATGCGTTGAGCGGCGATCAAACCGACAGGAAACGCTGCGATAACCGGCGGTAGCGCCGGATCAATCAGTGGTACCGCTGCATAGGCCAGTACGCCTGCCATCGCCAGGCGCACGGCATAGAGCGGATCATCTGCCACTTGTGGACGAGGTGTGATGTACACGAGTGTGCGCTCGTTAGTAGAGGTAGGAGAGCCACGCGCGGGCACGTTGCACTGATCGTGCAAGCCAGGCTATTGGGTTGCCTGTGCCGTTCGCGAATACCGTTGCGTGTACCTTGCCGCCAATGCGTACGTTGCTTGGCCAAACATCCATACCGTTCACCAATTCGATACGAACCGGAATTCTGCGCGCCGGTTCAAACCAGCGTGTTGCTGGCTGATTGACAATAAGTCCACCTTGAACGCTTCGCCCTGGGTCTATCCCCCAGGCAACACTCTGAACTCGGCCATTAAATACGTGGCCAGGCAATGCATCAAACACCACGTGTGCTGGATCGTCCGCTTCAACGTTTACCAATTGATTTTCACGCAAATCCACCGTTACCCACGCAGCACCTGCGTCGATGAAGGTCATCGCAGGACTACCGGCGTTGGAAAACTGCCCACTACCCAGCGTTACGTTGGTCACCACACCAAAGTGCGGGGCCACGACGGTAGTTGAGGACAAGTCGTACTGAGCACTCTCCAGTTGAGCTTGAGCAGCGACAATATCAGGACTGATCTGATCGTCTGGGCCCAAAGCGACGCGAGCGCTTTCCAGGTTCGCCTCGGCGATCTCGAGCTGCGCTTGTGCGTCATTAACAGCTGCACGGGCAGCATCTCCCTCAGCGACAGCCACCACACCACGCTCTTCAAGACGAAACATACGATCAGCGTCAGCATTGACCTTGTCCAACGCCGCTCTGGCACGTGTGACTTGCGCTTGTGCCGCGACAAGCGAAGCGCTTGAAACGTCCTGTCCCTGCAGTGCACCGTTAAGGCTCGCTTCTGCCCGGCGCACAGCAAGTTCGAACGGGCGTGGATCAATCGAGAACAGAGGATCACCAGCCTGAACCACAGCATCATCGTTCACATGAACCTTGACGACTTCTCCAGCAACACGTGGTGCGATCTGTACGACACTGGCTGACACAACGCCCCGATCAGTCGAGGGCGCCAAGCGATCGAGCAATGCATAGCCGATCGCCAACAATATCATAAGGAGCACGGCGCCAATGGCGATGGGTTTCGCCGGGTTTCGCGTCGGTTTTTCCGTACGGGGCTTGTCGAGAGCTGGTTCAGCGTCTTTAGCTTGAGGACTATCGCCCTCGTGTGTGGTCTTGCCCATTGCTTCAGCCATCGTCGTCGTCCTTATTCAGTAGTGCTTGCGCAAGCTGCGTGGCCAGCGCGATAAAAACACCGATGCCAACTATCGCGTAGATCATTGTGAAAATCTTAGAAAAATCTGTTGTCGGATGCAGGTCACCGTAACCGATTGTTGTCAGAGTCATGACGCTGAAGTACAGCGCGTCCAGGGCGCGCCATCCCTCAATGGCACTGTAGAACAGCGTGCCTGATAACAGCGTCGCGACTGCGAGTAATAACGTGGATCGAAAGTAAGGCTCTTGCCAAGCACCACGCAGCGCCTGGAGTAACCGACGCAGCGTGAGTAGGAACGAGATCACAGCTTGATCCTCATGTCGTGCCTCATGTTTTTTTCGTTAGACAGTCTATCGTTCTCTAGCGATTGAATTAGCGGCATTCTAAAACAACAGCGCAGCGAGCAACACAACCTCTTCTCCATCTCAACGCCTGCGTGCAGTGACAGTCTCACCACTTACTGTTCTCAGCTGCAGCGCACCTGTGTCGTCGATATCGAAATGAGCAATGCGCTCAAGTAGCGTAAGTAGCTTTCGCTCTTGATTCTCCAGCGCCTCTGGGCAGGCCATTAGCGTCTTACCTAGCGGACCTATTTCCAGATCACCTCCAGTGACCTCGTAGCTACCGTTGATCCGATTGCACGTTGCCAGCCCCGATAAGCGACCGTCGACAGAAAAATTAAGACTTGCCTGTGTATCGTCAATGACGCCGCCACCATCGATGTCCTCCACAAACCACTCCCCACCTGTCAACGTTTCCGGTTCGGGCTGCATCATCAAGTATTCAGCAACAGCCTGATACGCTGGAAGCGATGTTGGGTCGCTGGCAGAATTGGCTGCAATTGGATGTGATGCAAAGCGTACGATGACCATCTCGGCTGTTGGGTCAACGTAGATCGTCTGCCCGTGAACGCCACGAGCGGCATACGCCTCATGTTCATTATGCGTATTCCACCACATTGAGCGGTAGCTCCAGCCTTTAAGTGCTGTGTAGTGTGAGTTAGCGAAAGCCTCAAGACTTCCACCTTGATGAATACGTTTAACTGCCGCTGCAGGAATAATTTGCTCTCCATCAATTTGACCTTCTTCGAGCATCAATTGACCCAAGCGAGCTAAATCGCGCAGCGTTGCATTAAACCCACCTCCAGCGAATGGTGTGCCAATTGAATCCACTGAATAGAAACCATCACGCTCAGCACCGATACGTTGCCATATCCGCTCAGAGAAAACCGTGTCTACCGATTGGCCAGTCGTACGCGCTACTAACCAGCCAAGCGCATCTGCATTAATGGTTTTATAGGCGAACGTAGTACCGTGCTCTGTTTCAAGATCAGGTTTTACAGTTTGAAGGTATTCAAAATAGCTTCTCGGTCCCGTGTAGCCTTCAGGTTTCGGTAATGGACTGGCTGCCTCGGCGTAAATCCAGACATCGGCGTTTGGATCGGCGTAGTCTTCCGAGTAATCAAGACTGGTGGTCATCTCCATAACTTGCTGGACCGTTGCATTACCAAAAGCGCTGTCCTCTAACTCAGGAATTATAGATTTAACCAACGCATTTTCATCCAACGCACCCTCCGTAACAAGGATCTCACCCAATAAGCCAGTTAGTGCCTTCGTAACTGACATTGCACCATGCTGAACTGTCTGATTAAGACAACCGCTATAACGCTCGTACACAATAGTGCCTTTATGAAGAACGATGACACCGTCAGAGTAGTTCACATCGAATGCCTCGTCCCATGTCAATGTTTCATTGGCATTAAGCGGTGTGAACTTAATCTCGCCAAGCTCTGTATCAATGTTTTGTTCCAGTGTTCGTGAAGCACCCGGGCCACGAGATACTCCAACAGTAGGCATTAGCTGTTGGAAGTTACATACCGTCCAACGAAGTTTTGGGAATGCAAAATAGTCTGGATCAGTAAAGCGGATAGTCTTATCGTCAGCAGGCGGAAAGCCTTGCATCCATCCCATTGTTTCAGGATTGGATTCCTCCGCCGACAGTGGAGTTGTTTGTTGTGCCATTGCCGCACTACCTCCAATTAGTAACAGTGTCGAAATTACGGCGACTGATCTATACATATCAATTTCCTTGATTTGATTTTTGTTAATGGCTGTCAGACTGATGATGCTGCTCGACCATCAGACTCGCTCGAATACTCATGTAGTTTATAGCCCCACCGACAAGCCCTGCAACAGCACCAAGGACGATGACGGCTGTCATAAGCGATACAGGAATACTGCCCATGACGCGTTGCCAAACGACAGCACCTGAGACGATCAATCCGAAAGTGAACAGACCGTGTTTGAACGTCAACCACAGCATATCTGGGAAAAAACGCCGCTTAGGCGCTTCTAGGCTCAAGAAGGCAATGATTGTCAGTGTCATCGCGATGCTGACAGCCAATGGGACGCAGTCCCAAAAACGGTGTGTTCGTCATTAGTAATCCTGTCAACAGAAAGCGGGATTAACGTTTGATCACGGAGCAGATACCATTGGATAGCGCCGTTGATAATTGCGTTTGAAATAGCGCCAACGATCGAACCGCGCAGCATTGTTGCGTTCGACGGAACGGGGGATGCATTGAGATGATTCAACTTAATTGTCTTCCTGAGTACCATCTGCTCGACGGCACGATCGACATTGTTGCGGCGCATAACAAGTTTGACTTGCAGTCTCTGACGAGACATGCCCATTTGTCGCTATGGACAATGAATATATCGAGAAATGTGGCTTGTTGTTCCATACTGTACGATCCTGATTCGTGCCGGGAGGCAACATGACACCCGGTATAGATCCGGGCGTACAGGACAGTATCTGTCAAAAAACAGACAGTATGGTCGGTCTAAATCGCGACGACGCCATCGCCGCTCACCACATTACCACGCTACTCCTACTCAGCCCTAGCGTCAAGTGAGCGAAAGGTAAATCGATAAAAAGTACTATCGTTGTCGGCTGACTAGAGTCATCTTGGGTATCCTGGTGTGACGTAAAGAGAACGTGTACTACCTTATGAATGGAAAGAATCATGTGCAGTGGATGTAATCAATCTCGATAATCCGGGTGCACACGTTTCCACTACTTTTGAAAGCCCTGCTCGAGGAGACGCCATGCTTTATCCGGGCACACCACAACATGATTCCCTATCCTGTGTTGCCCCTTATCCGAAGAAAGTCGATGTCTCTGCCGTGATTGCGTTATCCAGACTGAGGTTTGATGACACTTGTATGGCATTAATCTCTGATCCTAAGATTAATACAAATATCCGTAAAATTTGGGGGGCAGGGGATTTTGGCGGATCATAGATTACTATCGTGGCCAAGACATTTTCAGACAATCCCCGCACATCGGAGCCAGCTGCGATACTTGTTGCCAAAGTGCTCTTGTATGGGTATGCGATAGTCCTGAATCCGATTCGCCTCCATTCAAATCTCGTGTGTCGCAAAAGCCAGTACACCGTCTGCGATGTATTGCACAGACAGCGCTGCTAGCAATACGCCAAGCAAACGAGTCAAGACCAATTTTCCTGTGTTGCCAATATACTTGTCCAGTAGTTCAGCGGCGATAAGTAGCCCAGCGGTAAATGCCATTAATACGGCGATAACTGCGATTAGCGAGAATGTTGCCGCCCAACCGTTGCCAGTGGATTCAGCGGATAGTTGGGAAGACAAAAGAATAGTTGCTGAGATAGTGCCTGGACCCGCCAACAGCGGAATGGCTAATGGAAACACAGCTATATTCGCTGCCTGATCAGCTACTGCGGCACTTGTTGTTTCTTCGCGCCGCTCCTGGCGTTGTCCATAAATCATCTCGAAAGCTGTCACGAAGAGCAACAGACCACCAGCAATCCGAAACGCATCAATCGTAATACCAATGGCATCGAGTATTGTTGTGCCTGTGATGGCAAACAAAGTGAGTATGGCAAACGAGATGAACGAGCCACGTATGGCAATGGAGCGTCTGACAGTAGCCGATAGACCAACAGTCAACCCCAGAAACAAGGGCGCGTTACCTATCGGGTCAGCGGTGACGAAGAGTGTGATAAATGCATTGAGCAAGCTATCTAGTGATGGCACGATGACTTACCCCAGTCGACCATAAAAAGTCATTCGGGCCGATTCTGATAAAGCAATATCAGGCTCGGTGTTGTAGGCAAGCACGACCAGCATGCGTGTGACATCGCCTTGAGTGGGCGTTACTCGGTGTAGGGAATTTCGACCACGAAATAGCACCAAAGCTCCTGCATCCATTGAAAGCGTTTTGGCTGGCACATTCCCGTCGAGGATCCTTCCCGCCTGCTCATAGCTCATTTCGCCACGATCTGCATCGCGAACGTTCTTAACGTACTCAAACACACCTCCAGCTTCAGGTTTCTGAATCAGCAAGGTGATAGCGAATGAGGAATTGTCAAAATGCCAGCCAAGTTCCTGGCCATGTGCTGCGTAATGTAGGTTAATCGACGACAGTGGATCAGCATACTCACACAGAGCATTCTCATCGAGTACTGCGCACAGAAATGCTTTGAACGCACTATTATCATATAGCGTGCGAAGTATTGAATCGACAGGTATCTGATCGGTAGTGATACAACCCTTCGATGAAGAAACCAGATGATTGCGGGGATGATCAACGGCAAAATCTGGATCTGTCGGTTTGAGATAGATATTATGGTCACTATCAGCGAAGTACACTTTATCGCGAGAAATCTCGCCTTCTCTGGTGACGTGACTGACGGCGTCGGGTGTTAGAAAACTGGGTAGAGTTTTCAAGGGTGTGCTTGCAGTGAACACGAAATGCCTCTTGATCGATCGGATAGAGTGGCAGATCAACAATCGTATTCAAGGAAGATAAACTTTTTTCCATAGCCAGGTCAGTAGCCTTAATCATTACTTGCTTCATTGTGGTATCACCGTGTTAAAACCAGCGACCGACACCCTGTGATAGCTGCATAGTGTTGGATAAATAAGATAATTCAAAATCCGTGCGGAAGTGGCCCTAACTGATATTGCAAGCCACTCTACTGCAAACCTTGTCGGTATGTCTTAGGCACCGATAATGTTTTTATCCGGCCCAAAGGGAAAGCCTGTGATGTTCTCAGCTTCGTTCTCGCCCACAATAAGAATGTCATGCTCACGATAGCCGCCAGCACCCGGCGTGCCTTGAGGAATCCATAGCATCGGCTCCATCGAGACCACCATGCCAGGTTCCAGAACAGTATCGATATCTTCACGCAGCTCAAGTCCCGCTTCACGTCCGTAGTAGTGACTCAGAACACCGAACGAGTGGCCGTAACCAAAAGAGCGATACTCCAACAGATTTTGTTCGGCAAGAAAACGATTGAGCTCGTCGCAAATGGTCGAACAAGCAACCCCTGGACGGATAAGTGATAGACCAAGCTCGTGTGTGTCCACATTAGCCTGCCACAGTGCCCGACTGGCGGTATCCGGTTCGCCCAGGAACAAGGTACGCTCAAGAGCGGTGTAGTAGCCAGAGATCATCGGAAAGGTATTCAAGCTCAGAATGTCACCAGATTCCAGAGCACGTGTGGTGACCGGGTTATGAGCCCCATCAGTGTTGTGACCAGATTGAAACCAGACCCAGCTGTCACGAAGCTCGCTATCGGGATGGCTGCGGGCGATCTCGAGTTCCATGGCATCACGACCGGCCATGGCGACATCAATCTCTCGCGCACCGACTTTAATCGCCTGGCGGATGGCCTCCCCACCATGGTCTGCAATTCGAGCCCCTTCGCGAATCAGTGCTATTTCCTCATCTGACTTGATCATGCGCGCGCTCATCGTGGCAGGTGCAAGGTCGACAAGTTCGCGGCTCCCCAGCACTTGTTCCAAGGTCGTTCGGGCGGCCAGAGTAAGGTGATCTACTTCAATACCAATGCGTTTGGATTTTCCGATTAATTCGCCTACTGCTCTCCAGTAGTTATCACGCCGCCAGTCGGTATAAATGACGCTGTCTCCCACCGAGCGTCGCCATGGCTGACTGCCATCAATATTAGCTGATACGACAGTGCAGGCGTCAGCGGTCACGACACAGGCATAAGGTCGACCAAAGCTGCAATAGAGAAAGCCTGAATAGTAGGCGACGTTGTGCATTGAGCTCAGCACTGTCGCCGATACATCGTGTTCGGCCATGATGTGCCGAAGGGCGGTGAGCCTGCGCATATGCTCAGCACTGGAGAAGGGCAGGATTTTTTCGCCGTCGTGACGGGTAAAGAAATCTGGGCGCGTGGCTTGCGTTTTCATGCAGGTCAATCCTGGTCCGTGCCGGGAAGCACGATGACACCCGGCGAATATCCGGGCGTTCAGGACAAAATCCGTCGTCGACGGGTAGTGTGGTCGGTCAGAATCGCGGCGACGCCATCGCCACTCACCACGAGGTGGACTTTATTGCTCTAGGGGCCAAACGTCAAGCTGATCGTTAAAATCATATATTGCGATATGTAATGGAATTAAGACTAAGAAGTATTGCGCGCGTATCCGTTTCGTTGAATCATCTGCACCTATAGTTTTCCTATCGTGCGAGAGATGTCGTTGTACAGAGCTAGATGTAGCGATAGGTCAAGGCAAGGAATAGCTATTCCAGTTGGCAGATTTACATAGGCTTGTCCGGGAGGCGATTCTCGACTGATTGAGCTTCTCGCACCACAACCGCAAACTCTTCACTCAGTGCTTTGAGCATTATGTGTTGCTGCTTTTCAGCCTGAATAGCCATTGATTTTGTTACATCCAGTTGAGCGGTCAAAGCAGGACTATCTGACCGCAAAGTGCTGATCGTCTGCTGTAAAGTTCTGATCTGATCCTGAACCAATACCGCGGCTTGTTGAAGCATGTCCACCTGTACCTTCAGTGACTCGCGATCCTGCTCTGCTCGCTCATTGCTGGATTCTAAAGCACTGAGCGCTTTAGTTGCAGTAGCCAACGTTGCACGTTCCTCCTCAAGCTCCAAGGTAATAGCCTCATTCGTCTGATCGTGGGCCAATAGCGCGGCCACGTGTCCACGCTCGGCGCATTGCAATTGGCTCTTGAGCGAGTCCTCTGACTGAAGGGATTTGGTCAGTAGGCGCTGGGCGTCATCTCGTTCATGAGTGAGTGTCATTATTGCTGATTCAAGGCCTCGTGCCTGAGTTTGAGCCCGATCGAGTTGTTCGTGTGTCGCCTCTAAATTCTGAGCAGCGGCCTGTTGTTGCCCAGTTGATTCGGCAAGCTGCGACTCTAGCGTCAATATATGGGCTTTGTGGGCCGATAACGCATCACGCATGGAGGCCTCCTTGTTTTGGGCCTCGTCACGCTCCGCGCGCATCGCGTCGAGTTGTGTACCGCATTGCGCGTTGTTGGTCTCGATATGTGCATCGGCAGCTTCCGCCAACTCAGACCAGAACGCTTCAGCCCCTGTGACCAAGGACTGCATCAATGGATCCGGCAGGGCAGGCCCTGGTGCCTGCCACCGCTCAGTCTTTAAGACCCGTACGTGATCAGCGATAGTTTTCAGGCTACCCGTGTTGCCTAGGTGTGCGCGAATGGCACGGATAGAGGGCTGGATGCCTAAGGCGCTTCAACGAATGGCCAAGAGCGGGCGGCTGCGGCGAATTGACCGAGGTCTATATGATGTGCCGACATTCAATGCCCTGACTAAAAACCCCACGGTGCCTGACTATCGCTCAGTAATCGACGCTGTGGCACGGCGAGACAAAGCTCGCTGTGTTGTGGATGGCATGACGGCTGCTAACACGTTGGGTCTGACCAATGCTGTACCAGCAAAGATAGAAGTTCTGGTCGACGCCCGTCTGAAGCCAATACAGCTTGGCAACCAGAAGATTGTCTTCAAACATGCTGCCCCTAGGAAAATCCGGGAGTCCCTCCGGCTACGCCGGGGAGGCACCCAAAGTTTGACTTATACGGGAGTCCATCGGGAAACTCCATCTTGTGAGCCGCCAAGCAACACAAGAAATGGAGAAACACGATGGACGAACCACAGACGTTAAATCACTCGAAGTGGGAGTGCAAATATCATGTTGTATTTATCCCGAAGTATCGGAAAAGACAATTTACGTGGAATTGAGGCCTCATCTTGGAGAGGTGTTCCGTGATTTGGCAAAGCGAAAAGGGTGTGAGATAGAAGAAGGGCATGTTATGTCTGATCATGTGCATATGCTGATAGCGATCCCGCCGAAGTATGCGGTCTCGCAGGTAATCGGATACATGAAAGGTAAGGCAGCGATTTACATTGCACGAAATTTTGCTGGCAGGAAGCGAAATTTCGTGGGCCAGCATTTTTGGGCTCGCGGATACTTTGTATCCACAGTAGGTCGGGACGAAGAAGTTATCAGGCAATACATAAGGAACCAGGAGGCAGAGGAAGTGCGATTGGATCAGCTCAATCTGCTGTAATCAGAGACACTGCCACCTTGGGTGGCTAAATCTTAAGGGACCGCGAAGCGATCCCGCAGCCGCTTTGAGCGGCTCACATATTGAAGACCCCCCGCTCAGCGGGGGCGAAGGGTTATTTCGCCTGTACTGGGCTGAGCGACCCGGTATGTATCTCGTCCAAGCGCTCTATTGGATACACGATGTCATGGACAGCGAGATAGAGCGTTCGAAGATCGATAACAATATCCGCACGATGCTGAGCGACAAGAAAGAGGGTGCACGGTTAGTTGATGATCTGCGCGCTGGCCTCTCCGCTATGCCGATCTGGATGCAGGATGTTTTACGAAAACCGCTAGCCGCAGCGGACCAGTCGGCAAACTCATGACCACAAGCGCCTTCCAGGAAATCATCAGTGCCGATTCTGCTGACCGCGCAGACCTCTTCCTGACCAAGGCTCAGCGTCTTGGCAATCCCTTGGTCAATATCGAGAAGGACTTCTGGGTCTGCTGGACACTCAATACGCTCTAGCATCGTCTGCCGAAGGCAGGGCCACGCCTACTCTTCAAAGGCGGAACCTCGTTATCCAAAGCCTACGGACTGATCAATCGGTTCTCTGAGGATATCGATGTTACTGTCTTTCGGGATGATCTTGGGCATCCGGCAGGTACTGCGGAAATAGCGACACTGTCAAACAAGAAGCGTAAGGCTGCACTAGAGGCGATCGCTACGGATTGCAGCCGGTACATCACGACTGATTTGTTAGACGACTCTGTCTCAGAGGTGCTTGCCACCGATACAGCAGGGCAAGGACGCGTTGAGGTCGATCGTGCCGATTCGAGTGGGCAGACGCTCCTTGTCTGGTATCCCCGCGTCGATGCTTCTGATACAGGCTATGTGCAAGCTGCTGTCAAGATCGAGTCTGGAGCCAAGTCGGCACTCGATCCTAACAAAGCTCATACGGTCGCGCCATACATAGACTATGATATGGACACACTCTATCTTAGCGTATCAGGTGTGACCACGATCAATGCAGAGCGCACGTTTTGGGACAAAATCGTCATTGCCCATGGGCTGCGCAGTTGGTTCGATCGACGCGGCGAATTGCGTCAGGATGGTCAGAGAATCTCTTGACACTAGGCTCCCAGAACATAAGCGGGTCTAAATTTCAATACAGTGAAGCTAACTGCCTGAAATTGATAGCATTGGCATTGACAACTGTTCGTTGCATACCAACCTGCTAGGACCGCATCATCACCATCATCTTCCTCATGTCACAGGTACATGATGCCTTTAATAGCTGGAGAGCTAGCTTTTCCTAGTAGGTTAGGGCGCCCCAAACAGATTGAATGCTATCTGACACCTCGGTTAGTATGGATTTCGACCTTTGCAACGCTGCATTTTCCACCGTTGCACGGCTCTGCTTGACATTCAACACGGTGACGCAAAACGGTAGCGGTATACGAAGGGGTTTCGGTACAAATGAGTGACAAACGATTCTGCTTGTCTGACTTGTAAGGTGCCTGAGGTGGGTAGGCTTGCCTAGTCACTTTTTTCAATGATCCATTCACCGCACATCACGCCTTTGAAATTTGCGACAGCGACAAAGTCTGTCAATCTGGCGGATTGAAATTTGGACCTGTGCAAGAACAGGCGTCCAAAACCACATAAAATGTGTTGTTGATATTGATAATCATTCGCATTAATATACGTTGTCTTAATAACCATGCAAGCGCAAATTTCATGACTCGCCTCAAAGCCGCCCTGGTGGGCATCTCAATCGTGGTTGGTGTGCTACCAGCTTTCATTTCGGTATACGCTGACGAGTCTGTCAATGTGTACTCCTATCGACAGCCGTTTCTTATCAAGCCCATATTCGACGTTTTCACAAGAGAGACTGGCATTGAGGTGAATACGGTGTTTGCCAAATTAGGACTTGTGGAGCGATTGGAGTCTGAAGGCGCCAATAGCCCTGCCGATTTAATATTTACAGTCGATATTGGTCGTCTGGATGGGGCAGTTCAGGCTGGTGTGACTCAGCCGGTTCAAAGTGAGGTGCTGAAAGCTAATGTACCTGCTGAATTTCGTGATCCCGACGGGCAGTGGTTCGGTCTAACGAATCGTGCGCGGCTGATTGTGACGTCAAAAGAACGGATGAAGGAGGGTGATGTCGCCTCGTATGAGGATCTTGCCAAGCCAGAGTTTGAGGGAAAGCTCTGCACACGAAGTGGCAAACATCAATATATGACTGCGCTAATCGCCTCGGTTATCGCCCATAGCGGCGAAGCGCAGGCTGAGCAGTGGCTGACCGGTATGAAGTCCAATCTTGCACGTAAACCAGAAGGCAATGACAGGGCACAGGTTAAGGCAATATCGCAAGGTGTGTGTGATATCGCGATAATCAATTCCTATTACATGGGCGCGATGCTGAGTGATGAAGAGCAATCCGGTTGGGCGGATTCGGTGCGAATCGTATTTCCAAATCAGAATGATCGAGGCACTCATATGAACATAAGTGGAATGTCATTGACGCAAAGCTCACCTAACAAGCAAAACGCTATCAAGCTCATGGAGTTCTTGTCGGGTGATTTGGCCCAGCGTATGTATGCCGAGCAGAACCATGAATACCCAGTAAATCAGGATATCACCCCGTCGGGTTTAGTTCAGTCATGGGGAGAGTTTGACTATGATCCATTGTCTTTGGCTGAGATAGCCAAGCATCGCGTGACAGCAACCAAATTGGTTGACAAAGTAGGATACGACGGCTGATCACGCTTTGATGTTGTGTGCTGCATAAATCTTGGTAACACGGTGAAGAAACCATGACTCAAGCCTTCTTCTCTACTGCAAAGCTGTCTCGATCGTCCCGAGCCTTCAGTCAGTCTGCGACAGTGAATCAGCAGACGCACTTCGCAGATTTGCCCTTGCAAGCCAGAATGTTACTGGCCGTTCCACGAATACGTGGACATCAGTCCATAGCCCCGTTAGCCGAGCGCTATGTGCTGGATGCATTGGGTAGAATCATAGACCCTGGGCCTGCGAGGCGCGAGACAATTGCGGCCGTTAATATACTGGCGGAAGTTCTGCTCACTGAGCTGCCGGATAACATGAATTCTGCGAAGTCTGATGGCCAACGGCTCTCATCAATAGAAAATCTGGTGCTATGTGTTTTGTGTAAGGTACGAAGTGGCCGCGCACAAGAGGCGAAACAATTGGCCGCGCACTGGTTGAACCAATCATCCATTGAGAGTTTCAACACAGCTGCTATCACGCTGTGCAATTCAGATTGTATTAAACGTGGAGGTTCGCATGTGTTCACACCCAGCGGCAGCAGTACTTGCACCAAAACTGATGGAATAGCAAAGATGCACCGTTCTGTTTCCTGCGTACAGGATTTGTCGGTTGGTGAATCGCTGTTGTTGAATGCAATGCGCCTGCGACTTCGCACGTTGCGGTATCCGGATATTGGTGTTCGTGTTCTACCTATGCTTAGACAACATTTGGTATTGCCAAGAATCGAAACCCTGTTAGATACCCATCTGGTGGAGTCATTACAGTACAGCATGGAGTCTCCGGACATACGCTGTCTGTGTTGCTCGTCTATTTCTGTGGACGAAGCGAATTTCCTCGGAGCCTTTGCTACCTATTCTACAGGCGATGCTGAACGGGTACGCAGTCAACTCAGCACGTGGTTGCCGTGCGGATCTGTAGAGCGGTTGATGGAACGCATCTTTGAGTTTCAAGCCATTGTTCAGAGCCTGGGTGCCACTATTCCTTTGCGGCAATGGAATTCCTTACTGCTCAGTGACAGGCGAGATCGTAACAAGGATTGCGATCATATAAACGAACCAGCAATGATTCATTAACTTACAAAGTCATGTCAGTAACAGATACTCTTTTCAACTCATCGCCGCCACTGCATTCATCCGAGATAACGATCCTACCTCAAGCCGAAAATGTACTGTCTTATAGGCGACATACAAGGTACAAGATCTGGGAGTTGCAGAGTTGTTGGCATTGCATGATTATCGGCACCTGCCTTTCCCTGGCAGAAGTACGCGAATTAGCGGGTAAGGCCGGGGTGTCAATTGCAGGCAAATACGACTTTGACATTCATCAGCTAGCGGTGGAATGCGCTGCAGATAAGCAGCATCCACTCACGCAGCGTGTTCAAAAGCAGTTGGATCGGAAATACACGCGTCAGATAAAACACTTTCGATTAGCTAAAACATCGCGTGAGTTGGGCGAGCTGTGGTTGATTGGTTGGAATTCAGGCCAAGTGGCCAGTTGTCTGTGGGCACTGGTGACACATCCTTCAGCAACCAGAGACATTATCCTAGACGCGTACGGTCAAGTGCACATGATGTCTCATCTCTCTGGGGCGAGCACCTGTGTTGATCGAGAACGCCTCCTGGAGCAAGATCGCCAGATTGAGTCTTTATCTAATGAGCTAGTACGCATAAAATCTCGCTACAGCGAGACAAGGCAATCACTCATCAAGCTAAAAAACCAGTGTCAAACTGAACGAGCGGAGTATCAGAAAGAAAAAGCTGAATCACTGCAAGCGAAAAAGCAACCGCAAGAGTCGAAGCGACTGGTTAACACTAAGTTATTGGCAACCGCCGACTTGATTGCACAACTACGCCACAAAATAGGCGATCTGCAGCAGTGTGTTAGAAATGAATAACACATAAACAAGCGTCAATCGCTAGAATTGGAACGCATGGAACGTCTCCTTTCCGCCAGCCGGAGTAAAAACCTGCGGCGAGATGGTGTAAGTCTGAAGTTGTGTGGCCAATGTGTTCTGTATCTTGGTGGTAAAGCTCAACAGAGGAGGCATTTTCAGGCATTGGTAGAGTCCTGCGAAGGGCGCTTTCTGCACCATGACGTTGGGCGTGAAAGCTGCCCTCATCGTATTTCTGAGTTGGTGAGCCAGGCGGATGTAGTGATGTGCCCAACTGACTGTATTAGTCACGGAGCAATGGAAAAAGCACGCGACTTGTGCGCAAAGCAGGATAAACCCATAGTGTTTATGCAAAGAGCAAGCCTGTCATCGTTTACTCGTGATCTGCAAAAAGTGCTTAGTGCGTAGCACTCAGGCGGCAGCACATTGGCTTCACGAGTCCGCTCAACTTGCCTCAATTCTAAGCGATTCGCTGAATATGCTAGCTAGCGAAAATAAGGTAGCAGAAGCTACCCAAGGTCTGTTTAGGGTACCGATCAGATTGATGGAATAAAATGCTCTAAGCACTGCTTGGTTGAAATACGCTGTGCAGTGCGTGCGACGGCAGCTGTACTAATACTTACCGAGCCGCTATTTCATCAACTTTTAGCTCAGACAAAGCATCTGAACGGCCAAACTCAGAAGTTTGCAACATGAACGGAATCGACTTTATCAGATTGGCTCCAGCCTTGAAGCGCTCGTTAGCAGACGGTGAAATTGGCAGGAATGCCATCACAAATGAATGAACATTCGATTGCATTAGCCGTGGCGCAGATGACCGTTTGTGCTGGTAGTTTTCCTTTTTTGGTATAAGGTAGACATTGTCACCTAAATCTTTTTCAAGGCAAGTATCGAAAGCAGCGAGCATGAGCTAACAGTTAATCCTGTAAATGCATCAAGTGGTGGCAAGTTTACAAACGCCAGACCAGTAATTATTGTTGGATGCATTCCATCTGACTTCAACCTGTGATGGGTATCGAAAAGGGCAAGTCAAAATTTAATAGTTCATAAGGCAGGGGAGTTAATCGGTGGTTGTGAGCATGGCAGTTCAATGGAAAGGTCTGATTCTTATCCTATTGCTGTCAGTGTACTGTCATATCGCCAGAGCCGAGGACTCCAATCTGGATTCATCAATCGCGCATCGCTTGGTCACCCATGTCTATCAGCCATTGCACGCCGAATTTGCCGAGACATCAGCGCGATGGGCGACCGGTACAATAGGACTGTGCCAACGTCCACCAGCCTCCAGTGTGTATAAACTCCAGGTTGGCTTCATGCAACTTGTCCAGGCCTTTGGCGCTGTTGAATTGTTTCGGATCGGACCGTTACTTGAAGATAACTTACAACACAGGCTGTTCTTCTGGCCTGACAAACGAGCTATTGGCGAACGTCAGCTCAGAGTGCTTGTCGCCTCATTGGATAAAAAGCCAGTCACGGCTCAGCAACTAGCCGAAAAGAGCGTCGCGGTGCAAGGGTTCACTGCACTGGAGCGTTTGTTGTTCACGCCCGGCTACCTACCTGTTGAACTCGCACCGCAGTGTCATCTTCTACCTGTTGTCATGGAGAATATAGCTGAAATGGCTGAGCAACTCGACAACGGGTGGCAGTCAACATCTGAATTCGCGCAGTTATTTCTATCGCCACAAGCAGATTCCACCTACTTTCGTAGCACTGAAGAAGTAGCTCGCAGTGTATTTACACAAATAAAGGTGGGGCTGGATATCGTGATAGATGGCAAGCTAAGGCCCTTGTTATCAGGTGACAAGACTACGGTGAAAGACGCACCACTGTGGATCAGCCAAAGAACCGTGGCCATGCTCACGGGTAATATTCACGGACTAGAGGGGTTGTTGTTTGAATCCGGCTTGCTGGATGATACGGAGGTTGCTGCGCAACTGGGCGTTGAGTTTGAGTACATTAACCACGTTCTGAGACAACTCAAACCTGTCGTCCGCTTTAAGGGAGACGATGACAAGTTGAGGCCAGAAGTGCGTGTGCTTATGAACAAATTGGCGGCAGTGATTGCTGGGGTCAGACATACCGTCAACAACGACGTAGCAGATCAACTGGGTTTGAGCGCAGGCTTCAATAGTGAAGATGGTGATTAGGATCAGATTTCTACGCTGGCAGCGCTCAATCGCACAGATCAGATATTCTTTCCTGTGGAAGTTTCAGGTGCTTGGCTCATTAGAACAATGCGTACAGATGGTTGTCCCATTGCAGCCGATGCGTTGCAACGCGGGTGGCCCCGTTGTACCCCAAGCGTACTATCTCGCCCGTGCCTGTTGTAATCAATGTGGATCCGTCAGGCACGCGCTTTTCAGCATTTGCGCTTAAATTAGTATATGGCAGGGCAGCGACACCACTGGCATCAAATAGGGAAACACTTTCTTTCAATTGTCTGGTCTTACGATTGATGCTGAAGGCCAACCCGCCTTTGGCTGCGGTATAAATCACCTGATTACCTGCAACGGCTACCGAAGACAGGTAGCGCAATGATTGCATTTGCAGTCCAGCAGGTAGATCAATCAGTGTCAGTCCCTTACGCGATACTCCACGTTGAAAACTATCAATGCTCTGTTCTATGGATATGAATCCGGCCAGACCATCAGTGGTTGGATCAGTGCCTTCATACTGCCCGGCAAACCACACCTCACCGTCACCTGTGCAGGCAAGGTGCCGTAGCGATACCTGATGCAAATCGTCGGACAGGAAGTGCTGGCCGACTAGGGTACCATCGCGAGAGTCGATAATGGACAAACTAGGGTGCATGGAATCTATATTCAGTTTGTCTCTGCCAGAATCCGGATGTGTCTGAATTCCACCATTGGCCAGGACTAGCAAAGATGAACCCGGAACACGCACAACTTCATGGGGGCCGACACCTGCCGTACTTGTTTCGCCAATTCGTTGATAACCTCGTGTAGCGTCGTAAAGACCGATGACTCCACGTGCCGCTTCATAGTCGTTTTCAGTAGCGAATAGAAGATCCCCTGTACTTGAGAACGCACCGTGGCCATAGTAGTGGCGGCCCTTCATCGGGGCGATGCTGTGATGAGTTTGCGGTGCGCGAAGGTCAAATGTGTTCATATAAAGACCAGGACGGCGTGCAAACAGGCAAGCACGGTTTGTCTGATGATGACATGCTGCACCGTGAGCACGAGCACTTAGCGGCACGCTGCTCAAGATGGTTCCATGCTCGTCAAACACAACAGCCGCATATTCTTCGGATGATTGTCTTGCACCACTTATATACAGTCTGCCAGATGGGGTTGCGGAGACGTGATTGGGATCTTCGGTTTGCCGCGTACCAGCGACTGTACTGCCAGCAAAAGAGATTGTGTCAGGCGCGCACAGTGAATAAATCGCAGCTTTCAGTAATGAACGTCGGGAGAGCACTGAACGTTCCATCGACTTCAGTCACCGTCCTCACTATTAAAACCGGCACTGATTCCCAGTCTCTGAACAAAGCGGTCATTCAATGTGGATTGTATGCCCCCTACAACAGCAGACAGGGCCTTCGTAAGAGAAAGCGTCTGCCTGGTCAGTTGTGTGTGCTCATCAGTCAAAGAGGGTAGGGAAGCCAGCTTTTCAAGTATGGAATCTACTGTTCTGAATTCGAACTGTAGTTCATCTTCAAGGCCAGTATCTGTTGCCAGCCCAGAGTCGATCAGTAGCGAACGTATGCCATGATGATTCTCCGTGATCATGGTGACAGTCTGCTCGCTGAGCCACAACGGGGCATTTTTTACACTAACATTGTCGCCTACCAACGGCTGGATCTTTTTGTCGAGGACCACATCCACGCCCACGACTATCAGCGTTGCTAGACGTTGCAGTACTTCCTGATGGTTTCGGAACGTACGGGAGTCTCCCGTCGGATCACGCATGCTACTCACCAGGCCGGATTCATCTGTCCACCCTTCATTCATGGCTGTTGCCATCGAGTGTAGGTTCTGCGTAATGATGGTAGCTACATGACAGTTAGAGGTCTGAACGTCTACGAGGTTCTCAGTTGCGTTCTTGCTGTATAACAGACGCTCCAGCGCCGGTATACCCTGTAGGGCAACACTCTTCTCGATCAGTGCAGCCTCTGTCAGGGTTGCGCTCGAGGCGCTGCTTAGCAACTCGCGCAATTGGCGTTCTCCCACCCGTCGTTTATCAGGCCAGTAGAACAATCTGTTTTGCCGAAGCTGTTCTGTCATCGGCCCCATGCGATACAACTCTATACGAGCAAAAGCACTGATTAAGGACTCGTAGTCGGCTCGCAGCCTTGATACAGCCTGCGCCGAGCGGTCGCGGCAACTGATCTCTGCTGATTCGAGCAGTTGCCGTGTTGCTTCAACGAACCGTTGATGGCTGGGCTGAAATATCTCGTCAATCGTGCGAGATATGGCTGCTGCGGTTTCATTTAAATCAGTTTGTGCTTCGGCCCTGATACTGCCTGTTAGCAGTAGCATCACCAAGACGGGCAGACAGATGGTCTTGAGGTAAACACGCATTCGCGATTTTCTTACAACGACGAGCTCACAAGTGTAACGAATCGGTTTGCAGGCTATTAATTCATCGATACTCGAATTACTCTGCATTTTTGGAATGCGTGAGTTTGCTAAATTAGCCGCACGACCCTCATGCTTCACAACGATTCCAGAAACGATACCAGTTTAGAACGTTCATCTTTGCTCATGTCCAATACGTGATTAAGTGAGTTCTGAGCCTCGCCGCCGTGCCACAACACGGCATCGAGCAATGTGCTAGCCCTGCCATCATGCAAGAAGCTGGTATTTGGATTGACGGTTTTCGCTAGACCAATACCCCACAAGGGTGCCGTTCTCCATTCGGTCCCGGTGGCATCACCTTCACCGGCATGGTCCGCCAGGTCGGGTCCCATATCATGTAGCAGCAGATCAGTGTAGGGCCATATCAATTGGTACTGTAACTCGTCCTGTTCGACATCTCTTGATGTGATGTGTTTGGGCACGTGGCAGCTGGCGCATCCGCTGTTGTAGAACAACTGCTTGCCTGCCAGTATTTGTGGGTCTGAAACGTTACGACGTGCAGGCACAGCCAAATTGTGAGTGTAGAAGGTGATCAGGTCCACGACCTTGTCGGGTGCTTCACCTTGGCCGAGTCTTGCCTGGTCACCGTGTGCCAATGAAGCACAGATAGCCTGAGCGCTCGTGCAATCTCCTTGCGGATTACTCAGCGCATCAGATGACGAGGACAGTCCCATGTCGGTGAACAGAGCGTGTACATTCTGTTCCCTGACTGACGACATGGCCGCCTTGTGTCCGAATCGCCCAAGAGCCCGGTGTCCATATTCAAGGCGTTGCCAGTTCGGGCGACCGGATATGCCATCTCCATTGCTGTCATCTGGATCGGCGTATGCCAGGACATGATCAGCAGCAATAGATTCCAGTAAACCCAGCCCATGTACCGCTGGGGCAAGGCGTGGTGATAGTCTGGTGAGCGAATGTATCTCGCCATACGCAAGCTGTTGCAAGTGATATGCGGGCTTATGAAGCTCATGAATGGTGCCATCATTGAACGTTCTGAAGAGCGACGTGTGCGCCATGCCAACCAGCCCTTCCGCCTTGACGCCGGGTACCGCTGACGTATGGAATTGTCCACCATAGACAGGATCAGGTCCCCAGTTTCCATTACCTTCGTTTTTCAGTTGCAACACGAGCGAAGCTGTCTTCTCACCAGAAACGGGCAACTGTCCGCGTCCGTCCTTGATGTGACAGCCCTGGCAAGCCCTGGCACTATAGAAAGGTCCTAATCCGTCTGAGGCTTGGGTAGACGCAGGAGAAGCTACCCACAACTTGTTAAAAAGCGCGTTACCCAGTTTGAAAGTTTGCAGATGCTCGAAGTTGAGCGCGGCTGTCTCCTGCGAGTAGGCGTTACGATCAAAATTCGTCTTCTGGGTACCTGCGCCACCTTGCATCAATTCGAATTTTTCGGCACGCGAAAAATCGGTCGTTGGAGCCAGTATGCCACGGATACGTTCATCACCTTCCCATACTGCCGAAGGTAATGCAGTGTCATCTTGTAGATTCTTACCAGAAGTCGAATCGGTTGTTTGACTACTGGCACGACCCGTAAGTACTAAAGCTACGACTATAAACAGCACAATATTCAACGGCGTGTGTCTTGCACTGCGAGTACCAACATACTCCAGGCGAGTCATACTATTCATATCTACGACGGACCATTCTGGACTTACTGAAACACTGATGACGGATCGTCCAGACTGTCTGAACCTTCAAATTCAATACCAGCTACACCCAGAGCAACAACGGCTCGTTCAATGTTTCTAGTCTGGTAAACCAATGTATCGATGGCGCTCTGTACCATGTCATTGCCATCAGTATTGCCCTCAGCAATCAGCTGATCGTATGCCTGACCATTAAGCTGACTTTCCAAAAGCACTTTCAGAGCATCGACACTCGTTTGCAGGTCCTCGCCCAACTCGGTGGCCAGGCTTTCGTCTGTCGCGGCCAGTAGTTCTTTGAGGGATGGTCCTGATACGATGCTGCCGTCAACTCGCTTGTAGATTCCGTTATAGACGTTCTGGATTCCCACACCATCGTAGTAGTGCGATGCAGATGTGTTGTCGGCAAAGCAATCATGCTCCTCTTCGGGGTCATGCAGCATCAACCCCAATTGCATGCGCTCACCGGCCAGTTCGCCGTAGCTCAGTGAGCCCATACCCGTCAGCATGGCCGCCAGTCCGGCATTTGCCCCTGCTGATGTAAGTGCTGTACGCGCCTCGCCACCACTTGCCCATGCGCTGGCCATGTATTCGAGGTCGTCAATCAGTAGATCGGTGACTGCTGACAGGTATTGGGCACGCCGGTCGCAATGGCCATTACTGCAGTTGTTAACATCGTAGTCGGTGAAAGGGCGCGAACCAGCGCCTGCATCGCTGCCGTTGAGATCCTGCCCCCAGAGGAGAAACTCGATGGCGTGGTAGCCGGTGGCCACATTCGACTCAATACCACCTGCCTCGTGTAATTGCGAACTCAGCAAGTCAGGGGTTATAACGTTGGCGTCAATCGCTTGCCCGTTAATTGTCACGGACGGGTTGGCAATGATGTTTGCCGTGTATAAATGATTGATTTCGGAATCTGCACCGTAGCTGCTATCCACGTAGTCGATCAAGCCCTCATCCAGAGGCCATGCGTTTACCTTGCCTTCCCAATCATCGACAATGGCATTACCAAACCGGTAAACCTCGGTCTGCTGGTAGGGGATACGGGCGGACTTCCATGCGGTACGCGCATCTTCCAACGATTGCTCGGAAGGCTCTGCGATCAGTGTTTGGACAGAAACTTTCAGATTCCGGGCTGTTTGTAATGCGTCCTGATAACCTGCTTGAGCAATGTCTGCATACGTGCCCATCACCTCTGACGGGGTGACTGTGGCGGAGTAGATGGTGCTCGAGGCCAACAGAAGTCCGGTAGTTGCGAGCGTGGTGAGGCCAAGTCTGGAATTCATCATAGTGTAATGTTAATGGTAACTATTCGTATTTACATACTATCAAATAATTCCGTGTGAATGATCAGAATATGTGGATCATGAATTCACAAAAAATCTCTTGATGGCTACCAGATCATAAGCGGACGTAAATTACCGTTCAGGTGATCTAAGTCTATGAAATAGTTGAACTTGGTGGTCAACTTATCATTGTAGATACCAGTACTTTCAACTCATTGATTTATAACCAATTCAACGTTTTCAGTGTGGATTTGAAGACGACGAGATCAATGCTAATATTTTCAGTGGCTTAATCTCGATGAATGGACAATCACACCCGCTTATGCACTGGGAACCTTAGCTGCGATGATTGTTGTCAAAGTGCTCTTATACAGGTATGTGATTGACCTGAACCCGATTTGCCCCCATTCAAATCTCGTGTGTCGCAAAAGCCAGTACACCGTCTGCGATGTATTGCACAGACAGCGCTGCTAGCAATACGCCAAGCAAACGAGTCAAGACCAATTTTCCTGTGTTGCCAATATACTTGTCCAGTAGTTCAGCGGCGATAAGTAGCCCAGCGGTAAATGCCATTAATACGGCGATAACTGCGATTAGCGAGAATGTTGCCGCCCAACCGTTGCCAGTGGATTCAGCGGATAGTTGGGAAGACAAAAGAATAGTTGCTGAGATAGTGCCTGGACCCGCCAACAGCGGAATGGCTAATGGAAACACAGCTATATTCGCTGCCTGATCAGCTACTGCGGCACTTGTTGTTTCTTCGCGCCGCTCCTGGCGTTGTCCATAAATCATCTCGAAAGCTGTCACGAAGAGCAACAGACCACCAGCAATCCGAAACGCATCAATCGTAATACCAATGGCATCGAGTATTGTTGTGCCTGTGATGGCAAACAAAGTGAGTATGGCAAACGAGATGAACGAGCCACGTATGGCAATGGAGCGTCTGACAGTAGCCGATAGACCAACAGTCAACCCCAGAAACAAGGGCGCGTTACCTATCGGGTCAGCGGTGACGAAGAGTGTGATAAATGCATTGAGCAAGCTATCTAGTGATGGCACGATGACTTACCCCAGTCGACCATAAAAAGTCATTCGGGCCGATTCTGATAAAGCAATATCAGGCTCGGTGTTGTAGGCAAGCACGACCAGCATGCGTGTGACATCGCCTTGAGTGGGCGTTACTCGGTGTAGGGAATTTCGACCACGGAATAGCACCAACGCTCCTGCATCCATGGAAAGCGTTTTGGCTGGCACATTCCCGTCGAGGATCCTTCCCGCCTGCTCATAGCTCATTTCGCCACGATCTGCATCGCGAACGTTCTTAACGTACTCGAACACACCTCCAGCTTCAGGCTTCTGAATCAGCAAGGTGATAGCGAATGAGGAATTGTCAAAATGCCAGCCAAGTTCCTGGCCATGTGCTGCGTAATGTAGGTTAATCGACGACAGTGGATCAGCATACTCAAACAGAGCATTCTCATCGAGTACTTCGCACAAAAATGCTATGAAGGTACTATTGTCATAAAGCGTGCGAAGTATTGAATTGCCGGGTATCTGATCGGTAGTGATACAACCCTTCGATGAGGAGACCAGACGATTGCGTGGATGATCAGCGTCAAACTCAGGATCGGTCGGTTTGAGATAGATGTTGTGGTTGTTTTGCGTGTAGTACGCATTATCGTGGGATGTGTCCCCCTCTCTGGCAACATGACTTACGGCGTCGGCAGTCAAAAAACGGGGTAATACCAGCACACCTTGTTTTTCGAAGGTGTGCTTACAGTGAACACGAAATGCATCTTGATCGATTGGGTAAAGCTGAAGATCAACGATCGTATTCAAGGAAAGGTGACTTTTTTCAATAGCCACGTCAGTAGCCTTACTTATTACTTGATTCATTAGGGTATCACCTAGATAACGCCAACACCCTGCGATATCCGCTGGATGTTGGCCAAAATGTAAACTCTATAGCCGTGCAAGATTGGTTCTAATCGGAATCACAAGCAGCCTTAGCAATGGTCTTGTCCGTATGCCTTATGCGCCGATAATATTTTTATCCGGCCCGTAGGGATAGCCTGTGATGTTCTCAGCACCGTGCTCACCAACCACCAAAATGTCGTGTTCACGGTAACCTCCGGCGCCGGGAGTGCCCTGAGGTACCCATAGCATGGGCTCCATCGAAACTACCATGCCAGGTTCCAGAACGGTATCGATGTCTTCGCGTAGCTCGAGTCCTGCCTCGCGCCCGTAGTAGTGGCTCAACACACCAAACGAATGGCCGTAGCCAAATGAGCGGTATTGCAGTAAGTTTCGTTCATCAAGGAATCGATTGAGTTCATCGCAGATCGTCGAACAGGCTATACCAGGACGGATCATCGACAGACCGAGTTCATGCGTTTCGACATTGGCTTGCCAGAGTGCCAGACTTGCAGCATCAGGTTCGCCGAGAAACAAGGTGCGTTCAAGGGCGGTGTAATAGCCTGAAATCATCGGAAATGTATTCAGGCTGAGGATGTCGCCAGATTCAAGTGCACGCGTAGTCACCGGATTATGCGCACCGTCCGTGTTCAGACCGGACTGAAACCACACCCAGCTATCGCGTATCTCACTGTCGGGATGACTGCGGGCAATTTCCAACTCCATGGCATCGCGCCCTGCCATGGCCACATCGATTTCACGTGTGCCCACAGTAATTGCCTCGCGAACAGCCTCGCCACCAAGATCGGCAACCCGCGCGCCTTCACGTATCAAGGTAATTTCCTCACCTGACTTGATCATGCGAGCGCTCATCGTGGCAGGTGCCAGGTCGATCAGATCACTACTTCCGATAATGTGTTCAAGTGCAGAGCGAGCTGTGAGAGTGAGATGATCTGCTTCGATTCCAAGGCGTTTTTCATTCCCCACCAGTTGAGCGACTGCTCTCCAGTAGTTATCGCGTCGCCAATCAGTATAGATCACGTTATCAGCGATCGAACGTCGCCACGGCTGGCTGCCATCAATATTGGCCGAGACGACTGTACAGGCCTCTGCCGTAACCACACAGGCATAGGGCCTGCCGAAGCTGCAGTAGAGAAAGCCCGAGTAGTAGGCGACGTTGTGCATCGACGTTAGCACTGTGGCCGACACATTTTGTTCGTCCATGATGTGCCGAAGTGTAGTCAGGCGACGTTCGTATTCAGCGCTTGTGAAGGGCAGCGATTTTTCGCCGTCATATCGAGAGAAAAAGTCGGGTCTTGCAGATTGTTGTTTCATAGTGATCGATCCTGGTCCATGCCGGGAGGCACAAAGACACCCGGCGAATATCCGGGCGTACAGGACGATACCCGTCAAACGACGGGGATGTGGTCGGTCTTCATCACGACGACGCCATCGCCGCTCACCACAGGACTCGTACAATAGAGGTAAGCGCTCCGTGCTTCACATGTTGCCTGTTTTGGCAGGCGTAGCTGAAAATATGTACTCCCTAGCACAGAGTACACAGCATGAAACGATCACCCCGTAGATCCGCCGCTCAATGGGCAGAGTTGG
>Ga0209185_1000379_pt1 | contig 54770 bp, 54 predicted proteins | sample SidtaG_2_FD_187425 | JGI IMG/M metagenome (GOLD analysis project Ga0209185, IMG submission 187425) | Marine algal microbial communities from Sidmouth, United Kingdom - Sidmouth_Asex2 metaG (SPAdes) (version 2) | ecosystem: Host-associated > Algae > Red algae > Unclassified | place: Sidmouth... | reverse complement strand
TCGACCATCGCCAACGGGGGTATTCCGGTTTTAGGCTTGGGCGCTTTTCTATCGTGCCGGGTCGCGGGACGCCAATCCGCGACAGCGGCGACGGAGACAAAAATATCCGACGGCAAGGCTGCCTCTACGGCCGCCAACATGTCCTGCGCGCTTTCAACATCGACGCGGGTGACGCCATGCGGTGCGGGCAGGGCAGTCGGTCCTGATACAAGCGTAACTTGCGCGCCTTGGTCTGCCAAAGCCTGCGCGATGGCGTAACCTTGCAAGCCGGAAGAATGATTGGAGAGATAGCGAACGGGATCAATCGCTTCGCGCGTCGGTCCCGCCGTCACAACCGCTTTGCGGCCCTTGAGCGGTTTCTCGCCTCGCAACCCGTCCAGCGTCATATCGCCTAGCAATGCGCCTTGCACGGCGTCTGCTATCGCGTCGGGTTTTGCCATACGGCCTTCGCCAAATTCGCCGCAGGCCATTTCGCCCGCATCCGGCCCGATAAATAGTGCGCCGTCTTCGCTTAGGGTTCTGACATTGCGCTGCGTCGCGGCGGCGTCCCACATGCGCACATTCATGGCGGGGGCGTAGAGCACACGTTTATCAGTCGCCAGCAAAGTGGTCGTCGCGAGATCATCCGCCACGCCATGTGCCGCGCGGCTCATCAGGTTCGCGGTGGCGGGGGCGACAATAATCATATCGGCAGAGCGGGAGAGCTCGATATGGCCCATCTCCGCCTCGCCCTTTATCGTTGGCGTCATATCCCAAAGGTCGGTGAAAACGGTCTTGCCGGAGAGTGCGCCTGCCGAGAGCGGCGTTACAAATTCAGACCCACCTTTGGTCAAAATCACCTGTGTCTCAATTCCGCGCTTTGCGAGCTCGCGAATAAGGAGAAGCGATTTATAAGCGGCAATCCCGCCGCCAATTATGAGAAGAACTCTTTTCGTCATAGGGCGGGAGTTTAGGTGCGGGCGGCGGCGAGTGCAAAGGGTAAAGGCGGTCTGTGCTTTGCCTTTTGGTTATGGCATGATCCGCTTATGCAAACCGTAATTTTCGATATTGACGGCACATTGGCCGACATTGAGCACCGCCGAGGCTATCTGGATGGGAATCGTCCCGATTGGGCGCGGTTCAATGCGGCGATGGAGGAGGACACGCCCAATGGCCCGATTGTCGATTTATATAAAACCCTCTGGGCCAGCGGTGTCTATGATCTGCAAATCCTAACAGGCCGGAGTGAGCGTTTCCGCAAAGTCACCGAGACGTGGCTGACGTGGAACGAGATCGCGTTTAACCGCGTTTTGATGCGGCCCCTAAAAGACTATCGCGCGGATAATATAATCAAAGGCGAAATCCTGGAGCAGCTCCGCAGTGAGGGCAGAGACATCGCCTTTGCCGTGGATGACAGACAGCAAGTCGTGGATATGTGGCGGGCCAATGGCGTGACATGCCTGCAATGTGCCCCGGGAGACTTTTAAGCGGGGATTTTTAGGCCGGTCTTGGACAGTGCAGTCTCTTTGTGGTAAGATTAGCTCCGGGAGAGATTTATGAGCGTAAAAATCATGTTGGCCGACAAAGGCAACGACATTTATTCGGTGCAAAACACGGCAAAACTTCGCGAGGCCATTGCCTTACTGAATGAGAAAAATATCGGGGCGGTTCTCGTCACCGACAGTGCGGGTAAACTCGCAGGCATCTTGTCGGAGCGCGACATTGTCCGCCGTTCCCTCATGCAAGAAACCGGCTTTCGCGATGAGCTCGTCACAAAGTCCATGACCGAAAAAGTGTTTACCGTGACATCGGGCGCGAGTTTGGATGATGTGATGGCGGTGATGACGAATTCCAAAATCCGTCATGTTCCGGTTTTAGACGGTGACGAAATCAAAGGCGTGATCTCAATCGGGGATGTCGTCAAACGCAAAATCGCCATCGCCGAAAGCGAAGCGGCGATGATGCGGGATTACATTTCTGCGGGGTAGGGCAAAGCCTTCTTCAGCGGTAAGATTTAATAGTGTCTACTTTTTCAAATTTTCCGGCCTCTAAGGTTCTGACAAACCTAAGTATCGCTACAATGGTATCGTATATAAATCTGGCCTCGTTATGACTTAGTATTTTGTTGTCATGGGCTAGAGATTTGTTGTTTCTTACGAAATTATACCTCTCGAAAATTGAAATGGCAGATTTCATAGAAATGTCGGTGATTTCCTGAAAATCTTGTTCGGCGATCAATGCCTTTCTGTATTTTCCGAAGCGACCGTTCAGTGAATCATTTTGTGTGCAAGTTATTCCTCGTAGCGAAAGCAAATACGCAAACTTTTTTGTGCAATAGGTGTGAAGATGATCAAGTGCGACCGCGGGTTTGTTAGCGGCCAAAGTTCTCTCAAGATCCTGTATTAGTTCATCGAGTGTTTCGTCCGTTTCGTAGCTGTAGAATGCGTCCGTTTTGGGAACATCAGCTGATGTTTGGACTCTTACTATAAGTTCTTCGAATTTTGATTCTAATCCATCATTAGGTTTCTTCGTAGCACCGTTACCCAAGCTTTTGCGTTCATCGAGAATCGAACGAAAACTTTGACAACTATTACCTCAGGTTCCTGTAAGCAGAAGGAAATCAATCGATTCCGTTTGGAGTCTCCACTGTCAAAATAGCGGTCATCTTCAATGTCTATACGAAATTCGTCTTCGAAGAATTCAGCGAATGTTCGGTTTGAGAATTTCAGAACATATCCAAAACCTTCGGGCCAAGCCACGAAATTTCCGATGAGCGAAATGTCCGACCGTTTCAGATTTGCCATATTCTAACCGCTCACAACTGCGCAGCGGCCCAGCTGGCCCCTAGCGCTATCGCCGCGCCTATGCCTGCATAAGCAATCGGGCGGAGGGCGTCTCTTTTTCTGGGTTTTGCGGGGACTGCGCGGTTGGGCGAGAGGTCGACGTCGCCGTCGGCCCAGGCTTGCGCGAGTTTCGCGATGTTGTCTGTGGCTTCCGGCAAGATGGAAAGCGTGCGGCGTGTGCGGCCGAGCCCGTCTAAGAAATCATTTAAGTAACGCTCGGGTCCAACTTCGCGGCGCACGGCCTTTTCGACCACGGGGCGGGAAGCTTCCCACATATCAAATTCCGGGTTCAAACGCCGCGCGACGCCTTCGGCCTGCATCATGGTTTTCTGCAGCAGTATAAGCTGCGGCTGTAACTCCATGTCGAAGATTTCCGTAATCTCGAGCAACTGCATCAGCACTTTGGCCATAGACACATCTTCGGCGCGTTTGCCAAAAATCGGCTCACCCACGGCGCGCAGAGCGCTGGCAAATTCTTCGACGCTATGGTTGGGCGGAACATATCCAATATCGAAATGGACTTGCGCGATTTTATAGTAATCCCGCTGGAGGAAACCGTAAAGCGTATCAATCTCAAAGCGGATTTCTTCTTCGCCGAGACGGCCCAAAATTCCGAAATCGAGCAGGACTAATTGCCCATTCGCATCCAGGATCAAATTGCCTTCATGCATATCCGCGTGAAACACGCCATATTCAAATGTCGAGGCGAGGAAGGATTGAATGACCTTGGTCGCCAGCTCATTTTTCTTTGTCTCCGGTAGGTCCAAAATTGTGTCCGATGACAAGGCGGTTCCGTCAATCCATTCACTGACGAGAATATCTTTCCCGACCAAATCCCAATGCAAATCCGGCACGCGGAACAGGCCTGTCTCTTCGGCGACTTCCGCGAGCTCGCTCTGCGCGGCGGCCTCAAGGCGTAGGTCCAGTTCCAGCATGACAGCGCGGCGAGCTTCCGTGACGAAATCTTTGGGACGCAAACGGCGCAGGCTTGGCACAGCGCCATGCGCGAGGTCCGCGACGAGGGAGATGGTGTTCATGTCATTCGTCATGCGCGTCACGATGTTGGGACGCAGGACTTTCACAGCAACCGTCTCGCCCGTATGCAGCACGCCCTTATGGACTTGCGCAACAGAAGCCGCAGCGATGGGCTCGGAGAGAGACGCCAGATGTTTGGACCACGGCTCGCCCCACTCTAACGCGATCATGGCTTCCGCTTTGTCCATCGGGAAGGGCGGGACTTTATCTTTTAGAACAGATAGGCCCCGCGCAAATTCTGCGTCAAACATATCCCCGCGCGTCGCGAGGATTTGTCCGAATTTAATATAGGCGGGGCCGAGGTCTTGCAGCGCCCGCGCGAACCGCTCGCCCGCATTGCCTTTTCGGTTGCCAATGGAGAAGATGCGGCTGATCGCGCCGATAAACCGCACGGGCCACGGCACCATTGACGCATATTCTGTCGGCACCAGCGCGTCATGACGGATTAAGACCCATCCGGTCCGCAAGAGGCGGAAAAATGTCATCAGGCGTTTGAACATGTGCGGCTTATAGAGCGGCGCAGCGCAGGCGCATAGCGGCGATTTCGCATAAGGGTTCTGAATAAAGGAGAGGTGAGGGTTAGCCTTAAAAAACAGCTTTCATGGATTGCGCGCGCATGGATGCACTAACGCGGTCGGAAACGTCCAATTTGATAAAGATGGCTTTCAAATGTCCTGAGACAGTGCTTACAGATATATCTAAGGTGTCGGCAATATCTTGATTGGTTTTCCCGTAAGTAAGAAGCTCTAAAACCTGGGCTTCTCGCTTTGTTAAATTGATCTGCCTTTGAATTTTATGAATCATCAAACAGAAGCGGGAGTGGAATATCTGCGCTAAAGCCTGTATTTGATAGGCTAAAAATTCCCCATGTTCTTTTTTCAGTTTACCGCCGCTCAAGAACATATATCCGCGCCTGTTCTTCGGCCCGAACAGAGGGATGCACAATGCATCTTCAATGCTTTGCAATGTGTTTTTGGCAACTGAAATTTGCTCTGGTTCGAGCGCACTCGCTTCACCTAATACATCTGACCACCAAACAAACCCACCTGTCCCAAATATTGATACAATGACAGGATCGGGTTTTTGCATGTCATAGGTTTTATAAAAATCTGTAATACCTTTGGTAAGGTTATAACCATGGAATTTGCCAAGTGTTTTGTGATCAAGCGCGCCGACGGACGGGAAATGATGGTAGCTCGCCATCTCTACAGGCATGATCTCGAGGGTCGAGCTGAACAAGCTTTCAAGCGTTGTGGCATTATTTATAACGTTCACAATCTCCAAAAACCGAGCCGGGCTCAATTCTGAGTAAAGCGGCTCTGGGTGAGACGAATCTTTAGATAACTGATGTGATGCCGTATTATTATTATTATTGTCTGACATAGTCGTATTCCGGTTGTAACGTAGGGAGCACCGAGCAGAAGCGCCAACTCGTAACAGTGATGTTCAGGGTATTTATTGAACAATGTGGTAGTCTTGATATTGTCCATGAGGCTTGACCTATAGCATTTGAGATCACCCCTCATCAAATAATTTAATTTTATACTGCGATTGTGCAATACTGCATCTCAGACGTAATCTTTCCTTGGACAGCAGCCTACACAAGATATAGTGGATAAATACGGGGAAAGCGGCATATGTCGCGTTTTGGGCTGCGGTTCAAACGTGAAAATTAGCCTTTTTCAAGGTTTTGTAAGAAATTTAGAGCGGTTTTGTGCCGCTACGCGAAAGCGAATCACGGGAGCATATCATGGGTAAAATGGGTAATTTTGAAAAGTCGAAATCAGGTCTGTTGCTGCCGTCGACGTCTTACAAGCCGTTCCGCTATCCGTGGGCATATGATTTTTGGCAGAAGCAACAGCAAGTCCATTGGATGCCTGAAGAGGTGCCTTTGGGCGAGGACCTGAAAGACTGGTCTATCAATCTGACTGACGTTGAGAAAAACCTGCTGACCCAAATCTTCCGTTTCTTCACGCAATCCGATGTAGAAGTCGGGGCGAACTATATGGAAAACTATATGCCGCTGTTTAAGCCGGTGGAAGTGCGTATGATGCTCGCCTCTTTCTCCAATATGGAAACCATTCACATCGCGGCTTACGCGCTATTGCTGGAAACTATTGGAATGCCTGACAGCGAGTTCTCAGCCTTTATGGAATATGAGGAAATGTCAGCCAAGCATGATTATCTCGGTAAATTCGGTGTGGAGACGGAAAAAGATATCCTGACATCCATGGCCGTCTTTGGCGGCTTCACCGAAGGGCTCCAGCTCTTCGCGTCTTTCGCCATGTTGATGAATTTCCCGCGCCTGAATAAGATGAAGGGCATGGGCCAGATCGTGACATGGTCCATCCGCGACGAGAGCTTGCATTGCGAAGGCATGATCAAGCTGTTCCATACATTTGCCGCTGAGACGGGCGCGCTGACGAAAGATGTTGCTGACGACATCATTGATTGCTGTCAAACAGTTGTGAAGCTTGAAGATAAGTTCATCGATTTGGCGTTTGAAATGGGCCCGGTCGAAGGGATGACATCCGAGGATATCAAACAATATATACGCTACATCGCGGATTGGCGTTTGGGACAATTGGGTCTTCCCAAGGTTTACGGCATTGAAGAGCATCCGCTGCCATGGCTGACGGAAATCACCAATGGCGTGGAGCACGCAAACTTCTTTGAGGCGCGTGCGACGGAATATGCCAAAGGCGCAACCGTCGGCTCTTGGCACGGCGAAGAAGGGGTCTGGGACAAGTTCGCAGATTTCCGCAAAGCCTCATCAGTTGAGGCTGCAGAGTAAGCGTTTTCATAACTGAGTCTGGCGTAATCGTGTTTGGCGTCTCGACCCAAGCTGTGTTTATACATGTAAGATCTCGCTGCGGCGGGGTCTTTGCCATGGTCTGAACACTATGCATGTTGTAAAGTCGTCCGAACTCACAGCGAGTAAAGAAAAAGTCATGTCCCTTCTTCCGTTTGAAACCCGAAATTACGATTTTCAAAGTATCTATAATTTTCGTGACTTCGGCGGATATGCAGGACTGGACGGCCGCGAAGTGATGGCAGGACGCCTGTTTCGTTCTGCACATTTATCAGCTCTCAATGAAACAGACCTTGAAGCCATTGGCGGACTGGGAATCGACCTTATCGTGGATCTACGCTATGCGCCGGAGCGCGCGAAACAGCCCTCGCGCTTTCCGGAGCCGACGCCTCATTTGCATGAATATCCGGATGCCGCTGACACACAGTCTGCGAAAGTTGCGCCGCATGAAGCTTTCCTAGAACATAAATTATATTCAGCCGAAGACGCGCATGGATATATGATGAGGTCTTATACAGCGCGGCCGCATGATCCGGGGTTTCAAAACATATTCGCCGACACGCTGCGCTTTATGGCCAATTCTGAGACTGATGAGGCGGCGGGTGTGCTCGTGCATTGTGCAGCCGGAAAAGACCGGACCGGCACGTTCTGCGCGCTTATTCAGGCGGCGCTCGGTGTCTCCCGTGAGGACATCTTAGCAGATTACATGATGACGCTGGACGCCGTCGATATTGATAAGATTATTGAGCCGGCCGCGGCGATGTTTACCAAGCGTTATGGCAGACAGATTGATGCGGAAGCCATCTGGCCGATGTTTGGTGTCACGCCGGAATTCTTAGATGCAGCGTTGGACGGCATGATGGACAGCTCTGGCGGTGTGGAACGCTATGTCACGCAGACCATCGGCCTGAGCGACGCAGAAATGAACAGCCTGAGGGATCGGTATCTCGCAGACGAAGCCTAATAGTATGTCGAGTCACTTAGGTTATGAAGCTGAGCAGCTCACGTTTGAATAAGTTGACGCTGTACAATTGACGGTGCTCCCGTTGCCGTCTTGAAAGATGACGGCGTCAGACCGGCGAGGTTTTAGAAGGAATGTCTCCTCCAGAGTAATAGTCGAGTCGAAAAAACGAAGTTGTAGAGGTGTGTATTTGTAACGCACACGGGTAACAACAACGCCGGATTTGGAGTTCAGTAATTTTGAATCAAGGTTAGACGCATCAAAGGCCGTGAAATTTCCTACACCGCTGTTTAAGCTAATGCGGCCCCGAGATTCCGGGTCTTCACCTTCTGCGGGCAGAATAAAGCTCTCCATATCGATAGATACCTGTCCGCCGTCTCGAACGCCCATGACGCGCAAGGCGGCCGATAATACTTCTTCAATATCGGCATCTTTTAATTCGGGCTGCTGCGTGGCCAGGTCACCCGCAACGTTTGTGCCGTGGGAAACCCTACGGTCGACGCTGATGGCAGACGCAATTTCTGCTAAACCAAAATACATAGCGATCATGATTGGTGCAATAATCGCGAATTCAATGGCCGCTATACCGCTTTCATCTTTGCGGTAACGTCGGGATAAGCGACGGGGCGACAGGCTGCGGCCTGCGCGTTGAACGGAAGATTTTAAAGTTGATTTGATCGGTTGCAGTTTCATGACGGTGTACCTGCTTTGATTTTATCACTTGTTTTGGAATTACATGTTCCGTCAGCCGGGAACGGCTCGTTACGGAATGCCGTTGTGGCGACCATTGTACGGGCGCCGGATCCGGTTGGACTATCCAAACGTGTCAGCAGCGGGGGGAGAACCAAGCGGTAATGTAGGACGGAACGGACGACCATCGTGTCACCTGCCGCATTTGCATTATAGACCCCGTTCGCTGTTTGCGGAATAGCGTCTTCTCCGGATTGTGTATCATCTCTAGGTTGGACAGGCGGGATATCCGGTAAGGCAATCGTTTTAAAACTATCGCCTTCGACCACATCAATTCGAACGTTTTTCCAACAATTTCCCATGCCTTTCATATTTTCGCAGACAAGCGCTTTGAACTCATCAGCTCCCCCGCAGGCTTGGAAATTTCCAACGCGAATCAGGCGTCCGGCTTCTGACGTGGCGTGAACCAAGGCGGAGTTGACGAAAAAGACGATGGCCAACTCCATAATACCAAAAAGAAGCGCAAAAAATGGCAGAGCAACAAAGGCAAATTCCACCGCGGTGGCACCGTCTTCCTCTTTTCGAAAGCGCTTCGTTAATCGCAAAGCGGCCCGTTCAGCTCGCTGCATAATATGGTCTGAAAAAAACATCACTATTCCCACTCCGTCTCAAAACCTGTCCGCCGCACACCCAAAACCGGGTTAAACGGACTTGTAGACAGTTTGAGATTCAGACTAATGAATGGACGTTAACAAAAGGTCCAATAATTCAGGTAAATGAAGCGTTAATTCCTCTAGTCCGATATCTAATTCGGGGCACGATTTTGCTGGCTTCTCATGGGATCGTTCATGTTTGAGGGTGCCCCGCCGGCTGCACGCTGCTCTTGTCTCGGAGCCGAGGTGCTTGCGCTAAAAGCTGGGAAAGACGTCAGATTATTTTCCGCCGAGGTGTTATCAGAAATATAGTCGCCTTGATCACCCAAAACAGGGGAGGGACCGCAGAACGGAATACAAGAATATGTCTCGCGGGCTTTACCATTATATAATCTAACGCCGTTTCGAGGGAGCGTATTCACGACCTGCAAGTCGGCATTCATCATCGTATTGCCCTGTGCATCCAAAATTATCAGGTTTGTTTCACCATATCCGCGTCCAACGACGAAGATAAGATCACTGGACTGCACAGTAACATCCGCAATTTTCGGATTACCGATGACAATAGAAGCCGCGGCGCCGGGAAGGCGCACAATCTCAGTCTTGTTAAGTTCAACGGTATAACTCTGCGTATTACCGGCTTGGGCAGGGGCAGATGTCCCGATAGCCATCATTCCAAGGCCAATATAAAGGGGCAAAGATTTTAAAAAACGCATTGTCACAGGCTCCGCGAGGGATAATTTGATCTTAGGCTTAGGACAATGTGGTTTATGAAGGGTTTACGTTTTTGCCCCTATAATGGCTTTAAACGATAATCACATATATAGAGTATAAACGCCAATTTGACGATATACGTGCCCGCAGCAGCTTTTAGACAAGTTTAGACGGATAATTCCGGATTTAATTTTTACCCTTAGTTTACCGTGTCTCTCAACCGCACAGTAATCCCTGTCGCCTATACCTAGTTTCATCAGGGATGTCCCTGAACGAGGGTTATCCTCTCTGAGTAAACTAACGCATACGTGGGAGTAATGTTATGCAAAATCTTTTTACACGCTTTATTGAAGACGAATCTGGTGCAACTGCTATCGAGTACGGTCTTATCGCCGCTCTTATCGCGGTCGGCATGATTGTTGGCGCACAGGCTGTTGGCGAAAAAGTGAACCTTAAGTTCGAAGAAATCGGCGACAAAATGGACGAATCGTCCACATAGGTTTTTGACCTAAAAACTAATTTGTGGTCACCCGGTTTCGGGTGGCCACATCAAATTTGAATGCGATGATCTGAACTGACAGAGTCTGTCCGTCATGATTATTTCATACTAAATTGAAACCTAGGCAGGCACTGAGAATGACGAAGAAGACACTCATTGCGCGATTCCTTGAAGAAGAAACTGCGGCGACCGCTATCGAGTATGGTTTGATCGCAGCCCTTATTGCTGTGGGAATTATTGTGGGTGCCGCTGCAATGGGCACATCCATTAATGATTTGTTTGGCGGCGTGGATGGGGAGATTGCAGACGCCTTTGATTCATAGTCTGCATAAATCTGACAGTCTGAATAAACTTGATATTAAGTCTCTTCTCGTAAGGTCCTAAAAACAATATGGACCGCTAAAATGCTACTACCAGCACTTCTTTTTTTCGTATTTGCGACACCGCAACTCATGGCCGCGTTAAATGACGCGAACGCCATGAAGATCCCGAATCGTATTCCGCTGATCGTGCTTGCGGCCTATTTTGTCATGGTCCCATTAACTTGGGCCGGTATGCCAGTTTTTATTGAGCATTTAAGCGTGGGATTGGTCTTATTTGCCGCCGGTTTTGCGATGTTTGCTTTTGGATGGATGGGCGGCGGCGATTCAAAACTCCTTGCCGCAACAGCCTTCTGGTTCACCTGGCCGGACGCATTTACCTATATGGTTTACACGGCTTTGTTTGGCGGAGTTTTGACCCTATTTATTATGATGGGCCGCAAGTTTATTCCGGTTCGTGTGATAACCAGCCAGTGGGCCCACACAATGTTCCGCGATGAGACAAAAATCCCCTATGGCCTAGCGCTTGCCGCCGGTGCAATCGCGACCTTGCCGCAAAGTCAGATGTTTAGGGCTGCTCTCGGCGTGTAAATGGGCCCCAAAGCCCCTCATCACGCACATTTGACGCGTTTCAGGAACACAAATACTCCATTCTCGACAATTTAAGGCTGTTTTAGAGACAGATTTTGAGCGTAGAAATCCAAAAAACTCAGAATTACTGTATTGGCGGCAAATTTGAGCCGGCGCGTTAACTCTTTCCAAACTCCTCGGTGTCTATCCATTAACCATGCTTTGTTTGCTCGTGATTTTAATGTCCCGAGCGGCAGCCAATGTGGCGAGGGGATATGGAAAAGAGAAAGTTAATCATTGTTGGCGTGATGGTGTTGATGGGAGCAGGCGTTTTCTACGCTATGCAAAATCTCGGCACGCCCGCTCCGGCACCCGCTGCACAGGCGGTTGCTCCTGCGGTCGTCGTAAAAGAAGTCGAATATATACCCGTTTTGGCGCTCGAGGCTGATGTCTCAGCAGGCCAGCGTATCAGAGACGACATGCTGACCAGTATTAAGTGGCCGGCGGAAGCTTTGACAGCAAACCTAATTAACTTGGACGATCAGCCCGATGCAAAAGCCGAATTTGTAGATTCGATCGCACGTCAGTCAATGACACAAGGTGAGACCGTTACACGCTCAAAAGTCATCATGGCCGGAGAGAGTGGTGTCATGGCAGCTATGATAAAACCGGGTATGCGCGCCGTTACGACGCGGATTAGCGTCGATACAGCCGCAGGCGGTTTCATCCAGCCGGGTGACCGCGTTGACGTGATTATTCGGGAAAATTTCACTTTCCCGCGTGATACCTCGTCGACAGATCGGCGCAGAACACCTGAACGTACCAACTTATATTTGGCAGAAACCCTGTTTGAGAACGTCAAAGTTCTTGCGATTGACCAAACATTCACAACCGGCGCCGAGTCCGGGGCTGCGATCCCAGGATCAACTGCGACATTCGAATTATCCCAATCCGATGCTGAACTCCTGCAAGAGGCCGAAGGTTATGGTGATCTTTATCTAACGCTCCGCGGCGCTTCAGGATCAGGCTATAAAGGGCGCAGTTCTGCCGTTGTTGCGCGCGACAAAGCCGACCCCGCACCGAGCACGCTCACAATTTACAGAAATGGTGAGCCAACACCGGTTGCCTTGCAGCAAAGAAATTAGGGCAGATCAGACATGACACCACTCACATCTCGCCAATTCCGTAAAACCACAACCGCAACTATTGCGGTGCTGGGTTCACTCGGGTTCCTTTTCGCGCCCGTAGAGGCCGGAACTCGGTCTTATTCAGACATTCAAAATACGGCGTCACACGTTACGATTCAACATCCCGGTGGCGGGATGAATAATCGCTCGATTGTTCTGCCATTCTCCAAGTCGACAGTCATTGAATTACCGGAAAACGCCATGGACGTTATCGTATCAAATCCGGAAGTGGTCGAAGCGGTCGTACATACGTCGCGCCGGACTATGCTAATCGGTAAAAATGCGGGACAAACCAACGTCTATTTTTACAGCCATGATGGTCGTGAATTGCTGAACGTTGATATCCGTGTGGAGCGTGATATTGGCGGTCTGGAAAGCTTAATTGCTAAGAATGCACCTAACAGCAATGTTGAGGTCCAAGTCTTTAATTCTAATATACTTTTAACCGGCGCTGTACCCAATGCGGCTGCTGCTGACACCGTGGAAAAATTGGCTCGCATGTGGCTGGGCGCGGGCGGCTCTGACGGCGAAATTGTCAATCTTTTAGCCATTGAAGGCAAAGACCAAGTTATGTTGAAGGTTCGCATTGTTGAGATGCAGCGCTCCGTTACCAAGCAAATGGGCGTAGATCTCAGCGCCATTGGTGATCTTGGCGGCAGCACCGTCAATTTGCTCAATCGCGTCGGCCCTGCTCTGACAGGCGGATTTACCGGATCCGGAACATATAATAATTCTAGCGGCGGCGAACTGACGACGCTCAGCGGCGCGATTAGCGCGCTCGAAACTGTTGGTCTTGTGCGCACACTTGCGGAACCAACCTTGACAGCGATCTCCGGTGAAACGGCGAATTTCTTAGCGGGGGGCGAAATTCCTATCTTCACAGGCGCGACGCGGGATAATCAAGGCAACCTCGTCCGGTCATTTGAGTATAAACCATTCGGCGTATCGCTCGGCTTTACGCCTACTGTTTTGTCTGAAGGCTTGATTTCTTTATCTATTAGTACGGAAGTTTCAGAGCCCACTACTGAAAATGCTTTCGTGTCCGACAATGGCGAAAGCGTCCTGGGTATTCGGGTTCGCCGGGCCAATACAGTCGTCGAAATGCCAGCTGGCGGAAGCCTCGTCATTGCCGGTTTGATCCGAGAAGAGACGCGATCCACTGTCGACGGTACGCCCGGGGTGAAAGATATTCCTGGTCTTGGCGCATTGTTCCGTGGTCGCGATAACCAAACAACGCAAACCGAAGTCGTCATTATGGTCACGCCATATCTGGTCGACTCGACACATCCGGATAAATTGCAAACGCCCGGAGACGGATTTCAAGCTGCAAATGATGTTGAGAGCTTGCTGATGGGGCGTCTTAACAAAGTTTATGCGGAAAATGGTCAACCGAAAATCCAAGCGAGTTCCCTGTCCGGACCGTTTGGACATGTGGTCGATTGAGCGAAGGGCGAAAGACAATGAAAAATTCTATTCTCGCAGCCTGTGTTATCACTGTTGGTTTTGCTCTTTCGGGGTGTGCGACTCCGTCGCAAACCTTTGCGCCAACGGCTATGCGCAATTCTATCAATGTGGCAGAGTCGATTGAACGATTAGAACTCTATACCCGTCCAAATGGAATGGAGCTTTCAGCCCGCGATAAGTTGGCGGTTGCCCAATTCCTTGACGGCTATGCCCGCTCCGGTGATGGTGCGCTTTATATTAACCGTCCGGCCAGTGCGATGTCCGGTCTCGGAACAAAGCAAGCTGAATCTGTTATACGCGGGTTAATGGCACAAAGCGGTATGAATCCCGGTGCGGTGCAAACCGGCCAATATTCATCAAAACCCGGGGCACCCGCGCCGGTTATCGTGTCCTACCGAACGCTCCGGGCTATCCCGCAAGATTGCCGTGAGCTTGGAAATTTAGTGAATACGTACTCTAATCAGCCACATGGCGGTTTCGGATGTTTTCAATCGGCGAACCTCGCCGCTATGGTATCAGATCCGCGACAATTGCTAGAGCCTTATGCTGCGGGTCAGCCGAATGCACAGCGGCGACAAGTAATTTACGATAAATATATTCAGGGCGATCCCACAGCGGCTCAAGTCAATCCGGACCAACGGGTTGGGGCGAGTGAGTAGACCCTGATGCGAAACAGACCTGAACCAAAGACGACGCTATGACAAATATGACGCAGCCTCACCCAAATCCCGCGGCTCCACAAGGGCACGCGCCAATACAACCGCGCCCCGTTCCTATGCCGATCGCGCCAATGCCGCACCCGGTTCAACCTGGCCAAGCTCAACCCGGAATGGCACCACAGCAAGGCGGGCAATATAGGCCTCAGGCTGTTCCGCAGCCCATGCCGCACGGTGGTCATCCGCAGGCCGCCCCGCAGCCTACGGTCCAGATACCGCACCCACAAATGCCGCAACCCGGCTATCCTCAGCAACCCGGCATCCCGCAACCGGGTATGCCGGCTCCCGGAAACCATCCGGCTCAGGCTATGGGTCAACGCTATGCACCGTTACAGGAAGACAGCCGCGATGAGGGAGAAAAGCCACTTCCATCGATTTCCGTACAAGCCTTTTGTGATCGTCAAGAAACTGCGCATTGTATCAATGAGACAACCCGCGATTGGCGGATGAAGCGTACCAATGTGAAAATTTACATGGGCGGTCTTCCGGCAGCGATTGAATTTTACCACAAAGAGAACACGCCCTCGCTCATTATCATTGAGAGTGGGATGCGCGGTGAAGAATTGTTCAACCAGCTTGAGCAGCTCGCCAGCGTTTGTGATGAAGGCACGAAGGTTGTCATGATAGGCGCGGCGAATGATATTCGTCTCTATCGGCAGCTCATGGACAAAGGCGTATCTGATTATTTGGTGCCGCCTTTGCACCCGCTCCACGTCATTCGCGCATTGGGTGAACTCTATTCCGATCCTGAGCAGCCATTTATTGGCCGTGTCGCGGCGTTCTTTGGCGCCAAAGGCGGCGTCGGATCCTCCGCTCTCGCCCATAATACAGCTTGGGTTTTGGCTGAGTCTTTGGGGCAAGAAACCGCGCTTGTCGATTTAGATGCCAGCTGGGGCACAACCGGTCTGGATTTCTCATACGATAACATGTCCGGACTGGAAGAAGCGCTGGGCGAGCCTGATCGTTTGGACGAAACATTGTTGGACCGGATTATGATCCGCCACACGCAGAAGCTCTCAATCCTGCCAACCTCCGGCTCATTGAATACGAAACCCGTTATGGACTCCGCCAGCTACGAAGCTGTGGTCAACGCCGTGCGCGGAATTTCGCCGCTCTCCATTTTGGATATGCCGCATTATTGGACAGACTGGACCACAAATGTCCTGACATCGGTTGATGATGTTGTCGTAACAGCGACTCCAGATTTGGCTGGGATGCGAAATGCTAAAAACCTGATTGATTTTCTGAAGACGCAACGTCCGAATGATCCGGAGCCTATTCTGATCCTAAACTGTGTGGGCATGTCTCCGAAAACTGAGATTACCGTCAAAGATTTTGGCGCCATGGTCGGGCAAGACCCGCATGTCGTAATCGGCTGGGACCCTGATAGCCATTTCGAAGCAACCAATGAAGGCAAAATGCTATCGGATGTCAAATCTGCTGCATCAACCGTTCAAGGGTTAGAGTTTTTGGCCAGACGTCTGCGGACCGGTTCATTTGATGCACGGATCAAAGCAGATGTTGCGCCGACGAAAAAGGGCTTATTGTCTGTCGGCGGCGGTAAAGCTGACAAGTCCAAGGGCGGAAATAAGTCAATGTTATCCTTCCTGAAGAAGGACAAGGGCTAGATGTTCGGTAAACGCGCAGAATCTACGGCGGTCAAACCGCAAGTGGCTCCGGCTGCGCCAAAGAATGAGGAAGAGAAACCTTCCCGCGAAGCGCCTTCGCAGAACACATCTGCACCGGCTCGCAGAAGTGATGAGCCCTCCGAGGAATATTACGAAACCAAGGCGACGATTTTCAACGCCCTGTTTGAAACGATCGATGTATCCGCTCTTGCAGGCATGAATGCTGAAAAAGCGCGAGAAGAAATTCGCACAATTGTCGACGAAATCATTGCCATCCGCAATGTTCGGCTTTCGGTTAATGAGCAAACCCAGCTTATTACGGAAATCTGTGATGATATCTTAGGCTACGGTCCGCTTGAGCCGCTTCTGGCGCGTGACGACATTGCCGATATCATGGTCAATGGCGCGAAACATGTGTTCATCGAAGCCAACGGTAAGATGATTAAAACGAATATCCGTTTCCGGGACAACACACAACTGATGAACATTTGTCAGCGGATCGTGAGCCAAGTTGGCCGCCGCGTCGATGAAGCCTCGCCGATTTGTGATGCGCGTCTCTTGGACGGCTCTCGGGTAAACGTGATTGCGCCGCCGCTCTCTATTGACGGTCCTGCGCTCACCATTCGTAAATTTAAGAAGGACAAGTTGCGCCTTGCAGATCTTGTCAACTTTAACTCGATCTCTCCAGCCGGCGCGAAAGTGTTGCAGATTATCGGCGCTTGCCAGTGTAATATCGTTATCTCCGGCGGTACCGGTTCCGGTAAGACGACTCTGCTGAATGCTTTAACCGGATTTATCCATCCTGATGAGCGGATTATTACTTGCGAAGATGCGGCGGAATTGCAGTTGCAGCAGCCGCATGTCGTGCGTCTCGAAACACGCCCGCCAAACCTCGAAGGTAAGGGTAAAATCACCATGGCCGATTTGGTCAAAAACTGTCTGCGGATGCGTCCTGAACGGATCATCGTGGGTGAGGTGCGTGGCCCGGAAGCCTTTGATTTGCTCCAAGCCATGAACACGGGTCATGATGGTTCAATGGGCACGCTCCATGCTAACTCACCACGTGAAGCCCTGTCTCGTCTCGAATCTATGATTACGATGGGCGGTTTCTCACTCCCAGCCAAAACTATTCGCGAAATGATCGTTGGCTCTGTCGACGTTATTGTGCAGGCGGCTCGTCTTCGCGACGGCTCACGCCGGATCACCAAAATTACCGAAGTCATCGGGATGGAAGGCGACGTCATCGTTACCCAAGATCTAATTGTCTATGAAATGGACGGCGAAGATGCGGACGGCAATATCATTGGTGAACATAAGTCGACAGGTATTGCCCGCCCGGCTTTCTGGGATCGTGCCCGATACTTTAACCTTGAGAAAGACCTGGCCGAAGCGCTGGATGCTGCAGGGTCTTAAGTGGAACAGCAAACTCTTCTTGGAATCTGTGCATTTGGCCTGATCATTTGCACGGGTTTGTTATTGATGGGGGACAAAACCTCCAGTGAATCCAAACGCGTGCGTCAGCTTGCCGGTAAGAAAACCATGGGTTCCAGTATCAAGGAGCGGCTAAAAGTCGAAGATACCGGGAACCGCCGTAAACAGATCGAAGAATCGCTTGGAAAAATTGAAGAGCGCCAAAAGTCGAAAAAGAAAAAAGCGAAGACGATCGAATCTCGCATCATGCAAGCCGATTGGTCGATGAAACCCCAGACCTTCATGGTCATCTCGATCATTCTTGCCGTTACTTTTGGGGCCTTGCCTTTTGTTCTAGGACTGCCGCCACTCGCATGTGCCGCGCTTGCCTTTGTCATGGGCTTTGGACTACCCCGGTTTATTCTGAATGGCGCGATTGCAAGACGTCAGAAAAAATTCACGTCTCATTTTGCCGATGCCATGGACATTATTGTTCGAGGCGTGAGGACCGGTTTGCCGCTGGGCGATTGTTTGAAAATTATCGCTCATGAAAGCCCGGCCCCGCTGGGAACGGAATTTCGGCGTGTCGTTGAAGGTGAAAGCCTCGGCATTCCAATTGAGGTCTGTTTGGAACAATTATACGAGCGGATGCCAATTTCCGAAGTTAATTTCTTCGCGACAGTTTTGAATATTCAAAAAACAACAGGCGGTAATCTTGGTGAAGCCTTGGCCAACCTCTCAAGTGTTCTACGCGGGCGAAAAATCTTACGCGAAAAAATCAAGGCGCTTTCCGCGGAAGCCAAGGTTTCGTCCATTATTATTGGATCTCTGCCCATAATCGTGATGATCCTGGTGACGATTGCCAGCCCTGAATATATGGATGATCTCTATAAGACGTCGACAGGCCAAAGAAACATGATGATTGGCGCCGGTATGATGGTCATGGGTACGCTCATGATGCGCAAAATGATTAACTTCAAATTCTAGGGAGGCAAGAGATACCAATATGAGTCCAGAATCCGCAGCCCTATTCCGAAGTGCAGGATCTATATTAATCGCGATCCTCTTCGTTGCTTCTTTTTGGATTGTTGTCATTCCCATGTTGGAAGGCGATAAAAAGAAAAAACGCTTAGAATCCGTGGCCGCGGCCCGTGACAATATGCGTAAGACGCGTTTGAATAATCTTCAGAACGACGCCCGTCTGCGTGCAGACGGTAAGGGTGTTGCGAAAAATCTAGTTGATAGATTTAGCCTCGAGAGACTTCTCGAAGCCTCAGATCTAAAAGATAAAATGGCCCAAGCCGGTCTCCGCGGGCAAAAACCTGTTTATATTTTTTATATGGCGCGCTTGGTGCTCCCGGTTGGTTTAGGACTGGTTGGACTGATGATGCTTGTTATTATAAACTTGCCTGGCTGGGACTTTACGCAGCGCGTTGCAGGAACAGTTGCGCTTTTAGTCCTCGGCTACTACCTTCCGGCGCTTTATGTCCGGAATGTCGCTGGTAAGCGCTTGGCCTCCATCTTGCCGGCCTTTCCCGATGCACTCGATTTGCTCTTAATATGTGTCGAATCAGGTATGTCTGTTGAGCTTGCCTTTGGGCGCGTAGCCGAAGAAATGGGAGACTCCTCAGTTGAACTCGCGGAAGAGTTTTCTTTGACAACAGCTGAGCTGTCTTATCTAACATCTCGCAGAATGGCCTATGAAAACTTGGCTCGCCGAAATAATCACCCGGGTATCCGCGCTGTCGCCACGGCGCTCGTTCAAGCCGAACGCTATGGTACGCCGCTTGGTGACACCCTGCGAACCATGGCGAATGAAAACCGCCAAATGCGGGTCATGCTAGCCGAGAAGAAAGCCGCGTCTTTGCCGGCGAAGTTGACAGTTCCAATGATTCTGTTTTTCCTACCGGTCCTGTTCATCGTCATCCTGACGCCAGCGGCATTGCGGATGAGTCAAGCGTTTTAGACGTTGGTTTCCAACCTCAAAGCTAAATTATAATTACAAAAAAGCCGCCTTAAAAATGAGGCGGCTTTTTTCATAAATCGGCATATAATGTGTGTTTCGAATTACCGCCGGCGGCGATTTGGCTCGCGGCGCTCGGGCTGAGGCGGTGCAGGTCTGCCTGCCAAGGCTGGATAGTAACCTTGTGGTGCCGGTTGGGGCGCAGCTTGTTGTGGCTGCTGCGTATAAGTCGTTTGCGCTTGGGGCGCAGCGGCGGGCTGTCCTGACTGTCGGGCAGCCATTGCGCGGGCTGCTTCTGAAGCACTTGAGAACCTCTGCCCTTCAGCCGGCCCCGTATACATCCTAGCCTGCGGCGCTTGCTGCTTTGCGTATTGTTGCTGTGGTTGCGCGGCCGCGGAATATTGCTGTCTTGGTTGTTGCGCCGGGGCGGAGTTATAGGCAGGCCGAACTTGCGAGACGCTCGTTTGTGGCCGTGATGATCCGGACATTTTTTGCGCCTCCTCCATCTTACCTTGCAGTTGTAGGACGAGAATCAGATTTTGCCTCACGCTGTCAGAGGCATTCGGCATGGCCACGGCGCGGCGAAGCCAGCTCTCAGCTGTTGCCGGATCTCCGGACAGCGCGTGGCTGAGACCGACATTCGCCATCACATTGGGGTCATTGGGCGTAATGCGCAGGGCGCGGTCATAATGTTGACGGGCTTCAGCGTAGCGTTCTTGTTGATCAAGCGCGGCGCCTTTAAGGGACCACAGACGGCCATAGCTGGGCGTCGTTGATAGGCCTTCGTTCAAAATGGGGATGGCGTCCGTGGACCTCTCGCTCGCGATCAAGGCTGCGGCGAATTCTGCCATCAAGTAGGGGTCACGCGGATAAAGTGCGCGCGTCGTTTGCGTAATTTCAACCGCGCGCCCCGGATTGCCAAGCCTGCGGACGGCAGAGGATAATTTAAGCGCGGATTCGAGATCAGCCGGGTTGAGGTTATATTCATTCGACCAGAATGCGGCCTGTGCGAATAATTCTTGCGTTTCGATCGCATCCCGCATTTGGCGCGTGGCCGGCATATATTTATCAACCGCAAGATCGGTCTGAATTTGGGTTTCCTGTGCGTTCATCGGCGGCGCGCCGATGCACCCTGTGGCCAGTAAGGCAGTGCTCACAAATAGAGCAGCCAGTAGGATAGGGCGATGAGTCATGGTCCAGGCGGCCTTTCAACAGATGCGCCCGCAGGAACGGCAAGATTTTCGCCGTTTGCGGATTTCGTTAACAAATCTGAACGAAGAGGGTTAACGCCGCGTTTACAAACCCTTAGGGATTCAGTGTTGAAGCCTAAATTTTTGCAGGAATATCCATGTCTAACACCACCCTCCAGCCCTTTATCCGTCGACAGGACCTCCCGAGCGAGGTTATTCCTGTTATCGTCGATGTCTTGACACCGGAGACATGGGCACGGCATGCGCAGTCTTTGACCGAAGCTCAGCGCGTCTTTGCGGACGAACGCAGTTTTCAGGGTGAGGGGGGGCAACGCCTAAGATTACCCGAAGCGGACGGCCGGGTGAAGCGCGTTCTGCTCGGACTCGGTGATGACGAGACAATCGCCGAAATGCGGCTCGGTGGTTTGAGCGCGGTTTCGCCCGCCGGATATTATCAGTTCGGGCATTTGCCGCCAAAGGTGGATGCGCGTTTGGCCGCTATTGGATGGGGCATGGGGACCTATCGATTTGACCGCTATCTCTCCGAAAAATCCGATCCACCTGTTTTGGTGTTGGACGATGAGGCAACTGAGGCGGAGATTATCTCCAGTGTTGCCGCGACTGCACTCTGCCGTGATCTTATCAATACGCCTGCAAGCGATATGGGACCTGCTGCTTTAGAAAAGGCCGGGCGGGATTTGGCAAAGCAATTCGGTGCAGACGTGTCATCGGTTGTCGGTGAAGACTTACTGGAACAGAATTACCCCATGATCCATGCCGTCGGACGCGCCGCGCATGAAGCCCCGCGCTTGGTCGAGATTGAGTGGGGCGACCCGTCTCATCCGCGTTTGGCTATTATTGGTAAGGGCATCACCTTTGACACCGGCGGGGTGAATATGAAGTCCGCGTCGGGCGCGCGCATTATGAAAAAAGATATGGGCGGAGCGGCGCATGCTTTGGCGCTTTCACATATGATTATGGCCAATAATCTGCCGATCCGTTTGCACTGTCTCTTGGCAATTGCGGAAAATGCCGTCTCATCCAACGCTTATCGCCCGGGTGATATCTTGCAGTCCCGTATCGGCCTGACGGTCGAGATTGACAATACTGACGCGGAAGGGCGGCTTGTGCTTGGCGATGCGCTTACAAAAGCGACCGAAGATGACCCGGTGTTTATGATTGATTTTGCGACCCTGACAGGCGCGGCCCGTGTCGCTTTGGGGCCGCATTTGCCGCCTATGTTCTGTAACCGCTCTGCACCGATTGAGGCCGTCTCAAGACACGGCATAGCGCAGCTGGATCCGGTTTGGAACTTACCGCTTTGGCAGCCCTATAATTCGATGCTTAGCTCCCCGATTGCGTCGTTGAAAAATTCCGGCGGCGGCTTTGCGGGCTCTGTGACGGCCGGATTGTTCTTGGAGCGTTTTGTAAAAAATACACCTTGGATGCATTTCGATACCTATGGCTGGAACCCGACTGCGCGCCCGGCACACCCCAAAGGCGGCGATATGTACGGCGTTCGCGCCGCTTACGCGTGGCTAAAATCGGGCGGGTTGAATGCGCGTTTCACTGAGTAGGATATAGATCATACCTGCGCCAAAAACGGCTAAACTGAATGAGACCCGTATTAAGTCAAATTGAGAAATATTTGGTATGATAGCCACAACTATCTGCGCTGCGGGCCAAATACTGACATAAAGCATGGGTGCCAGGCGCGGCCAATTTCTTAGCGCGAGCGGTGCCGTGTAAAGGAAACCTACACAAAGCGTCACCCAAACAGACAAGCTCATTATTTCTATTGCTGAAGTCCAAGGCATGGTAAGAAAAAACCCCCAGGTGATGCCTGTGGCAATTCCGATACCGACTAGAATACGTCGAAGGTTCAGCTGCAAACTACCTTGCCATTGAAAAAGCGATACACCGATCAAATAGGCATAGCCAAGACGTAATCCCGGCACGATTGGATCCACTTGTTTGGCGAACTCAGGATCGACAACACCCGTGTCCATGACCAAGACATAGAGCCCCGTCGCCAGAATAGAAAATGTTAGGGAAAGCCTGCGATATCTCAGCAATCGCGTAAACCAGCCAAACAAAAACCCGATGTGCAAAATCAAGCCCCATTGCAATGTCCAAATCGCGCCCTGCAAGAGGCACATATATTTGGAATCTTCCATAAGGCCTGGCATGCGCATGCCGGGATCAATCAAGAATATGGTTTTGAATGTATAAATAGCCAGATCACCGAATGACATGTGGACGGGTGCATCAGGCTCGCACATGAGCGGATAGACGAGGAAAGCGCTAATAAGAGTGGCGGCAATCAGGGCCGGCCAAACACTTCGAAAGCGCGATCCAAAGAACTGCCTGATTGTCCGGCCACGCGCCATAGAGCGAGCTGCGAGAAAGCCGGAGAGAATAAAAAGCATCTGCACGCCTAGTCGGGACGGATCATAGCCCCAGAGACGGCCCCATTCCGGCTGGTCTCCGCCAATACCCATGGTCGAAGCATATCCCAGCCCGATAATGAGCACGAGAAGGGTTCGCAGCGCGGCCAAACCGTGAAGAGGCAAGGGCGCGTCGGCCTGTTTAGTCCCCTCGGGCGCGGGGCTATTGGAGGTCAGAAGACTCATGGTGCGTTTTATAGTCGAAAACTATTAAAATTTTTCGCCTAAAATTCCGTTGGATTTGAATCACTTGTGCCTATTAACCGAAAATCTGCAAGGAGTGTCACTTGACCCGCGAATCCACACTGTGCGATTCCCTGATTCGTAAATTTTATTTATGTTAACAATCACCACGGAGCGCCGCATCAATGTCTGCTACAAAAACTGCTTTCGCGCCGCGTTTGGTCTCTGAAACCCGTTTTTCTGAGGCAGAACCGTCTGAAACGGTCCACCCCATTGTTCGGAAAATTCAATCTGAACGAATTTCTCGTAAGGACAGCCTTGCCTTCTGGCACCGCGTGACATTGGCCACTGTTCGTTCGGACGCACCTGATCTCTCCGCCCGTCAATTGGCCATGCTGATGAGTATTTATCTGGAAGATGGCCTTCATACCGTCCGCTCTTTGGCCAAACATTTGGATGTGACGAAAGCGGCTATCAGCCGTGCGACGGATAGCCTGTGTAAGCTGGGCTATATTGAACGAAAACCGGATCATCGTGACAAACGTTCTGTCGTTCTGGCTCGGACATCAGCCGGAATTCATTTCCTGTCTGAATTTGCAGATACGATACAAGCTGAACGCCACTAAGCGGCTGATGAAGACGGATAGCCGGACGCATTTGCCAGGCGGCACAAAAACGCAAACCCATCATGTCGTGGCCTATAGTGCAAATCTGAGAACAGAAACAGGCATGGGCACGCAAGCCCTTTTCGGACAAAGATTTGACGTAATTCACTCGCATAAAGGTGTGTCACGCGGCGCGTTGTATTCAATTGTGCCCGGCACGGAACGTATTGATTATATTGGTTTTTTACCGTCTTCTGTTCTCTCTGTTGACACACTTAAACCGATGTATGTCGTCACGGCGGTTGCGGCCGCGCTGTTTAAGTCTGCGGATATAAAGTCACCAGTTTTGGGCGGTCTTCCCCGCAATTCAGCCGTGAGCGGGATAATGGAAGATGGGTTTTTGAAACTGCCACAAGGCGGATTTATTCACCCGCGACATGTACGCGATCTGAAATCGCCGCCCAGTCGCTCATTCATCGATTTTGCGATGGATATGCTCAGCTTGCCCTATATCTGGGGAGGAACAGGGCAGATTGGGGTCGATTGTTCAGGGCTTGTGCAGAGCGCCTTAGCCGCAACGGGTAAGGACGCGCCGCGCGATACGGATCAGCAAGAATTACAACTGGGGGAGCCCGTCAGTTTCGCCGATAGAACCACAGGCGATTTGCTGTTTTGGCCGGGCCATGTGGGTATCGTCGTAGACGGCGATAAGCTCTTACACGCGAATGCGCATGATATGTGCGTTGCGATGGAAACTGTGGAGCAGGCAGTTGCCCGGATTGGCCTCGTTCGCACGACCAAGCGACTATAAATATCCCAAATACAAGCCCGCCATTAGCGGGCTGAACGCTGTGATAGGCGTCCAACCTATTCCGTTGGGTCCGGCGCAGGTTCTTCAATCACAATTTCATTTTCGACGACTGGCGCTTCAACGATGTCTTCGCCTTCAGGCACGCCGTCTTCGCCTTCAGGCACGCCGTCTTCGCCTTCAGGCACAGCGTCTTCGCCTTCTGGCACGGCCGATTTAGCAACGGGCAGTGGCGAAGGCTCAGGATCGGCCAAACGTAGATATTGAATGACAGCGGCGCGATCTTCAGCTTTTCTTAGACCAACGAAGATCATCTTAGTGCCAGGGGCGTAGGCGCTCGGCTTTGTCAGATATTTGTCCAAAGCCTCATATGTCCATTCACCGGAAAGATCATTCAACGCAGCAGAATAATTAAAGCCATCATGCGAGGCGATGTCATTTCCAACAACGCCATAAAGACCCGGACCCGTACCGTTCGGACCGCCCGGATCTACATTGTGGCAGGATTTACATTTTTTGAAAACTTTGGCGCCTTTGGATTCATCCATTGCGGCAACCCAATCAGCTTGCGGGAAGGGGAGTTCGATTTCTACCACATCGCCGCCGCCAGTCTCAATCGAACCAACTTTATAGGCAATTTCTTCTCCCTCATCGCCCATGACTACGCCGGGTAATTTCATCAGCACCATAAAGCCCAAGCCGACAGCAAGCACAGCGCCTGCAATTTTGTTGAAACCTAAATCGTCCATGACGAAATCCTGCCTAAATCTTGCTCGGCCGCACTAATATACAAGGGTGAGCCATTTGGGCCATGTCATATAAATATGTACCGTAAATGCAAATAGAAAACACCTTGCGGCGAACCGTCGCGTTGGGTTTATACACGGCTTAATAACGCATAATCGTATTGAGTCAGACGAGGCAGTAAAAATGACGCAAAAAATCGTCTATCAGGGTGAACCGGGGGCTTATTCCCACTTGGCTTGTTCGCAATTTTATCCGGGTCATGAGCCATTGGCCTGCCCCAGTTTCGCCAAAGCCTTCGCCCAGGTCCGCTCGGGCGAGGCGCATTGCGCGATGATTCCAGTTGAGAATACAGTCGCAGGCCGCGTATCGGATATATATCATCTGCTGCCCGAGGGCGGACTGCATATTATTGGTGAGCGCTATCTACCTGTTCACCATCAGCTTTTGGCCGTTAAAGGCGCGAAGCTTTCGGATATTCAGAGCGCGCGGTCCCATCATATGGCGCTGGGTCAGGTTCGAAACTTTCTGTCCAAGCATGGCATAGACGCTATCGCAGATGTCGACACGGCGGGTGCGGCCCGTAAGGTCGCTGCGGCCGGCGACAAATCCGTTGCAGCCGTAGCCTCGCGCCTGTCCGCTGAGACCTATGGGCTGGATATTCTTGCCAATAATATTGAAGACGCTGCCCACAATACGACACGGTTCATTGTTCTGGCGGACGCCCCAGCCTTGCCGAAAATTGACGTTCCGAGCGTCAGCTCTCTTGTTTTCAAAGTCCGGTCTGTGCCGTCGGCGCTTTATAAGGCCCTTGGCGGTTTTGCGTCCAACGGGTTAAATCTGACCAAATTAGAGAGCTACATGGTCGGCGGGTCCTTTACTGCGGCGCAGTTTTACGCTGATGTGGAGGGCCATATTGAAAGTCCGGAAATGAAAAATGCGCTGGAAGAACTGGCCTTTTTCTCTGAAAATATCACCCATCTTGGGACCTATCCTATGGATAAAATTCGTCTCCCAAAGGCGTGAATTGTGCGGGGGGCCTAGGCTTCCTATATATAGCTTATGATGAAACGATTTTTTACGGCTGTTTTGGGGGCGGGGCTTTTGCTGTCGCCGCTACCGGCTTTCGCGGCTGCTGATGCGGTCTACACGAATTGGCGCGATAATGTTGCCGCCGAAGGCTATGACGTTGTCACTTTCTTCTCAGGCAAACCCCAGCAGGGGAAGGTTGAGTTCTCGACCCGGTATGAGGGGGCGGATTGGTTCTTTTTTAGCCAAGCGAATAAGGATTTGTTTTTGACAAATCCGGATCTATTTGCGCCGCAATATGGCGGCTATTGCGCTTGGGCCACTGCTAAAGGTAAGCTCGCTCCCGGCAGTCCGGATCATTGGCATGTCGAAGACGGACGTCTATTTTTCAATTATAATGCCCGTATTGAACGACGCTGGCAGAAGAAACGCGCAAAATTTATAAAAGAGGCTGATAAACGGTGGCCCGTTCTCAAAGTGGACTAAGCTGTTTCAGCTAACCAATTCCGCAGCAGTTGATGTGCAATCGTTTGGCGCGGCGGGCAAAGGAAAGCCTCTCCGCGTTTTTCGAAAACGGCCAAAACCTCATCCCGGGTGAACCACTTCGCGTCTTCGAGTTCTTTTGGATCAATTGTGATATCCGTTGTGACGGCTTCCAAGATGAGGCCCATCATCAACTGTGCCGGAAATGGCCAAGGTTGAGAAAAAACATATCTCGGGTTCTTCGTTTTGATCCCGGCCTCTTCCATGACTTCGCGTTGGGCGGCACCTTCGATACTTTCACCAGGCGAGATGAAGCCGGCCAAGGCTGACATAAATCCGTCAGGCCATCCCGGGCCGCGGCCCAATAGAACCTTGTCTCCATCCGTCACCAACATAATAGCGACCGGACTGACGCGCGGAAAGCTCTCTGCTCCGCATCCCGTGCATTTTTGTTTGACGCCTCCGTCCCACGAAACCGTCTGCGCGCCGCAGGATACACAATGCTTTTCCAAGTGATGCCAGGCGAAGAGCGATTTCGCGCGGCCCGCCAGCGCCAAATCGGTTGACGACAGATTTCCGCCAATACCGCGCAAGGACACGAAGTTTTCTTCCGGCATAAATTCTGCGGGCTTGGCAACGCTAAAGGCAAAAATCGGCCTATTGCCTTCCTTTCCCAAATAGATAGGCCCGGGCGCAATCAAATCATGTCCAATCAAATCAGACGGGTGAACACGATGGGGCCTTCCCCCGTCCCCAATCCCAACGCGGCCTTTGAAAATCAAAATAGCGCGCGATGATGTCTTGCCTAACAAGGCTTGCAAATGTTCCGGGTCACGCGCGTTTTCGTCGTAATCCAGTGTGTCTCCAGAAAATGGAATAGGGGTGTCAGCGGTAATAACGGTCATGTGGCCCGACATGGTGCCTGTCGCGGCTGAAATCAAACCGTAATTTTGAAGGACCTGCGTTCACTGATGCTGCATGCGCTCCGCTTTTTATGCGCAGCGTCTCTTGTGCAAAGGGCTGCGGCAGACTACATCGCGCCTCGGAAGGTCGGCCTGGACATTATCCTCGCCAACCCGGTCAGGGCGGGAACGCAGCAGCCGTAACGAGTTTTTATTGGGTCAGGATCCGGTCTTCCACTTTATTTCGAGCGCTATGCCGATTTTCCCTTAAATTATCTTGCGTTGGAACCTCTGCAATAACAGACAGTATCTCCTAAGCATTCGCTAGAGAGAGTTCACATGCGCGTTTTTATCATTTTTTTGGCGTTATTTTTCGCATCCCCTGTTTTTGCACAAGATGCTGACGTTGAGGCGCAAGCCGGACTTTCAGCAATCTATGCCAGCACAACGGATATGGCCAAAGTCGCCGTAACTGTTGAGAATGGCGTCGCGACCCTGTCGGGCGACATTCCAAATGCAAACCTCGCGGCCAAGGCGGTTGAGATTGCGAAAAACCGCGACGGTATCGTTTATGTCCAAGATCAAATGGACCGAGCTTTAGTGAGTGAAAATAATATCGGAGATACATTGGGCGGTCTGGAAAAAGATGCGCGTCAAATAACAAAAGCTCTGCCCATGATTGCGGCTGCGCTCCTCGTGTTTCTTTTAATGTGGTGGCTCGGCGGCTTTGTGTCCAGACGCAAAACTCTCTGGAATAACATCGCGACTAATCCGTTTTTGGGTGAGCTTTTGTCACAAACCGTGCGGGTTATATTTATTATTGGCGGATTGATTATTGCGCTGAACCTTTTGGGAGCTCAGGCCATGGTCGCGACGATCCTAGGCGGGGCCGGGGTCGTCGGTATCGCCTTGGGTTTCGCTGTGCGCGATACTTTGGAAAACTATCTTGCCTCCATCATGCTCTCCCTGCGCCAGCCCTTTCGAGCCGGTGATCACGTCCTCATCGGCGATAAGGAAGGCAAGGTTATGCGCCTAACAAGCCGCGCAACTATTTTAATGACGCTGGATGGCAACCATTTGCGCATCCCGAATTCTACCGTCTTCAAGGCGATAATTCTGAACTATACGACAAATTCAGACCGCCGATTTAGCTTCCAATTGGGCGTAGATGCCGCGGATGATCCGGTTTCTGCAATGAAAATAGGTTTGGATGTCATGAAGGCGCGTGATTTTGTGCTGGATGATCCAGCGCCGTCTGCTTCAATTTCAGAAGTTGGCGACTCCAATATCGTGATAAACTTTTATGGGTGGGTAGACCAAACGACTGCCAGTTTTGGCAAGGCCCGAAGTCTATCTATCCGGTCAGTGAAGGACGCATTGGAGGAGGAGGGCTTTTCTCTCCCGGAGCCAATTTATCGCGTGAAACTTGATAATATGTCCGGCACGCAGCTTGATCTTAAAACGAGCGGCAAAACCAAAAAGACCGCGAAACGCAAACCCTCGGAAATTGATGAGGACACATCGCCGGATACATCTATAGACGAAAAGGTTGAGGCTGAATTAGACGCGGCGGGCGACACGAACCTGCTGGATGAAACCAAGCCGACCGAGTAGGGTCAGCGCCATTCCACGCGCATATTGACCGGCTTTTCGGGCCGCGTTGTAACCCGCATCAAGGGCCAAGGATGGGCCTCGTCTTCTACCCAATGTAAAAGGATTTTCCGTAACAATACGGCCATCATAATCGCGGCTTTTTGCAAGGCGAAACGCTGACCAATGTAAATACGGTGACCCACGCCGAAGGGTAGGAAGTGAAACCTCTCAATCGCCTTTTGCGCTCACTCACAAATCGTTCGGGATCAAACGCATCCAGCCGCTCCCAATGATTGCGATGCCGGTGCAAGGACCAAAGGCTGATGAGAACGCCGCAGGGAAAATTCTGTTGAGGCTGCGACGGGTTGCGGCTTATGGCTAGGCGTGAATCTATATTTCAAAAACACTTCAATCATCGGGATGTTTAGGGGTAGGAATAGGCGCGGGGGGAACAAAATATCCGTTCTCCCACTTTGGGTCGGGCCGGAATTTATAATTGTGACGTGCCATTGCAGCCTCCTGTCACACGAGAACCTAACGTAGTCTCACCGCGCGTCAATTTACCAAATTTGCATAGCGGACGCCCGCTAAGCTGTGGACGGTCGCGGGCGTGCGCTTTCCATCTTGGCTCGCTGCGCCTATGTTCCTCGCATGAGCGAAACGTCCTCCATGTTTGGCGAGCAGGAATCTTATCAGGTTCTGGCCCGAAAATACCGACCCTCCACCTTTGAGGATATGATCGGCCAAGACGCGATGGTGACGACACTAAAAAACGCGTTTGAGGCCAACCGCGTCGCCCATGCTTTCATGCTGACGGGCGTTCGTGGTATTGGCAAGACTACGACAGCGAGGCTCTTGGCGCGGGCGCTGAATTACCAATCCGAGACTGTTGATGGCCCTAGCGTCGATTTGTCCGAGCGCGGTGATCACTGCGAACTTATCATGACCAGCAGCCATATGGATGTGTTGGAAATGGATGCTGCGTCGCGGACGGGTGTAGAGAATATGCGCGAGCTTTTGGACGGGGTCCGCTATTCCCCCGCCACGGCGCGCTATAAAGTTTACATCATTGATGAGGTTCACATGCTGTCTGCTGGTGCGTTTAACGCGCTGTTAAAGACGCTGGAGGAGCCGCCGGACCATGCGAAATTTATCTTCGCCACAACGGAAATCCGCAAAGTTCCGATTACGGTTCTGTCCCGTTGTCAGCGTTTCGATTTACGCCGTGTAGATGCGGGCGTGCTCGCGGAACATCTGCGCGGTATTTGCGAAAAAGAAGGCGTGAAGATTTCAGATGAAGGCCTGGCCATGATTTCTCGCGCAGCCGAAGGCTCCGTGCGGGATGGCCTATCCTTGCTGGACCAAGCGATTGTGCAAGCGGGTCTCGACGGCGACGAAGTGACGGGTGAACAAGTTCGGACCATGTTGGGCCTCGCAGACCGTCTGCGTATTTTGGACTTGTTTTCTATGGCCGCGAGCGGCGATACCAAAGGCGCGCTTTTGGAAATGCGCGCGCAATATGATGACGGCGCGGACCCCTCCGTGGTGATGCGCGATTTGTTGGATGTTTGCCACGAAGTCAGCCGCGCGAAAACGCTGGGTGATCTGGCCGAATTTGAAATGGCGCCGGACCAAGCGGCGCGCCTGCGAGATTTATCAGAGACCCAATCTGTCGGGCAACTGACCCGTCTGTGGCAAGTTCTTAGCGCCGCCTATAATGATGTGCGGCAAGCGCCTGCGCCATTGGCCGCGGCAGAAATGGCTTTACTGAAATTAAGCCTCGCCGGGCAGATGCCGCCGCCGGAACTCGCGGCTGCAATCATCACGCAGGCCCGCAAAGATCAAGAGGATGGCGGGCCGGGATTGCCCATAATGTCGCCTGTTACTGGCGGAGGAACGTCACCAGTTGCTGCCGTCTCTACGCAAGCGGTGTCGAGTTCTCAAACCTCTGCGCCAACCGCCGCCTTGGAAGCGCCGCAGCCCGTTATCCCTGAGAAACACGCTGTCGAGATTGGCAGTTTTGAGGAATTTGTTGCGGCTTTGCCTCCGTCACAAATTAAGTTGAAATCTGATCTGGAGCGATATGTTCGCCTCGTAAGTTTTAAACGCGGGGCGGTTAGCGTAAACATCACGGATCCGCGCCAAAATACCTTGATCGGGAAGATCGTTTCGGCCTTGCAAGAGATGACGGGAGACCTTTGGATTGTTTCGCCATCAGATGACGAAGGCGCGCAGCCAATTTCGCACCAGCGTAAATCTGCGGCCGCTGCGCAAGACGCTGAAGACAGATCGCACCCTGCCTTTTCGCATCCATTGCTGACATCAGCAAAAGAGTTGTATATTCGCGATCGCGCAAAAAATGTTATTCATTCCGACTTTCCGAAAGATGATTAGGACACGCAAATGAAAGACCTCATGGGCCTGATGAAACAGGCTAAAGATATGCAGAAGAAAATGGAATCCGCGCAGGAATTGGTCGCGGATTTAACGGCCATCGGGCGCTCCGGCGGCGGCCTTGTTACCGTAACACTTATGGGCGGCGGCAATATGAAATCTTTGGAAATTGACCCATCCTTGATGACAAACGAAGATAAAGAAGTTGTAGAAGATTTGATTGTGGCGGCGTTTCAGGATGCCAAAGTCAAATTAGACCAAGCCCAAGCCGAAACCATGAAATCTGCGATGGGAGATATAGAGCTTCCGCCCGGTATGAAAATGCCGTTCTAGGGTGAATAGCCGGGAAGCCATCGCAATAGGCGCGGCGGCGGTCGGTCATTCTTCCTGTGCGGAGGAGGTGGAGATAGAGTCGTTTAAATCTGATCAGAAACAGGGCTTACTATCCGCCAATGCGGTAAATCTGGAAAGTTGGAACGTTGATCTTTCCTTCAAACCGCGTTCTGATAAATCTACCCGCGATAATTTTTCATTCGCCATACTGACAGGACATCGAAATGTGGAGGGCGTTTCTAAAGCCGATAGCCTAAAAGCCTATCAGGATGATATTGCCTCCGTGGCGCTCATTTTTGAAGATGCAAAAGTCTTTGCGGCGATCGATCCGTTCAATCCTTACGAACATCCCCGTCATTTTATTTATAGCAGTGCGGATGCGGCGTAGATCGCGCAGGAAATTAGATCACCTTTTGTCAAACTTAATCGGGACTTGTTTCATATGCAGCGCCATGAGGGGGAGCTGATTGGCAACCTTAAACGTTATGCTGACACAATTTGCTACGTTAGGCACGCGGACACCCCGGCGCGCGGGCAACCCGAAAGAGGGGATGTAAATTATTCCAATCTTATAAAACAGGTCAGAGCAGGCGGATATGTTCGCCCCATAGGTCTTGAGTTCTGGGCTAAGGATAAGAATAAGAATTATGATCAAGCGGTTCAAGACCTGCTCGATCTGTCTCGCGCAATCGACTCTACATCATGAAATTTTTCTGTCTTATGACCGCTGTGTACGGACTAGCCGTTATGCCCGTTTGGGCAAAAGAAAAGCCAGCCCCGGCAGCAGGCGCTCAAGCCGTCACGAACTTCGGTACTATAAACCATCCTGTCCTTTCAAAAAAAGGAATGGTCAGTACCCAAGATAAAATTGCGGCGCAGGTCGGGGCAGATATTCTGGCGCGCGGCGGCAATGCCGTGGACGCTGCGGTGGCGACCGGATTTGCACTTGCCGTCACCCATCCGCAGGCGGGAAACCTCGGCGGCGGCGGATTTATGCTTGTGTATTTGGCGGGAGAAGGCAAAACCATCGCGATTGATTTTCGCGAAATGGCGCCCGCACTGGCCAGCCGGGATATGTATCTAAATGCAGCCGGCGATGTTGATAGTGAAATCGCGCAGTATAGCCGCGCCTCAGCCGGCGTTCCCGGGACGGTGATGGGGTTGCTGGATGCGCTCGAAAACTACGGAACCATGACACGTCGCCAGGTTATGGGCCCGGCCATTCGTCTGGCCAGTGAAGGCTTTGTTGTTAGTCCTGTTTTGGAAAACTCTCTTAAATCTGCGGGGAAACGCTTCGCCGCAGATCCGAGCTCAGTAGACTATTTCGGAGATGTGAAAGCGGGCCAGGTTTGGAAACAGCCCGATCTCGCCAAGACCTTGCGCTTGATTTTGCGGCAAGGTGCGGACGGATTCTACCTCGGAGAAACGGCCGGATTAATTGCGGCTGAAATGCAGATGGGCGCCGGCCAAGCTAAAGGCCTAATCACGACCCAAGATTTGGCGAATTATGAAACTGTAACGCGCAAGCCCGTGTTCGGAACATATCGCGGATATGAAATCGCCGCGATGTCACCCCCGTCATCCGGCGGCGTGCATGTCGTCCAAATGCTTAATATTCTGGAAGGCTATGATCTGCGGCAAAACGGCCATAATAGCGCCGCCTATTTGCATAAGCTGATTGAAAGCATGCGGCGAGCCTATGCGGATCGTTCTAAATATTTGGGCGATCCTGATTTTGTCGATGTTCCCGTTGGCGCTTTGACGGATAAGGATTACGCTACTCGACTGCGCGACAGCATAGATCTTTTGGCGGCGTCGACCTCAGCCGAAATTCTACCCGGGTCGGAACTTATTCCTGAGCCCGTCAACACGACACATTTTTCAGTGATGGACAAATACGGTAATGCGGTGTCCCTCACTTACACGCTGAACTTTTCTTACGGATCGGGATATTCCGTCGACGGGGCAGGGTTCTTGCTCAATAATGAGATGGATGATTTTTCGGCTAAGCCGGGCGCGCCCAATGGCTATGGCCTGATCGGTGGGGATGCGAATAAGATTGAGCCGCGCAAGCGCCCGCTGTCCTCTATGACTCCGCTTTTAGTGATGAAAGATGGCGAAGTTGTTTTGGCGACGGGCTCGCCCGGCGGATCGACAATTATTACCTCGGTTCTGCAAGTCGCCCTCAACGTCATGGAGTGGGACATGAACCTCGCAGAAGCCACCCATCGCGGCCGTATCCATCATCAATGGCTACCTGATTTTGTAACGATTGAGCCGACCATTAACGGGGATACGGTAAGACTGCTCCAAGATATGGGGCATGTTTTTCCAAAGACAGATTCCGGTGAAATCGACAAAACTATTTTAGGCCGTGTGAATTCTGTCGGACGAAATGATGATGGATATATTGCCGGTGCAGCGGATCCACGAGGTCCAAAGTCGGCGGCGATTGCGCCGGAATAATCGCCGTGTTTCTAACTGGCCTTGCGGCCGAAACGCCTTATATCCATTTTATGCCGAACCGTTCCGTCAGCCCCGAAATTGACCGCTTGATTGGCCTTTTATCTAAATTGCCCGGCCTGGGTCCGCGGTCCGCGCGGCGGGCGGCGTTGTCTTTATTGAAAAAACCCGACGCCGTCATGACACCGTTGGCGCATGCTATGGCGGAAGCCGCAGACCGCATCTCGACCTGTTCAAATTGCGGGAATATCGACTCTTCAAATCCCTGCCATATTTGCGCGTCCAATACGCGAGATTTAACGACCATTTGCGTTGTGCAGGATGTGTCTGATCTCTGGGCGATGGAACGGGCGGGCGCTTTTCGTGGATATTATCATGTGCTGGGCGGCACCCTATCAGCGCTGGATGGTGTGCGACCGGAAGACTTAAATATCGCCAGCCTCATCCGCCGTGCAAATGAGGGAAATGTCGCCGAAGTTATTCTCGCCATGAACGCGACCGTCGACGGGCAAACGACCGCGCATTATATCACGGATCACCTAGAGCCGACAGGCGTTAAAATTACTCGTCTCGCACACGGCGTCCCCGTTGGCGGAGAGTTGGACTATCTGGATGACGGAACGATCACAGCCGCTATGAAAAGCCGGAGGCCATTTTAGAGGCGAGCTGTTCGCCGATTAGACTTCCTCCAACACTGAAGTGCCCTTGGCCTCATCGCCGCAGGTCCACTGCCAAACTTCGTGCAAGCGCAGCTGACCGCCGGGCAAGAGTTCAGGCGTTGTCGTGCAGACGTCCGTCATCAGCCGTCCGTCCCGATCCATATGATGATATCGCATATCCAAAATTCCGGCTGCGTTCACGCGCCCGATGAGCTGGCCATAGCGAATATGCCCACCAGAATATCTGGCCGTGACGAGATCTTCAACTTGCTCATATTTAAAGATTGTGTCCGTGTCGGTTTAAGAGGTGTCTGATGATTTCACAGGCCTGAATAATCTACCGCCATACCAAATCATGATTCACCTTCAGAGACGAGTTTCAATGTCGGCAGCGTCTCTTCGATGGCTTCGGTTTCGAAATCCACTGTGCCGATTTTCTTGGCGCGGGAGCTAATTTTTCGGGACGAGATTTGGATGTCGGACATATCCTTATCGGCCAGCCGGAAGTGCTTTTGCAAACGCGCCACGCGTTCGTCCAGCCGCGCAACATCTTCCGCCATCACCGAGACTTCGCGTTTAATCAGTGCCGCATTTTTCTGAATTTCCGCGTCATTCATCACGGCTTGCATGGTGTGCAATGTCGCCATGAATGTCGTGGGCGAGACGATGACGACGCGCTGCGCAAATCCCTTATCCACGACTGCATCAAATTCATTATGCAGTTCAGCAAAGATCGCATCGGACGGCAAGAACAACAGCGCGAGCTCATATGTTTCGCCCTCAATGAGATATTTTCGTGAAATATCTTTGATATGTTTGAGCATATCATTGCGAAAATCCCGCTTCGCGCCATCGGCTTCATAGGACCCCTCGGCCTCGATCATCCGCCGCCAGCTCTCCATAGGAAACTTGCTATCAACCGCCACATCCCCGTGTCCCTCAGGCATGTGGATGAGCGCGTCGACGCGGGTGTTGTTTGATAAGGTCTGTTGAAAGGTGAAAGCGCGCGCAGGCAGAAATGCCCGGATGAGGTCCTGCATCTGCTTTTCGCCAAATGCCCCGCGCGCTTGTTTGTTGGACAAGATGGATTGCAAGCCCGAGACCTCACCCGCGAGCGCTTTGATATTTGATTGCGCCTGATCGATGAGGCCGAGACGTTCGTGCAATTTCGTGAGGTTTTCGCTGTTGCGCGTTTGAACATGTTCCAGTGATTTTCCGACTCGTTCCGAGACGCCCGTTAGTCTTGCATCGAGCACGTCGGCGAAATTTGCATCGCGGCGCTCGCTGTCTTCGGCGAATTGGGCGAGGCGGCCTTGCAGCCGCGATTGCTCCCCACGCATATCGGCTAGGTGTTGCTGTAATTCTCGCGCCTCTTTTGACCGTCCGCTGCGCATGACCCATGCCGTGATGAGAACAGCGCAAAGAACCAGCAGCGCCGCCAAAAGGGCTTCGGTTAGCGTGATCGACGCGCCCGAAAACTCGACAATAGGTTCCATCTTTGTTCTCCTTGAGTGGAGGATGTGCCATGTTTTTTGTCAGTTGGGAAGAGGGGCTCTTGGTGTGAGGTCTTCAATGTTGTGCCGGGGATGTGAGATATCATAAATCAGTCCCAATTTGCTTAAAGCTGATATAATGATCCACGCCGGGTCAAACTCTCCGGACTCCAACCCAATCCTTGCACTTTCTGGAAAGGCATGATGGTTATTATGCCAGCATTCGCCATGTGTCAGAAGCCCGCCCATGACGGCATTCATTTTCAGGTTTGACGCTTGCACGCCTGCGGAAGAAACATCCCAGCGGCCCGGTCCTGGGTTATGGCAGAAATAGGTGATGGTCCAATGCCCCACGGTGCTCAACGCAATGCGGACAAAAATACCCCAAACGACAAAGGGCAGACCGCCGCAGGTAAAGAGCAATCCCGCCAAGCCCAATTGATGCCATCGCCAATATTTATCAAAATGCTTTAAGATAGGATCCGCAGAAATCTCGGCTTCTATTTTTAGCTCCGGCGGGTTTTCGAACTTGAACTTATAGAAAAGCTGCCAACTTAAATCCCTAAAAAACCCCCGATCATGAGAGAAAAAATCATGGCAGTCAGGGGCGCGTTGCGCCCAATCCCGCGTGTCATGAATTTGAATGACCTTGGACGGCCCGCCAATGCCCACCAGCGTTCCAATATATAGCAAGAGATATCTCAACCACGGAACTGCCTTGAAACTCTTATGTATCATCATCCGGTGCATGCCGACAGAATGCCCTAGCAGCAGCGTGACATAGGTCAGGACGCCTGCCAAAACTATGGCCTGCCAATTTGTGAAAAAGGGAATGAAGAAAAAGCTGAGGGCTATCATTCCGCCCGTCCAAAGAATTTTGCCAGAATCGAAAGCGACCTCCCCAACGGTAGGGTCGGCGTCGCCGGGCTGTATCCGGAGGACAGGCTTCATCATTTTGGCGGCAACTTCCCGATAATATTCTCAAGCAAATAATCTGCGCTCTCGCCAATGGCTTTTCGTTGCATCGGGCCAAAATACCAAGCGGGGTCGAGTGTGCGGCGATAGCGGATAGTGAGGCTGACTTCTGTTGTCCCGTCGGCTAGTGGGGTCATCTCAATTTTGGTCCCATGCACAGTCAGATAATGAGAGAAATAGCTCGTATCTTGCGTGACTTCGGTTTCAATCAATAATGGCTTAACCGTTTTCATATGTAGATGCGTCTCGCCCTTATGGACGTTCGTAAATCCCCAGCGACGATAGGTAAAAAAGGCTTTGTGGGTTTCGCCTTGCGCAAACTTGGGTGCCTCCACCCGCTCCGGCAGCGGAAAGATTGAGAGGAAGGCACTGCGTTTGGCATCCAGATGAACGGGGCGGGCCAGATTTGCGTGTATCTCTTCCGGCGTCAGCTTTAGGATATGGGTTCGCGCAATGACTTCCTCACGTGGGAAGCTGGTTGTGTCTGTAAGGCCTTCAATGGAAACGATCATGACGACCAGATGCACAAAACTAGCGCGAAATACATCGGATTTTTTAAACCGATCCGGATCTGCTTTATGGGGCGTTGCGACAATCGCCAGAAGGGCGAAGAAGATATAAATCGGCGCAGCCATGATCACGCAAATAAAGCCCTCGAATAAAATGGCGGAGCTGGCCAGCATCACGATAATAGTTGCCAATAGATGCCGCCCGACCCGTTTCGTTCGCGTCCAGCCTTTGGGCTGCGGAATAAAAACATAGAGAATTACACCGATGAGATAAGGCACCAAACAATAGAAGAATGAGGTGGTTGCAAAGCTAGAGTCGAGCCCCAGCCGCGTCAGCATCGTCGCCACACCCAGGATAAATAGGTAGCGAACCCAGATAGGTTTAGGGCCGGCAGTTAGAAGTTTTTTCAGTGTATCGGACATAAAGTTTCTTGCACATTATTTAATTTTTCGGTGGGGTTTGCGCGCAAATGGGCGTGCATCGCCCGTTTAATTTCCGGATCCAAAAATGTGAACCCATTTACAAGCGCCTTGCGGGGGCGGATGTCTTGGTCGGCCAGAAGGATTTCGCTGCCTAATCCACCCATCAACCGAATGAAGACCGCAGGAATACTGACCAAGGTAGGTCTATAGAGCGCTTTCGCGACGGCTTTTGTAAAGTCGCGGTTGGTGACCGGGGTGGGAGCCGTGCCGTTAAGCGGGCCTTCTATTTGCGGTGTATTGGCCGCGAATTGTATCATGCGGACCATATCGTCGCGGGTAATCCAGCTCATCATGATATCGCCGCTGCCAAAGGTCGCCCCGCCGCCTAGCTCTGTCGGGACGAGGAGCTGCGCGAGCGCCCCGCCGTCGCGGTCCAGCACCATGCCGATGCGTAAGGTCACGACCCGAGTTTCAGGCCTACGCAGCTGTTCAGCTTCGGCCTCCCAGTCGATGCAAAGTTTTTGCGCGAAGCTCTCGTCTTTCTCTAAGGGCTTAAACTCGTCGACCGTGCCAGTCGGCGCGACGCCGTAAACGCCAATCGCGCTGCCGTTGATTAAAACGGCTGGGCGGTGATGGAGCCGATTGAACAAACGGCCCAAGGCGCGTGTTGTCTCAATGCGGCTGCGTCGGAACTCGGCCCTGCGCGCTTTATTCCAGAGGCCTTGGCCTAGCGCTTCGCCCGCGAAATTGACGACAGTATCAATACGCCGCTCTGCCGGAATTTGGTCGAGATCGGTCACGAGGGTGACGGGAGCAGGCAGAGCCGCGGTGTGAGCAGTTCGGGTCAAGACGATAATGTCGTGCCCGCCGACCTGTAATGCTTCAATCAGTCTGCGGCCAATAAACCCCGTCCCGCCCGTTATCAGCCAGGTCTTGCGCGGGCCATTCAAATGCAGCTCTGCAGCGGGGCGTCTTTGAAGACGTGGCAAACGCAGGGCTGCATGGAAATCCCGCACAGCGAAAACGGTGACCGCCAAAGCGCCCGCCAAAAGAAAAAAGCTCCAATAGCCATACCAGACAGGCGCTAGCCCTGTTGCGCCCTTGCCCCATGCCAAGAGGACGGGAACCAAGAGGGCCAAGACGACACCGTAATTGGCTGTCATCAATGTGTGGAGCAGCCTTTCAGTCACAGGCAATTTGCGCGTCAGGTCTTCTTCGGCAAAATCCCGTAGCGTGACGCCGACTTCTGCGACCAGCAAAACCATCAATCCTATAGCAAACCAGCCGCCGGGTTGAAAAAGCGCAAGGACCGTGAAGGCCACAGCATATGCGATATTGCGCAGGGCATGCAGCTTCAACTCCTTCGCTTGACTGTCGCGCCAAGCGAGGCGTTCCGTAAACTCATGATGATAGAGCGTATCGAGTGCGCCCATTGCCATTTGTATGGCGATAAATATCCAGAGGGTGAGGGTCATGCCGGGGCCTCCAAATCATCGCGGAACCGGACGCGTTGATCCACCAGCTTGCCGAACCATTTATGTTCCAGCTTGAGTGTGAAGGCGAATTCGCCGTTGCCTATTTCCTCATGTCCGGCGCGCAACACGTTTGGGCCGAGCCAGCGCGGCAGGGTTAGTCGAACCTTTTTCCACGGTCCCGGAACATCCCAGAAAATGTCCTGCGCGCGGAAAACCAATTCAATGCCTTCGACCAGCGGGATGAGGCTCATACCAATTCCTGCGCCGATATGTTCTTCAATGCCCGTCGGGCCTTTAAAGTGCTTCGCGCTTTGAATGACTTGCGGGAAGGGCTTTTTGGTGTTTTGGCGCGCATATTGGCGCATCCAAACTTGGCTGCCGTCAGGGGCTTCGGTTACGGTCACGATTGCCGCCGCGCCCGTATTTTGTGTATCGAGCGGCAAGGGCGCGCCGACTAATCTCAAAGCCCAATTCAAGGCACGCCCCCAACGGTTCACATGATTATACTCGACATGTCCGCGGTAGATGAGGGCATCACCAATACCGACGCGCCGTCCAAATCGGTTGCGTACAGGCAGGGGCAGACGTTTCCATTGTTCATCTGTAAAAAGCTGGCGAAAGCGTAGATCGCCAAGGGGTTGATTGTGTTTCAGCTCCGCTTTTGGTTTGCGGTACCACTCTGTCTCTTCAAATCTATAGGCGACCATTTTGCCGCTCCTTTACATCACTCTGCTTTACGTCCCAGTGTTAGAACCTTCACCACCGTGTCTCCCATCGAGACGAGGCGCGAGAGGGTTGATGAGGGGAGTGACGACATCTTTTCGTACCAACGGTCCATTGTGGCCGTGAAATCATGCATGTCGCGTAGGCGTTTCATCTGCTCATCCGTGACCTGATTGTCGCCTGCCGCTGCGGCGAGACATTCTGTTAGGGTCGCGAGAGCGGGATCGATTTCGCGGGCTTTGCGGGCGGCTGCGATATGGCGAGCGACCTGCCAGACATCTGTCTCCGCGACGAAGTGATCGCGCCTGTCGCCTGCGATGGGGAAGCGGCGCACGAGTTTGAGAGCCATGAGCTCTTTCAAGCTGTTGCTGACATTACTGCGGGCAATGCCAAGCTGCATCTGAATGTCCTCGGCGTTAAGCGGTGTCTCCGTCATATAAAGCAGCGCGTGAATTTGCGCGACCGTCCGGTTGACGCCCCACGTTCCGCCGAGATCGCCCCAATGCAGGACAAAGCGTTCAACAGCTTCAGGAAGTTTTTCTATATCAGTAGTTTCTGTCATAACAGAAATATAAGTAATGACGCCGAAAGAGTCAAGAGACAAAATATATTCTCAATCATGAACCATGCCAATATTCGTTACTGCCTGCGCTATCAGGTCTCCGGTGGTGGGCGCTCAGTGGCAAGGCCGAAGCGCCCAATATGCCGAGCGGTGACGAGACGGCCTATTCGCCACAATCTAGTTAAGGTGTGTTACCTTGTCACAGCTAAGTTCAGCGTGTGGCTGATTTGGACAATGACTTTCTCAAATCCCTGACCTAAGCTTGCCAACACGCCTCGCCAGACAAGGGAGAGGGTCATGAGTAGAAATCAAACGGAGGCCAAGCGCGGCTTTGCGCCTTCCAAAAAATCGGTGAGCGCCGCTAAACGGGATGCCGCCTGGCTCGAGCGCATTAAGACCGATGAGGATGCACAAGCGCTCTCTGACCTTTTTGAAGTTTACAGACCAAAATTAAAAGGCTGGCTGATGGCCCGAGGTGTCGGCAACGGCACGGCAGAAGATATCGTGCAAGATGTGATGATCAAAGTCTGGACGCGGGCGGTTTTATTCGATCCGGCAAAAGCAAGCTTTGCGACTTGGGTTTACCGATTGACCCGCAATAAATGGATCGACCATCAACGCAAACATGGCCGTATGGATGTGCGCGATCCAGAACTGATGAAAGTCATCGCTGATGATGAGGTGCCGTCAGCGGAAGAAGACTTCATGACCGGCCAAAGCTCTGCTATTTTGCACGAGCATATTAACCGCCTGACCGAGGCGCAACAAATGGCGATCCGTATGGCGTTTCTGGAATTTAAAACGCATAAACAGATCAGCGCCGAAACGGGGCTTCCGCTCGGTACTGTTAAAACGCGTATTCGTTCAGCTATCAATGCGCTGAAAGCCAGCATGTCGCGGCAGCAGGATAAGCTCCTCTAAGTTTTATCCAAATGCATCATAATGATGTGTCACCGCAATCGTAATCTGACGGACCAAATCTTTGGCACGGTCGAGCGGCTTTATGACAAAGTCAGAAATGTGCAGAAACCCGCCAGATGTAACGGGTGTGTCCGTCTTCTCTGACAGCGCTTCCGTCCATTCCAACGGAGCCGTCTTGGCTGGATATCTCTCACGCAAATCGCGCAAAATATCGTCGATCTGGAAAGTCTGCATACGCTGCAAGGCGGATAGGCGCGATGTGGCCTCATCAGAAATGACGGGAAGTTCTGTCAAGGTGATCATCATCTTCATGATTACGGCCAGACGTAGTGCATGGAGAATAACGAGCGTATCATTTGGCGAGAAATCGGCGGTCTTATCACAACGAACCAAAATCCTGTGGCTGTCATATTTATCCAGGCGCAGGCGATTGGCGAGATCCATAATCTGTGACCTCCAAGGCGTTGCCTCCAGCGTTTCCGCTACAATCAAGGACCTATTAGCCAAAAGCGGTTCTGCCCCGGATAGCGCCCGGCTAATCCAGAAACCCGGATCAAACAGACGTCCATAGCCTGTTAAAATTGATAGGTTTGTACGGCCCATGGATGTGATGACCAAATCAAATATCGATTTGGCGCGCGCGGAATTGGCGTATAATGCCTCAAATTTTTCAGGGTCAATTCGAGCGGCGCGGCCTGTTCCGTAGACAATGTTAGCGGGCGTGCCGAATTGCTGCAAAATCGCATTATGTGGAATGGCGCGCAAAAGACGTGGATTGAACATATCTGCCCCTGACCCGGACTTCGCGCGTTTCACTGCGCGGCTGCCAGTCGGGATCAACATGTTCTGACCCAAGCCCCCGAGCAGTCCAACATAGTTAGGGTCGGAATATAGCGCGTCTTGTTCAGACCCTATCGTGCGGTAGACATCCCAAGAGAAATCTTTCTCCGTATAAAATGGATCGTCTCCGGCTGCACTGCGGTCTGACATGCGTCCACCGATAAGCGAGAAGATTGTCGCGTCGGCAAGCTTAGGCGTTTGGAACCATAGATACCCGTCCCCGCCTTGGAAACTCGTTTCATGGCACAGGTGGATGCCACGGCGGTCGAACTGTAAAATGGCCCATGGGCTCATCGCATAATCAAGACGTTCCTTGATGGAACCGGGGTGTCCGCCGCGGCCTAAACCTTCGCCGTGGGTGTTAAACACGAGCGCTGTGACGTCTGATATATTATGACGTTCCATCTCACGGGCAAAGTGAGATTGCAGCCGTTCAATGGCGAGTGTCGCAGGGATTTGCCCCATAAACCGCCCCGCATCTGAAAATCCGGTTTGTATGGCAAAGACGCCGCGCTCTTCGATGTATTGTCTGTAGACCGGATTTTCCAGCATTTTGTTGATAATCCGCCCACCGTTGTTCAGCGCATCCGCTGTTTCAAACAACGGCGAAATATCGAGCATATCGGCAACGCCGTAGCGGCGCGCGAGATAGAGCACGGAGAGCGGGACAAGCGCGTCTTCGGTCTCCGCAATCAGCAAGCGGATCGGGACAGAGGCGTCGATATATTTCTGGATTTGCGCGATCAGGATCATCTTCTCATGCGCTGTGGATTTCTCTAGCGCGAGCGAGGCAAAGTTGACGGGCTGCGGCTTGACCGATTTCGTGAGTTTTGTTGCGCGGTTCAAAACCGTCCGCGTGTCGGACCCGGAGTCAGACAGGCCGAAAATGCCTTTGACGCCGTTCATGACGTGGCGGGCGTTGAGACGGAAATGGATGCGTGCTGTGCCGAGACCGAAGGCCTTCATTTGTGCGCGCAAGCAAACCAAATCGCGTTGGATTTCCGCCTTGGATGCGCCTGCAATAGCGGTTTCGATATCGGGTAAGAGTGAGGTGAGTTCCGTGAAACGACGCGGGGACTTACGCGTCAAATTATTCGCGGCGGCGACCAAATTATCGGGATTGTCTAAATCTTCCTCAAAAAGGGCAAGGTCGCGTTCGGCAGAGGCGAGCCCGGCTTTTATCCGGTCTGATAAATTGTCCACTGCGTCTTCGGCTTGAGCCTTAAATCCACCAGCCCCTGCTATCCGTGCGGCTTCTGTCGCATAACGAGATAGTTGATCTCGTTTCTCTGAAAGGCGTAAGCGCAAAGCATCGCCCCAAGAGATGTCAGTCCGGCCGTCAATGTCATATCCAACCCAACTATACGCGTCCGCCAAATGCGGGGTTAGGCTCGTCCACTGTTTCGGAAAGTGCTTGGCTGCGACGTCCAAGACTACCATGTTTAATTTGGTCAAGGCGTCTTGAATGCGTCTCAGGGTCGCTTGCGTATCTTCGTGTTCCTCAAGGAGAGTCGGCGCGCGTTTGGGGAGATAAGGATGGGTTTTCAGGGTTTCCGTCAATCCATCTACGTCTTTGCTCTTGGCGGAGGCAATTTCACCCAGAGTATTGCGGATATCGCGAGAAAGGGAAAACGTTGGATGCGCTGTTAGGACGATGCCTTGACCGGGTGTTTCCGCCCAGCTTTTAAAAGCTTCAAAACCGACGGCGGCCTTCGCCTCTGCAATGCGGGCAATCTCGCTGTGCAGCTCTTTGAAGCGATCAACACCGGCGCGCTCGCGTAGGCGATTGGCCCGATCAACAGCGCCACGGTCGGACAGCGTTTTGACCAAGGCTTCAATATCGCGAAAGGCAACGCTGCGGTCTTCAACAGCCTTTGATATATCATAGGCAAGAAGTTTTACAGGATTGGCTTGCGGGTCGGAGACGACCGCCTGCTTATGTTCTGCCAAGTGTGTTTCGAGCTTTGTGAGCAACTCTTGCGTGGTCATGCGTTTGATTGGCTTCGCCTCCTAAAGAAATTTCGCCATCGCCGCTGCCGTATCCAGCATCCGGTTGGAGAAACCCCATTCATTATCATACCAAGACAGCACGCGAACCATGTTCTCGCCCATCACCACGGTCTCGCCGAGAACAACAGATGAAGAATGCGGATCGTGATTAAAATCAATTGAGACAGTCTTGTCTACGACGACTTGCAACACGCCTTTCAGCGGTCCGTCAGCCGCCTTGCGGAAGGCTGCGTTAATGGCATCTGTACTGGCAGGTTTATTCGTATTGATAACCAAATCGACGACGGACACATTTGGGGTTGGGACGCGAATGGCTTTACCGTCCAGCTTCCCGGCGAGTTCCGGCATAACGAGACCGATGGCTTTCGCGGCACCGGTTGAGGTCGGGATCATGGACATAGCCGCCGCGCGGCCGCGGTTGAAGTCTTTGCGGTGGACAGCGTCCAGCGTGGGTTGGTCACCCGTATAGGCGTGGACCGTTGTCATGAAACCTTTTTCAATCCCTACTGTCTCGTGTAGGACTTTGGCAATCGGGGCGAGGGCATTGGTTGTGCAAGACCCGTTAGAGACAATAACATCTTCGGCTGTCAACTCGGCGTCATTGACACCGTAAACGATTGTCTTGTCAGCATTGGCGCCGGGCGCAGAAATCAACACGCGCTTCGCGCCGGCGGCCAAATGTTTCGCAGCAGCGTCGCGCGCCGTGAAGATGCCTGTGCATTCCAACACGATGTCGACTTTATTATCGGCCCAGTTCTGGTCCTCCAAATTCCGGATAGCCGTGACTTCGATATCATTCCCGCCAATATTTAGGCTTGTGTCCGTGAATGATATTTTGCCCGGGTAGCGTCCGTGAACGGAATCATATTTCAACAGATGCGCGAGGTTTTCAGTCGAAGACAAATCATTGATGGCCACGATTTCCATATCGTCGCGGTCCTGTTCGATCAGCGCCCGTAAAACATTGCGTCCAATGCGGCCAAATCCATTTATAGCGAGTCGTATGGTCATGCTTTGCGTCCTGTATTGGGTCTGCGGTGCGGAATGAATTGATAGCGCTGTCAATCAAGTCAGAGTCGCAGTTTCAGCGGTCCAATAGAGCGCGATACTAAATTTTTCCAGCGAAAAAGATATGGAAACGAACAATTCTTCTAAGATTTATTTTGCATACGAAAAACTATTCCATTTTGCCCTATTTTTGGGCGCTGCCGCGTATCAATCACATGGTCAGTCAAATGGAAAGAACAATGCCGAAATTGTCGTCCCCGCAGGCTTTAACCCGATTGGGGGCATCTAATCGCCAGAGCCTTGTGGACCGCGTTAAGGACCTATCACCCGGACTTTCAGAGTCCGACATTCTTGTCTCAGATATTGAAGGCGGCCGGGCGCAGGCGGCGGATCGCTTGGCGGATCTGGACCCGGCAAAATATGGGTCAACTCGCAACCATCTGGACGGCGCTGTTACGCGCCTGTCCCCCTATATTCGCCACGGGGTCACCAGCGTCACCGATGTGCGGGACCGTGCGCTCGATTTGTCCGACACAAAATCGGCAGAGAAGTTCATTCAGCAATTAGCGTGGCGGGAATATTGGCAGAGGCTGTATGAAGAGTTCCCGAAAGCGATTTGGCAAAGCGTAGAACCCTATAAGACAGGATTTACCCCAAACGACTATCAGGACGAGCTGCCGCTCGACATCGCCGAAGGACGAACAGGCGTTGCATGCTTGGATGGCTTTATTACGGAGCTTTTGACAACCGGATATCTCCACAACCATGCGCGTCTATATTTGGCAGGATATATTTGTCATTGGCGGCGCGTAAAGTGGCAGGCGGGGGCGGCTTGGTTTTTGACGCACCTCCTCGACGGCGATCCCGCATCTAACAATCTGTCCTGGCAATGGGCGGCAAGCACATTCTCTCACAAACCATATTATTTCAATCTGGAGAACATCGCACGTTTTTCCTGTGATAATGTAGATACGCGGATTGAAACCAATACACCGTTGGCAGGTACATATGAGGACCTTTACGCGCGTCTGTTCCCGAATCTTGGACCAAAGCCATGAGTATTATTTGGGTTCATGAAGATGCGATAACGATGGACCATCCGGTCTTTCAATCGGCAGGTGCGGATGCGCGGCCCGTTTTTATCTGGGATACAAAGGAGCATGACAGGCGAGCCTACTCCCTCAAGCGGCGCGTCTTTATTTATGAATGTGCGCATGATCTCGATATTCCGATATATGCGGGGAACCCTTTAGAGATTTTGTCAGCCTTATCGGATGGGCAGCCTATATATGCGGCCGGATCGCCGGACCCTTATATCCAACAAGCGCTCTCCGATTTGCAACAAGACCACACTGTCATTCTTGTCGAAGCCCCGCGCCTTGCTCAAATTCCTGCCGATACGGACACAGGACGGTTTTTTCGCTTTTGGAATCGTGCGAAGAAGTCGGCTTTAACGCATTCCTCTGAAACTCTAACAGAAGCGACTCAGCGCTTATGAAAATTGCGATATTAGGCTGCGGCGTCGCCGGATTGTCTGCCGCCCGAGAGCTGCGACAGCACGGCATTGAGGCCGTCTTGTTTGATAAATCTCGTGGCGTCGGCGGGCGTATGTCCACGCGCTATGCGGAGGCTTGGGAGTTTGACCACGGCGCGCAATTCTTCACGGTTCAAGATGCGGATTTCCAAGTCGAGATTGACGCGGCGATAGAGGCGGGAGCCGCCGCGCCTTGGGATGCGAAGGCTCTCTATCTCAAAACAGGAAGCCTCAGCGGTGACACCGGACGCGCCCGCTATGTCGGGACACCGCGTATGAACAGCCTACCGAAATATTGGGCAGCAGGTTTAAATGTAAATTTGGGGCGGCGGGTGGCGTCCGTTTCAAAGGCCGAAAGTTGGACCATTAGGTTTGAGAACGGCGCGACTGAGACCGGGTTTGACGGGGTGATTTCCACCTTGCCGCCCGCGCAAGCCGAAAAGATTTTACCAGCCGGGTTTGTGAAACGCTCTTCTGTTGAGGCGGCGGAGATGCATGCCTGCTTCTGTCTCATGATTGGACTCTCCGAACCCATCAATCCGGGGTGGGATACATTGCGGGTGAAAGATTTGCCGATTGACTGGATTTCTATCAACAGCGCCAAGCCTGGCCGTTCGCAGGAAGTCGGGACAATTGTCGTGCATTCCGAAGCCGCTTGGTCTGATGCGAATGTCGACGCGGAACGAGAGTGGATACAGGATATGATGCTGAAATCGGCCTCAGCGCTGCTCGGCTTGCCACTTGAACAAGCACCGCATATCGCGCTCCACCGCTGGCTTTACGCCTCGAATAAAACCTCCCCGGATATGCCGTGTCTGAAAGGTCACGGCTTGGTCGTGGCAGGGGATTGGTGTTTGGGCGGACGCGTTCAAGGCGCATGGCTGTCCGGGCGCGCCGCAGCGCGCGCCTTCATCTAATTCTATGGACGATTGCGATAGGTCTCCTTATATCGCCGCTATGACCAAAGCTGAAATCTATATCCAGACCGCAAAAGAAATTGCGGCAGTCCTCGACGGCGAGACGAATAATGTTGCGCGCATGGCAACGGTGAGCTGCCTCCTGTCAGAAGCCTTTGAGAGCTATTTCTGGACAGGATTCTATGTTGTTGACCCAGCCAAAACAGATGAGCTCGTCATAGGGCCTTATCAGGGCACATTGGGATGTCTGCGGATACCGTTTTCGCGCGGGGTCTGCGGCGCAGCGGCGAAAACGGGCGAGGTTCAAATCGTCGAAGATGTCCACGCCTTCCCCGGTCACATTGCCTGTGATGCGCGCAGCCGCAGTGAAATCGTTGTCCCGGTTTACGGGCCTGACGGATCGTTGTTCGCAGTCTTTGACGTTGATTCAACCGAAGTCGGTAGCTTTGACGCGATTGACGCAACAGGCCTCGCGCCAATTCTTAAAGGCGTTATCGTTTAAACGAGATCCGCAATTTTATCGAGCTTTCCGCCGAGCGGTTGGGCTTTGCGGCCTTGTTTCAAGCGTCGCTCAATGGTGTTGAAAACTGCGTCAATATCCGCATCAGACTCGATATCCGCGTGAAGGCTCTCGGGTGCGAACCCAGCGGTGATGATGTCGTCCAACACACTGACCAATTTATCCCAAAATCCGGTATCGGACAGAAAAACGATCGGCTTGTCATGCAGGTTTAGGCGCTGCCAGCTCATGACTTCGATGACTTCTTCCAAGGTTCCAACCCCACCGGGCAGCACCACAAAGGCGTCCGCCAAATCAAACATGCGAATTTTACGGGCATGCATATCGTCGACAAATTCATGCTCAATCCCGGGAATCGTTCGCTCAATCTCATTGAGGAAATGCGGGATAATGCCTATGACTTTCGCGCCGCCGTCTCGCGCCGCCCGTGCCGTCGCGCCCATGAGGCCCAGCCCGCCGCCGCCGTAAACGAGGCCATGACCGCGCGCGGCAATTTGCTCACCTAAATGCGTTGCCAGTTTCAAATGCGCCGGATCAACCCCCGGGGAGGATCCGCAGAAGACACAAATATTGAGTGATTTGGCGTCTGTCATTCTATTCCGTTTCATTTTAATATCGACATCATTGATGCCTAATCAGGTCCCGCCTTAGGAGATGTTACCCGCTTTGAAAACCTCGTCTGAGAAATCAACCTCAAAATTTAATCCGGGACGCTATATTCTGATTGTTGGCGCTGCGTTCATTCTGGCGATCCTGCTATATGCCGCCCTCCAGATATCGGACGCAGGTGAGCGATCCAGTGCCAAAGCAGAGACGAGAGCGGAGTTAAAGAATGGGAGCGTGATCGGCGTCCAACCCGCCAGTTTTCAACGGATCAGCGAATTTCGCGACGGCACATTTCAACGCCTTCGTCTCTCCGGAAGAGCTGAGCCTGACGCTGTGGTCGTGATCACGAACCGTGGAGAGCGTCTCCGGCAGGTGAGCGTCAATGATCTTGGCCAATGGGGGGTTACGCTGGATGTGGAAGACAAGCCTATGGCTTTGGAGGCTCAACTTTATATGGGTGAAGACGCACCCGCCATCCGGTCTGAAGAAACCGTTTTTCGTTTGCCGATACCTGAAACCGAGCCCGACCGCGCGCAGCAGGGAGAGTTGTTTCCCGAGACTGAAACTCCGCCGATCTCTGTTTATAAGTCATCTGCGCTTATTATGGTGACGGCCCCGGGTAGTCCTACGCGTGTTATCCAATCTCCATTCGGCGGCACGCCCACCTCGGGGCCTTTGAGCTTGTCGGTGATTGACTATGATTTTTCGGGCGGTGTTATAATTACGGGGACCTCTTCGGTTCCCGGACGGGTTCGGTTTTACGCGCAAAATGCTGTCATTGGGGAGACCGGAATCGGTGTCGGTGGCCGTTGGAATTTTATTGCAGGACGCATGTTGCCGCCTACGAAAATTCAGCTCACGGCTGAGCTCATTCCGGCCTCTGGCGCGCCAAATGCGCCGGAGGAGCGAATTTCAATTTCCGTGCCGTTTATTTTTCTTCCGCTTTTGCAGGAAGAAGACACGGATGGCAGCGGCGCGCTATCGGTCAACATCGATCCGAAGCAATGGCAAGTCCGCCGCACGCTCATCGGGGGTGGCGGTCAGACCACGGTTATTTTTGCGCCGTCTCCTTCACAGAGGGACAGTCCTGAAACTGCGCCTAATGTGAGCGGGGAATAGGTTTAGCTTTGCCGCGCTTCAGCTTTGATTTAAGCCACGGCCATAATCTGTAGATTGTCCATCGCCACAACCGTTTCGCTTGGTCGCGCAACACTGTTGGCATGGCCAGCATCACCGGCGTGACAATTAGCGTCAGGATTGTTGCAAAGCCCAAACCGCAAGCCACGACATAGGAAATTGGCGCCCAGATTTCAGATGTACTAGACCCATTCGTGGAAAATTCACCCGTGAAAATATTAGCTTGCCACCCCAGAATAAGTGGCATGAGCCCGACCACGGTTGTCAGCGTCGTCAGAAAAACCGGACGCAAGCGTTGCGCCGCTGTGCGGACGGCGGCGTCCACAGCGTTGAAACCATGTTCGCGCAATCGCTGATAGGCATCGATCAGAACAATATTATTGTTCACCACAATCCCCGCCAGTGCGATGACCCCGGTCAGTGTTAGGATCATCGAGACATAGGAATAAAACACCAATCCCAACAAGACGCCGAAGACGCTCATGACGACGGCCAAAATGGTTAAAAATACATGGTAGAAACTGTTAAATTGCAAGAGCAGAATAACGCTCATCATAAATATGATCGCAAGTCCGGCAGCTTTGAAGAAGGCGAGGGCTTCCGCGTTCTCTTCTTGTTGACCGAGGAATTTTGTTTGGACGGATGGCGGGAAATCGGCCTCTTCCGCTAACCACTCCGCCAGTTCTTCAACTTGAATATTCGTTGCGTAATCCTTCGCGGTATTGGCCTGCACGACGTAATAAGGCAGCAGATCGCGGCGCTCGATTTTATCCTGACGGGGTTTGGCAATCCGAGTCGTGACCGAGGATAATGGCAAAGCGCCTTGTGGTGTCTGAATGCGCAATCGGTCCAGCTCTGATGACGTGCGGGCAGAGGCCGGGTAGCGAATGCGAATGTCGACTTCTTCATCCGCGTCCAGTGGACGATAGCGTCCGACCAGCGCGCCTTCTGTTGTGAATTGCAAGGCCGCGCCAATGCGTCCGACGTCCAGACCCAAGCGTCCGGCTTCGGCTCTGTCGACGACAAATTCCCATTCTACGCCGGGCAAGGGCGTAGTGTCTTCAATATCAATGATGCCTTCCATCGCCGCGAGTTTCGCGCGGACTTTGGCCGTCGCGGATCGCAGGTCCGCCGGGACATCACTGCTGATTTGTATGCCAATATCCTTCCCAATGGGCGGGCCTTGATCGACGGCAGTGACTTCGGTGATAACGCCGGGGATACCTGCGACGGCGTTGTTCAGATCATCCATAATGGCTTGCGTGCTGCGGCGCTCCGTAAAGGGCAGCAGCTCTGTGTAAAGCCGCACAACTGTGTCTGACGGCACATTGCCGACACCATTAAGCGCCCCGCCGCCGCCAGCGCCCGCGCCTGTCACGGTGTAAACAGATTCGATGCCATCAATATTTTCAATCCGGGTTTCCAGATCCGTTGCGATGGTCATATATTGTTCAGCCGTCGTGTTCCCGCGAGACCGCGCGAGAACATAGAGCTGCTCTGACGGGGATTGCGTGAAGAACTCGACGGGTTTAGGCGGTGGTCCGGCCATAGATGATTTAAAGGTCAAAACGATAGCTGCGGCGAGTAAGATCATCCCAACCATTACCAATATCGGGTAGTTGATAATCTTCTGAATCAGGCGCACATAAATCCCGATAAATCCAGTCGTCTCTGACGGGTCGCCGTCCCCGGCCGATAATTTCGCGACATTCTCATTCGTTGTATTTTTGGGCCTGAAACCGATAATCGCGCCGATTGTTGGCAGAAAAATAATCGCCATAAGCGTGGAGGCTGACAACACGTAAATCATCGTGCGCGGAAAATAACTCATGAACTTGCCGGTCGTGGATTCCCAGAACAGGAGCGGTAGGAAAGCGGCCAAGGTCGTCGCGGTAGAGCTCATAATGGGCCAAAACATACGCTCGCCCGCCATCTTAAAGGCTTCCACGCGGTTGAAGCCTTCCTCCATTTTACGGTCAGCAAATTCGACAATAACAATGGCGCTGTCGACCAAGACCCCCACGGAGAGAATAAGGCCAAACAGTATCATCATATTTATGGTCTCTCCGACAATGAGGAAGCCGAAAAATGCGATCAGGAAACTGGATGGAATGGCCCAACCCACAAAAATCGCAGACCGCCAGCCCAATGCCGCAATGCAGACAATAAACACCAAGACCACCGCATTGATGATAGAAGCCGAAAGTGACGACATCATATCTTTGATATAAACGGAGCGGGATTGGCTGAAGGTCACGTTAATTGTGGACGGCCAATTCGGGTCTGAACTTTCCGCCTCGACGAGCGCTTGAACCTCATCGCTGGCTTCTAAAATATTGACGCCTTGGCGTTTGCTGATTTCCAAACTGACGCTTTGACGACCGTTAAAACGGGCGAGGGTTGTCTGATCTTTATAGCCGCGCCGCACGTCAGCTATGTCGCCTAATGTAACGATCGCGCCGTCCCCACCGCGCCGAACGACAAGGCTGGCCATGTCTTCCGGTGTTTCAATCAAACCCGGTAATTTAATATTAAACTTGCCGGACTCTGTTTCTAATGCGCCCGCGGGGACGAGGGCGTTATTCTGAGATATGGCCCCCGCGATTTCTGCAAAGGTGATACCGAGGCTTTCTGTGCGGGCCGGATCAATTATGGCTTCCAAAACATCCGTCCGTTCGCCGCTGATCTTGGCTTCCAGCACGAGAGGAATGGCTTCTATTTTTCGCTGGAGATCTTTGGCGCGGCGTTGCAATTCCCGATCAGGCGCGTCGCCCCAGAGATTGACGGTTAAGATTGGCAGCGCGGAAAAACTGACTTCCTCAATGACGGGCTGGCGGGCTTCCTGTGGGAACTCTGCGCGGGCACGGTCGACCTTTTCCAGCACATCGGCCAGCACGCGATCCTCATCGACATCAATGTCAAATTCCAAAAGAACATAAGCCACATTTGTTGCGGCAACGCCTTCGATTTCTTTCAGGCCTTCAATGGATTTCAGCTCCGTCTCCAATGGCCGCACGAGCAGGCGTTCTGCATCTTCCGGCGAAACCCCCGGCAGCACGACCTGTATGTTGATAAATGGCACGGGAACATCAGGTTCCGCATCCATCGGCAGGCGGCTAATCGCCAGCAATCCGCCGATGACGCAGAACATCATGATACCAATTGTCATCCGCCAATGGTGGATGGAAAAGGCAACGATCCCGGGCAGGCCGGATGCCGCAGGCGACATGTCGCGTATGGACATTAGGGCGTCCCGCCATAGCTCTCAACGGCCTCAACGGTCATGCCGACAGCTACATAGTCTTGTCCTTCGACAATGACGCGGGTGTTTTCAGGCAGGCCTGTGACCCAAATTCCGGCCGCGTCTTCGTCAATCGTCTTGACTTGCGCAAAGCGCACGATGTCAGAGCCATCAACATAGCGAATGCCGACATTACCGGTGTCATTCAGCGCGAGCACATTCGCGGGGACTTGCTGCGCCAATGTCTCTCCGGATATTAAGCGAACCGTCGCCGTCACGCCGGCTTTTAGCGCATAGTCATTATTAGGCACCTGAATTTCCGTTCGGAACGTGCGGGTAGCGGGATCGGCTCTTGCCTCGATAAAGGAAACTTTGCCCTCCACGGTTTCCCCTGTGGCGAGCTGCACGACAGCCGCGCTACCTTTGGAGATGCGCCCGATTTGTGTCTCGGTCAGCTGCACATCCACTTTCAGCGGGGAGAGATCGACCAGCAGGCCGCAGGGCATGCCGGGCGAAAGATAATCCCCAATCTGCGCATCCTGACGTTCCCAAATACCGGAAAACGGTGCGCGAATATTAATATTATCCGCTTCGATTTC
>Ga0209185_1000378_pt1 | contig 54873 bp, 43 predicted proteins | sample SidtaG_2_FD_187425 | JGI IMG/M metagenome (GOLD analysis project Ga0209185, IMG submission 187425) | Marine algal microbial communities from Sidmouth, United Kingdom - Sidmouth_Asex2 metaG (SPAdes) (version 2) | ecosystem: Host-associated > Algae > Red algae > Unclassified | place: Sidmouth... | reverse complement strand
TATGAGTGAGCGTAAGCAGCAATATTATTCATTAGATGATATACCGTATGGGCAATTACTTGATTATGCCGCAGCAAGTGCAAGATTGCCTTTCTTCAAAAACGTAATCATCGACAATCAAAAATATATAGATGGTGGCATAGGTGATAATATCCCTTATTATTCAAAGTTAGATAACAAACATTTTGATTTGGTAATTACTATAAAAATCACTCACATTCCTTTTTTCATACCACGAGTCAGTATCAATAATATCACCTACGACAAAGAAGTTCTAATCAAACCTTCAAGGCGTATAGGCAATCCGTTAGAGTTCAGAAAACCATCTTTCGATGAGAAGTATGAGATGGGGTATGATGATGCGAAGATTGCTCTGAGGGCTTTTGGTGTTAGCTGATCCAAACGCCCCGTCCTCGTTCCTTTACTGCTGAAATCGCAGTACAGGCTCCATAAAATGGAATGATGAATTGATTGCTAATTGCGTGGAGTTTGTACAGATAGTGAATCAATTCCCATCCCACATCAGAAATGCCTTAAGGAATCCCTCTATGTCACCATCTAAAACGGCGTCTGTATTCCTGTTCTCAAATTTAGTACGATGATCTTTAACTCTTCTATCATCAAGTACGTAAGAACGTATCTGACTTCCCCACTCGTTTTTCATTTTGCCGGATTCAGTTTCCTGCTTGGCAGCACGTTTTTCTTCTAAGGCCTTTTCATATAATCTGGACTTAAGCATTTCTATGGCTTTGTCTTTGTTCATATGCTGGCTTCTTTCGGCTTGGCATTCTACGACGATACCGGACGGTGCATGTCTTACTCTTACTGCTGATTCTGTCTTATTGACATGCTGGCCACCGGCACCACTTGCTCTGAATGTATCCCAGCTAAGATCAGAAGGATTAACGTCGATCTCTATTCTATTATCTATAACGGGATGCACGAATACGGATGCAAATGAAGTCATTCTCTTTCCTTGAGAATTAAAAGGACTCACTCTAACAAGTCGATGGACACCATTCTCACCTTTTAGCATACCGTAGGCATAATCGCCATTCAGCTCTAAAGTAACAGACTTGACACCAGCGACATCACCTTGCACACGATTAAGTTCTTTGACTTTGTAACCTGCTTTCTCGCCATGCATGAGGTACATACGATATAGCATATCTGCCCAGTCACAAGCTTCAGTACCACCAGCACCAGCATTGATCTCTAACAAGCACGATAGCTCATCTTCTTCTTGATCTAATGTACTACGGAATTCAACATCTTCGATGACATTGAGCGTCTTATTATATTGAGCTTCGACTTCTTCTTCAGTAGCTTCACCTTCGGATTGAAATTCCGCGAGAATTTCAAGCTCTTCTACTTCAGTCTTTGCGCTGGTATACATGCCTACCCAAAACTTGTGACCTTTAAGATCTTTCATTAAAGCTTCTGCCGCTTTGGGATCATTCCAGAAATTGGGATTAAGAGACTGTTGTTCCTTATCTTCTATTTTGTGTAATCGATTATCGACGTCAAAGATAGCTCCTTAACGACGCCGTACGATCCTGCAATTCTTTAAGTTGCTCAGAGGTCATAATGTCCTTGGTTTATTTGCCTTTAATAATATTCTCTAATTCTACGAAGAAGATAAGATCTGTCTTAGCGGGAATTACGGGAGGTCTTCCTTGTGCTCCATAAGCATGCTCATAAGGAATCTCTAATATTGCAGTACCCCCTTTAGGTATCTCAGGAATTCCTAATTGCCAACCTTGAATAGCTCCTCCTTGACCAATAGTAAATGTGAAAGGTCTTCCCGCCTTATAAGAATTATCAAAAGAACTTCCATCTCTGAAGAATCCATAGTAATTGACACTTACCATGTCTCCTGCTTGTGGCTTCTCTTCTTTTGTATCTTTTATCAAGTTCACTACCACACCTGAGGGTAGAATAATCTCTTTAGCATCTAATGTATTTTCTGTATAATCTTTAAATACTTTCTCAGCATCAGCTGTATACTTAGCTGTCTGTCTCTCATTTATAGTTTTCTGTTGTTCTGCATATAGTTCCGCATCTTGTACAGTGTAGACACGTATAACATAATCTAAATATGTACTATGCTTAAATGTCTCTGGTGCATTTGGTAATGAGTCTAATGGTACTCTCACAGTAGCACTATCACCCTCGGCCATAATAGCCACTAAAGCTAATAGCGGATTACGTCTTAATTGATCAGAATCTTCTTTCGGTATAACAAATGAAGGCTTTTGTTTTGCATCACGCGAATCATCTAATATGACACCTTGGTCATCGATAACTTCTAAATCCAAAATTACGACTTCGCCTTTCTTGGGTTTTGGTTTAGTAGAATCTGTATGCTTGATATAGGCATATCCGTTAGTTAGCTTATCCCATCCTGTATCTGCTTGACATGCGATCAGGGTTATTAAAATTAAAAGTGAAATGTATTTCATAATTATATGTTATTCGTAATTGAAATTCTAAGTCTATAGGTATTTTGGTAATACTGATTTGAAGCGATCTACGACATCTTCTAATTTAGCGTAAGCTGCACCACCTGATGCATTCTTATGTCCACCACCCCTGAAGTGATCTCGTGCTAAAGCCTGTACAGAAATATCGCCTTTAGATCTAAATGACATTTTGACGATTGTCGGCTGCTCTCTCATAAAAGCGGCAACTTTTATACCGTCCATCATGAGAATGAAATTGACAATACCTTCTGTGTCTCCTCTCTGAATATCGTAGTCAAAGTAATCTTGCTTCGTTAAGGCTATAATGCCTGCACCAAGTCCTGGAATCACTTCCATTCTATTCACTAATGCATGGCCTAGTAATTTGAGTTGCTTCTCAGTAAGCGTATTGAAAATTTTGTCTTGAAGAGTATAGTCGTCTACACCCACTTCCTTAAGTTCTGCTGCGACCTTGTATGTAATCGGATTAGTGCTGTACTTAAAAGATCCCGTATCTGTAATTATCCCTGTAAATAATGCTTCGCCAATACGAGCATCCAACTTATCAATAGCGCCTAACTGATGGATAAACTGATGGATAAGTTCACAAGTAGAACTTGCTTTAGTATCAGAGTAGGTATAATCAACGAATGGTTCTGGATCTAAATGGTGGTCTATTAGGATCTTTTTAGCACGTGCATCTTCTATAAGAGGACCCATCTTGTCTACCCTATCTAATGCATTGAAATCGAGACAAAATATAATATCAGCATTCTTTAAAATCTTAGCAGTCTCTTCATGCTTAAAGTCATAGATCACACATTCTTCGATGCCATGTAGATACTGAAAATTAGAAGGATATTCACTCGGAAGTATGACTTTGATACTATGATTGTACTTCTCAAGAAAGAACCTTAATCCCAGGCTTGACCCCAGAGCATCACCATCAGGATTTCTATGTGTGATAATGGCAACGTTCTTTGGAAACGCTATAAGGTCTTTGATTTCTGATATTTCTATTTCGGTTAGTCTCACAGGTCGCAAAAGTGCTGAAAAAATGTCAATTCCTCAATTAAGATTGTCATATATCACAATTTAAGTTGATGATTATGGATATAATATAAGATTATGATGGCTTAGGCATATCAGGTTGCATTCTCTGTAGCTAAAAGCCATAATTTCTTATACATACTTCCATCTGATATAGCTGCACCTTTCTCTATCATATCATACATTTCTAATTCACTTTGTCGGGTGTATTTCTTAGTGGAAGATAAGAGCTGTAGCTTAGAAATGTCTGTACTTTTACCGTTAAGGTAACAATCTATTTCTTGCTTATCAGAAGCTTGTATCCCCACCATGACTATCTGCTGTGATTGAAAATGAAAGCACATTATGGAATCACGATTTACTTTTTTTAAGTACTGAGCTTGGCGAAGGACCTTCTCCAATACGACATCACTAAAAAGTGACAGGATCCTCTTTGCCTTTGCATTATCAGTAGTTTTAATCTTAATCCAATCATCAGCGGTGATAGAATTTACAACTAAATAGTCTATGAATTCTTTCTCGAATAATTCTAATTCTTCAGGAGTTAGAAGTCTATATTTAATCATAGTTGAAGTATCTTATAACTTTATTATGAACCAAAATTAAGATTGTCTATAAACTTATTAGTAACGCTTATGTTCTTCTTTTTATATATCATTGTATGATGAATAAACGATCACTAATGTCTCTTATGGGATTCGCAATGTTTGCGATAGGATTCCTCTCACTTATCTTCATGCTTGTCAACGTCAGCTTTACTTTCTTAGCTTTCCTTGATGACATCGATGGACCTGCAGGCGTTGTTGTGAAGCTAGTTTTGATGTTCGGAGGTATGGTTATCCTTTATTTATCAAAATCTGATAATAGTCCCTATTAGACGATCACCACCACACGCTTGGATTTTTATATTCTGTATTGCCTACTCCTTTTCCATAATCTATGACAGGTTTAATTCAAATTAATAAGGGGAGACATAGTCCTTTAGAAATATAACAATTCTATTTCTATTGCTTCGAAGTAAAAGAGGCCACTTTTCAATAAAAAGTAGCCTCCTGAGATTGAGCTTATAAATATTTACCGATTAACTTATTTCTTTTTGAATCCACCTTTAACAGTTTTAATTATGACTGCTGCTACTTTATATGGATCAGCATTTGAAGCAGGCCTTCTGTCTTCTAACCATCCTTTCCATTTATTCTCTACTGCCGCAATTGGAATTCTTATGGAAGCTCCTCTATCAGAGACTCCGTATGTGAACTTATCTATTGCTTGTGTCTCATGATCACCTGTAAGCCTTTTTTCATTATCAGCTCCGTAGCTATCTATTGCTTCTCTGATTGCAGCTTTTGGTTTAAATAGATCACACGTATCCTCGAATACTTTCTTTTTACCAGAAGTTCTGAGAGCTGTATTAGAGAAATTAGCATGCATACCTGATCCATTCCAATCGCCTTTTACAGGCTTAGGATCAAGATTAATTCTGATACCAAATTCTTCTCCGACTCTCTCCATAATGTATCTCGCAACCCAAAGCTGATCACCTGCCTCCTTAGCACCTTTAGCGAATATTTGATATTCCCATTGGCCTTTCATCACTTCTGCATTGACACCTTCGATGTTAATTTCTGCTTCAATACATAGATCTAAGTGTCTCTCTACGATCTCACGACCTACACTATATTCTGATCCTACAGAACAATAGTAAGGTCCTTGCGGTGCTGGATAGTATCCTCTCGTAGGGAATCCAAGCGGTGTATGACTGTCAAGATCCCAGAAAGTATACTCCTGCTCATATCCGAACCAGAAGTCGTTGTCATCATCATCTATGGTTGCTCTACCATTAGACTCGTGTGGCGTACCATCAGCGTTCAGAACCTCACACATGACGAGCAATCCATCAACTCTCGCAGGGTCATGGAATACTCTGACAGGCTTAAGTAACATATCAGAACTGTTACCAGCTGCCTGCATCGTACTAGATCCATCGAATGACCACATAGGTAGGCTCTTCGCTGTGCCTTTGTATTTTTTTTCATCGATGACTTTCGTTTTACTTCTCATTTGCTGAGTTGGTTTACGACCGTCAAGCCAAATATATTCTAATTTTAATTTACCCATTATTAGTATTATTTATTTGATTACAAAAGTATAGAGATATTTAATACATTTAAAAATTAAAATATATACTATTGTGATGTTCAAAGATATTTATACGTTTATAAAATACTGTTTATCAATATTTTAAGTCAATATATTACGTTATGTCTATATCCCGATCAGATTACCTAATAGAATTAATACAAGTCTTAGATAAGTCTGAGAAGAGGACATTTAAGCTGCAAAGTAGCAGACAGGCTAATCATTCTGATAAGTTATATATTCAATTATTTGACCTTTTAGATAAGTATCCTGAAAAGGATGAGAGCTATTACAAGGATAAGTTAGGGCTCAAGTCACTACAATACGCTAATCTCAAAAGAAACCTCTACACCCAGATTCTTAAGTCACTTAGAGTGATATCATCTAACAAAGATTATAAGTTCCAGCTCAAAGAAATGAGTGATCATGCACACCTACTATTTGAGAAAGGATTACATAAGCAAAGCTCTGCACTCATTGATAGAATCAAACCAATCGCTATAGGGAAACATGCATCATTGATACTGATAGAAGTCGTAGAATTACAGAAGAAAATAGAATCAAAGTTCATAACCCGAAGTAGAGGTGTCAAGAATAAAATGGAGTCCCTGATACAAAAATCAGAAGAGATTATTGATGGTATGAATCTGAGAGGTACTCTATCTAATCTATGCTTAAGAATCCAAGGACTTTATATCAAAGCAGGTTATGCAAGAGATGATCGTGACTCGGAATTGTACAAAGCTTACTTCTACTCTAACCTACCCAATACTGATCGACTAACTCTACGACCTACAGAGAGAATCTTATGGCACCAAAGTCATGTGTGGTATCATCATGCTAATTTAAATTTTCACTTCGCATATAAGCATTCAGTTAGCTGGATAGAATGCTATCATCAAAATATATCACTGATAGAGTATGACCAGAGTAATTATCTACGAGCATTGCATTATGTACTCATTTATAGCTTCTATCTTAGTAGAGTAGATAAATATAATTATTGGTATTCAGTCCTAAATACTTACAGAAAGCATAATAAGCTAAGCTTCTCTCGTGTCCATGCCATGATAGATTTTACCTATTTCTATAATGCTCGTATTAATTATATTGTAATCAATAATAAGTACTCACAATTAAGCAAAGTCGTTAGCGAAATTAAAGCTGGTGAATTATATTATGGCAATCAATTAGATCAACATCGCTATTACATCTTCTACTACAAGATAGCCAGTATGTATTCTTATATAGGCAATTATGATAAGGCAATAGATTATTGCAATGCAATAATAGCTGGAACCACGACATACCTCAAGAAGGACATCGGCCCCTATACGCGACTGCTTCACATCATGTGTCACTTCAGGATGAATAACTTTCTATTAGTGGATAACATGATAGACTCTATTAGATCTGAATTCTATGCTCAGAATCAGAACAATGAGGCTATAGATCTTATCCTTAACTTCTTAAAAAAGGCATCGCGGGCAATGAATTTTGGATTAGATGATGATATTGCTAAATTGCATAATAGACTGATAATACTTAACCAACAACAATATAACAAGTTGGCTTTCATATACTACGACTATATAAATTGGTGCTTGAGTTTATTGCATAACATGAGTGTGGAGAAAGTAAAAAAGCAATTTAAATAAGTGAAAAAATTAGTACTCATAGTATTTATAATATGGGCGAGTTCCATTAATGCACAAGTAGATATACCCCAAGAAATAATAGACCAGTTAGAATCTTACATAGAAGACGATGCTGACGAAGCGGACATTCTTAATGTGTATGAGAGATTGCTTATATACTATCAATCACCACTCAATATCAATAAAGCGAGCTACGAAGAATTCGTAGAATTAGGCATAATGTCAGATATACAGATCAATGATATTATCAATCATAGATCTCGATATGGCAATTTTATCAGAATAGAAGAACTGCAATCTATACCAAGCTTCAGAACTGACCTTATAAGAATCTTGCAGTACTTTGTCAGAGTTACAGATTCTGAAAAACTCAACCTCAGTATTCCTGAGATGTTTATGAAAAGTCAGAATACTCTATTTATTAAATGGAGTCAGTTCTTAGAAGATAAGAAAGGTTACATCCCTAATGACGAAGGCAAGACATCTTATCTTGGTGATGAGAACAGGCTTCTTGTCAGATGGAGAAATAATTTTTCTGTTAATCAACGTATGGGTATAATTTTAGAAAAAGACCCTGGAGAACAAATATTTAAATCCTACAATAATGCAGGATTTGATTACATGTCATTTCATTATTATCTTAAAGATTACAGTTCATTACTTAAGGAGTTAGCTATAGGAGACTACACTGTTAGTATGGGTCAAGGGCTAATCGCTCATAATGATTTTGGAGGTCGTAAGAGTGCATTTGTAAGTAACGTCAGAAAAGGTGGTAGAACATTAAGACCTTACAACTCCGTTCTGGAAGGTGGCTACCAGAGAGGTATTGCTGCTACATTAGGCGTGACTTCAGATATAGATGTCACCCTATTCGGCAGTATAGCTAATCGTGATGGAAATATTTTAGAAAATGAAATCGATCCAGACCTACCACAATTAACTAATTTCTCAGGATTCCAACTCTCAGGCAATCATAGGACAGCAGGAGAAATCGCTGACAAAGGTGCTATTGCTATGAATACATTTGGTGGAGTCATTAAGTACTCTGAGCAAAATCATGGAATAGGAATCAATCTAATAAGCAATCAGTTTGATAAAAAGATTAAAAGATCTGAGCAGCTCTATAATAAATATAGATACTCAGGAGACCGACTTGATAATGTAAGCATAGACTACTATTATAGGCATCGAAATTTCAATTTATTCGGAGAGTCAGCCATGTCGACTGGAGGTGGTTCGGCTCATCTTCTTGGAGGATTGATAGGACTTAGCAGAGACCTGTCTCTGACAATGATGTATCGGAATTATGGTATAATATATAATGCATTACAGCCTAATGCATTCGGAGAGAGCACTTCGGTTAATAACGAGAACGGTATTTATATGGGCTTAGAATACCGTATAGATAAGAAATGGACGATGAGAGCATATGCAGATTTTTGGAATCATCCGTGGCTAAAATTTGGAATCAGTAAGCCGTCTAATGGTAGAGAATTCTTATATAGAATCGACTATTATCTAAAACGAAAGTTATCTGTATACCTACAATACTTCTATGAGAACAAATTAGCAGATTATAGTTCTCATGCAATTATCAAGCAGACAGGCTTTCAATCAAGACATCGATTACGTATTAATTTTGACCATATAATATCTAAGTCGATTAGACTCAGATCACGTGGAGAAATAGCTCGCTTTGAGAATCCGGAAGGATTACAGCATGGATATCTATTCTACCAGGATATAATTCTAAAACCTCAGAACTCTCCTATTTCTGCAACAGGTCGTGTTGCCTTTTTCGATACGGATGATTTTGATAGTAGGATATTTGCTTATGAGAACTCTGTATTATATGAGTTTGCCATCCCATCATTTTTTGATCAGGGAGTACGATATTATATAAATCTAAGATATAGAGCTACAAGAAAAATGACTTTGGAGTTCAGATTTGCCAGAACATATTACACAAGATTAGATCTTAGTCCAGATCCTAATTCTATTTATTTTATAGAATCTATCGGAGGTGGTAATGAAGAGATAATAGGCAACTCAAGAACAGAGCTTAAAGCGCAACTGAGATATAATTTCTAATTATAGATAAGATACTTTTCTCTTGTAAGTTTAAACTCATCGAGATCATCTTTCCAAGAGTCTCTAATTTCTTTTTCTGTCTTACCTTCGATAATCATTTTCTTAAGCCTATCCGTTCCTGATAATAGATCAAAGAACAAGTCATCGTTGAAGAATTCGAAATCGTGGTCCTTAGAGAGATCGTAGAAATACAGAAGATAAGATAAATCTATCTGTCCCTTCTTAGGCGCTTTACTACTTAAGTCTAAGCCATAACAACTCTTCAGTAAGTGCTTAGGATACTTAGCGCCGGGTTGTGACTTAGGTGTAAATGTATAAAGCATATCTACTAAGTCGGGATGTCCTATTATCTGAAATGGTTTATCCGTACCCCGACCTATACTCATCGTTGTACCTTCAAAAAAGCAAAGACTTGGATAATTAGCGATTGATAGTGAGTTAGGAAGATTCGGAGAAGGTTTGACAGGTAGTATATATTTTGTTGTATGATCGTAATTAAGGATAGTCATAATTTTTAGTCTGCATTGTTGTTCGTCCTTAAGCCAACCTTCACCATTAATCATACGAGCATATTCTCCTATCGTCATACCATACACAACTGGAACCGGATGCATGCCTACATAACTCTCAAATTCCTTCTCTAATACAGGACCGTCTATATATCCACCATTGGGATTAGGTCTGTCCATAACGACGACTTGTATGTTAGCCTCCGCTGCAGCTTCCATTACATAATGCAATGTAGATATGTAGGTATAGAATCTTGCGCCTACATCTTGTATATCGAATATGATAAGATCTATATCAGCAAGATCTTCTTGGGATGGTTTCTTCTTTATTCCATACAGACTTATAACTGGAATACCTGTAGCAGCATCTATATTATCATCTACTTTCTCACCTGCATCAGCTGTACCTCTAAATCCATGCTCTGGAGCAAATATCTTATCAACCTTAATTCCTGTTGTATTTAGAACATCAACTAAATGTCTGCCTCCTACAAGACTTGAATGATTAACAACTACTGCCACATTCTTAAATGCCACATCGTCGATATATTCAGCTATCCTTTCAGCGCCTACGACGATACGCCCATTATCACCGATAGCCGTCACTTGCTGCTGTGTAGTGTCACTTTTGCAAGTAATAAAAAGGAGTACAGATATTAATAGTCTCACTATGTCTCTATTTAGATGACAAAATAGACCAATAAATTGAATCATATAAGTTAATTTCTAATATAACTAAGCAAAGATTTTGCCTAAGTTTGTTAAGAGTTACTATGGCACAAAAATACGCAGTTGTAGATTTAGAAACAACAGGTGGTATGCCCAAGAGGGATAAGATCACTGAAGTAGCTATTATTATATATGATGGTAATACGATACTCAATGAATATCAATCACTTATCAATCCTGAACGCTCTATCCCTCCCCATATAACACGTATCACAGGGATAACAAATGAGATGGTATCCGATGCGCCAAAGTTTTACGAAATAGCCAAAGAAATAATAGAGACTATAGGCGATTCTATCTTTGTAGCACACAATGTAAGATTCGATTATCAGTTCCTGAAGGAAGAATTTCTAAGTCTTGGTTTTACTTTTACTAAGCGTAAGCTCTGCTCTGTTAAGCTTTCGCGAAAAGCATTTCCTGAATTAAAATCCTATGCCTTAGGCAATCTTATCAAGTACTTTAAGATTGAAGTCAATAATAGACATAGGGCTTATGATGATGCTTGGGCCACTACGATAATCTTAGGTAAGATCCTGGCCATCGATGCTAACGATGCCAGTCGCAAATTATTAGTTAATGAAAGTATCAAGTTAACGCAACTTCCCGAAGCACTGACGCCCGATGATATAAAAGCACTACCTAAAGATTGTGGTGTTTATTACTTTTCTGATGTACACGGTACGCTCGTGTACATAGGTAAGAGTATCAATATACAATCTAGAGTCAAGCAGCATTTCTCTAAGCCAAATTCTAAAACTAATAACCTACTCCGTAAAGTTCATAGCATTACTTATGAGTTAACAGGTAGTGAATTAGCATCACTTGTATTAGAGTCATATGAAATAAAAAAGGAACTGCCAGAGATTAATAAGGCACAAAAAAGAAGAGATTATTCTTATGCCGTAATCAGAGATGCAGATAAGTCTGGCTATGCCAAATACAAAGTAGTCAAAGCCTCAGCTACTGATAAGGCACTCTCCTACTATTCTAGTCGCAAGCGTGCTATGGGGCATATTGAATACATTACAGAGACATATGGTCTCTGTCACAAAATCAATGGCAATGATAAGTCAGATCAGAGTTGCTTTAATTATGGTATAGATAAGTGCACTGGAGCATGTATAGGCATGGAATTTCCGCTGACGTATAATGAACGCTTTGAGGATAGCCTACAGGTAATGAATCGCATTTTTGAAGAAGATATGATTATTGTAGAGAAAGGAAGGGAGCTCTCTGAGAAATGTGTTTTTCTAATAGAAGACGGCCATTATCAGGGGCATGGCTACATCGATATAGAGCACATGAGTTATGGAATAGAAGAATTAAAAGAATGCATTAAATATAGAAAGATGAATCCTGAAGCAGATCTGATTGTGAGAAGTTACCTATGGTCACATCCTAAAGTACAGATCATTCGGTTCTAAGAATTATTATAAGTCTACATATCTTTAAATATCATATTAAGATCCTTATGCAGGTCTATAAAGGCATCACTATAATAGCTGTCGCCATCAGAATGGATGATCAATTCTTTAGAATCTATTTTTGATTTTAACCTACTGAATTCTATTGCCGCTCTAATATATTTTCCTTTACTTCTGTTTTTGATATTTAGTAATCGGTGGGGAAAGAATCCATGTGTACATGCGATAACGATGCACGATTCCATATCGGTAAAAGGAAGAATCAGACTTATTTTAGATTGAGCATGAGACAATCTATCAATACTTTTCCATAGTGACTCCGAAGACAAACTCACAGAGTGCTTGGCAGAAGTGAGTCTTGAATTAGATGGCTTTGTACCGTTATCGAAGTAAGGCGGATTTGTGATAATATGATCAAAGGATATTCCTGAATTCCATTCGCGGATATCTTCATTGACGATAGATATATGCTTAGAAAACTTATTGTGATTGACACTGAATACAGCCTCCTCACAAGAAGCTTCGTCTATATCTATTCCAGTTATGAGAGCATCTGGATTACGCTGATGACAGATATGTGAGATCACACTTGTGCCTGTACCTATATCCAATATAGAATTATCATTACTAACGTCAACCCACGCAGCTAATAGGACACCATCTGTATTAATCTTAAATGCAGATTGACTATTCTTAATGCTGAATTGCTGGAAGTGAAAAAAGTCTTTGTCCATCTAATCAATGTAGACTTTCTTAGATTGATATACACCAGCTTGATTTATTGTCACCACATATATTCCAGGTGGCAAATGACTCACATTTATAAGCTCTATATTCTTATACAAACTAAGCTGCTGCCCAGATATGCTTGATACAAGAACTGATTGATAAGGCACTGAAGACGATATTAATAATTCGCCATGATTGATGATTGCTCCAAATTCTACGCTCGCCTCGATTGTATTTTCAGTATTGGTAGATATCCCTTTCCAGAGATTCTGAAATTCTTGTCGGAAGATATTAGCGATGTCTGCATCTTTAAAGATCAATGTATTCTCATCATTAAATCTGTTACCAGAATAAGTCCAGTTCTGAGAGCCTGTGATTAGGTATGCTTGTGCTGATGCACTACCCTCATCGATAATTGCGTACTTATGATGCATTAAGGTAGGATTATCATCGATATAGTAAGTCGTCAATCCGGCTTGATCAAATCTATCTAAATTATCTCGTGAGTTTTCCTCATCCTCGATGAGCATTTTAATCGTAACGCCCCGATTATGAGCTGCAATAAGTGCATCTCGTAATTCCCATCTTGTAAATATGAGCATGGCAACATTGATCTCTTCCTGAGCTGCATCGATACGATCCATAATGAATGAATCCGTATTATCTGACGGTGAGAAATATGATTCCACTTCTATTCCATTTATATTAAGAAAATGAGGTGTATTATCTGATTTCTTATCACCAAATTTGGAATTCACAAGGTTGGGAGTCAGACTACTGCTACCCCACATCTCATTAAACTCTATGAGATAAACTTGAGCCAAGGCCTTATCCTGAATCATAATGGCGTGATTAGGATCTTCAGTCATTTGAAAATCTGTATAATTCACCGATCCTGTCTGCACCCATGCAAGATCATCAAATTCTGCATCTGTGATAATAAATTTATTGTGCATGATACCATCACCGATGGCGCCACGTAATATGGGAAACGGAATATTAGACTGTAAGCCAAAGTTATTTCTATCTACATCAGTAATAAGCCTAACTTCGACACCTCTGTCATAAGCTCTTCTTAGAGCATCTACGATATTTTCTCGGTTAGTATTGTATGTGCATATACTCAATGTATGCTGTGCAGCATCTATTAAATCTATTATCGCGTCTTCCATGACATCAGCTGATTCTCCATCAGCTACCATTCCATTTGAGAAATTTTCATCTGTATTGTTGTTGAAATAGATTCTAATTTCTCCTGAGGATTTCGACTTCGTTACGAATGGAAAAACATCAATCAGTATTCCATTATCATCTTTTGATCTGAGCTCATATATAGTACCAGGAAGCAGATTGCTATATCTAATATTTTGCCCAAAATCAAAGTCGGATTTTGCTACAAATTGATCATTTCTAAATAGCTCAAAACTCATATTTTCATTATCAGAAATCTGCTCAAATTCGATAAAATCAGAACCAAAATCTACTATAGAAATACTTTGAGATTGAGCTTCCGCTAAATGAATATTTACAGCAAAAACACTTAAAAATATGAAAGCTATTTTGATCAATCTTTTCTTTGAATAAGGCAAGTTTAAAAAGAAATAAGATAGAAAATTCATTAACAATTATTAAGTCTATATAAGGTTATTGTCTCATGTAAAGGTATGCAATTATCTAGTTCAAAAAATGGATTAATCGATGATAAAATTCGTGATTAACATGAGAATAAACTACAATCATGTATGAATCTATTACCTCACTTACATAACTATTAATAATATAATTGTCAATAATCAAAAACTTTAATCATACGTATAAATTTGATTCTAAGGTAGATAACATAAATTAATAAAAATTGACTTGTCAGCAATTCAAGGAAAGGCATTAAATCCTTCCTTTTAAAATTAGGACTCATTCCTATGACAATTTACAGTAATATGAGTTGTTGAAATAGTATATTTACACTAATAAAATGATTACTTGTTAGACAGAGCACCACTCAAAGTAAATGACGAATTCATAGCAATTCTTGACCTGATAGAGAATCAGAACGAGCATCTATTTATTACAGGAAGAGCAGGTACAGGTAAGTCAACATTGCTGAGTCTACTTAAGAGGACTACTAAGAAGAATGCTGTCGTATTAGCCCCTACTGGAGTCGCTGCACTTAATGTAGGTGGACAGACAATTCACTCCTTCTTTAAGCTGCCTCCTAAAATGATAGATCCGCATGATATTAATAAGCGGAAGAATCATTTTTTTTATAAGAAAGTCAAGCTTCTCATTATAGATGAAATCTCTATGGTAAGAGCTGACATGATGGATAATATCGATGTTTTTCTGAGACGGAATCTTGAGAAAGATATTCCTTTCGGTGGAGTGCAGTTAGTCGTATTCGGAGATCTATTTCAATTGCCTCCAGTTGTCTCTTCACAGTTTGAGCGACAAGTACTGAAGGAGAAGTATGGTAATCCATATTTTTTTTCTGCATTAGTCTTTAATGAGATGGAGCTTAGGATGATAGAGCTCCGGACTGTGTATCGACAGAATGAGCGCAGATTCATTAATCTTCTGGATAATATCCGTACCAGACAGATCGACATGGACGACATGGAAGAAATCAATCAAAGATATATCGAGAACCTCGAAGAGGAAGAAGAAGATGAAGTATCTATGGCTATCACATTATGTGCAACTAACGCCACAGTAAATGCCATTAATAGCGAAAGAATTAAGTCACTAACGACGCCTTTGTATGAGTATAAAGCTACAGTTACAGGCAACTTCAAGGCCAATGTATCACCTGCAGACGCTAACCTATGGCTTAAAGAAGATGCTCAAGTTATGTTCGTCAGAAATAATCCCGAAGGGAAATTCGTCAATGGATCACTAGGACGAGTTGTACGATTAGAAAGCGACAAGATAGTCGTAGCCATCATAGATCAAGGCCAAGAGAAGCATATAGATGTGGATCAAGAGGAATGGGAAATGATGAAATATGAAATAGACGAGAAGCAAGCTGATAGATTTAAGACCGTTGTAGTAGGCACATTTAAGCAATATCCACTCAAGCTTGCATGGGCTATAACTATCCACAAGTCACAGGGGAAGACTTTTGATAATATAGTCGTGGATCTTGGGCGAGGAGCTTTCGATTATGGTCAGACATATGTAGCACTCAGTAGATGCCGGACGCTTGAAGGAATAAGACTAAAAAAGAAAATACGACCTAAAGACATCATTGTAGACGAGACTGTAGTCGAATATTATGAGTACAAAAAGAGAAATTGGTAAAATGTTTTTGGGTAGATATTTATTTATATCTTAGGTCACAGATATCAAAATCAAAACAATAAAAGACTTTAAAAAAGATGGCAAAATCGAGAAAAAAACAAAGAAGAAAAGTTGCAGATAAGAAACAAGAAAAGAAATTCTTCATCATTGTTGCAGCAATCACAGTTATATTGATGATACTTATTTTCGTCCTTTCTAATTAGTTCTAATACTACTTATCCTTATATATCATGCAATTAACGCTTGACTTAGGTTGCGATAGCAAACAAGAGTGGGTAGACGCTGTAATGGCAGATTTCGACACTTTCTTACAGGATCACGCCGATTGTGAGCGTAAAGCCTCTGCGATGGCCATGAGCTTTGTCGCTAAATACCCCAATAGAAAAGAGATTATACCTGAACTTATAGAAACTGGTATCGAAGAACTGGAGCATTTTCAGATGGTCTACAAAGTCATGGAATCACGTGGCATCGATCTCCAACATTCTATTGGAGAAGATCCGTATCTCAAAGCTTTGCTTAAGCTTTGTCATTCTGGCCGTGACGAACGATTCATGGATAGGCTTATATTGGCCTCATTAGTGGAAGTCCGTGGTGCAGAGCGATTTAGATTGGTCGCTGAAGCCTTAGAAGAAGGAGAACTCAAGAAATTCTATAAAATGCTTTGGGTATCAGAAGCTAAGCATGGCCATATCTATGTTAAGATGGCTTTAGAGTACTTTCCTGAAGATGTTGTCTATGATCGACTCAGATGGTGGATAGAAAAGGAGGCTGAGATCTTAAATGGCTTAGAGATTAGGGCTGCTTTGCATTAATTCTATAATTCTTAATACACTCAATATTTTTCATCTCAACCTTGTGGAGAGATCTTCAGTAGAGATAGTTACCTTCAGATTAAGTCACTAATCAACTCTGAATTGCTCATTAGGAGATAAGAGCTTAGGCATTGATTTATTGATAAGATCGTCCTTCTTTTTGCGACTCCATTTCTTTAATTGTTTTTCTTTTGCTATCGCATCATTGATTATCATTGATATCTATTTCTCTATGGTAACCAACTTTATCATACTCCCTAATTCTAAGTAAATTCTCCTTCCTACTACCAGAATACCCTAAATCAATTGCCGAAGACAGCCTTTTTACACAAATATCAATTGGTTGGTCTGGAAAGCCATTGTCTCTCATGTAGTGCAAGCATTTCATGAGTTGAAAAGCATTAAACCATGCAAAGAAACTTTTGTATCTAATCTCTTGATTATTAGTATTTAATACGATAGAATTAAGGTCTGATTCGGCATTAATCGCGATTAAGAAATCATTTAAAGCTTCACATGAAGAAGGCTGATATTTGAAGGATTTCGATGTTGTATCAAGTATTACTTTAAGATTTTGAGTCATCCATTTCTGTATATCTATAAATGAATCATAGTTATAGCTCATAGCACTGTAGCCTGTCTTAGAAGCATCAGAAACAGCCTTACCAGTACCAAAGGGCACTCTTCCCGATTTTCTGGACGAAGGAATTACTAAGGTATCATTGATCTCTGTTAAGGTCAGATTCTTAGTGTACTTATGCAAAAAGTAGAAATCCTCACCTGCCTGCCTCTTATTCATACCACCTTCTTTAGCATAAGCATGAGATCTAACGGCCATAGCACTACCTACCGTCTGATAAGCATAGGGCAGTCTTATCAATCGCTGCATATTAATAAAGTACCTGAGGTGCAGTTCGTAATCTATTATAGGGTGACCATCATCTGGAATGACATGCTCATATCTTATAGAAGCTGCTTCAGAAATAGGATTGCTTTTAAAGTGATCTACTATAGCGTTGACGTAATTATCGGCGACTAAAGTATCAGCATCTATATTGACAATAATACCTTGAGAAGATCGCGAATTAAAGTACCTAAACGCCAAATCCATCAGACTTTTACGAGCATGACCTACGCCTGATTTCTTTACGGTGTAATGCTTATAATAGAGATGAAAGTGGCAATTATCATTATTAAATTCCTCTAACCGATCATTGAGTTTCTCATACAAACTTATCGAATCAGAAACGAGTTGCGACGAATCCTTTTCATGTGTATTGATAAGGATATAGGCAGCATACTTTACTGTAGCATTATTTTGATAAGCGAGAGATCTAACCACTTCTAAGATACAGTCAATATCCTCGTCGTATGCAGGCATTACAACTACGAGTTCAGTATATATGTCACTATCAGGTAGTTCTAATGCATTATCACATCTTTGATTCAGATATTTCTGTATGTACTTCATGTCGATGTCACAAATCTACACATTGGATAAGATTCAGTATTACTTTGGTAATTCTAAAATGTGATTAACGAAATTATTTACAAAGATAAAGCATGTTACTATCTTTGGACCTTATCATAGACATAAGCTATCAATAAAACATACGTTACCCATTGAGATTAATCACGACCACCATATTGATTCTATGCCCATTGCTGATTTTCTCGCAAGAACTATGTAATGGCAACTTAGGAGACAATATTTTTGAAGATGGTGATTTCGGTAGTGGAAGAGATAATGTCGTACAAGTAGATCCTAATCTTGCATCTTCATTTATGTATGATTTGACACCTGCTCCGGATGATGGATTTTATACTATCACTAATAATATAGGAGCTTGGGATATTCAATTTAATGCATGGCTGCCGCTGTCAGATAACAGTAGTGACCCAGCTGGTTACATGATGGTAATTAACGCCTCTTTTGAGCCTGGTATTTTTTATGAGGAGACTAAAGATAACTTATGTCCTAATACGACTTACGAATTTTCTGCTGATATTATAAATGTTATACGACCTGGCGTCCAAGATCATATACTACCTAATGTAGATTTTTTACTAGACCAAGAGTCCAAATTTAGTACCGGTGACATTCCTCAAGACGGGACTTGGGAGACCTATGGGTTTACATTCGTTACTAATTCAGATCAAGAAAGCCTTGTCCTTACATTGAGAAATAATGCACCTGGTGGTATCGGCAATGATTTGGCTTTAGATAATATCAGCTTTAGAGCTTGCGGTCCATCAACATTTGTCAATGAAGAATCAAGAATAGTTACTTGCGAGGATAATACCGATCCAGTACTTTTAGAAGCAGACGTAGATTTATTGAGCTTTTTTATACAATGGCAAAGTTTCGATCCTACTCTTAATGAATGGGTATATAGATAACGCAACTGGGAGCACAATATTCCATGATAACTTTTCTACAGGTACTTACCTTTATAGATATCTCGTAGCTACATCCCTGAGTAGCTTAGCAAATGGTAAATGCCGATCTAACTCAGATGTCATTACCATAGAAGTAGTGACCAAAAATTTTAATGCAGTAGACTCACTTTGCTCAGGAGAGATATATGAATTCGGAACTCAAAATATATCTACAAGTGGCAAATATTTAGAAACATTCATATCGTCTATAGGATGTGATTCTATAGTCTCATTAGACTTTGTCGCAGTAGAATATGATCCCATTGATTACACGTTAGAGAGTAACTCTCCGGGATGTTCTCAAGGTGCAGATGGTGAGATTGTTTTCTCTGACCTTCAAGGTTTATACCCTCCATTTATATTTGAATTTAACGGAGAATTATCGTCCCAAAATTCTTATAGAGATCTTAACTCTGACACCTATTCTGTTACCATAATAGACAGGCACAATTGTAAGGAGAAAATTAATATAGAGTTAAGTGATCCACCAGAATTTGTCGTTCAACTTCCTGATGATATTACTGTTGATTTAGGTGAGGAAGTTTTTATTTCAGCGATGGCAAATATAGTACCTTTTTCATATAATTGGATTACAGACTTGGTTTTTGATTGTACGGATTGTCTTGATGTAAATATGATACCCAGTCAGAGCGGTACACTACTTTTTGAGGCAGTAAATTATGAAGGCTGCAGTGATATCGACAGCATGAAAATTACTGTCCTCGAAAGCGAAATAGATATCTATATACCAAATATTTTTTCCCCTAATAACGATGGGTACAATGACACCTTTATCTTAGGAGCACGAAAAAATCTTGTCCAATCAATAGACAATATTACAATATATGACCGATGGGGTAATCCTATTTTTATAAAAAACAATATTGATATCAATGATGAAGATGGGCAATGGGACGGTACAGCTGATAATCAAAACTTAGATGCAGGTGTGTACGCCTATAGTATAGAGATGACTTTTCTTAATGGTGAGACGGATCTGAGGATAGGTACAATTTCTATTATCAGATAATACATCGACATAAATGTTCATTAGGCAGTTAAGGAGAATTATGACATCTTTGTTTCTGTAAATTTTAAGTATAAATCGTGTCGGTCATACAAAGCAGTATCTTGGATAAAAGCTCTAAATCTATATATTTACCTATCTCCTTTTTTGGGCCTATTTCGTATTACGCGACACTTATAAAGTATGATTGCCATATAGAACATCACGAGAATTATCAGAAAAGAAGTATAAGAAATAGAGCTCTCATCCTTAGCGCAAATGGTCCAATAAGCCTATCTGTTCCACTTAAAAAAGGAAAGACTAAATCCCTTATATCTGAGGTAGAGATTGCATATAATGATAATTGGGCTAATAATCACACACGTTCTATTATCTCTGCATATGGGACAGCACCCTATTTTGATTTTTACATCGACAAGGTCACGTCTTTGATAAATTCTAATTCGAAGACATTAATGGAATTCAATTCATCTATTCATAATTATATTATCAAATTGTTAGATGTAGATTCTACCATGGTCACAGATCATTATGATTCTTCCGAAGAAATTATGAGACCAATCTTCTTAGGGAATAAAAAGACTGTAGCTGCTTATACACCAACGTATCTGCAGGTATTCTCTGACAGGTATGATTTCGTTCAGGACCTAAGTATACTTGATCTTATATTCAATGTCGGACCTGAATCTAAGGATATACTTAAATCAACTCAACTTAGCTTTAGCTAAATAGCTGATTTAGTATCTATATCTGTCAATTTTAATATAGATTTTTTCCTACTATTCTTATCTATAATCAGTCGTCTGAAATTAATAGAGGGTGCCTCTTAATAATTTGGGTTAAATTGCATTTCTAAAACTTGTTAAATCTGAATAAGGGATGAGTAATACACTGATAGAGAAAAATGTAAAAACATACAGAAAGCAATTGGAGGCTTCTGTTAATGATTTGTACGACATTACTGAGATGATCTCTCATCAAGAACTTAAAGCTACTGTGTCAGAGATTAAAGATCGTCTCGACGATCCATACATGTTCGTTATAGTAGGTGAAGTAAAAGCAGGAAAGAGTAGCTTCATCAATGCATTGCTTGATGCTGATAAGGAGATCTGTAAAGTTGCGGCTTCTCCTATGACCGACACAATACAGCAGATCGTCTATGGAGAAAAAGAATCCATCATTGACATCAATCCATTTCTGAAACGTATCACTCAACCTATAGACATTCTTAAAGAAGTCGCAATCGTAGACACACCTGGCACCAATACAATTATAGATCATCATCAGGAGATAACCGAAAAATTTATTCCCGCGTCTGATCTGATTGTTTTCGTGTTCGAATCTAAGAACCCATATAGACAGTCATCGTGGGAATTCTTCGATTATATTAAAGAAGAATGGCGTAAGAAGATCATCTTCATACTACAACAGAAGGACTTAATGGTTCCTGATGATCTTGTAACTAATATCAATGGTGTCAAAGATCAAGCTATAAAAAAAGGGATTCCATCACCTAACGTATTCGCAGTATCTGCGAAACAAGAAATAGATGGGCAAAAAGAATTCAGTGGATTTATCCCTGTAAGAAAATATATCTATGACAATATAACAGGTGGCAAAGCACCCTATCTTAAGTTGATCAATAATGCAGATACGGCACTGAATATCAATGACAAAATATTTAAAGGTGTTATCATTAGAAAAGAACAATATGAATCAGATGCTCGGTTTCGACAAGACATAAGAGAAAGCCTCGATCATCAAGAATCAAAGACTAAGCGACAGGTTAATGTACTGGTAGAAAACTTACTTGCCAGCTATGATAGGATAACGAATAAGAAAAAAGCAGATCTAAATTCCGGTGTCGGATTCATGAGTATGATTAAAAGATCTTTCTCTTCTACATTTGGAGGTGGACAATCTGCTAAAGATTGGCTTGAGAACATCACTAAAGACCTCGAGAATGATCTTAATAGAGAATTTAAGGACAAGCTACAAGATGGTGTCGTAGACATCGCAGACAGCATCCAAGATATGGGTAAGTTGATAGATGCTAAGATTAAGAACAGTGAGACTATCTTAAAGGAAAATCATGAGATATTCGCTGATATAGCTGAGAAGAGAGCTAATGTGTTAAAAGACTTACAACAGGCTTTTGCAGGGTTTCTTAAGCGATCTGAGAACTTCTATGATAGTGGTCTATTGGACAGTGGAAATAGTGTCGGTGGTAACTTAGCGGCCAGTGGTGGCATCGCTGCTGTAGGCATCATCTTAGCCACTTTGACGAATACTATGATGTTTGACATTACTGGAGGGATACTGACTACGATAGGCTTTCTATTCGCAGGAGTTACACTAACTCTTAATAAATCTAAACTCATAAGACAATACGAAAAGGAAGTCGGTGTCGGTAGAGAGCGTATTGAGAGAGAGATTACAGAAAAGCTAAATAACTATACGCATAGAATCAAAGAAAAGATAGAAGACAACTTTTACAAATTTGATAAGCTCCTATCGGATGAAAACAAAACCATAGAACATCTTGAAAGTGAGCACCAACGCATACTGAGTTCTATAACTGAGATTAAGAAAACAGTGCAGGGGGTATTATAACAACATTATCTAAAAGGATTTGGATTGGCTTCTGTATATCAGTTAATAATTCTATATAATATGATATTCTATACCAGCTACTTGCAGAACTATGATGAAGTCTATCTTTTTTAAAATAGAACTGCTTTCTCACATTACTATTTAGGTTTAGGGACTTCACGCCATATGATGCTCTATTTCAAAATATTAAAAAAATAAATCACTATTTTAAATAGACATTAATGGTTGAAAAATTGTTCTATACGAACGCTAATTAGATCCAACCAACTCTTATAAGCCAGATATCAAAATCATTTTTTCTTACATCAAAATTAGAAGGAGCTTGTTGATTTTCGATTACAGCTTGGGTTCTTATACATTCAATTTGTTCTTCTATAGTATTCAATCCGATAGACTTTCTTCTTGCGTTTACATACTCAATATCTTCTATGGGTTGAGGACTAAGTACGCCATCTATATCCCAATCGAATTGAGTCCCGTAACATTGCGGTCTCCCTTCGAATACTGCAATTCTATCTGTCAGATATGCTAAGTTTATAGCATATGCATTATTGAGCCTGACTGCTTCCTGTAATAGCAACATACACTTCTTCATAAATGCTGGACGACCTATCGAATGCTGTATGACTAACCAAGCAGCATCACTTGCATTTTTGCCCACTTTATCAATTGTAGGATAGCCTATTATATCTATAATCTTATCTAATATCTCGGCATTATAGTTATGCAAGGATTCCATCTCAGAATTGTAACCCACATTAAGATCCCCATCTTTGATAAGCTTATCACGAAGGTCTGAGTCTGCTTTTTTGAGTGCAATAATTTAATATGCGAAGTTGTTAAAGTCCATTAGTTATAACTAACTGATTATTCTATTAATACGGTAATAATATAAAAACGAAAATACTGAAATATTAAATTGAGAAATAACTTTAATTCTAAATCCTATTCATGTAAGTTAATCACATTTATTAGTGCTACTTTGCTTTGATTTGTAAATCTACTTTCAATTCTAATCTTTAACCAACGTAATAAATGTCATTCTCGGATCTTGGTCTTCATCCATCCTTACTTGCTAAAATTACTGCTCTCGGCTATGAGAAGCCTACGCCTATTCAGGCCCAAGCTATTCCTGTAGCTATCAAGGAAAGAGACTTACTGGGTATTGCGATAACAGGATCTGGAAAGACAGCTACTTATGTGCTACCAATTCTACATAGAGCTCTTCTAAGTGCACCTACTGAAAAAAGCCGCCAACCAAAAGTTCTAATACTTGTTCCAACGAGAGAATTGGCCATTCAGGTTGATGGTGTTTTTAAGGAGTTCTCGTTCTCTACACATAAGCCTATTAAAGCCATGGCAGTCTATGGTGGAGTCTCAGTCAATCCTCAGATGAAAGCCATATATGGTATCGATATTCTTATAGCAACTCCTGGTCGATTACTTGATCTACAGAAATCTAATGCCCTCGATCTAGGCAAGATAAAAACTTTAGTATTAGATGAAGCTGATAAGATGTTGAATATGGGTTTTGAAGAAGAGATGCAAGAGATCATAAATCTACTGCCTAAGAGAAGACACAACATGTTATTCTCCGCTACTCTCAGTGATAAACTATCTGGCATCAATAAAGTACTTCTCTCCGACCCTGTTGTCATAAATATAGAATCTAAAAAAGAAGAGCTTGACCTAATTAACTTATCAGGATATTTTGTCAGTGATGATCGCAAAGGGCCACTTCTTAGACACATCATTAGAGAACAAGATATGAAGCAAGTTCTTGTGTTTACTTCCTCAGCTATCAAAGCAGAAAAAGTCGCCAATAAATTAACCAAGAACGGTATAGAAGCCATATCAATACACGGCAAGAAAAGCCAATCTGCTCGGCAAGGGGCTTTAGAGAAATTTAAGACAGGACGACTACAAGTCCTGGTAGCGACGGACTTAATATCACGAGGCGTAGATATAGAAGCACTTCCTTATGTTATCAATTATGAACTACCACGATCTCCAAAAGACTTTGTGCATAGAGTCGGAAGAACGGGAAGAGCCAAAACTGAGGGCTTAGCGATCACATTTGTAACGAGAGAAGAGACACATCACTTTAAGGTTATACTTAAGAAAATGAAGCGCTATATAAATATGATAGATTCTGAGATTTTAGTTTTTTGATGATGTCTCACAAGTCACATTCAATATTTTTTTACCAGAGGAAATCTAAATATTAACCATTAATTATCTTCTGTAGATACCCACCTAATAGATCCTCCAAATTCTCTTGGTCTTGCAACTGATCATATAATACATCCTGAGAATAAAGTTGCGCTTTCTGCTGTTCTGATAATTTGATATTGAAAACAAAACCCTTATAAGCATCATCTAATAGACCTAAAGGATTAACTACAGGCAGTGTGCTATCAACTATCTCAGCTGTAGCTGTCGCTCTGATCTCATTCAATACATGAATTATCTCTGGTGAAAATATCCCAATCGACTTCTCATAGAATTCTGCAAAACCACCATTAGTGACAGTCTGATTCATCTTGACAATGATATAGACCATCTTCTCAGGGCCAGTTAATCCCTGTACAACATGGTACCATTCTGACCAATTATTAATATCAAAATCTGCAGCTTCTAATTGCTGATTAGCTGAACTGTATAAGCGACTTATTAGGGCTCTATTAGAAATCTTCTCCATAATTAAATGACTTACAGTATACTATACAGAAAAAACTATCTACAATTTTCATATAACAAACAGATATGAAGCTTATATAAATTCTACACAAAATTCTCAGATACCATAGACTTACTTCTCAATAACCAACTTTTCTATAATTCTTTTTTGATCAACAGTCATTGCTTCTATAAGGTACACCCCACTTGGAAGATCAGATACATTTATGTCTATACTTTTCGAGTTAGAAGTTTCTTCTATAAGCTTTTTTCCAGTAGAATTTAATATAGTAATTCGTGATAACTCTACAGTTGAAAGTATAGAAATTTGGTTCTGAGCAGGATTAGGGAATACACTTATTAGACTTAACTCGTAGTCTACATCCGCTGTATTTGAAAGTAAGCTATTTATAGCATTGAATGTCGGTGGCATTCTTCTGAAATCTCCAGTCCCATTAGGAGCACGGCCATAAGAAATATCATCGACCTGTTCCGCATAAGTAGTCTGATCAATTATTGTCCCCATATCATCTACTAAAAACAAAGTTTCTCCAGCTGCAGATAATTTGAATCCAGCATGTAAGCCATCTTGATCTACATCGTTATCAGCCCATATGATAAGATAGCCGTCAGCTTCGATAACAGTACCTGCAGGAAAAGTATACAGACCCAAGTCAGCACCATCATCAGACAAGGTGTATCCCTCTAAGTCTATGCTTTGTGTACCATTATTATAGAGTTCTATCCAATCATCAAATTCTCCATTTTGATCAGCCACGGTAATTTCATTAGATGCCATAAATTCATTGATTACCAATTCGGTCATGACTACAATAGAGCCTGCACAAGTACAACCATCATCCTGTATTACATCGTTAGTCGTTGCAGCATCACCATCATCACAGCTGGCTCCAGGAGCTTGCTGAGCACCTATATCTGGATCACTATCATCACAATCAACATCAGCACATACTCCATCGTTATCGGCATCTCCCCCACTATTATCACAGCCTATCATCTCATCATTATTAGAACCAAAAGTCGATGCAGATGACTGAAAGTCACCAGTTCCATTAGGTATTCTACTTGAGGAGATATCAGTTGTCTGTTCCATATAAGTCACCTCATCTATAACTGAACCTGTTGCATCAGATAAATAGATCGTCTCACCAGAGGCGGACAACTTGAATGAAGCATGTAAGCCGTCCTGATCTACATCATTATCTGCCCAGATAATAAGATAGCTATCAGGTTCTATTACTGTGCCTAAAGGAAAACTCCACTGAGCTAAATTATTAACGTCATCAGAGAGTGTGTAGCCGTCTATAGTAATACTTGTCGTTCCGTTATTATAGAGTTCTATCCAATCTTCAAATTCTCCATCTTGATCAGCCACGGTAATTTCATTAGATGCCATAAATTCATTTATCACCAAGTCACCAAGAACAACTGCACCAATGCTACCAGCAATAGTATGGTATTCAAATTCTGCTCGCTGAGGAGAGAATTTACCGATACCATCATTTTCTGCATATATGTAGTATTGAATCAGTGCATCATTGATAAGGACTTCAGTACCATAGACCCCATCATTAGCAGCACCATCATTATGTACTCCATCATCGAACATCTCTATCCTCGTAAAAGGTCCTTCGTCACCAGATCGATAACCAATAAAAACACTTATAGCATCAGTTACTACAGCAGTAATATCCACAGTAGTATTGACTAAAGGTTCAGAATTAGATATAACTATATCAGTTATAGTCGGCTCTGATTGAGTAAAATCAGAAAGACCTAACAAGTAATCAGCTCTACCAGACATAAGATTAACAATGCCAGGTGTAGTACCTCCTCCAGGTCCACCGCCACCATTTATATCAGAAGTCAGATTACTTAGAAAATTATTGTAGGTAAATAACTTATTATTATCTGCCTGTACATCAGAATCTATAAGTGCCTGCAAAGACTCACCAAGCTGCTGAATAGAGTCATCAGCAAAGTTCTCTACTAACATAGTCTTGATATGTGCCAAATACATACGCTTATAAATTGGGACACTTAATAACTGCTGGATAAGAGGATAATCACTATTGTTCTCATGTAGTAAGTGGTTCATCCGTTGCTTAGACGCGGTACTAAATAAGTTATTAGATCCGCCAGTAATTGGAAATTTACCAAATGATTCATTAAGATCCCATACCACAGGTAAGAACCTTCCATTATCGTCTCTGTACAAATAATAGTTCTGTGCAAATAAACCACTGTAACTATCAAGATTGACCAATACATTATTGAATGCAAGCATCCATAGTGCCCGATCTACATCTAATATCTCTTCAATGTCTCCAATCGAATTAGATAATGTATCACAGAGGTCTATCAGCTCACTCCATCCTTCGTCAGACTTTAATTCGTAAGCATCGATATAATTAAGACTGTCATCTCCTAAGTATACAAGATTAGGTAGATCGTTAGATTGCGGACCAGCACCAGCTGGTGGACTACACTTAACAAAAGTATTTGACTTAGATCCAAATCGACTATTAACAAACTTCTTAGATATAGATTCTGAGTTACTATATAAACCTATCAAATCACCATTTATATAGACATTAGCATAATTAGACAAAGGTGCATCCATATATTGTCGTAGCACATGATAAGACATCACTTCTCTTAAGAAAGAAGGATCTTTTGCTACATTACTTAGCTTGATATCAGTATAAGCTTCGTACTTGTGATCCTTATATGTATCTAACTCTATATGAAAAGGATTCTTTGCCTGATTAGCATTATAGGTACTATTGCCTTTGTATTTTACACCTATACTATCAAAGACTTCCCCATTGATAGAGATACTCTGAGCTAAAATATAATTTTCATCACCCGCTTTTTGAGCATCAAGTAATGCATCCCAATTACTTTCTGCAAATGTAATTTCTATAGTTTGAACAGTGTTAAGATCATAAAAATCTTGTGCATCACTTGATGTAATGAAGAAACTTAAAATGGATAGTACTATATATTTCATATATTATGAATTGTAATTTTTTGAAGGTGCAAGATATGAGTTGTACATGTAATAGTATAGGAATGATGATATAATTCACGATAATGTCAGAATTGACAAATCAAGTTATATGTTAACATTAAATAGACAACAATAATCAAAAATTCCTTCGTTGTAATGCATACAGATTTTTCCTCTACTAACTCTTTTCATTGCATCACAAGTACCTTTGTATCCAGAACTAAATGGTATCATTACTGAAATTAATTTTTCATTTATTGGCTTTATAGGTATTCTAAGTACATAAGGGGCAAAAAGTAAATTTTTCTAATTGCATCAACTTCCTTTGTTTCCGTAGAGATATATTCACCGTTTAGTAGTACAATTATTGATTGCCCATTTCTTTGAATTTTTAAAGTCAACCCCGAACTTTTAAGAACCTTATTGACGTCAATAATTGCTTTATCATGTTCGAGATTATCGTCAAAAAGGAAATGATCAGGATTAACCAATGATCCAATTACTCTACATAAATCTCTATTAGGAATTTGACTATTTGATTCTTCTTTATCATTAAGATCATTTAGAGTATCTTGAATCCATACTGCTATTGTAGAACCGTCATGTACAAAATCTAAATCAATAAAAAATTTAGTTAAGAACGAAGAGGAGCGGTGAGGAAAATGCGGAAATGCCTCATTCCCACAAATCATTTCCGACAACCTCATTATTCCAGGTCTGCTTAGTTTCATTTGTTCTTTAATTATAATAGCCTATACCTACTATGCATTTACAATCATATATCTTAAAAATCGGGTTCTACTAAGAACTTAAGCCACTACTTATTCATTATCATACATAATATGGCATAATTAATAGGATTTTATCCATGCTATAGAGTTGAATTTACAATAAAATTCATAATTTTACATATATAGATAATCGTAATATATGTTTTACAAAATATTAGAAATGAGAATTACAATTAGTATAATTGCCTTAAGCATCTTAGGCTTTATTTCTTGTCAGCAGACAACACTTCCGCATATCGGAGGCACTATCCTTAATACTTCAGAGACAAAAGCTTTCTTAGCCAAACGCAATATGACTTCTGGCTTAGAAGCCATCACAGATGTGACTATGGCAAAAGGTAAATTTGATTTTAAATTTGAAACACCTGTAGACCCAGGATTATATCGTATCAGAATCGGATCAAGAGGTATCGACTTGGTACTGACAGGAGAAGAATCCGATGTGACAATAAGTGGTGACTACAACTCACTACAGAAGTATGACTACAATGTAGAAGGATCTCCACTGAGTGAAGAATATAAGAATACTGTCAAAGGCGTAATGGATAGATCTCTTAACATGGAAGACATTGCTAAAAAAGCTGAGACTGCTGACCCCTTACTTGCTGCGGCATATAAAACGAGTCTTGCACCTATTAATCCAGCAGATTATGCAAGCATAGAAACCTTATCAAAAAGACTTAATGAAAAATACCCAAATTCTGGCATCGCTACTGATATGGCTGCCCTTGCTACAGAGGCTAAAGCTCAGCACGAAAAGGAAATAAATAAGTATCCTGTTAAGATGGGTCAGCCTGCTCCAGATATCGTACTTAACGATCCTTCAGGAAATGAAAAAAAATTATCAGACCTCAAAGGCCAAGTTGTGTTATTGGACTTCTGGGCAAGTTGGTGTGGACCATGCAGAAGAGCTAATCCTCATGTTGTAGATGTGTATAATAAGTATAAAAAAGATGGATTTACGGTATTCAGTGTATCTCTTGATGGACTCGATGCGAGAACCAAATCAAGATACAAGAATGCTGAAGAGATCAATGCACAGATGCAAAAAGAAAAGAAAAAATGGGTAGATGCTATCGCTAAAGATAATCTCATGTGGGATACACATGTTAGTGATCTCAAAAAATGGGAAAGCGGTGCTGCAAGTGCATATGGCGTAAGGAGCATACCTACGACTTTCTTAATAGATAAGGACGGTAATATCGCTGCGCTTAATCCAAGAAACGATCTCGAAGCTCAAGTGAAGAAGCTTATATAAATGATATAATTATCACAAGCTGAACAGTTAAATATAGGAAGCCAATCAGTACCTGATTGGCTTTCTGCATTTAATAACCTACTGACATGAACAACATTAATTTAGTTTCAATAGTGGCAAGCCATGTACTTTACTATAGACGATAATTAATGTGACATTCCTCGTTTTAATAGAAGTGATTCAGTAATCCATAGACAACCATCACGTAAGCAATACCTGACATGCTATCCCACATGCAACAGAAACATTAAGTGACTCTGCGCCACCTTTCTTTTCGATACTCACCTTATGAGAACATCTCTCTAATAAATCAAGATTAATACCCTGGCTTTCATTACCCATCACTATCAGTCCATTAGTGGAATCTTCATCACTCACATTCATAATATTTTTACCGCCCAATGCGAGGGCAAAGGCATTCATACTTTCTATAGGAAGATCAGAGGCGTCTATAGATATCAGCTCAAGCCGGTTATGACTTCCCATGGCTGATTGGATCACCTTTGGATTATAATAGTCTACAGAGTCCTTACTTGCTATAAGCGTCTTTATCCCATACCAGTCAGCAATTCTGATAATTGTACCCATATTGCCTGGATCTTGTATCTTATCAGTATAGATCGTCCATTGACTTGATATAGCAGTCAGGTCTATTTCATTATCAGAAGCGGAGTCTGCAACTATTAAAGTTTTGTTAGCTTTTTGCATACAAGAGATAGATTGTAGATCTTTATCACTTGCAATTACGATCTTGTTACCAAGAGATTTAATAGAATCTTGGTTATCATCGTACCAATCTTGAGTACAGATTAAGAATTCTATTTTATATTTCTGACGATCAATAAATTCTGAGCACACTTTAGGGCCTTCAGCTATGAATTTATTATACTTTTGTCTGTACTTATTGAGATGCAAAGACCTTATATATTTCCGTAATTTTTTAGTTACTATCATTTGAAGCATTACTTACAAAATATCAGTATTCCTTATAAGACTATAATCTACCTCGCTTGTATAGCCCTACTACTGCCTGCATGTAATAGTACAAAATTCCTTCAAGATGATGAAGTCCTGCTTACTAAAGCTGATATCATCATAGAAGAAGCTACTGCCAATAATGTAACGCCTAAAGAAATCGCCACTCTAAAGTTAGAGATGGTACAGTTCTACTACATCAAACCTAATGGCAACACATGGTATGGTGCACCACGAGAGTATCTCTACTACAAAAAATACAACAGAGCCGATTCTATAGGAAGAGAAAAATTAAAGGATAATAAAAGAGTAGAAGAGCCTGCCATCCTTGATTACGAAATGATAGAAAAGACTGTCATAGACATGCAGAATTTCTTAAAAAACAAGAAGGGCTTCTATAATGCTAAAGTCGTAGAGGATGTCAATGTGAATGGCAAAAGAGCTAAAGTCGATTACAGAATCAATACTGGAAAACGCTACCAAGTCAAGAAGTTAGAATACTTATCCAAGGACAGCTCATTAGTAGATATAGTCGATAAGATATCTCAGAACTCTCTTATAAAAGTAGATGACCCCATAGATGCATTAAGCTTCAGCTTAGAAAAACAGCGGATCGTTACGGCTCTACAGAATCAGGGTTATGCTAACTTTAATCTTAATTATATTGGCATAGAAGGTGATAGTACAACTACAGATCATGGCATTAATGTCAGGTTCAATATATTGCCACCATCTGACAGTATCGGTCATACTAAATTCAAGATAGGTGACATTAAGGTATTCACCGATTATCATCAATTCCAAAATGTAGATAGTATATACAACGAGGTTCTACATAGCAAAGAATACTTCCGACAATCAAAGGAATTCTTAGTAAAACCATCAGTCATAGATAATAAGATATTTCTACAAAAATACGAGACTTATAGTGCAGATGATTATTATAAGACCATTAGAAAACTCTACACACTAAACACCTACAGATTCGCGAAGCTTACATCTAATGTGTCGAGTACTTCGGATTCTATAATCGATTATAGAATCTTCCTGACTCCACAGAGAAGTCGCTGGGTACTTGATCTCAATACAGAATTATTCTATTCTAATATCAGTCGTGCAGATCGTAACCTTATCGGTATAGCTGCTGGTACAAGTTTAGAAAATAGAAATACTTTTAAAGGGTCTGAGACATACACTCTGGGATTAGAATCAGGCGTAGAACTTAATGTTAATCCTGATAGAAATAGAAGAATTGTCACAACTTTTACTTTAGGTCTTAATAACAACTTAGAAATACCAAGACTATCTAAAACCCTTAACATTATACCTGCTATAAACAAGTTAGGCATCATAAAAGATAAGGCGATGAAAAAGCTTGAAGAGGAGGGATCTACACAGATTAATCTGGGATATAACTATATCGACATTTTAGATTTCTACAGGATCAGTTCCTTTAATACGACATATGGTTATGAATTTCAGATAGATAATAAGAATAGAGTTGTATTCAATCAGATAGGACTGAACATCACCTTCAATACCCCGCGAGACAGCTTCGAAATGGTGCTTGATACTGTTCCGTTGTTGCGTCAAAGTTTTCAGAGCACATTCTTTTCAGGTTTTGTATTCAGAGATATCTCTTACTATTATCAGACTGATAAGCCACCAAGTCAAATCAACTATGCCTTTATATCAAATCTGGAATTTTCTGGCCTTGAAATATTCTTAGCTAATGAGTCTTACAACGCCATTGCTAATTCTGATAAGGTCTGGAAAGTCAGAGGCAATAAAGACTTTGCAAAGTTTGTCAAGTTAGACTTAGATCATCGATGGTTTAAAGATATTAAGAAACACTCTCAGATCGCATGGCGAGTCAGGACAGGCCTGGCAGTGCCCTTTGGAGAACAAGGGGTTGTCTCATGGCTTAAGCAGTTCTCGGTAGGTGGTCCTAATAGTCTCAGAGCATGGAGGCCTATGGAGTTAGGACCCGGAACTCACATCTCTCCTGGTGGAAATAATAATCAAAACTTCTTTCAAAGAGGTGATGTTCTTATTGAGTTTGGAGTTGACTATAGATTTGATTTATTCTGGTTAGTTGAAGGAGGCCTTTTCTTCGATGGTGGTAATATCTGGACACTTAAAGATGATGGTAGCAGAATCGGGTCTACAATCAGCAGCGACTTTATTAATCAGATAGCACTTGGCTATGGCTATGGTCTTCGCTTCGATTTTACTTATTTTCTGATACGTTTTGACTTTGGATTCAAACTAAAGAATCCATCAAGGCGTGGGCCCAACAATCGATTATGGATACCTCTACGAGGACAGAAATGGTATGGTAATCTTAATGTAGCGGTTAACTATCCGTTTTGATTCAGAATTTCATTAATTTCTTTAGTTATGAATCTGCCTTTATCAAAGACCATAAAATGACTTCCACCATTCAGATATTTTACATTCTCACCACCCCACTGACTTACAATAAAATCTTTCTTTCCAATAAAAGAAAATACTTTTGATTTAGGTAAAGAATATGGAAGCGACGAGGCAGTAGTTACATCATGTCTATTATAATGCGTCGTTAAATTTGTCCATCGATGATTTTATTTTCTCTATCCAAGTTTTAAATTTTGGACATTTATTCATTATTACAGATATATCCATTAAATCAAAAACAATATTACCATCAGCAACTTTATCATAGTTAAAAATTCTCATTAATCTTTTTGAAGGTGCTGTTTCTTTCGAATTATTAATATCTTCTGGATTGGGGAATTCACCTACAACTTCTTTTATTAATTCAAATTGTTCTTTTGAATCTACAACGAGCTCTAAGGTCTCAAAATGAGCAAACATAACAGTTTCTAACTCATGTTTTTGAATGTAAGGAATAAAAAGGTCAGTACTTTCAAAATCTTTGTGTATTGCCGATTCAATATTGGAAATATCATTTGCACTAACTGAGAAATTTGGGAAGGATGGTGGTAGAGCATAAAAATCTATGAATGTAGTTACAATAACATTTCCTTGTGAAAGAGTTCTTGTTATTTCATTTGAGTATTTATGATAACTACCAACTCCTCCTTTCTTATGTTGTTTTCTATTGGTTATTATTGTTTGACAATGCATTGGGTTTGTATATCCCAAAGAATGCAAATATGGTATTATTACTTTATCCACAAATAGTATTTCAGTATCACCTTCGACTATGAAAACTAATCTAATCATCTAAAATTATAAGGTTGAGCACCGATTTTATTCTGTCCCCATAAATCACCTAATGTATATTCATCTAGCCAACTACTTAATTCATCATTTTTTAATCTTTTAAAAATAGTTTGATTGTTTCTTCTATTTGTTACTATTATTTGGTCAGGCTCAAAATTATCTATTAAATTAATGGACTGAGTTGAAATTATGACTTGTGTCTTTTTGGATATTTTTCTGATTAGAGAAGTCAATTTGTTGATAGCAACGGGATGTAAACCTAGTTCTGGTTCATCAATAATTATTGTTTTAGGAGGAAATGGTTGCAATAAAAGTGTGGATAAAGCAATGAATCTCAGAGTTCCATCAGATAAATGAAATGCATTAAAATAAGCCTCTGGAAAATTTTTTTCCTTCCATTCAAGTTGAATTGTTTGATTATTGAGTTGATTTGGTTTTAAGTCAAACTTTTCGAAAAACGGGGCTATTTCTCTTACAGTTATTTCAATCCTTTTAAAATGTTTAGGATGATTTTGACTCAAATAAAATAAAAATGCCGAAAGGTTTGATGCATCAGTCTTAAGAATAAAATTATCACTTAAATTTGACATTCCTTTCATTGCCGACGTGTCACTTGTGTCATGGAAATGATAAACTGCGAATTCTTTCAATCTGTCGTTAACCCAAAAAGCTTGTCCTATCTTGTTTTCTTGAAATTTTGATTCCCAGACATTTTTTTCATATTCTTTTTCTTTCCAGCTTCCTTTCCACCAAAATGCAGTTTTTACCGATTTTAAGTAAAGAGTATTTTGGGATGGTTCAATCTCAATAATGAACTTGTTTTTATAATCTCGTTCACTATTAAAATATATAACCAGTTTTATAAACTGCGTATGTTTTACTCCGTAATGAAGTAGGCTATTTGCTCCTCCTTTTTTGATTACATAATTTTGAAAGTTATGGTTATAGATATTTCTCAACACAGAGAATATCGATACGAAATTGCTTTTACCAACACCATTACCACCCAGAAGAATATTAACGTTTTGCAGGTCAATTTCTTGATTCTTTATGCTTTTATAACCTTCAATTTCAACTTTAGTTATCATATTATTCACAATATAAAGGATTTCCGAATTAGGTTTCCAGTTTACACTTAATAAAACTTTTTTGAATCACCTAATCTGCAATAGCTTGTAATGACCACTTCATCAGATTATAATCAGTATCTTTTAGCATTGCGTTAAGTACTGGAGTGCTTTCATTATTACCTCCATTCAGAACCCTTGCAACAACGAGATCAATCAGTGGGACACGCATGGCTGGCATAAGCTTATGCAATCCCATCTTCAATGAAAATTTAAAAAATGTATTTAAATCATTACTCGTTCTAAAACTTGAAACAAGGATAATAATTCTATTCTTTAACATAGATGCAATGCACTGACAAAGTAGCCCACCAAAAGACAACCCGACTAAAACATCTTCACCAGAGATCTCATAATACGAAATTAACCTTTTAGCATAATCCTCTAAAGAATCATTACTATTACAAGGCAACCACTTCACAAAAATTTTATGATAAGGCAATTTGCCAATCTTCGAGAAAGCCTTTTCATTTGCTCCTAAGCCAGATATTAGAATTACTCTTTTCGCCATGATTATTACCTAAACATATCCCTCCTACCATACAAAGAACAGATCGGACAAACATGAGGATCATGCCTCTGGGCAGGGCAATACTCTCTACCAAAGAATATAATCTGAAGGTGCAGTTTATTCCAGATATCCTTCGGAAATAATCTCTTAAGATCCTTCTCTGTCTTACCGACATTCTTACCAGTACTTAATTTCCACCTGTAGGCTAATCGGTGGATATGTGTATCTACAGGAAATGCAGGCACTCCAAAGGCCTGCGCCATAACAACAGAAGCTGTCTTGTGACCTACACCAGGCAACGACTCTAAAGCCTCAAAATCTGCTGGTACTTCAGAATTATAATCATTAATAAGAATATGAGATAGACCATGTATGGCCTTCGACTTCTGAGGGCTTAAACCACACGGTCTTATGATCGCTCTGATCTCATCAGGACTTAACTTTATCATCTCGTGTGGATTATCTGCAGCTGCAAATAATGAAGGTGTTATCTCGTTGACTTTTTTATCTGTACACTGTGCTGATAACAAGACCGCTATAAGTAATGAATAAGAATCATTATGATCTAATGGGACGGGCACCTCTGGATATAGATCTTCTAATATCTGAGTTATGTGTTCTACTTTCGCTTGCTTACTCATACTTGCTTATTCACGATACTAAAGGTCATTAAGAAAGGCTAAGGTATCTACCCCATCAGCATAATCTGATAAATTGGGTTTCTGTGCATGCCCAAAAACGAAATGATTAAATCCACCTACAGGCTTTGATGATACAACACATTGTATTTTGTCGCTCAGACCATTAAGCTCTTCTACTAAGGCTGCACGATTATCGTAATACTCGAAATGCAGACAGGCTATACGAGAACCAATATCTTTATGTTCTCTTAATATCAGGACATCATTAGTTAAGAACTTCTCACGATTCATGAGATATAATGCATGGGAGTAATCATAATTATTCTTAAACTTATTATGGTTGATGATCGCTTTTTCGGGTTCTATGGTTTCGAAGATAAGATCAGTGTGTACGCCTTTTTCTATATAGACCTTAGATACATTCCGACATCCTAAGCCGAAATAATCGAACAAGTCATTTCTGAATCCGCTGAGACTATCAATAGTATCTTGCTGACTTATAACTGCCACCCCGTTTCTATTTCGTCTGATAATATTAGGCACCTTACCAAAATATTTTTCGAATACTTTTGCAGAGCTATTACTACCCGTTGCTATTACAGCATCATAATCTGACAATCGCTCTACTATCTCAAATGAATCCACTAATTCGGGATACATTCCTATCAGCTTATGCACTATATAAGTAGGCAAAAGTCTGTCCTTATCAGATAGCTTAAGTATCGCAGTATGACCGCTTAAGAATACAGATATTATATCATGAAATCCAACTAATGGAATATTACCTGCGAGGATAAGACCGACCTTCTTATTAGTAGGCGCATCTGTAATCTTATAATTACTCAACCATTGCTCTAACTTTTCTTTATTGAGATAATGCGACTTTATTGCATTTATAGATTGCTCTATATTCTCCACAGTAAACCATGGATTTTCATACTTAGCCTTGTTATATAAGTCCTGATTAGTTGTATGATCTATCGCATTCCCTAAAGCTGCTAATGCCTCTATTCTGCCGGAAAGCGTCATAAGGTTCTTGATTTTTGGTGAGTCACATAATGACGCCACTTCTCTAATACTTCCACCATATCTTCAGGTAGATCAGAATCAAATTCCATACGCTCGCCAGTAGTAGGATGCTCAAAGCCTAATGACTTGGCATGTAGTCCTTGTCTCGGCATAATAGAAAAAGTATTTTCTACGAATGTCTTGTACTTAGAGAATACGGTACCTTTTCTTACGCTATCACCTCCATACATAGTGTCATTAAATAAAGGATGATTCAGGTAAGCCATATGCACACGTATCTGGTGTGTACGACCAGTCTCGAGATTACACTTTACAAGACTCACATAGTACATCGGTTCTATCACTTCGTAGTGTGTAACAGCTGCTCTCCCTTGGTCTCTGTCCTTAAAGACTGACATTTTAATTCTATCCTTAGGGTGTCTACCGATGTACTCATCTATCGTACCCTTCTCCTCATCTGGCTGTCCCCATACAATTGCATAATATTTACGGTCTATCGTATGATCATGGAACTGCTTAGAAAGATGCGTCATCGCATGCTCATTCTTAGCAATGACAAGAAGGCCAGATGTATTCTTATCTATACGGTGTACAAGTCCAGGTCTATCAGGTGTATTTCCTTCCATTACTGGAAGGTTTTTATTCTCCATATAGTAGACGAGACCATTCACTAATGTACCAGTCCAGTTACTTACACCTGGATGTACTACTAATCCTGCTGGCTTATGGACAATCATTATATCATCGTCTTCATATCTAATATCAAGTGGAATATTCTCACCTATAACTTGTGTACGCTCACGAGGCTCTTCTGGAAGATTTATGACAATAATATCACGAGGTCTGACTTTATAATTACTTTTTATAGTCTTGTCATTAACTAATACGTAACCATTTTTTATACCATTTTGGATTCTATTTCTTGATATCTTTTCAAGTTTATCAAGAAGATATTTATCTATCCTTATACTCGTTTGCTTAGGGTCCACTACGAATCTGTAATGCTCGTGTACTTCATTATTCTCGACCTCCTCATTATCTTTATTTACATCATTCATAGTCCTTAATCTTATATGGAAACAGAAATTCCAAATTGTAATTTGATATAATTAGTCTGCGATGTTTCCGGTCTAAAGTTGTCTAAGGGAAACGCAAACTGATCGTCTCTCTTAACCAGATACGTAACCGACGTACCTCCAAAGTAGTTGACTTGTGTTGTAAGAAATACCTGACCAGTTATGTGTAACATAAATCCTACACCAGCAGCATACGCTACACCAGTATCCACCTCATCAAAGGCGACATCATTAGTAGAGTCAACATCGAAAAAACTCGTCGTTGTCTGTGTGTAAAAAAACTGAGGCCCTATCGCTAATTCTGCAAATGGCTCAATACGCCAAAAGTATAAATTAGGAAAATGTCTAAATGTAAAAAATGCACCTACGAAATTAGAGCTGGTTTGTACTTCAGAATCAGAAAAGACATTGCTGTCATTAGCTATCTGCGTATAATTAATCTCGAGCCCTATAAAGTCTAATTTCTCTTTACTTAATTGAACAAGATATCTTAGATTACCACTCCATAGATTAGTAATAATACTGCTTTTGAACGTCTGGATGGGAATTATTCTATCTATTGAAAACTCTACAAATCTCAACTTATGAGTGACATACTCCTCCTCATCTGATTCTTTGACTTGCGTAGCATCCTGAGCATATATAGGAGACATACATCCCACTAAACCTATCGCCAGCGATAGAAATAAAGTTTTAGCACTAATTAAATTGAATAACATCTATAGGACACTTTTATAGATACAAAGGTAAGTATATTGCATCATAAAATAAGGATAAGTCATAATGGATAAAAAGACCCAAGTAAGATTCGCAACTATCTGTGCAAGAGAGAATCATGATACAGATAATGGAAGTCCACATATATTACCTATACATGCCACTTCGGCATTCTCATATACCTCTATAGATGATTCTATAGAAGTGTTCTCAGGTCAGCAAGAAGGCTTTGTTTATTCAAGATTTGGCAATCCTACTGTCGAGTCGGTACAGAATAAATTAGTCGCATTAGAGACTATAGATATAGAAGAGAATGGATTCTGCATTATGACAAATTCAGGCATGTCAGCGATCTCAACCTTATGTTCCAGTCTTCTTAAAAGCGGAGATGCTCTTCTGACTTCTACCAAGCTTTACGGAGGTACTTCAGAGGTCTTCTCTAAAGTCTTAGCCCATAATGGTATTAAAGTGATTTACGTAGACTTCAAGGATAAAGAGAAGGTTATCAGTAAGTTATCTAAGCATTCCAATATCAAGTTGATTTATTTTGAGACACCCACTAATCCGACTTTATCATGTCTTGATATCAAATCAATTACTGCAATAGCTGAGTCACATAGCATACTTACAGCTGTTGATAACACTTTTGCGACATGCTACTTACAGAGACCATTGACATTGGGAGTAGATTTCGTTATCTATTCTACGACTAAGTTTCTTAATGGACACGGTAATAGCATCGCAGGAGCTATAATAGGCAAAGATGCGAGTCATAGAAAGACGATATGGACATATATGAAATTAATGGGTTCCAATTGTAATCCATTCGATGCATGGCTGGTACATAATGGCCTTAAGACTTTACCACTAAGAATGGACAAGCACAGCTCTAATGCATTAGCCTTAGCCCAATTCTTAGAAAAGCATCCTAAGGTCAAGAAAGTAAATTACCCTGGGCTTGAGAGCTTCTCTGATTATCGTATAGCTATGAACCAGATGAGTCAGTACGGTGGAATGTTGAGTTTTGAGATAGATGGAAGTCTTAGTGATGCTAAGAAATTTATGGATAACACAAGACTCGCGAGTATCACATCGACTCTCGGTAATACCGACACACTCTTATTACATCCTGTCACATCTTCTCATCTTAATATACCAAAAGAAATACGATTAGCTAATGGTATTACGGATGGACTTATCAGAGTATCTGTAGGTATAGAAGCTGTCGAAGACCTTATCGAAGATTTTGACTTAGGCTTAAAATAAAATGACTATCGGAAATTGAGTACCTAAGCGTTTCGTGTTCAATCTATCCATAGCTTCCCATATGGAAGGAGCAATATTCCTGTTTAAGTCAATTTTGAGGTCTAAATAAGATGAACTTTTTGACATTACCTTAATCGTCGATAGGCACAGAAAATAGAATATTTACAAATAGGAATTATACCAATTAAATTTTAAGATGTCGGTTAAGATTATAGAAGAGAATTTGTTAAGATCAAGGCATGAACGAATGATTTCGTTGCAGACGAATCGAGTATGATAACACTCGAAAAAAGTGAACCACGAAAGTGGGTGGGCTGATTCATAGCCGTAGCTACCGCCGTGGGCGGCACACGCTATAACGAGTATTTTTAACGCAGAGATTGACTAATTCTATTATAATATTTCCAAAATTCTAACATTTGCCAATTAAGTAAATATCTCTGGATGTATCAAATACACTTCCTTACATCAGAAAATATACCTTAGCCTACTTTGACTTCTGCACTGTAAAGCCAAAAGTACTACCCTTTCCGAATGTGCTGCGTACTGTTATTTTCTGATTATGGACTTCAATGATGTGCTTTACAATGGATAGTCCGAGCCCAGAACCTTTGACATTCTGAGACCTACTGACATCCGCTCTGAAGAATCTGTCAAAGACATGCACCATAGCTTCCTTTTCTATTCCTATGCCATTATCAGATATTTCTACTAATATGACATCTTCCATATCGTAGAAACTTACCTTGGTTAATCCATCAAGATTTTGCCTACCATACTTTATAGAGTTGTTGATGATATTATCAAAGACTTGTCGTAACCTTTCTCTATCACCATAGACCTTATAACTTGCCTCAGCCCCGGGCTTATAGATCAATTTAATTCCATATTCCTTAGCTTTCAGATGAAGATCAGTGAACACTTCATTACACAATTCCTTGATATCAAAATTTTGATAATTTAATACCACAGCCTCTGTCTCTAATTCATTAATAGTCTCAAGATCATCTACAATCGATTGTAGCCTTTCGGAACTACCTAATGCATTCTTTAGGTACTTGACATTGATCCGTTCGTCATACAAGCCACCTTCGATAAGCGTATATAGATAACCTTGTATAGAGAATAACGGCGTCTTCAATTCATGACTGATATCACCTACAAATTTCTTACGATATTCTTCCAGTGCTTTAAGTTGCTCCAACTCTTTCTCCTTAGCCGTAGCCCAATCAAGGACAGTCTGATTAACACTGTCTAAAGTTGTCGTCTCATTATTAAACTCATTGATATTACTGAGGGAATTTTTAGACCCAGAGATAACTTTATATATAAGTTTAATCTTTCTAAAAACGAATTTTTCAAACAGGTAGATAACTATAAGGTATGTGATTATAAAACTCAATGCCGCATACACTAAGTAGACCCATATATCTAAATTCGGTAATCCACCTATCTTATAAATAAACAACAGAGACACCATATGTACCATCCACACACTTATAGATGTGTAGGCACTGATCTGTCTTATGGTGAGATTCTTAAACACAATAATCTATTGATTTCTAATAAGCTCAAAGCTAAGCAATTATCTATCCTTGAAATTGATAGCCGACACCTTTAGTAGTTTTGATGTAATCGTTGCCTATTTTTTCTCGCAGTTTTCTTATGTGTACATCTATAGTTCTATCCCCTACAATTACTTCAGATCCCCATACTTTATTCATTATCTCTTCTCTCTTGAATACCTTACCAGGTTTAGAAACCAATAATGTGAGTAATTTAAATTCCTTCTTAGCCAATGAGATAACTCTATCTCTTACTGATATACTAAATGATTCTGGAAAAATCTTAAGGTCTCCAAATATCAATTCTTGAGCAGTTTCTTGATCTTGTAATGACGTGTGTCTTCTGAGATGAGCTCTCAGTTTGCTCTTTAATACATTAGGCTTAGTCGGCTTGGTGATAAAATCATCACCCCCTGCATCTAATGCAGATATCTGTGTAAACGATTCCGATCTTGCAGTAAGAAAAACTATTATCGTATTCTGAAATTTAGGATTCTTTCTGATCTCGGTACAGAACTCGATACCATCCATACGAGGCATCATAATATCAAGCAAGATCAGATGAGGATCAAAACTTGCTGCTTGCTCTAATCCTTCTATCCCGTCATATGCCTTCTCAATAAGATAACCTTCTTTAGATAAGTTATATTCTAAGAACTCTACGATATCAGTATCGTCTTCTACTATGAGGATTTTTGCTTGCATTGGTATGCTGTTGAGGTTAATGAATTTAAAGTTAGATAATAATTAAATTACAACATTACAAGTCATGTTAAGACAACATTATCTTTTTTATCTAACAGCTATATGAATAGCCTCTATTTACAATTACTTATTCATGCTGAACTACTTCTTTGGTTTTGGCTTTTTCTTTACTTTATTACTTGGGATAGGTCTGATTTTTTTAGGGGTAGATATTTTTTTGAAAGCCTGATCCATGAAGTTGATACTGTCATTGACGACTTTATGGACTTCAGAGTAGAGGGCATCATTAGATCTGATAATCGCTATATCACTTTCTATAATATCAAATTTAATATTATGGATCTGCTCTATCTGTGATTTATAGACATCAAGAAGACTATCTTTCTTATTATCAGAGACATCTTTAATAGCTTCTGAGGCGACATATAGATCGACTAATACAGCTTGTGCAGTCTCTATAGGATAGTGAAGATCATCGGCACCGGGCTTATCCTTACATGAAGCAAAGAATGTAATTAGTGTTATGATCAATATATTTTTCATCACTACGGAATTCATAATATCTTATCTGACTTCTTTAGGAAAATAGAACGCAAGCACCTTGGTATTATTATAGTCTATATCCGACCAAGTATCCGCTGACGATTCTAATCTGACAATACCACAAGTAGGCACATTATCGGTAGAGGGTCCCTGGAATGTATTAGCAAAATAAGTTATCGTGGGGTTATGGCTAAAAAAAGCTGGCAATACTACATTCTCAGGCAATGACTGTATCATATACAACCAATCTTCCATGCTTCCAAAGTATAACTCAGTCTCCTTATCAAGTGTACTCTCTGAGAATACCTTACGGAATTTCTTAGCTGTCTTGAAGGCCCGCTTAGCAGGACTCGAAACTATATGATCTATATCTAAGCCCAGATCTTTACAATAATTAGCCATAAATGGAGCATCTCGCTTACCGCGTTCTCCAAGAGGACGATCAATATCTCGCAATCCAGGGTTATCCCAAGCAGATTTGGCATGTCTTATCAGTAATAACTGCTTCATACTAACAGAATGTTGATATAAAAATTATAATTCTTAAAATTAGTCTTTAATTTTACTTGTTATCGGAATTTTGCAAATCAATATCTACTTTTTATACCACAACCATCTATGTCTCAAGATTCGGAAAAAAGGTACCAAAAACTTAAAATAAAGGAAATCTTAGATGATATTCGAGAGACTGATGTAAAAGTATTTATAGCTAACTACGCAAAAAAAGACAAGCAATTTGAGCTGGCATTTAAGTCACATTTCTTATCACGTGTCTATCTCGGTGATGACGGACTTAAGTATCGCAGAATGCTTACAGAACTGATCAAACCAAAGTCATCAACGAATAATAAAATTAGTGCTTCGATTAAGAAGACCATTCATTTTATCTTAGATGACTTTGTACTACAGATGAAAGATTGCCTATCTACAGAGAACTATACAGAAGCATTCTATATAGCTAAAGAAAGTCTCGATAAGATCATATATCTTATGAATAGGTATGAGATAAAAGATCAATCACTAGAGAGAAATAGATTGCACTTTAGCGGTGGTCTAGAAGTTATCTTAAGCCAAGATCTTGCGCCCACTTTTAGAAAAAAAGCAGAAGAGGACCTTCTCCAATTTATAAAGAAATCATACTTCATACCCGGTAAGAAGAACACGATCCTTATTCTCAATGGCTTGAATGCTTTCAATACTAAAGACAAAGAATCAATAATTAATGACCTATATAAAAAGTCATCATTAGGACTTCAGGAGCAGAATATATTAAGGACGTCGATCTTATTATCACAAGGTCAGTTAGCCCTTGCTAAGGATGTATTAAAGAAATATGACCACGATAAGATATTCAATGCACTCAGGTTACTAATCACTGATAACTTCATAGACATTGTAGATTATTATGTAGACGAAGATAAGATCGGATTCAAATATCAGACGACTGCACTTAAGTGTTATAGATATATCCATACCAAAGACGATGATGCGCTTGCAAAAGAAATCACACAACTAAGCGTTAGTAATACTAATTATGCGACATTCGATGATATCCTTAATTCACTGACGGATGCATTTCTTAGAAAAGAATTCAGTGCTATAAAAGAATGGATAGATGGATTAAAATTTGCTCAGGCAACTAAGATATACGCTAAAGCCCAGCGCTATAAAGATCTACTTTCTCTTATAAAAGAAAAGGGAGACATCCAGTGGCTCAAAGTATATGACGAACTACTGATAGATGAAGGTCTTGAGAGAGAAGTCAAAGGATTATATCTTAGTATAATTGATGATTACTTTGATAATCATTTAGGCAACAGAGCTACTGAGTTTCTGGATAAAACTAAAAGACACCTCTATAAAATATCTCAAGAAGGCATCATTAATGATATCACAATGCACCTCTCCAAAAAGTATGCACATAGAAAAACAATAAAATCTAAATTCGGATAGAGAAGTCGGTTATTTCTTTCTTATTATGAAAGTGCAATCTGTATGTTATCAACTTTCCTTAGCTATTACTTCCTAAATTAATAATACTCGATGATAAAAGCATTTATATTTGACTTAGATGGCGTCGTTGTCGATACTGTAGGGTATCATTTTGATTCATGGATTAAGTTAGCACACAGCTTAGGTTTTAAAATCAATGATGATATCAAAGAAAAGCTTAAGGGTATAAATAGAATGACCTCTCTTGACATCGTCCTTGCTCATGGCAGTATCACAGCAAGTCAAGCAGAAAAGATTGAATACGCTAAGCAGAAAAATGATTGGTATCTCGACAGCATCGCTTCTATGAATGATGACATTATACTTGATGGTGTCAAAGAATTCTTAATAAGCACTCAGAAAGAAAAACTAAAAATAGCCGTTGGCTCAGCAAGTGGCAATGCAAGAAAGGTATTATCAAAAACATCAATCTATAGTAAATTTGATACCATTAAGGATAGTAATGACGCCAAGCATTCTAAGCCCCATCCTGAAGTATTTCTCAAAGCCGCCGAAGCACTAAGTGTAGATCCCTCGGAGGCTATAATCTTCGAAGACAGTGCTAAAGGTGTCGAAGCTGCCAAGGCTGGAGGGTTCAAATGCGTCGGGATAGGATCTGCTGATATCCTTACAGATGCTGATATTGTCATGGATGACCTTACCCACATTACTGCCGATATAATCGTTAAGTTATTATCATAGATATTATCATGCAAAGAATTATACATAAGCTATAATTAAATGTGGCTCTAATCGATATTTAATTTACATAATAGCTTTAGTTAACGTAAATTTAAATCTTGCTTTTACTGAGTAGATTAGCTCAATATTTGTGTTACTTAGACATTGCGTTATATTATCATAAAATTTCCAATGAAATACATCCTTCTTTTACTTTCCATACTGCTATCAGCGAGTGTTTTCTCCCAAGAAACTGAAGAAAAAACAACCTTAGTTCTCGAAAGAGTCAATGGATTCTCATCCAGTGATCGTATAGAAGAAATATTAGTGACTTCTAACCACAATGTATGGTTTGCTGGTAAGAATGGGATTAGCACAATTAATACTAAAAGCGCTTCATTATCACATGTTCTTGATAATTCTAATGCAGTAGCAGTAGCGGTATCTCCTAAAGGCAATGTCTTATCTGCTTTCAGTAATGGAAAAATCTATTTGAATGATAGATTCTTATACCACCTCGATAATGATGGATTAGAGATATACGATTTAGAAATCCGAAACAATAAATTATGGGTAGCTACTAATCAAGGCATCCACCTCATCAACACAAAGACAAGTAAGTTTATAACGCAATACACTACAGAAAACTCTAAACTAAAATCCAATGTTGTCTCATTTATAAATTATTTCAAACCGCTTGATAAGCTTTGGATAGGTACTGACGAAGGGATCATCGAAGTTAATGCCGATGAAAAATGGAAACTCAGTAATACAAAAGAAAAATTCATAGCCGTCACAGAGAATATAGATGGAATGTGGCTATTAAGTGACAAAGAACTATGGCTCGTTTACGATGAAAATGGAAGAGGAAGATGGCAGGAACAAGGTCTTAGAAATGGACTGTATGAAGGCAAAGTTAATGACTTAGCTTTAGATGCTGATGACAACCTTTATATCGCTTCTGATATACTCATCCGTTACAACCCCTATAAGGATAAGCTGGAGAAGTATGGAGAGAATCTGGGTCTCGTAGCAAGTAAGTGTCTATCCCTTGCAAGTGATGAAGATGGTGTCTTATGGCTCGGTACTGCAGATGCAGGCCTATTCAGAATATTCTCAGATAAAATCGAATTGACTGAGATGATGATCACAACATTCTTAGAGACGCCTATCTCATGTGCTAATGCCATGGACGGTAGTATTTTAGTAGATGTCCAAGGTGGAGAAGCTCCCTACAAATATCTATGGGAAAGAGTCAGACTCAAAAACAACTCGAATCCTAAAAATCTCAAAGCTGGAAACTACAAAGTAACTGTAGAAGATGCTAACGGTACAAGAAAGTATGCCGCTATTAAAATAGATGATCCGGCACAAGTCAAGAATACTATCGTCTCAACTAAACCAGTCTCTAAAGCTGGAAAAAAAGATGGTGTTGCAATTATAGAACCTCAAGGCGGAACACCTCCATACGAAATCTTATGGGCGAATGGAGAGAAAGGTACTAAAGCAAAAAAGCTCAATTATGGCTTCAGCTACTTAACTATTACAGATTCTAAAGGCTGCAGCGTCGAAAGTAATGTAACCATCAAGAAGCCTAAAATATTACCTGACCTCGATATCGCTAAGATAAAAGTCGGACAGACTTTACAGATTAACAACTTATACTTCGCAGCGGATAGTACAGACGTGTCTGATAATTCTACTGAAGTATTAGAAGAGGTCTATGACTTTATGGATTCTAATAAAAATGTCATTATAGAAGTCGGAGGACATACTAACAATGTCCCTGCAGCTGCCTACTGTGATGAGCTATCTACTGCAAGAGCTAAGTCTGTAGCAAAATACCTTTACACTAAAGGTATAGATGAAGATAGAATTACATTTAAAGGCTACGGAAAAAATAAGCCTATCGCCTCTAATGATAGCAAGAAAGGTCGTAAGAAAAATCAACGTGTAGAGATTAAGATTCTTAAGCTTGAGGGGACATAGTCTTCTGCATATTTCACTTATCGCTACTAAAAAAGAATAATGTTATCTCTCACAGAGATATATACAGATAGTCGTCATTATCATAAGGTGAAAAAGCTATTCTCTATGGACTATCTATTCCAGATACCATTATATCTGATTTTACGATGAGTTCTTCTGTATCGAAAGTACCATCACCATTCACTTCATCATATTTGTATAGTTCTATGATATACCTTTCTGAATATATTGGAATAATTCATTGATTCCTTGATCGCTAAGTAATATCATATGCAGGCGCAGAATTCGTAATTGGCTTCCGCAGGTCTTACAGTAGAAACACTGACATTAGCTTATACCACTTCTAAAGCAATTTCTTGACTTGAGGACTTTATCGTCTTGGGGCTGCATGCTATAGTAACCAAGAGTAGTGTTCTTGCTATAAGGCATAGTTTAAATTTCATATTGACACCATTATTATTCTACAATTGTATGCATAGCACATCAGAATATAATAAATTTCATAAGATAAAGGCAAATTACCTATCTATATATAAGGATTAGGTTTCTAAACTTAATGTAAATGTCAACTATCTGAAATCAAAGAATAACACCGACTATCATCGATAAGTTACTGGTTATCAATATCATTCTATAAATGCTGGGATATAATCACTTACTATTGCCATAATTATTAAATTAGATCATTCTTATTCAGAATAATAAAGTTTTATAATGAATGGAAACTTGTCTCTTATTAACATGGACCTAAAGAATGAAATGGAAGACTACACAAAACTGAAGAACAGAAATGATTATAGATAACGAAAATAAGAACCTAAAGGTCCATGAGTGGATTTCAAAATATACTGTAGACGGAAGTTTTGATATAGTAACTGGGTATTTCACTATTGGTGCATTAGCATTTATCTCAAAAAAGACAAATGAGCAAATCAAAAAGTATCGAATGGTACTTGGAGATATTGTTAATGTAGATTCAATTAATGATAGGCCATTAGATTTACTAAACGAAAATATAACTATAGAAGCAGCACTGAAACTTAATAGTACTGCTCAAGAGGCTGTTGATTTTCTAAAACAAGATAAAGTTATTGCAAAAACCTTAGAGCCAAATTTTTGTCATGCCAAAGCTTATATATTTAAGCGAGAAGACAATGATCCCCAAAAGAAATATTTTAATTCCGGTAGTTCTAATCTAACAGAAGCTGGAATCGGTATGAAAACAACAAGTAATGTAGAGTTAAACATTGCCAGTTTTGGGTCTGATTCTCAGTATCCAAAGATAGTTGATTGGTTTGAAGGTCTTTGGAATAGGAAAAATGCTCATAAGCATAAAACTCTAATCCATCCAAACGGGAAGAAAGAGAAAATTGATTTTAAAAAATATCTAATCTCGGAAATAGAAAAAATTTTCAAAATCTATACACCTCGAGAAATTTACTACAAAATCTTGTTTGAGTTATTTGGTAATCAAGTTTTGGAAAATGAGGACAATCCAGAGTTCAATAGACAAATTGGTCGTCTTGAGAATAGTGTGATTTATAACTCTTTATACGGCTTTCAGAAAAAGGGAGTGTTAAGTCTCATAAAAATGCTTCAGAAATACGATGGAGCTATCTTGGCTGATGCTGTAGGTCTTGGAAAGACATGGAGTGCTTTAGCAGTAATTAAATTCTTTCAACAACAAGGAAGAGATATAATCTTACTTTGTCCAAAAAAGTTAGAACAGAATTGGAGAAGATATAGACTTTATCAGGACTCAAGATTCGAAAATGACAAGCTTGATTTTTTTGTAAGGTTCCATACTGATATGTACGAAGAGCGACTTGAAAAATACGATGATCGTGCTGATAGTTATTTCCGTAATGACAAGCCTAAACTTCTTGTCATTGACGAAAGTCACAACCTCAGGAATAGCAAATCAAATAGATACAAATTTCTGATGGAGAATATCATTAAGCAAAATGAGGATATCAAAGTATTACTGCTATCTGCAACCCCAATTAATAATTCTCTCAATGATATAAGGAACCAGTTTAGCTTAATGGTGAAAGGTAATCCTAATGGATATTATGAGTCATTAGGAGTGAGGAATTTAGATTTTGCTTTTAGAGCTGCCCAGCGTGCTTTCAATAATTGGAGAGAACAAGCTAATCCAGTTATAGGTGATTTTATAAAGAAGCTACCTGATAGTTTCTTCATTTTAACCGACTCTCTAACAGTTGCAAGAACACGTAAAATGATTGAAGGAGAGCAAGCTGAACTTGTATTCCCTAAAAAGGCAAAACCTATTAACCTATTTGTAACGCCAAGTCAGCTTGGAAACTTTGAGTCTTTTGAAGAATTATTTAAACATTTCCCTCCTAATCTTTCTGGTTATCAGCCTTCATTTTATTTGGCTGATGATGATACTGAAGAAAAAGATATTCTTGGGGATGAAAAGCAACGTGATCGGTTCCTGGTTAAGATGATGTATATTCTTATGGTCAAAAGACTTGAATCCAGTTGGATATCATTTCATTCCACTGTCAAGAAAATACAAGCACATCACCAAAATGCTCTTGACAAAATCAAGAAATTTCAAGATAGCAATGTTGATCTCGAAGATTCAGGAATACAGGTAAGTTTATTTCAGGATGATGAATTGATGGCAGATGTTGAAGAACTAACATTAGGAAAAAAAAGAAAAGTAAAATTAAGTGATATTCATGACGCAGGTAATCTCGATAACTACAAGAATGACTTAAAGAAGGATATTGAATCTCTTGATAATCTTGTGGCTAATTTGGATAAGTTTGAGAAAAAAATTACAAAAGAGACTGTAACTCCAAATAATATAAAGTCTGATGACACTAAGCTCGTTGAGCTCATAAGACAAATCAAACAAAAGCAACATAGCGGACGCAATGACAATAATCAAAAGCTTGTCATTTTTACTGTTTATCGTGATACTGCAGAATATCTTTTTAATCAACTAACACAGCGAGGGTTTCAGAATGTGGCTATGGTGAGTGGTTCTGGAACTAAAAGATGGGATAGTACTGAAGAGACAAAAATATTTGAGCCTATATTAGAGAGGTTTGCGCCTTACACTAAGCTTTATAAGGAGAAAGAGTGGTCACTCGAAACATCTAAGCCGTATAGTGAATGGGTTAATTGGATAAGTGAAAATGATAAGAAAACTTATCAGAAAATCAAGAATCCAATTGATATTCTTATAGCAACGGATTCATTAAGTGAAGGTCAGAATCTACAAGATGCAGACATGGTTATTAATTATGATATACATTGGAATCCTGTCAGAATTATACAACGATTAGGTAGAATAGATCGATTAGGCTCACCAAACAAAGAAATATTTAGTATCAACTTCTGGCCTTCCAATAACATTAATAGTTACTTAAATCTACAAGGTCGTATCGAAGAACGGATGGCTGCGATGAAGTTAGCTGGCTCGGAAGTAGATGAAGAGTTTTCTGAATCATTTAAAGCTATGGCCCAAAATGAATCATTAGATCAAAAAATGAGAGATCGTATGATGAAACAAATGGAGGTTAGCTTGGATGATTTAGATGGGGAGGAATCGTTTGGTTTTGATGACTTATCATTAGAGAGATATAGACAAGAATTATTAGAGGAATACAATAGTGATAAAGAGAAGTACAAAAAAATGCCTAAAGGTGTATATTCAGGATTCCGGTCTGATCCTTCAATATGCCCAGAAAAAGGATTAATAGCCTTACTTGGATATCCTACTAAACCACCGAAGGTAGAAGATCATATTTATCAATCATTTGATCTCGTTTATATTGATGATAAGGGTCATCGAGTTCTTGCTAATCAAAAAGAAGTCTTGGATACTATTACCTATCATAAAGACTATGAAAGGTTTGTCCCAGAGCAAGTGGATAAAGGTGATAACAAATCAATAGAGCAATTAGTCAATAGTCTTAAAGCTTATCTGAAAAGTCAGGCAGTAGATCATGAAATAGGTGATGATGGCAATATCAAAGAAAAAATGGGGTCTGAAGCAAAGGATATATTATCAAAACTCAAAAAAGGAAATAAGGAGGCTATTAATAGATTAAAAGAAGGTAAGACAACCAAACAAAAATATCAATTAGATCAATTTGATTTGATAACGTGGTTTGTAATTTCAGCTTAGATGGTAGATTTTAGACAACTCACTAAGATTATTGGAAACATACATAGCCAAACACAGGCTAAGGCTATTAATGCTGTGAATCAGTCGCTTACTGTCCGTAATTGGATAATAGGCCTCTATATAGTTGAGTATGAGCAGAATGGTAGTGACAGAGCCTCTTATGGTTCAAAATTGTTGTCTCAGTTAGCTGAGAACATCAAGATTAAAGGCCTTACTGGGCCTGAATTATCAAGGTGTCGACAATTTTATCACAGATATCCTCTAATTCTTGGGACACTGTCCCAAGAATTCAAGCTTTTGTTACCAGAGTCAATTCTTGGGGCGCCGTCCCAAGAATTGAAAAATGACTTAATAGCATCCAAAATTATTAAGAAGTTATCCTACTCTCATATTGTAGAACTTATCAAAATAGATGATACTCTCAAAAGGAATTTCTATGAAATAGAATGTATGAAAGGTACTTGGAGTGTCAGGGAATTAAAAAGACAAATCGGAAGCTTGTACTACGAGAGGAGTGGACTGTCACAAGACCCGAGTAAACTATCACTCTCAACTCAAAGCAAAATAAAACCAACTCAATCTACTGATATCATTAAGAATATCTACGCCTTTGAGTTTCTGGAGATATCCAATATGGAGACTGTAGAAGAATCTGATCTTGAGACAGCCTTGTTAGATCATCTACAATCATTTATCACGGAATTAGGACATGGCTTTTGTTTTGAGGCACGGCAAAAGAAAATACTTATAGGCGATAACTATTATTTCATTGATCTTGTATTCTATCATAGAATACTTAAATGTCATGTTATCATAGAATTGAAAGTCGGCACATTTATTCATGGAGATATCGGTCAGTTAAATACCTATCTTAATTATTATAAAGCAGAAGTAACTGAAAAGGATGACAATCCTCCTGTAGGCATCTTACTCGTAGCAGATAAAGATCATGCATTGGTAGAATATGCAACTGCCGGCATGGACGAACATCTTTTCGTGCAACAATATCTTATCAAACTACCGAGCAAAGAACAATTGGTAGATTACATTAATAAAGAACTACGAAGATTAAGCTAATATGAAACTCAATCACTTTAAGGAAATAAAGTTCCTACCAGCTATTAAGGCTCTACTAAAAGAACTTCAACTACCTGTCAACTATATCTCTGATGAACCTACAACAGCACAAGAAATATTATCTCCAATTACGTATAAAGACAATGAGACTTTTCGACTTATCAATGATGTCTATTTCGTAGGTATGGTGGATGATGCTGCATTTGAAGGTAATCCAAGTTTTGATCATACCAAAATAAAATCTGATTATGATGGCATCTTGTTTTTTGGAGTAGAGCTTAATAATCGTGATAATAATCTATTGCCTACACGAACTCAGTTAGCGGATATCGCAAGAGCATTTAATCGGGAGTATCGTTTTACACCAGTTGTGGTTGTTTATAAATATTCTGACGACGAGCAAGAATATATTGCCTTCGCCAATGTAGAGAGGACTAAGTACAAGCAAGAATGGTTAGAAGGAGAAAAGGCAGGTAAGGTGTCACTACTCAGGGATATCTCTATTGAGAGGCCACATAGAGGACACGAAGAGATTATAGACGAACTCAAGATATCAAGCTCTGGTAAGAAAGCAATTCGGAGCTTTGATGCATTATATAAATACTGGCAAGAGGTATTTAGTGTTAATATTTTAAATAAGAAATTCTATCAAGAATTATCTAACTGGTATTTCTGGGCTATAAAGAATGTGGTTCTATGTTGATTGGTATGGGTAGTTAAATTTCAATTTTCCAGCAATTAGATAGATCATATTGATAAAATTCTGAGTATTCCTATATCCTCGTGCTCTTCTTTTAGCAAGTTGTATTTTACTATTTGTCCCTTCCAATATACCATTAGATATT
>Ga0209185_1000377_pt1 | contig 54934 bp, 56 predicted proteins | sample SidtaG_2_FD_187425 | JGI IMG/M metagenome (GOLD analysis project Ga0209185, IMG submission 187425) | Marine algal microbial communities from Sidmouth, United Kingdom - Sidmouth_Asex2 metaG (SPAdes) (version 2) | ecosystem: Host-associated > Algae > Red algae > Unclassified | place: Sidmouth... | reverse complement strand
CATGGTAGGTTCGATCAAAGGAAAGGTACTTTTTATGATATTTCTGGTATTGAATTTGATCAAAGAAGGAAACCTTGTAAATTATCTACCTTAATTGTCATTGATAGAGAAAGTACCCAATTAAAGACAGGAAAAATAACAAAAGAACGAAGTTTCTATGTTTCTAATAAATCCAAATATGAAATGCAAACCAATAATTTTTTCAACGCTATTAGAAATCATTGGCAAATTGAAAGTAATAACTACCTTCGAGATACTTCTTTTAGAGAGGATAAGATCAAATGTTTCGAGAATAACCGTATTAAAACCTTAAGTGTTATAATATCTATAGTTAACAACTTGTTACAAAACAAAAAAGTAAAAAATATCAAAGCTGAACTCGAAGAAATTGCTTGCTATCCTACCAATGCTGAACCCTTTTTTCAGAAAATTACTTTTTTATGAAAATGCCGTGAATACCTATAACAAAGTCGTTAAATTGATTACGAATTGAATAATAAAATAAATATTTTTTATTTTTTGCATTGTAACTGGAAGCTGTTGCCCATGCATGTGACGGTGCCTATTCGATATCATCGTCAGCTAAAATTTTTTAAAAGGTTCCCATTTAACCATATCATCAGTAGAAGAAACATAATACCTGATCATATTTTTATAGTTTAACCATGGTTTATCCTTGGGGGGATTCCTTTGTCAGAAGTGGTATATAGATACAAACGATTGTTGTAAACTATAGCATTGACATCAGCGGTTAAAATACTACCCTTGAATATTGGGTTTTTTAAAACTTCATTATTATTGGGGGTTTCATTATTGTTTTTACTCTTTAAATTTCTCGTCATTATTGGATATATCATTTAAAGTTTGTTTTGAGGAGTCGCAAGAATAATCTAATATAATTATGCCAATTAATAATAATTTTGTTGTGATTTTCATAATGAACTCGTTTAAACTTTTTTCAATTGGCTTCAAAATGATCTTTTTCACTCACTTTTATCATTTTTTTGTTCCGTAGCGATGCTATGCAACCATAAAATGATTTCAATTGAGCAAAAAATCTCTATTTTTCGCTTCAATCAAAAAAGTTTAAACGAGTTCAATATAGTGTGTTTAATTTTTTTATGAGTGAGGTTAAAATTAATTTAAGTTTTATGGAAGGTGTTTCCGTTAATTATAGGGGATAATTTCATTTTAAAGGATATGATCTAAAAAGTAAGTTTGATTCAAAGTTTAGCGACTCTTTAAAATCAATAAAGTAGATTTAGATAGTTTGAACATACTATTTATATTTTTTTAAAATAAAAAAATCAACTATAATACTTTGCGTATTATAGTTGATTTTCCTTTTAGGAATATGTTTCCTTTTTTTTAATGTTTTAAAAAAACTAGCATAAAAGCTTAAATGCGCTTTCAGAATAGCAAAAATATGTTTTGCTTTTCCTTGAAATAAAAATTGAATTCCAGCAATACCATCCAAAATCATTCGAAGAAGCAAAACCAGAAAAACAGAAATTCCTTTTCTATTTTTTAAGATGGAAAATAATGAGTTTCTAAAATTTAAAAAAGTTTTGCGTGGACTTACATAATTTAATGAAGCTCCACCAACATGATACACGGTAGAAGTACCACAATACATTACTTTTTTATTCATATTATGAAAACGCCAACATAAATCAATTTCTTCTTGATGTGCAAAATAATCACAATCTAAGCCTCCAACTTTCCAATAATTAGCACTACGAACAAAAAAACAAGCCCCTGATGCCCAAAAAATAGGAGTAGTGTCATTATACTGTCCATTATCTTTTTCAATACAATCAAAAACACGTCCTCTACAATATGGGTATCCCAAACTATCAATTAACCCACCACCAGCTCCAGCATATTCAAAATATTCTGGATTTTTATAATCCAAAATTTTAGGTTGAATAGCAACAATGTCCTTATTTTTAAATAATTTAATAATAGGAGTAAGCCAGCCTTTAGTAACCTTTACATCACTATTAAGTAAACAATAAAATGTAGCATCAATTTGTTTTAATCCTTTTTGATATCCGCCAGCATAACCCAAGTTTTTTTCTAGTTGGATCACGGTAATTGAAGGGTGATTTTTTTCTAGCCAGATTACGGATTTATCCGTAGAGGCATTGTCAATAATATAAATATAGGCTTCTTTACTATGTAAAATTACATTTGGTAAAAATTGCTCCAATAAATTTTTTCCATTCCAATTTAAAATTACTATTGCTAATTGATTGCTGTTTATTTCCATTTTTAAAATTGTACCTATCTTAAATAGCAGATAATATTAAAATAAAACTAATATAACATTATATTATTCAGACTTGTATTTTTCAAAAATATCAAAAAGTATTAAAGGTGAAAATAAAAATTAAAAGGAATTAATTTTATTCAGCTATGGTATACAATTTGCATTAATTATGAATAAAAAATGACTAGAATTAATTGTATTTTATTTTTAAGTATCGTATTGTTTAAATTTCAATGTTTTTCACAAATTATTGAAAATGATATTTTTGGAGATTTTTCACATAAATCTTCAGATGGTTTGTATAATGCATTTTTGAAAAAAGATATTTTTGATAATTTAAGTTTTACCGATAGTAATAAAAACGAGATCGTATTTAAAAAGAAATATTTAAAATTAAATTATAATAAAGTAACAGAAGATATTCACGCTAAAATTCTTTTTTTTAAAGATTTAATTAATGTTCACAGGGATAATATTGAATATAAAATAACCTATTCTATTAATATCCATGATAAAGTTGTAGTAGAGGATAATAGAGGGTTTAAAGAAGAAATAGGAAAAAATATTTTTAACGGATTAGAATATAAAAGTAATGAGAAGCAAGCAAGCTTAAAAAAAGATATTTTCAATTATTGGGTATACGAAGATTCTAGTGGAAACAAATTTCAGTTTAGTAATAGAACTTGGAGGAATTTAAAACACACACATTATAGTAATGAAAATGTGTTTACTTTTTTGATTAATAGTTTTTTACTTTTTTAAGAGGTATTCAGGCAATTCTTTCAAAAAAGAATAGCCTTCCGTTTTATAATCAATACTACAAAAATAATGAGATAGTCCATTAGTAACCATTAATAAATCTGAATTTAAGGCTAAATTATAGCGTGCAATTTGATCAAAAACAGTTTGCGTTATCTTTACAGTTGGAGCCTTACACTCTACCATTAAGTAAATACTACCATCTGAATTATAAGCAACAATGTCATATCGCTTTTTAGTACCATTTACTTTTAGCTCTTTTTCTACATTAATTAAGCTCTGCGGATATTTTTTTTCTTGAATCAAATAATTAACCACATGTTGACGTACCCATTCCTCGGGTGTAAGGATTACAAATTTTTTGCGGACAATATCAAAAATCGCTATTTTATTTTCGCTATTTTTGACTCTGAAATTATATGAAGGAAATGCGAGTTGTTGCATTTTTTTTAAGATATAGTTGATGTAAATATACATACTTCATTAAAATAAAAATGACAGAGGCAAAAAGCATTTTAAGAGACATTAAAGCTAAAAAATACAAGCCTGTATATTTTTTAGGTGGAGAAGAGCCTTATTTTATTGATGTTATTTCGGATTATATTCAAAAAAATGTGTTGGAAGAGCATGAGCGTGATTTTAATCAAACCATCCTTTATGGTAAAGAAACTAATGCAGGAGAGATTTTAAGTGTAGCTAAACGTTTTCCAATGATGTCTGAATATCAGGTGATTATTGTTAAGGAAGCACAAAGTATTGGGAAAGAATTAGATAAGTTAGAAGCCTATTTAAAAAACCCATTATCAACAACGCTTTTAGTGTTTTGTAGCAAATATAAAAAATTAGATAAGCGTAAAAAAGTAAGTAAAATTATTGCTGAAACTGGTATTCTTTTCGAAAGCAAAAAACTATATGAAAATCAAGTTGGCGATTTTATAACTCAAGTTTTAGGAAATAAAGGCTATAAAATTGAGCCAAAAGCCAGTTTGATGCTTACCGAATTTTTAGGAACGGATTTGTCAAAAATTAATAATGAATTACAGAAACTTCAAATCATAATTCCCAAAGGAAATACCATTTCGGCACACGATATAGAAGTAAACATTGGAATAAGTAAGGACTTTAACGTATTTGAACTCAATAATGCAATAGGCAATAAAGATCAGCTTAAAGCATATAAAATTTGTAATTATTTTATTGAAAACCCCAAGGAAAAACCATTAGTAGTAACCATTTCATTATTATTCAGTTTTTTTTCAAAAGTGATGCAATACCACGGTTTGGGTGATAAATCTAGCGGTAATGCAGCTTCAAAATTAAAAATAAGCACCTTTTTTGTAAAAGATTATGCAAATGCAGCACGTAACTATCCAATGAAAAAAGTAAGTTACATTATTGAGAAAATTAGAGATGCAGACGTTAAGAGTAAAGGAGTAGGTGCAAGTCAGTTTGGTCAAAATGATATTTTAAGAGAATTGTTAGTACAAATTTTCAGTTAGATTATAGGTTCCGTATTTTTACAACCTTATTAAAAGAATTAAGTTTTAGGCTTTTTAATTATAGCTTTAAGCTGAAATCTGATAGCTATTATAAATGAAAATAGTAATTATAAATTACGGAGCTGGAAATATTCAGAGCATCAAATTTGCAATTGAAAGACTAGGATACGAAGCGGTTTTAAGCAATGATCCAAAAGAAATTGAATCTGCTGACAAAGTAATTTTTCCTGGAGTAGGCGAAGCGAGTAGTGCAATGTCAAAACTAAAGGAAAGCGGTTTAGATACATTGATTCCTAATTTAAAACAACCTGTTTTAGGTATTTGTTTAGGAATGCAATTAATGTGTAACTCTACCGAAGAGGGAAATACAAAAGGTTTAGGTATTTTTGATGTTGATGTAATTCGATTTGAAAACACGGTAAAAGTACCTCAAATTGGCTGGAATCAAATTAGAGATTTTAAATCAGAAATTTTTAATGGAGTAACGGAAGAAAGTTACATATATTTAGTACATAGTTTTTATGCACCAATTTGTGAAAATACTGTTTCCGTAACTGATTATGGAGTAAACTATAGTACTTCTCTACAAAAAAATAATTTTTATGGGACTCAATTTCATCCAGAAAAAAGTAGTAATGTTGGAGAGCAGATACTTCTGAATTTTTTGAAGTAAGTAAGATTTTTATCTATACTTTTCCTTAATCACTGTCTTAAATTAAAAAGAATGAAAAAAACAATCACACTACTTATATTTGTTATGAGTATACTTGCTAATTATGCTCAAAATAAATCAGTTCCTGAATATTTATTAAATCACGAATTCCCTGATAGTATTAAGGAATTTAAAATACAAAATATAAAAAGGGTGTCTGTAACTTTTAAAGAGGTGTTGGAATTGCACAAAGGAAAGAAAATAGTGCTAGATTTTTGGGCCTCTTGGTGTAAAGATTGTTTAGAAGGGTTACCAAAATTGCAGAAATTACAACGGAAAACGACTAATGTAGATTATGTGTTTTTATCTTTAGACAAAACAGCTGAGCGTTGGAAAAATGCCATTATTAAATTAAATATTGAAGGGGATCATTATTTCATGGCTGAAGGCTGGAAGAATAGCTTAACTAATTATATTGGTTTAGATTGGATTCCACGATATATGATTTTAGATGAAAAAGGAAAAGTAATTTATGCTAAAGCAATAAAAGTAGATGCTGATTTTAAAAAGTTACTTTTAAAATAAAAAATAGCTTAATACTTTTTATTCGATACTTAATACTAAAAAAACAATGAGACTAATCCCAGCCATAGATATTATAGACGGTAAATGTGTCCGCCTTTCAAAAGGAGATTACAATACTAAAAAAATATATAATGAAAGCCCACTTGAAGTGGCAAAACAGTTTGAAGCACATGGCATCCAACACTTACATTTAGTAGATTTGGACGGTGCCAAGTCTAAGCATATTGTCAACCACAAAGTATTGCAACAAATCGCTTCTAAAACCAATCTAAAAATTGATTTCGGTGGCGGTTTAAAAACCGATGATGATTTACGAATTGCTTTTGAAAGTGGAGCCAATCAGATTACAGGAGGAAGTATCGCTGTAAAAGATCCAGATATTTTTAGAAGCTGGTTATCAAAATTTGGTGCAGATAAAATTATTTTAGGTGCAGATGCACATAACGAAAAAATAGCAGTAAGTGGTTGGTTGGAAGAAAGTGATAAGGAGCTAATTCCTTTTGTACAAGGTTATAAAAAAGAAGGAGTAAGCTACGTAATTTGTACAGATATTAGTAAGGATGGTATGTTACAAGGACCATCTTTTAATTTGTATCAAAAAATGTTGAATGAAATTAAGAACATAAAACTAATTGCTTCAGGTGGTATTTCAACTTTTGATGAATTACCAAAATTAGCAGAAATAGGTTGCGAAGGAACTATAATTGGTAAAGCAATTTATGAAAATCGTATTTCGATGAAGCAGTTAGAGGGATATATATTACAAAATTAGATTTGCGAAATTATGAATGAGAAATGTTTTTAATTTTTAATAAAGCGACTTAATTATTCTATTTTAATATTATATTTCTAAAATCTAAAATCTAAAATCTAAAATCAAAATTGTGTTAACAAAAAGAATAGTACCCTGTTTGGATATAAAAAATGGACGCACTGTAAAAGGTGTAAATTTTGTGGATTTACGCGATGCAGGAGACCCTGTAGAATTGGCACGGATATATGCTGAAACGGGGGCGGATGAATTGGTTTTTTTAGATATTTCAGCTACAGAAGAACGTCGAAAAACTTTAGCAAATTTAGTGCGAAATGTGGCTAAGGAAGTAAATATTCCTTTTACTGTAGGAGGAGGAATTTCTTCAGTTGAAGATGTAGACATTCTTTTGCAAAATGGAGCGGATAAAGTTTCAGTAAATTCATCAGCAGTAAAGCGCCCAGAATTGATTAATGAATTATCAGCTAAATTTGGAAGCCAGTGCATTACAGTTGCTATAGATGCAAAACAGATTGATGGACAGTGGGTTGTACATTTAGTAGGAGGGAAAGTTCCTACGGAATTAAATCTGTTTGATTGGGCAAAAGAGGTAGAAGAACGTGATGCGGGAGAAATTTTGTTTACCTCAATGGATAATGACGGAACTAAAGATGGTTTTGCAAACAAAGCATTAGCAAGACTAAGTACTGAGTTAAATATTCCAATTATTGCTTCAGGAGGAGCAGGAAATATACAACACTTTATAGATGCATTTAAGGAAGGAAAGTCCGATGCCGCTCTAGCTGCTAGTGTGTTTCATTTTAAGGAAATTGGAATTCCTGAATTGAAGGAAAAATTAAGACAAGAAGGAATTGCCGTGAGAGTATAGAGGTGAACTCGTTTAAACTTTTTTGATTGAAGCGAAAAATAGAGATTTTTTGCTCAATTGAAATCATTTTATGGTTGCATAGCATCGCTACGGAACAAAAAAATGATAAAAAGTGAGTAAAAAAGATCATTTTGCAGCCAATTGAAAAAAGTTTAAACGAGTTCGTTTATAAATAAATCAAACTATTTTATTTGAAACTAAATATTTCTTAATTTTTACAGGCTATTTAGATATGTTTTTAAGAAATATTTGGTAATTTTTTTTGATACTAAAAATATATTTAGATTTTTTATTAAAATTAAAAAACAGTTAAATGGCATCAGCTGAATTGTTAACTAATTTTATAAAATCAACTATTTTAAAGTAAATTTGTAGTAAACACAACGTAATAAATACTATGGAACAAAATCAATCCTTATTAATCAGTGCGCTATCTGATGATCGAAAAGTAGCATTTTATAAAAAAACATACAGTCATTTAGCATTAGCTGTTTTATTATTTGTGGTGGTAGAATGGATGTTTTTTCAAAGCGATGCAATTGTAAAATTTGCTTTTTCCTTAACCCAAGGTTGGAAATGGTTATTGATGCTTGGAGGCTTTATGTTAGCTACGACTTATGCTGAAAAAGTAGCACATAATAATCACAATAAAAACCAACAGTATGCTGGGTTGTTATTATATGTAATTGCAGAAGCTTTTATTTTTATTCCATTAATTGGGATGGCTATAATGATAGCAGAATCTGGAGGCGAAAATATTTTAAAACAAGCAGCAATTCTTACTTTATCTTTATTTGGAGGACTTTCAGCTGTTGTTCTAATAACTAAAAAAGATTTTTCTTTTTTACGATCGGCATTAGCCATTGGAGGAATGATTGCCATAGGTTTAATTATTGCAGGAATGGCATTTGGTTTCAATCTAGGGCTTTTCTTTAGTGTAGGAATGGTTCTATTAGCTTCGGGGTCTATATTATATCAAACGTCAAACATGGTTCATAAATATTCTGAGGATCAATATGTAGGGGCTTCGTTAGGCTTGTTTGCATCCTTAATGCTTTTATTTTGGTATATCTTAAGTATTTTATCTAGAGATTAATTTTTGATATATTCTATGTTTACGTATTCAGTTTCAAATCAAACTCTTCGTTATGTAGCGGCCCATAAGCAGCAAACATTATATAAAAAAGTTAGTGTAATTCTTTAGTAACTAATCTCTAAATAATAAAAACACAGATGGTTCTTTCAGATTTAAAAAAAAACTGCTTTCAAAGCAGTTTTTTTTTAGGGTAAAATCATTAACTTTAGTCTAAAAAAAAAGATGAATAAAGAAGAAATAGCCATATTGGCAGGAGGATGTTTTTGGTGTACTGAAGCGGTATTTCAGCGTTTGGAAGGGGTCTTAAAAGTACGCTCTGGATTTAGTGGCGGACATATTAAAAATCCAGCTTACAGGGAAGTAACAACGGAAAGGACTGGGCATGCAGAAGTAATTGAAATTACTTATGATTCAGGAAAAATCTCTTTTCAACAATTGTTAGAGGTTTTTTTTGCCACACATGACCCAACAACATTAAATAGGCAAGGAGCTGATAAAGGCACACATTATAGGAGTGCTATTTTTTATACTTCGGATGCACAAAAGGAAATAGCAAACCACTTTATAAAGCAACTTACGGAAACAACTGTTTTTGAAAACTCAATTGTAACAGAAGTAACCGAGTTTGAAGTTTTTTATCCTGCAGAAGATTATCATAACGATTATTTCAATCAAAACAAACAACAAGGGTATTGTAAATTTGTAATTCAGCCTAAAGTAGAAAAGTTAAATACTTATTTTAGAAAAGAAATGAAAAAGGATTTTTTGGAATAGCATTTGTACTTTGATTACTAAATATAAATTTCATGAATAAATTTATTGTATTACTTTTAAGCCTTTTATTTGATGGGATTGGAATGTTATCATACTTATTACCAGGAGTAGGAGAAACCACAGATGTTGTCTGGGCACCTGTTTCTTTATATTTAATGACCAAACTTTACAAAGGGAAAGATGGTAAAATAGCGGGGGTAATTACTTTTATAGAAGAAGCTATACCAGGCGTTGATGTAATTCCTACATTTACTTTAATGTGGATTTACACCTATATTATTTCACCTAAAAAGCATAAAAAAACACCTGTATCTTAATAAAAAATGTGTTTCGTATAATTTACAATAAAGACTTACCAAGTAATCACAGCACTTGCCCAAGTAAAACCACTTCCAAAAGCGGCTAAAACTACAGTATCACCTTCGTTAATTTTTCCTTGTTCCCATGCTTCAGTTAAAGCAATAGGTATTGAAGCGGCAGTTGTGTTGCCATATTTTTGAATATTATTAAATACTTGGTCATCACTTAATTTAAATTTCTTTTGTATAAATTGAGATATACGCAAGTTAGCCTGATGGGGAATCAGCATATCAATATCGTTAGGTAACAAGTTATTTTTACTCAAACCTTCCATAATTACTTCCGAAAAACGAGTTATAGCGTTCTTAAAAACAAACTGACCATTCATATATGGATAATATGTAATATCATCGTCTGTAGCGCTATTACTTTCTTCAATAATTTGCGGAACCCAATGCGCTGTACTTGGACCGATTAAAGCAAGTTCTTTAGCATGTATACCTTCACTGTGTAGATGTGTAGATAAAATTCCTTGCGAATCGCTTTTGCTACGGCTTAATACAGCAGCGCCAGCACCATCACCAAAAATCACAGAAACCGAACGCCCACGAGTAGACATATCCAATCCACCACTATGGTTTTCGCTTCCAATTACTAATACATTTTTATACATACCTGTTTTTATGTATTGGTCGGCAACAGAAAGGGCATATACAAATCCACTACATTGGTTGCGAATATCAATAGCAGGTACGGTTGGTAACTCTAATAAGTCTTGGACTTTAACTCCACATCCAGGAAAATAATAATCTGGACTTAAAGTAGCAAAAACAATTAATTCGATTTGATCTTTATCAATATTAGCACGTTCAATAGCAATTTTAGCGGCTTTTACACCCATAACAGCAGTACTATTCCCATCACCTTTTTTAATGTGTCGACGTTCTTTTATGCCTGTACGCTCTTGTATCCAAGCATCGTCAGTATCCATTAGTTTAGAAAGGTCTTCGTTAGTAATTATATTTTCAGGAACATACATTCCCAGTCCCGTAATTTTTGAGCGGTACATAAAGTGAATTTAAAATTGTGTTTACAATGCAATTTAACGAAAATAGGCTTCAGTTATTAACGAAAAACTATTTTTAGTATAACCAAAGCTTTATCGCCATGACACTCACAGCTATAATCATAAATATTTGGATAGCTCGATCCCCCTTTTTTAACAGACCAACGACTCGCAAACTAGCCACCAGCGGCATTTTCAATAGCAAGTAAAATTCCGTATTTAATATTTATATTTCCATTAATAGCAAAAATATAGATAGCTCCAATGGTTAGTAGAAAAACAACTAATGTTTTTATGGCATTTGATTTTACCAAACTTAAATTGTTCAAATAAGAAAACCCTAAAATCATTAAAAAACCAGTTCCAGCTTGAATAAATCCAGCGTATATACCTATGAAGAAAAAAGCTAGTAGAGAGATTAAATATCCTTTTTCAGGATTTTTAGTAAGTGTACGAGATGGTCTTGGTTTCCAAATGGTTAGTATAAGCACGCAAACCATTACGATTGATAGTACTTTATTAAACCATTTATCGGGGAAATCAATTGCAATTATAGCACCAATTATAGCACCTCCAAGTGTAACTCCTTCTAAAAGCAGCGATTTTTTTACACCTAAAGTAAAGGGAGATATATTTTACTTTTAAAGCCTAATGCAGAAAAAATAGTTTGTACGAGAATTCCAATACGATTGGTACCATTAGCAACAGTAGGAGGTAAGCCGAAAAATAAAATAAGTACAGGAAGGATAACCACGGAACCTCCACCAGCAAGGGTATTGATAAAACCAGTTAAAACACCAACGCCAATTAACAAAAAATCTTTAAGTTCAATTTTTTACTTTTTTTTGACTTTAAAAGCAACAGTTTTGTCTAAATTAATAGCTTCTTCAATACTTTCAATAAGTGCCTCATAAGGAATATCTTCTAAATTGGTAATATGATAACTCAATACCATTTTTCGCCCCATACTATTTAAGATACCTTTGGAGTTAGAAAGCTCATTTCCTCTCATAAAACTCAAATGAACTCCGTTTTTTTTATCAGGATTTAAATAAAAAATCCAAGTTTTACCAAAGTAAGTAGGAATTTTCCACTTAATAAAACCATCTAATTCATATTTATTAACAAATAAACCGTGAAAGAATGTGAATATTTCACGTTCTTTTTCAGATTGATTAAATATATATGATTCTACAGGATTCATTATTTTAAAATTATTTTTCTCTCAAATCTATGTGTAAATCGACTATTGTTAATTACATTCCTAGGTCTTAATAAAAAATACCTAGAGATGAATTTACAACAATACATTCAGAGTTTTCATTAGAAAAAACAATTCTATATTCTGAATTATTGAAGCTTAAAGTAATGATTAGTTTTTGTGTAAATACAAATCATTCAAACAAATCAGAAGATAAATAACGATCCCCACGGTCACAAATAATAGCTACAATTACACCGCTCTCAATAGTTTGAGCTAATTTGAGTGCCGCACAAACTGAACCACCGCTACTCATACCTGAAAAAACACCTTCTTCCTTTGCTAAACGCTTTGCCATAACAGTAGCTTCTTCCTGGCTTACTTCAATAACTTGATCTACTTTTTCAGCATTAAAAATAGTGGGTAAATATTCCTTTGGCCATTTACGTATTCCAGGAATACTTGATCCATCGGTAGGTTGTGCACCTACAATTTGGATATTAGAGTCCTTTTCTTTTAAAAAAGTAGAAGTACCCATTATAGTACCTGTAGTTCCCATTGCAGAAACAAAGTGAGTTACCTTTCCTTCAGTATCTCTCCAAATTTCAGGACCTGTGGTTTTATAATGTGCTTTCCAATTATCATCATTTCCAAACTGATTTAGCATTATGAAGCCATTATTTTTAACTTTATTTTCGGCATAGTCTCTAGCACCTTCAATGCCAATTTCTTTTGAAGTTAAAGTTACTTCGGCACCATAAGCACGCATAGTTTGTATACGTTCTTTAGTTGCATTTTCAGGCATAACTAATTCAATATTCAATTTAAATAAGCCAGCAATCATAGCCAATGCTATACCTGTATTACCGCTAGTAGCTTCAATAAGTTGCGTGTTTTGATTAATATCCCCTCGATCTAATGCTGATTTAATCATATTGTATGCTGCACGATCTTTTACACTTCCACCAGGATTATTTCCTTCAAGTTTTAATAATAAAGTAATATTTGGATTTGTAATTACATTTTCTGCCTTTATTAAAGGAGTATTGCCAATAAGGTCAAGGATACTATTTGTCATAGTGCTCGTTAGTTTTAATGTTCACTTGTCTGTTAATTGATATTACAGAATTTTCGGGTACTGATTTAGTCAACCAAACATTTCCTCCAATAATACTGTTTTTTCCTATGGTAGTATCTCCCCCCAAAATGGTAGCATTTGCATAAATAATTACATTATCCTCTACCGTAGGATGGCGTTTTGTCCCTTTTAAATCGCGAGTTACATATTTAGCACCAAGTGTAACCCCTTGATAAATTTTAACATTATTTTTTATAATTACAGTTTCGCCAATTATAGTTCCAGTAGCATGATCTATAAAAAAAGAATCACCAATTTGAGCACCTGCATTAATTTCCGTACCCGTTAATCGATGTGCGTATTCGGTCATTAATCTAGGTACTAATGGAAATCCCTTTAAGTATAATTCGTGACTAAAGCGATAGACCGCTATTGCATAAAAACCAGGGTAGGCTAAATATACTTCTTCAATAGAATTGGCAGCAGGGTCACTATCTAAAAAGGCTTGTGCGTCTAATTGTAGCTTTTTTAGGATTGCGGGAAAACTTTTAAGGTAATCATTCCAAATTTTTCGGCAAGATTTATCATGCTTCCAACAAGCTAAATTTGCTAAATCGTCAAATACAATGGCTAATTGATCAATATTATGAGATACATCTGCTTCTATGTCAAATAAAGTTTCGAATAAGAGTGATGTAAAATATTCAGTACGTTCTTTTAATCGAATCGGAAGATTTAAATCTTTTTTTTGAGATTCGATAGCTTTGATAATGGTTTCTTTTTGGGCATTCATAAATCTAGAAACTTTATGCAAATGTACTTATATAAATTCTCATAAAAAATAACGATATAAAATAATTTACATTAAGATTTTGAACTTATTTTTTCTTTAACATTCAAAAAAAACTGTGCAAAATATAATTTTGGTATAGTTATAGTATATAAATTTACAAAGTATTAATATTTATTATAAGTTTAAAACCTATAGCACAAGCATATTAAAAATTAAATATATGTCTTAACTCAAAGAAAAAAATCATATTAAATAATAATATACTATTTTAACTTTATTAAAAAATATAAATCTACAGTTATGAAAAAAAGAATTATTTTGTTTACACTCCTTTCAGGAATGTTGTTCGGTTTAAATATAATATCCGCTCAAAACAATCCTAAAATTTATGCGAAATTTTTAGAAGAACCACCAATGAAATCAAGTATCAACGACTTATTGGATACAAACTTTAAAATAGAATTTAAATCCAAAAAACAAGTCACAATTTATTTATCTTTAAGGAAAAAAAATAAACCACTAGCTAATTATATTTATACGGGCAAATCCAAAAAACCACAAATCCTTACTGGGCGGTTGACACAATTTAAAGGTATGCGTATCCCACCAGGAAAAGGATATTCTTATAAGTTACTTATCTTTGAAGGAGAAAAAAATGACTGGAGTAACAAGCTTGGTGAAGTAGTAGTTAATAATGTTGCTATTACTAGTAGTTTTAAAAAAAGAAGATAATTAAAAAAAAGCATTTTAAATAAATGCTTTTTTTTATGGCAAAATTTTAATAAATCAGTAAATAGATAATTTTTTTAAATGGCAGCTATCAACGCAAGCTTACTAAACTTTTTAAACGATTTAGAAAAAAATAATAGTCGTGATTGGTTTGAAGTCAACAAAACAAGATATTTAAAAGAAGAAGAAGGCTTCAAGACATTTGGTAATGCTATTTTGGAAGATTTAGAAAAAATAGATCATATTGAAAAAATGAAAGTCTATCGCATTTATAAAGACGTTCGTTTTGGTAAAGATAAAACACCTTTTAAAACCAACAGAACAATAGTTTACAGTAGGGAAGGTGCTGCATTGAGAGGAAGTTACTATTTGCATATTCAACCTGGGAATAACTTAATAGGAGGAGGTTTTTTTGCTCCTAACCCAGCTGATTTATTGCGCATTAGAAAAGAATTTGAAATGGATGCTTCGGAGATTCGTGAGGTTTTAGCTGATAAAGAATTTTCTGAAGTATTTGGAAACCAATTTGCACCTCATAATCAGGTGAAAACAGCACCTAAAGGTTTTTCCAAGGATCACCCTGCTAATGATTTAATAAAAAATAAATCATTCTTTTTTGAACATAAGTATACTAATGAAGAAATACAAAGTGCTGATTTTTCAAAAACAGTAGTTGAACATTATAAACTACTAAGACCTTATTTAAATTTAATGAGTGATGTTTTAACCACGGATTTAAATGGGGAATCAGTATTGTGATTATCTAACTTTAGGTGCTAAATTCTTAGTATAAGAAAAGTAGTTAAAATCATATATAAAGTTTTTATTAGACAATTACTGAAAAAGGCGAGAGTAAAGTATTTAGAAATTTTTTGCCAGATATACTCTTAAAATAAATAGTTGACTTACTTACTAAATCAAAAGACGTTATTTAACAATTAAATTACATTTTCAATGCAAAATCAAATATTAAATTTATTAGGTGTTCGTAAATTAATTTCCATACTGAAAGGATTATTATTAATTTCAACTTGTTTTTTTTTAACAGGCTGTCCTCCTGCAAAATATTATTATTTTGTTCCGACAAGTGCAAGTACTATTAGTGAAGATCAAGAATATATAATTAAAGTAAAAGAGGATCTTGAATATAGTATTTTCGCTAGAAAATATGTAGGTGATAATAAAAGTCCTGAAGCAGGTATTTCAGTCTTTTTTTATTCAGATGATAAAAAGAAAATATCTGAATTAAAAAAATTAGATCTTAATATTTACTCTAAACAATTAGGAACTTTACCTGAAGTATCCTCCATTGTAGTAGCGCCATCAATTCCGTATCAACTTGCTCAAAAATTCGCAGTATTTCGATTGGGTTTTTCAAAAAAAAAATTTAAAGACTATACAATTTACAATGATACTATTTTTGTTGAGTTGAATAATCGAAAAATTTTAAGCTTAACAAGAAAAAGTAAAAATAAATAGATTAGAAATTTTCTTTTAGAATTGAGGAGAGTAAAATTTTATCTACGAAATTTTATAATTTGCATTTAAAATAAACTAAAGGACTCTATTATAAAAAATCTTTTAAAAATTTATTGAAATAGGTATGAAAAAGAATTTGGATTAATAGTTTTAGTTCACCATAAATCAATATCATAACTTTAACGAATTAAAATGATTTAACTTTTTCGCTTTGTAGTGATTGGATTGGTGGATTCAAGTTATAAACACAACATTAAATAAGAACTCGTTTAAACTTTTTTGATTGAAGCGAAAAATAGAGATTTTTTGCTCAATTGAAATCATTTTATGGTTGCATAGCATCGCTACGGAACAAAAAAATGATAAAAAGTGAGTGAAAAAGATAATTTTGCAGCCAATTGAAAAAAGTTTAAACGAGTTCTAAGTGTAACTTTTAGTAATAAAAAGTATTAGTGAATTAATTCGTTAGCACTTTTTTGTTTTTACTACAGTCACATATAAGGTATTTGTTATATTTGGCAACTTGAAATCACTTTCAGAACAATAAACTATGAAATTATTAGAAGGTAAAACGGCTATTATTACAGGGGGAAGCCGAGGAATAGGTAAAGGAATAGCAGAGGTTTTTGCAAAACATGGAGCAAATGTAGCATTTACATACAGTTCGTCTTCAGCAGCAGCAGAAGCTTTGGCAAATGATTTAACAGCTTTAGGAGCAAAAGCCAAAGCATACCAGAGTAATGCAGCAAATTTCCAAGCAGCACAAGATTTGGTAGCAGAAGTACTAAAAGACTTTGATGGTAAAATTGATATTCTAATTAATAATGCAGGAATTACCAAGGACAATTTACTTATGCGTATGAGTGAAGAAGATTTTGATACAGTTATTGAAGTAAACTTGAAGTCTGTTTTTAATATGACCAAGGCTATACAACGCACCATGTTAAAGCAGCGTTACGGGTCTATTATTAACATGAGCTCAGTTGTGGGAGTTAAAGGTAATGCTGGACAAACTAATTATGCGGCTTCAAAAGCAGGAATTATAGGTTTTTCTAAATCCGTTGCTTTGGAATTAGGGTCCAGAAGCATACGTTGTAATGTAGTTGCTCCTGGTTTTATTGAAACAGAAATGACAGCTAAGCTAGACGAAAAAGTAGTGGATGGCTGGAGGGCAGGAATTCCATTAAAAAGAGGTGGTTCGCCAGAAGATATTGCAAATGCTTGTGTATATTTGGGGAGTGATCTAAGTACTTATGTGACAGGACAAGTCCTTAATGTTGATGGGGGAATGTTGACTTAAAATTGCCTAATAAATTATAAATTTGACTACAGAAAATATACTTTGGATTATAGCAATTACCATTATAGCACTTTTGGTAGTTGTGTTTCAATATTATTTTAAAGCGAAAAGACTCTCAAAAAAAACGGTCCTTTTCGCTTTTTTACGTTTTTTAAGTGTTTTTACTATTTTATTACTTTTAGTTGACCCCAAAATAATAATTACCAATAGCAAAAAAGAAAAGCCAGAACTCACAGTCTTGGTGGATCAGTCTCAATCAATTTCATACCTAAAACAAGAAGAACAAGTAAAAAATATTTTATCAAAAATTACTGTAAATAAAGAGCTTCAAGATAAATTTGAAGTTTTACTTTATGGTTTTGGTGACCAAATAGTTGACAGTCTTTCTTATACGTTTAAAGACAAACAAACTAAAATAGAGCAATCACTTGCGAGTATTCAAAAAGTACATCGCAAACAAAATTCGCCAATACTTATAATTTCTGATGGAAATCAAACTTATGGTCAAGATTATTCTTACTACAAAAGTAAATTTAATCAACCCATTTATAGTATTTCTTTGGGAGATACCACACAAGTTGCAGATTTATATATAAATACTGTTAATGCCAATAAATATGTATATCTAAATAATGAATTTCCTTTGGAAATTTTAGCAAATTATACAGGAAGTAAAAATCAAAATACAAATTTAGTTATTTATAGAGGTAAACAAAAAGTGTTTTCTAAAAAACTAGTGTTTTCAAAAAGTAAGCGTTCTCATTTTGTTAATTTAAAATTAAAAGCAAGTAGAGCAGGTCTTCAGAATTATAGAATTGAATTACTTCCTTTTACAGAAGAAAAAAATACTGTAAATAATAGTAAAAATGTCTTAATTGAAACTATAGATAAGAAAACCTCTATTATGTTAGTTTCTAATAGTGTACATCCTGATATAGGTGCCTTAAAACAAAGTTTAGAAAGTAATAAACGTAGAAAATTAAAATTAGTAAAACCTACTGCAGTCAATTCTTTAGACGATGTAGAGCTTGTTATTTTATACCAGCCAAATAATAGAAGTTTTAAAAAAGTATACGATTTATGTGATAAAGCAAAAATGCCTTTGCTTACTATTACTGGAAAAAAAACGGATTGGAATTTTATAAATAGCCTAAATAAAAATTATAAAAAGTCGCAGCGCACCCAAAAGGAAGATATATTACCACTCTTAAATTCGAATTTTGAGATTTTTAATACCAATCAATTTGAATTAAATAAATATCCTCCTTTAGAAAGTTCTTTTGGTCAAGAAAATTTAGTAGCTCCTTATGAAACGCTATTGTATAAGAAAATAGCCAATGTCAATACCCAATATCCATTATTGGCTTTTTGGGATACTGATAAAGTAAATGAAGCAATTCTTTTTGGAGAAGGAATTTGGAAATGGAGATTAGCAAATTATAAAAGGGATGGAGACTTTGAAAAGTTTGATGCTTTAATAGGGAAAATTACGCAGTACTTGTCTAATAAAAAAGTTAGGAAACGCTTAATTATTAATTATGAAAATGAATATTATACTAATAATAGGATAGTAATATCAGCCTCTTATTTTAATAAAAATTATGAATTTGATACAAAAGCTGAGTTAACATTAAATGTTTCTAAAGAAGAAGAGGAATATTCAAAAAAAATACCAATGCTATTAAAAGGTTCATTTTATGAAGCAGATCTTAGTGATATTACAAAAGGGGTATATCGTTTTTCAGTAAGTGTTAAAGGTAATGAAATAAGAGCTTACGGAGGTTTTGTTGTTCGGGACTACGATATTGAAAAACAATTTCAAAATCCAAATATTACAGCATTGGAAAAATTATCGACACATAACAATGGAGAATTAGTTTATTTAAATCAAGTTGATGGTTTTATAAAAAAACTAATAACTAATAAAAATTATAAACCTATTATAAAATATAGTAAGGAACAGAAATCTTTAATAAATTGGAAAATATTATTAGGAGTGCTTATTAGTCTTTTAGGTTTGGAATGGTTTTTAAGAAAATACAATGGATTAATATAGTAATCTGTTAGCCTATTTTGTTACTATTTTAAGTAATTTTTACAATGTTAATTAATAAGTAAAACTTATTATATTAAAGAGTAACAACTGCAATTACTTATCTTATAAAAAAATATTAAGAGTAAGTTTTTCAATCAAAATACATAATAGAAATTTAATTAATACATTATTAATCAAGACTAAATAATTAAAAATGGAAAGATTACCAAAAATAGGAATACCAATTATTATAGCAATAGTACTGGGGATTATATTTATTTCAAAATCGACTAAGACGATTGATTCAGGAAAAGCAGGTGTATTATACCAAACATTTAACGGTGGTGTTTCTTCTGAAGATCTACCATTAACTGAGGGTTTTCATTTTATAGCTCCGTGGAACGATGTAATTATATATGATATAAGACAACAAGAGGTATTTGAAAAAATGCAGGTACTATCTTCTAATGGATTACTAATTGTACTTGAAGCTACAGCTTGGTACAAACCAAAATATGAAGATTTAGGGTCGTTACACAAGGAAAAAGGAAAGGATTATTTACGTCAAATTATTCAACCAGCAATTAGATCTGCAGCAAGGAGTGTTGTTGGTAGATATACCCCAGAGCAATTATACTCTAGTAAACGAGATATTATACAAAAAGAAATTTTTGAAGAAACTAAGAAAATTGTAACTAAACAATACATTGATTTAGAAAATATTTTAGTTAGAGATGTTACTTTACCACCTACAATTAAAGATGCCATTGAACGAAAATTAAAGCAAGAGCAAGAGTCCTTAGAATATGAGTTTCGTTTAACCAAAGCGACTAAGGAAGCACAAAGACAAAAAATTGATGCTGAAGGAAAAGCAGAAGCTAACAGAATTTTAAGTGCCTCATTAACGGACAAGATTCTTCAAGAAAAAGGGATTCAAGCAACTGTAGAGTTAGCGAAATCTCCCAATACAAAAGTAGTAGTAGTAGGTTCAGGGAAAGATGGTTTACCATTAATTTTAGGGAACTAAATCGGTAAGTCTGTTAAATATTCCTCGAATAAATTAGTATCTAGGACATGACCACCTTTGTGGTTTATAATTTTAAAAGCAGGAAAATAAGACTCAAGTCTTTTTTCCTGCTTTTTTACATTTATGGGATCAAATATTTCATCGTTTAAACCTACGGTATGAATGGTTTTTAGATTTGGTATATGTTGAAAATTATTGCCATTAAGTTCTTTAGGAAAAACCCCTGAGATCATAATTAGTTGATTACATACCTGTTTTCTTATAGCTAACCAACGGGTTGCAATACTTACCCCTTGCGAATACCCTAGAACAATAAAATGTACTTTCTTAAAATCAATAAACTCAGCTTCAATAATACTATCAATATAATTTAAAACATTTTCAGTTTCCATAACAGTGTTCTCCTTAGTTAGCCAAGAAGCACCTATACGCTTATACGCTTCATCTTTATAATATTTTGAAGGTGCCTGCGGACAAATAATATAGTTTTCCTTACTATTTAGTTGTTTAAAATGGCGTAAAAAAAATCGCCCTAAATATCCAATTCCATGGAGAACAAGCCATACATTTTTTGTATTTGGGGTATAATCGTTTAAAGTATCGTAAGTATTTGTAGAAGTGTATTTAACTGATTTTTCCAAAAGTAAATTTTAAGAGTAATGCAAAAAGTAAATTTAATTAATCTAAAAGTATTTTATTCGATTTTTAGGAGTTTAGTCCACATACATTTTTACAAGTATTTTAAAGTCTTAAGTCAAAAAAAACTAAATTTACATTCCAAATTATATTAAATGACCGAAACAGAAAAAAAAAATCGCCTATTTCAATGCAATGCTGTTTGTAAAAATACACTAATGGAAACGTTAGATATTAGTTATGTGGATGTTGGAGACGATTTTGTGGTTGCTAAAATGCCTGTGACTTCTAAAGTGCATCAACCTGACGGCGTTTTACATGGCGGAGCAATGGTAGCCTTAGCAGAATCTGTGGGAAGTTTAGCGGCATATATGTTTATTGATTATCAAAGATTTATGATTAGAGGTATCGAGATTAGTGCCAATCATGTTAAATCAGTAAAAGATGGTTTTGTATATGCCAAAGCCCAAGCTTTACATAAAGGCAAAACGATGCAGTTATGGGATATTAAAATTACCGATGAGGAAGGGAATTTAGTTTCAGCAGTAAAATTATCTACAATTTCACTTGAAAAAAGGTAAATGATTCAATCTGTTTTTTTTTCTGAAATAAAAAAACATTTAGTAGAGGAGAAGCCTTTTGTTATTTATAAGAAACCAGATGAGTTGCAATTAACAGCTCAATTGCAAATTGAGGCTACTTTACAAAAGGAGAACTTTAATGAAGACGGTTTTGTATTTGCGCCTTTTACAAATAACTCACACAATACCATTTGGTTTCCTACCCAAAAAGCTAGAGTAATAAAGTCGATACTTAAAAAGGAGGATTTAGTTTTAGAAGGTCAAGTAAAAGAACAGGAGCAAGCTGAATTAGAAAAAAATCATATTAGTATAATAGATAAAGCCTTAAGAGCATTAAATTTAAAGGAGCTCAAAAAAGTAGTGCTTTCAAGAAAAGAATCTGTTGCTATAAAAAATCAAAATCCATTTGTTTATTTTGAACGAATGTGCTATTTATATCCCAATACATTTTGCTACTGTTGGTATCATCCTAAAGTAGGAATGTGGCTTGGAGCAACTCCTGAAACATTAATTAAGCTTTCTGAAAATAATTTTGAAACCATGGCATTGGCGGGAACAATGCCTTTTAGTAATACTATAAAAGCTACTTGGGGAGCAAAAGAAAAAGAAGAACAACAATTTGTAGTGGATAGTATCTTATCAACTTTACATCCAATTACAAAAAAAATAAAAGTAGGGGAAACAATTACACAAAGAGCGGGAAGTTTATTACATTTAAAAACGCCTATTTCTGCTGAATTAACTTCTACTAAAGGGATTTATGCATTGATAAAATTACTACACCCTACACCAGCAGTGTGTGGCTTACCAAAACAAAAAGCCCAAGATTTTATTATAGAAAATGAAGGGTACAATCGTAAATATTACACTGGTTTTTTAGGAATTATTAATCCAGAAAAAAGCTCTCATTTATATGTAAATCTCCGTTGTATGGAATTGGAAGGCAACCAAGCAATAATATACATTGGTGGAGGTATTACGGCACTTTCTAATCCCCAAAAAGAATGGCAGGAAACAGTTAACAAATCACAAATAATGAAACGAATATTATAATTTTTTTTCAAAAAATAGTTTTCTGTTACCGTCAGTTGTATTTTTGAATTGTTTATGAATTTGATATCAGATATTACATTAATACAGCAAATAATAGCCATATGCAAAGCTCAAAACTTAAAACATATTGTTATATCTCCAGGATCACGCAATGCTCCATTAATACTTAGTTTTAGTAATGACTCCTTTTTTAAATGTTATAGTATTGTAGATGAGCGCTGTGCTGCTTTTTTTGCAATGGGTATTGCACAACAAACCAAAAAACCAGTAGCAATAGTGTGTACCTCTGGAAGTGCTTTATTAAATTATTACCCGGCTATTTCAGAGGCATTTTATAGTGATATTCCCCTAGTGGTTTTTAGTGCTGATAGGCCTAAGGAATTTATTGATATTGGTGATGGACAAACGATTAGGCAAGAACATGTATTTAAAAATCATATTTGTTTTGAAGCTAATTTAAAAAATGCAAAAGAATACACAAAAACACTTTTTCAGGAAAATGAATTATTAGTAAAGGAAGCTATTTGTGTATCAAAAAATGAACAAGGTCCTGTTCATGTCAATATTCCATTATATGAACCATTGTACAATACCACACAAAAAGATATAGAAACTTTACCTATCCTTGAAAATACTACAATAATTGATAATTTTGAGATAGAAAATTCATTTTATGAGCTTTGGAATTCTTGTTCTAAAAAAATAATTTTAGTTGGCGTTTTACCTCCTAATGACATTGAAAAAGAGGTTTTAGACAATTTATTGAGTGATCCCAGTATTTTACTTTTGACAGAAACAACCTCTAATCTACATCATAATAAGTTGATTCCAAATATTGATATGCTAGTAGCAGAACTTTCTGACGAGGAAAAAATAGCATTACAACCACAATTGTTATTAACCTTTGGTGGTTTAATAGTTTCAAAAAAAATAAAAACCTTCTTAAGAGCATTCCAACCCCAAAAGCACATTCATGTATCAGATAAAACAGCATACGACACTTTTGGTTGTTTAACTACTCATTACAAGGTTAAACCCAATACTTTTTTAACTAAATTAGTAATTACCAAATCATTAATTACTTCCAAATATCAAGAATACTGGCTTAATTTTCACAAAGATCTTAAAGCGGGGCATGATAGGTATATCTCTGAAATTCCATATTCAGACTTTACGATATTTCATCAGATAATAAAACGGTTGAAGAAGCCTTTGCATTTGCAGCTTAGTAACAGTTCGACCATTAGGTATACACAATTGTTTCAATTACCAAAAGTAGTAGAAGTATTTTGCAATCGAGGTACAAGTGGTATTGATGGTAGTACTAGTACAGCTATTGGCGCAGCAACTATTCAAAATAAACAGACTTTATTAATAACAGGGGATTTAAGTTTTTTTTACGATAGTAATGCTTTGTGGAACAATTATATTCCTAATGATTTTAAAATTATTGTAATTAACAATAGTGGAGGTGGTATTTTTAGAATTCTTCCTGGAGATAAAGAAGCTAATTATTTTGAAACATTTTTGGAAACTGCTCATGGTTTGAAAGCCAATTGTTTAGCAAAAATGTATAGTTTTGAATATTTAGAAGGAAAAGAACGGAATTTTGAAGAACAATTAGATCTGTTTTTTAAAATAAAAAACAAATGTATTTTAGAAATTCATACCCATCGACGGATAAATGATGTAATTCTTCTAAAATATTTTAAAAAAATAAGGCAATAATTAAAAACTATAGCAGTTTTTTTTGTTAATTAGTAATACATTTAACATAATATCAATACCATTTTATAACACACTAAAACTTAAAATATGAGTAAAAGAGACGAACTAATCACAAAGTATGCAGCAGATATTAAAGAGAAAATAGGAGAGACCGCAGATCTTGATTTACTAACTAAAGTAACTATAGGATGTGGGCCTTCCATTTACGGTAAAGATGCTTCTACAGTTTCTGGTTCTAGTGAAAAAGAATTAGATACTGTTAAAAATAACTTCCTAATTAAAAAACTTGGATTATCTGCGTCTGATGATTTAGATGGTGCTATTGATACTGTATTGACTAAATATGGTAAATCAAACAGATCTAAATATAGAGCAGTTGTTTATTACTTATTGACAAAACATTTCAAAAAAGAATCGGTATATAATAAATAATAGGGTACTTTTTCAGATATTAAAATCTCTGTGTTTTTACAGAGATTTTTTTTTACACCAGTTTAATCCAATATTTCTACAGTCATACAAATATCTTTTTTGGGCCATTCACTTTTATCAACTTCAACTTGATTTATTTTTTTGGCAACATTCATTCCTTTTGTAACTCTTCCAATAACAGTATGTTCACCATCCAAATGTGGTTCTCCTTTTGGATTTATAATTATATAAAATTCATAAGGAGTAGATCTACGGTTGGGATTGTTTTTCCATACTCGAGCCATAGCTACTGATGCATAGGTATGTTTATGATGATCTAAAAATTCTGAGGGTAATGTAAACTCTCCAATTCGGTGCTTAATTTTTGCCATTTTAAAACTATCGCTATTACCACCCTGAATTACAAAACCTTTAGCTACTCTGTAAAAACAAGTTTCATTTAAAAAACCTCTTTTTATAATATGAATAAAATTAGCTCTGTGTAGTGGGACATCTTTAAAAAGTTCAATATCAATATTTCCTAATCTTGTTTTAATGCGAACTTTTCGTTCTGTATTTAATGCACCATATTCAGTATAAAATTCCTCTACTGTTGCATTAGTTATTCTTGGAATTCGGTTTTTAATTTTAGAAGTTTTGGGAGAGGCAACTACAATGGATTTTTCTTTAATTTCTATTATTTTTTTAGGTGGTGTTTTGGTATCTTGACAAGAGATAACAAGACTAAACATAATTAATAGTCGCGCAAAAGAACACATAGATGAGATTTGATTTTTTCTTAAATAACATATCAAAAATAGAAAAAATAAAAGTGAATACCTCTGAAGCACATTTAGAATTTTTACCAGAAAATAGAAAACAATTTCCACAGGACTATAAAACAGATACAACTAAAAATGCAGCTGTAATGCCAATTATTTTTCCTGTAAAAGGAGAGGCTCATTTAGCATTAATTATCAGAACTACATATAACGGGGCACATTCGGGGCAAGTGGCTTTTGCGGGTGGCAAATGGGAAGAAGAGGATAATTCTTTTTTAGATACAGCTTTCCGCGAAGTAGAAGAAGAAATAGGCATTCCAAAGAAAGAACTAATTTATTGCAGGGAATTGACATCGCTTTATGTACCTATTTCGGATTTTAGAGTATTTCCTTTTTTAGCATACGCCAATAAAGCATTGACTTTTACACGTCAGGAAAGCGAGGTTTCCAAAATTATTACGCTTCCCTTAAAAAAACTATTAGAAGATAATATTAAGAAATTAGTCACTATTCCTATAAGAAATACGATAAAAATTAAAGCTCCTGCTTTTGTATATGATGATTATACTATATGGGGAGCAACCTCAATGATACTCAACGAACTTAAACAAGTTATTGTAAAAAGTATGGATTAATAATTGGTATATTTGTCTCCTTATTATTAAAACTAACTAGTAGATGGGATTATTTAAGAAAAATCCATTTGGACAATATTTAATAATTAAAAAATGGCTAATTCGCATCCTTGGAGGTCTTACTCACAGACGCTACAGAGGATTTAATGAATTGGTTATTGAAGGGAGTGATGTAATTACAAAACTACCTGAAAATAATGTACTTTTTGTATCCAACCACCAAACGTACTTTGCAGACGTTGTAGCTATGTTTCATGTATTTAATGCCAGTCTTAGCGGTCGTGTAGATTCTATAAAAAATGTAGGGTACCTATGGCAGCCTAAAATGAATTTTTACTATGTTGCTGCAAAGGAAACGATGCGATCAGGACCTTTAGCACGCGTGTTTGCTTATGCAGGAGCCATTACTGTAGAAAGAACCTGGAGGTCTGAGGGTAAGGATATTAATCGCCAAGTAAAAATGAGTGATATTACAAATATTACACGTGCATTGGATGATGGTTGGGTAATCACATTTCCACAAGGAACAACCAAACCTTTTAAACCGATACGAAAAGGAACAGCTCATATTATAAAAAAATACAAACCTGTAGTTGTACCTATAGTTATTGATGGTTTTCGTCGTTCGTTTGATAAAAAAGGATTGCGTATTAAGAAAAAAGGAATTTTACAATCTTTTGTTATCAAAGAGCCTTTAGAGATTGACTATGAAAATGATAGTATCGATAAAATTGTAGAACAATTGGAATATGCAATTGAGCAACATCCTTCCTTCCTTAAAGTAATTCCGCAAGCAGAATTAGAGGCAGAAGAAGAGTTAAATAAAAAAAGGCAGTGGTAATATTAATATTAGGCGTATTTTTTATATGAACTCGTTTAAACTTTTTTGCTGAATTGAAATTATTTTATGGTTGCATAGCATCGCTACGGAACAAAAAAATGATAAAAAGTGAGTGAAAAAGATCATTTTGCAGCCAATTAAAAAAAGTTGAAACAAGTTCTATAAGTAAAATCATATTAATTGTTAATACTTTAAAATTTTAGGTTTTTATTAATGGATGATCAGGATTGTTGAAAACACAAGAAGTTAGTGTCGATTCCAATACAAGTTTAGGATAGTAATATTATTGAGAAAGAAGGGATAATCATAAATTTAAAATAGTACAATTGAAATTTATATATCTATTTATATTTATAGCTAATTTTATTAGTGCGCAACAAATTGCTGTTTTGCATTATAATGGAGGTGGAGATTGGTACAGTAATCCAACCGCTTTACCTAATTTAATAAAATTTTGTAATAATCAGTTAAATACAAATATTACTAAGGAAGTAGCAGAAGTTGAGCCAGACAGTCCAAATCTTTTTGATTATCCTTACATACATGCAACAGGACATGGAAATATTTTATTTAATGAATCTGAAATCAAAAATTTACGTACTTATTTAGAAAGTGGAGGATTTATTCATATCGATGATAATTACGGAATGAAAGATTATGCTAAACGCGAAATTTTAAAATTATTTCCTGAAAAAAAGCTAGTTCCTATTGGTACGGATCATTTAATTTTTAACACGAAATTTTCATTTCCTAAAGGATTACCCAAAATCCATGAGCATGATAATAAAAGCCCTGGAGCAGAAGGGATATTTATTAATAATCGCCTAGTATTATTACTGACTTACGAATGTGATTTAGGCGATGGTTGGGAAGATGAAGAAGTGCATAATGATCCTCAAGATATCCGATTAAAAGCTCTTCAAATGGGTGCTAATATTATTCATTATGCTTTTTTAAATTAATGCAACTTAAACATCTTAATTCGAGTTTTTCAGAATTTAATTTTGAAATTATATTACTATGTGATGGCGTAAATTCTCCTGCTAATATGGGAAGCTTATTGCGTGTTGCAGATAGTTTTGGAGTTAAAAAAGTATTATTTAGTAAAGTAATTATAAATATTGAAAGTTCAAGACTAAAACGTACAGCTCGCTCTACCCAAAAGTGGGTAGCAATTGAAAGCAATGTTGATGCTCAACTAGTATTGAAAGATTACTTGGATAAAGGATTTGTACCTGTAGCCTTAGAAATAACAGAAACAAGCATTCCATTAGAAAAAATCAATTTTTCAGATTTAGAAAAAGTACTTTTGATAATTGGAGATGAAAGTTCAGGTGTTTCGGATTCAATATTAAAAGCTTGTAAATTTCAAACACATATTACTATGTTCGGAAAAAACTCAAGTATGAATGTGTCTCAAGCTACTGCTGTCGCATTGTATGAAATAACAAAACAATTTAATAATGAATAGTAGAGCAATAAGTAATGGTATTTTAAGAGCAATAAGTATTATTCTGGGAGTAGTATTGCTACTTTATTTTTTGTTTTTAATTCGCTCTGTACTATTATATATATTACTTGGAGCTATTATTTCATTAATAGGTAGACCTTTAATGTTTTTTTTTACTAGTAAGCTAAAGTTGAAAACGGGCTTAGCTGTTGGAATTTGCTTAATTATATTTTTACTTTTTTTTATGTTGGTAATTGCACTATTCTTACCAATTTTAGCGGAACAGTATCAAAATATTAGTGAAATTAATCTTAAAAAATTAGAAGTAGACATAGATCGTTTAATTAACGAATTTACAGTCTATTTTAATATCGAACGTTTGTATGTAAGAGATTTATTGAATCAAGTAGATTTTATAAAATACTTAGACGTAAAACGATTACCAGAATTTTTAGGAGGTATTTTTGGAAGTTTAGGAAACTTTATGATAGGTATTTTCTCAGTAGTATTTATTGCATTTTTTGCGTTAAAAGACAGTCGACTTTTAGAAAAAAGTTTGTTAGTTTTTGCTAAAAAGCAAGATGAAAATAAATTTACGAATGCTTTTTCAAAAATTAAAGAGCTTCTATCTCGTTATTTCGTAGGATTATTAGTGCAGGTAATAATTCTTTTTGTTTTGTATTCTGCTTTATTACTAGTTTTTGGATTTAAAAATGCTATTGCAGTCGCCTTAATTTGTGCTATTTTAAATTTAATCCCATATTTAGGGCCAGTAATTAGTTTTATGTTATTGATTTCACTTGCAATAACAGATAATTTACACATGTCATTTTCTGCAATTATTTTACCTAAGATTATTAAAGTAGGAGTAGGGTTTGTAGCAATTCAATTGATAGATAATTTTGGAAACCAACCTATAATTTTTGGTAATAGTGTGCGCTCACATCCTTTAGAAATATTTTTAGCTATTTTAATTTTTGGACTTTTATTTGGTGTAGGTGGATTGATAACTGCTGTACCATTATATACTGCAATTAAAGTAATTTCAAAAGAGTTTTTATCGGAATATAAAATTGTAAAGTATTTAACAAAAGAAATTTAATCTTTTGAATCCAGCTATTTTAACATCAAAGGTTCAAGCGTTTTTAAGTAAAAACCTAACTCAAAAGGTAACAGCTATTGCGTTAAAAAAAACGCCTTTTAAAAATGTTAGCTCACAAGAACTAGCACAACAATTGGTTGGCAAGCAAAAAGCTCAAAAGAAATTACCTAGTTGGTTTAAATCAAATCAAGTTTACTATCCTCCAAGTTTAAATTTAGAGCAAACTTCGTCAGAAAAAACAGCAATTTATAAAGCACAGTTAGTCTCAGGAAAAACTCTTATTGATTGTACAGGAGGCTTTGGTATTGATAGTGTGGCTTTTGCTAAAAAAGTAAAAACTGTTTTTCATTGTGAATTAAATGAGGAGTTACAAAAAATAGCATCTCATAATTTTAAGGCATTAAAAATAGAAAATATTGAATCTGATTGTTGTGATGGAATTAATTTTGCGTTACAGCATAAAAAAGTTAATTGGATTTATATTGATCCTTCTCGTAGAAACAGTACTAAAGGAAAGGTGTTTTTTTTAGAAGATTGTTTGCCTAATGTACCAGCTGTAGTTGATCAGCTTTTTGAGGTAACGAGTAGTATTTTAATAAAAACCGCACCAATATTAGATATTTCAGTTGGGTTAAGGGAGCTAAAATATGTAAAAGAAATACATATTGTAGCGGTAGACAATGAAGTAAAAGAATTACTGTGGATACTCGATAAAACCTGTTTTAATAACCCAATAATTTATTCAGTTACCTTACTTAAAACTTTCGAAAGCCATATTAAAATTCCTTTAATAGCAGAGGAAGAAGCCAACTCAAGGCTTGGTGAGCCTTTAAAATATTTATTTGAACCCTATGCTTCCGTCATGAAATCAGGAGCGTTTAATTGGCTTTCAGAGCATTATAAAATAGCTAAGTTACACGCTCAAACACATTTGTACACATCTAACGAATTAATCGATTTTCCAGGACGGAAATTTGAAATTACAGTAGTTTATCCCTTTAACAAAAGTGCAATGCGCCTTTTGGTTAAAGCCAAAACCAACGTAGTAACCCGAAATTTTAAAATAAGTGTGGCCGAACTTCGAAAAAAATATAAATTGCAAGAAGGCTTGGAACGGTATTTGTTTTTTGTAACTGACAAGAATAACAAGGCAATCGTAATAGATTGTAATAAGATTTCGAATTAATGAAGTATATAATTAATACTATTTTTTTATTGGTTTTACAACAGAATTTTGCACAATGTAATTTTGAAATTATTGACTATAAAGGATCAAAAATAAATGCGTTACCTAGAGAAATGTTTGTGCTTAAAGAAAACCATAAAGCCTTGACAGGAGATTATGTGCTTTTTTCATTATTTACGGATGGAGTAACAAAGCGACTAATAACTACATTTTCCAGAGTTGCAAGGCGTCAATTTTTAGAATTTTGTTTTAACAAAACTTCTTTTTTAAGATTTACTTTTAAGGATGGAACTTTTGTAAAACTACTTTACGAAGGAGAGGAATTGTGTAAGAAACAAGAGAAACACCCTTCTCGAAAAAAATTTAATACATTAAAAATTGAAACGCAGTTTAAAATATCCCAAAATGCTTTTTTAAGATTAAAAGAAGAAAAGGTAAAAACACTAACTATAGTCGGTAAAGGAGGAGTGTCTTTTACGTATGAAGCTGTTAAGAAGATTTCTGCGGATGCAAGTTTAAATGAAACAAGTTATCCGATTAGTTTTTTTCAGAATAAGCTACCTTGTTTGGAGTTTGATTAAGCAGTATTATACAGTTATTTGATGTTATAATAAGTAGAGAAGAGGTTACCTTGGGCTGAATTTGAGTTGCACCCATATAATTATTTACTGAGCTTTAATACTACTATATTTCGTACTCTATCCATACTCTTCTTTGTTATATTCATGCTCAGGAAAGGAAGTATACTTACAGGTTTGGCCATTTTTTTCTATAAAACTTTCTTCCCAATACTACTCTCTTTCTGCTTGTTGCTCTGGAGTAGCCTCGGGTGTGGGTACTTCGCTAGGGTACAATAGAGTAGGGAAGCCTTCTGTTTTTCGACGTTCAAAATCTTTTTGGCGGTAAGGGTCAAAGGCATTACCTGGAGGTAATGGGCGGTTTTTATCCATATACCAAACCATAAAAGACCAATAATTTACAGGCTCTAAAGCGTTTAAGGTGTAATACATTGTAAAAAAAACTGGTCGTAGCGCTTTTAAAGAGAGTCTTTTACCTCTGGTAGATATAGCAATAGTTGCATTATCAAAGGTGGCTATTACTGGTTTAAACCACCATGCATGTGGGTAGCTTATTAGACTATTCACACGATCCATAACTAAAGCTATATCCTTTTTTGTTAAAGCAATAATCATGTGTATTAGAGCAGGATTAAATATTGAGAGTTTTAAATTAACACCATAATAATAGTTAAATTGTATTTTAAATATTAGACCATATTATTAACAATGAACAAACAAATAAATCAAAAAATAATTAAAGTTTGTACTGATAAAATTGAAAAAAAAGGAGAAAATGTAGGGCTTTCATTTTATGCTTTTTTTGAAAATAAAAATAATGATCCTACACAATTAATGGAAGTTGCAGAATGGTGGATTATGAAACATAAATTGGATCATTTTGAAAAAGCTATAAAAATTAGAGAAATGGTGAAACACGAATTATAATGGGCGAAGAATTGAATATTTTAGAATTAATTGTAATGTTAGTTAAAATTTATATAATGAACTCGTTTAAACTTTTTTCAATTGGCTGCAAAAATGATCTTTTTCACTCACTTTTTATCATTTTTTTGTTCCGTAGCGATGCTATGCAACCATAAAATAATTTCAATTGAGCAAAAAATCTCTATTTTTCGCTTCAATCAGTACATTATAAAATAATAGTAAAAAAGTTTAACTCTATTTTAATTTGACCATAGTAGATGATTTAACAGAGTTGCCTCATTTTAAGCTAGAGTTAACTAGTGAAAATACTCCTAAAAAAATAATTAGATTTTGGAATCAAATAGAAAGTGGGATGGGATAATAATCCGTACTAAAAGGATAATTAATTACCCCTTGATAAAATCCTCATATTCATAATAAAATAGTTCTAGTTGAGCCATATTTGTATTTAAAAAATCAAAAGTTTCAGGCCATGTTTTTTTATTGTGAATACACACATTGTTTAATTGCACATAAACACGAGAAATAATTTTACCATAGTCTACCTCATAATTTGGATTTAATATTATATCTGGGATATATTCCGTTTTAAGAATTTTTTCTAAACTCCATAGTTTATCGTAGTAATACTCACGGATTAGCTCATCATCAGAATCCACATCAATGGATACTTGAGCAATTTCAGTAGTAAACGTAAATTTTAAAACAAGCTCCTTTATTTTGGTATTGTACAATAACCATTTACGAGGATAGGCTTTTCCAAATTCTGTCCAAAACTCTTGGCGTACACGCTTGGCTTCTTCCTTAGTAAACATAATTATATAAAATAAGCAATGGTGATAGCTAAAATAATGGAAGCTAATTTAGCTATATTAAATTTATGTCCTTCACTACTTTCAAACAAAATTGTAGTCGAAATATGAAGAAATATTCCTACAACAACAGCTGTAATTTGAGTATAGTATTTAGTTAAGATTTCAAAATTTTTGGCAATCATAGTCCCAGCAGGAGTAGCTAATGCAAAAAGAATCAAGAAAACAAACACTGATAATTTAGGTAATGCAGATCGTAATAAGAATGTGCTTAAAATCATTGCGACAGGAATTTTATGAATAATAATTCCCGCTAATAAGCCGTGCGTTTCATGTATAGGAAAGCCTTCTAAAAATGCGTGTATAAATAAACTAACGAGTAGCACGGTTGGAAATTGATTACTCTTAGCACTTAAATGCACATGACCGTGCTCGGCTCCTTTGGAAAAAAATTCTAAAAAAATTTGTAACAAGATACCTCCCATTACAAAAAGACCAGTAAATTTTGCATTTTCATGATCTTTAAAAATATCGGGAAGTAAATTAAAAATAGTAATTGATAATAAAAAACCACCACTAAAAGAGAGTAGAAGTTTAATATTTTTTTGATTGGTTGGCCTAATAAAAAAGACAATTCCAAAACCAAATAGTACTGCGATTATTGGAAATAGATATGCTAATATCATTGAAAAATAAGAATTAATCGCGATGAATTTTCTTTACTGTATTTAGATAAATTATAATCTCCAAATATTTCGAGTAGTGTTAAACCAGCTTTTTTAAAATAGTCTTCAAAATCCTCTAAAGTAATTGCTTTTACACGTTCCTGAAAGCTATATTCTTGACCATCATCTATAAAATCAATTTGTTTTACGATAAAACCATTTTCTACGAAGCGTTTGATATGAAAAATAATATTTTCTACCTTTTTTATTTCTTCAGTGACTAAAGTTGAAATAACATGATGTGCATTAAAAAAGTCAATTACACCAATACCATTAGGCTTAAGATTCTGTTTAATGGCTTTTATGGTTTTTATGTTATCCTCTTCATCTTCAAAATAACCAAAACTGGTAAATAAATTGAAAACAAAATTATATTGCTTTTTATATGGCAAAGTCATATTATGTACATCAAATTGTAAACGTTCATTTTCGTTTTTTTGAGCACTTAAAATGCTATTTTTAGATAAATCTACACCAGTAACAGCATATCCTAGGCTATTTAAATAAAGACTATGACGTCCTTTTCCACACGCTAAATCTAAAATAGTTTCATTTTGCTGTATACTTAAATGTTGTGTGAGTGTGTCCATAAAGCGTTTTGCTTCAGAATTATCTCTATTTTTATAAAGTAGGTGGTAATATGAAGTATTAAACCAAGAGGCATACCACTTTGAATTTTCGTTTGACATAGGACGCAAAATTAACGTATTTTTACAAAGTTTTACTCCACATTTAAAATATTACATTGGGCGCAAATTATAAAATGGTAGCCAAAACCTTTTTTGGCTTTGAAGAACTTTTAGCAAACGAATTAAAAAACCTTGGTGGCGAGCGTGTTACTATAGGAAATCGTATGGTTAGCTTTTACGGCGATACTGGATTTATGTATAAAGCAAATTTGTGTTTGCGAACAGCATTAAAGGTGTTAAAGCCTATTGCAGAAAAAAAAATACGTGATCCAGAACAATTATATGATTTTGTAAAAAGTTTGGATTGGAACGATTATTTAGCCGCAAATGATACATTTGCAGTATATGCAACTGTAAATTCAGATGATTTTAATCATTCACAATACGTAGCCTTAAAAACAAAAGATGCAATTGTAGACCAGTTTAGAGATCGTACAGGAGAGAGGCCTAATATTGATACGGAACATCCTGATTTGCGAATTCAAGTTAATATTTCGAAAGATTTATGTACTATTTCTTTAGATAGTTCAGGAGCTTCCTTACATCATAGAGGTTATCGTACAGCAACAAATATTGCACCTATAAATGAAGTTTTAGCAGCTGGCTTGCTATTACATTCGGGTTGGAAAGGTCAAACTGATTTTTTAGATCCAATGTGTGGTAGTGGTACTTTGTTAATTGAAGCAGCAATGATTGCATGTAATATTCCAGCAAATATAAATCGAAAAGAATTTGCGTTTGAAAAATGGTTGGACTGGGATATGGATTTATATGAAAAAATTGAAGAAGTAATACTAAAGAGAGTAAAGGATTGTAATGTAAAAATTACAGGCTATGACAAGGCTCCCTCCGCAGTAAGTAAAGCTATTGATAATATTGAAAACGCCAATATCTCAGAGTTTGTTACTGTAAATAGAGGTGATTTTTTTGAATCACAAAAAGAATCAGAAGACGAAAAATCACTACATATGGTATTTAATCCTCCTTATGGAGAACGATTGCCTATTGAGATGGAAACTTTTTATGGAAAAATAGGGGATACACTTAAAAAAGCATATTCAAATACTGAGGCGTGGTTTATTACATCTGATTTAGAGGCATTAAAATATGTAGGTTTACGACCTTCTCGAAAAATTAAAGTTTTTAATGCCAAATTAGAAGCTCGATTGGTTAATTATAAAATGTATGCCGGAAGCAAACGAACTAAATTTCAAAAAGACTAATCATATTATTTTTAAATTTTATTTCGTAATATTATTGGTAATTTTACAAATATAAACACAGGAGTAGTCACTTCCGGAAAGGTAACTATCGGAAAAAGATGTATTATAGGCTCAGGCGCTGTTATTAAGGATAATATTACTGTAGAGGAAAATACAATAATTGGTGTAGGAAGTGTAGTTACTAAAGATATTCCTGCTAATTGTATTGCTTGCTTATGGTAAGCCGTGTAGGGTAATAAAAACTATAAAGTAACTAAGGTTACACCGATATTTATGAGCTACTAAGCTAAACACTTAACACCCCACAAATACAACAACCCCGTACCAATTGCCATTCCAAAGCTTAAGAGTGTGCCAATCAACACGTACTCGGTAAGTTTACGGTCTTTGGCATTAGACAGGTCGCCAAATCTAAATACGGATTTTGCCGTAATTAATAGTCCAATAGCAGCCCATTGATTTAATACAATAAATCCAAATACAAAAAGACGCTCTAAAATACCAATGTATTTACCCGCTTGATTTAGGGATTTTTCAGGAGTATTGTCTTCCAGTATCCATTTTCCCATTAGTATGCGCATTAATATTGCTCCAACAAAAGTTATATTAAGTAGGGCTAAAATAAAAAGGAGCGATTTTGTGGAATATAATTTTGTAAATGTAATTTCAAAAGGAGTATAACAATACACGACAATCCCAATAACAACTAAATGTGCTAACTGATCCAATAAAAATAAAGAACGGGTATTTCTCTTAGTTTCAATATTCAATTTTAAAATATCAATTATTCCGTGAGTTATTAAAATTGATACTACTCCAATCCAGTAACTAATATCAAAACCTAGTAATAGGAGTAGAGCTATAACATGTATTCCTAAATGAAAATAAAGATGTACGGATAAGTGTTTCTTTTTTTTTTTTTGCGAAATCCATTTATTAGGTTGAAAAACAAAGTCTCCTAGCACATGGGCGATTAATAATTTTAATATTAGTACTATCATTAATTAGGAATATATTGTTTGTAATAACTATTTAACTTCAGGATTTCATCCACCCCCCCCCGTTTAAGTAATTCACTTACATTACTTTGTGATTTGTTAAGCAATTTAGCCAATTCTTTTTGATTTTTTTCAGGATGTTCGATGGCAGTTTTTATTGCTTCAGCAACAGTAGGTGTCCAATTGTTTGTAGTTAATGCACCTAAATTCAACATTAAATTAATTAGTTCATCAAAACGTGTATTACCAGTAGCAATAGCAAGGGTTTGTTTTTGTAACTTTTCAAAGCATTTTCCCGAATTAATATATGCTGTACCGTTGGATTCTGTTATATTTTGACTGCTATAATTTTCTTCTCCTAAGCCAATAGCAATACGTACATCTAAATTTTTAATTTGTTTAATAGTGGCTTTAATATGCAAAGCAGCAAGCAAAGCTATTTCTGGTTTTAAGGAAAGTTGAAAACTATCCCCTCTAAAAACTTCCCATTGGTTGGGTGCTTTTCCATAAAAGTTAAGAATCTCTTTTAAAGTGGTTAACCAATCAGAAACTTCATGTTCCTGAGAGTTTATGATATCACCTGTTAAAACTGCAATCATAAGGTTTAATTTATAGGCTCTTGTTATACGTGTGATGGGATTCTGAAACAAGTCCAGAATAACGTACACAATTATTAAACAATTAGTTTTTTCAAAAATATCGTATTATAGTGCGATATCCAAAAATATCGTATTATAGTACGATAATTAAAAATATCGGTTCAAGAGCCGATATTTTTAATTATTATTATTATAGTTATTTAGTAAATTGTAAACGTCTAAAATAAAACCCAATATAAATCAAACCGATTAATAACAAAGGAAACACAATAACCATCCATTGCCAAAAGCTTTTATCAGTACTTACCTTTGGAAGGTTAAGCATTGGGATTTGAAGTTGTTTGGCTTTTAATTGAACCAAAGCTTCATCCTCTAATAAATAGTTAACGGTATTTAATAGGAAATCTTTATTTCCATATTGTCGCTTGCTAATAGGATCGTAACCTAAGGGAAGAGGAGTGCCCTTGGCTGCATTATTTTTAATTACATCTCCATCTGATATTAAAACTAGTTTACCCTTGTTAGTATCAGATTTATAATTTTTATAATCAAAAGGAAGAATCCGATTTTTATAGGCACTTTTTAAAGGGCTTTCCAATAAAACACCTACAATTTGAGCTCCAGCATTATAATACTCTTTAGGCTTGGGAGTTGTAATTTTATTCAAACTTAATTCCGAAGGAACACCACGGAGTTTAGTTAACGGGCTGGAGTTTAATAAAACTGTTTTTTGTGTATCATTTTTTAATAGTTCAATAGGGCTAGCAAAATTAAACTTAACAGGTTCAATATTTTTAGTGGTTACATGATCATTACCTGTTGCTAAGGTCGAAAACCCCCAGTTGTAAGGTAGGTATTGAGTATTTTCACCTTCACCTTCAGCAAGTACAATAGGAGCACTGTAGTAATCGTCAATTAACTGCGCATTAATACGTGCGCCATAAGCAAAAAATAAATCATTTAATTTTAAATCGTTAATCCAGGTAAGCGCTCTAAAATTAGGGTTATCAAAAATACTGTCTTTTTCAGCATTAACCATATCTATTAGGTGGAGTTGCTTGTTTCCGTACAACAAATGTTGGTCTAAAATAAGTTTTTGCGATTCCGAAAACCCTTTTCTGGGTTTTGCGTTAATCACCAAATCAAAATCTAATAATTGTTCTAATTTTTTTACGGGGTCATTCGAATTAATTTCAACAGGGCGTACCGTGTATTTTTGTTGTAAACTGCGTAAAAAGTCAAGAATATAAATATCCTTTAATTGTTTGTTGCCTTTAAGAATAGCAATTTTTTGAGTGCTTTTAACAGCCATTTGTTTTAGTGTACTACTAAAGGCATATTCTAAATTTTGTATCGATTCAGCAGTACGTTCTTCGGAAGTAGCTCCTAATCGATTTTTTAATAAAGGAACTTTTACCGTTTTGTTTTTGTAATAAATAATAGCCCATGGTAATACAATTTCCTTTTTTAGAGCACCTTCAAATTGAGTACTTACTTCGGCAGGCATAACCCCTAATTTTTTTAATTCCGTAAGGTTTTGATTGCGAAGCTCAATAGGTTCTAAAGGGTTTACAACACTAAATTTTAGCAGTGGAGTTACTGCGGCAAAGCTTTGTAATAATTGTTTGGTTTCACGCTGTAAACGCTTAAATTCTGGTGGAAGCTCGCCTGCTAAAATAATATCGATAACTACAGGCTCCTGTAGGGGTAAAAGTACTTCCTTAGAAGTGTCCGAAAGACTGTAGCGTTTATCTTTAGTTAAATCAAATCGAGAATACGTAGCTGTACCAATAAAGCCAAGAATAACAATACTAGCTAATAATAGTATGTTTTTTTTAGAAAAGAATCCCGTTTTATTGATACTCCATATAGTTGCAACAATAAAAAGAAGTGTTAGACATATAAAATAAATAACATTGCGTGTATCAATAACGCCCTCACTAATACGCAAATAGTGATAATTAATACCTAATACATCCCAGGAAATATATTTTTGAAGAACAGGAATATTTTCAAACCCTAAATAAAAAGTAAAGCATCCTAAAATAGACAGGATGAGTGCTATGGTTTGGTTTTTAGTTAAGCTAGAAGCAAAAATTCCAATGGAGGTAAAACAGCACAGGAGTAAGAGCAATGCAATGTAGGAGCCTGTAATACTACCAAAGTCCAAATTTCCTTGAGGTATGGATAATTGAAATAAAGCAAACACATAAATTAGGGAAGGTAATAATGCTATAATTCCAATAAATAAAACTCCTAAAAATTTACCTAAGATTAATTGAAGTGTGGTTAACGGCTTGGTGAGTAACAATTCTAAAGTACCTTGTTTGCGTTCTTCCGCAAAGGAATGCATACTTATGGCTGGGATTAAAAATATAAAAATCCAAGGGGCTAGTTCAAAAAAAGGAGACAAGCTAGCAAAACCACTATCAGGAATATTAAAAGTACCTTCCAATATCCAAAGGAAAAGTCCTGTAAAAATATAAAAACAAGCTAAAAAGACAAAGCCAATTGCTGTAGAAAAAAAATAATGAAGTTCTTTTTTTAAAAGTGCTAACATTTATAGTTTTTAAAATAAAATGAATATCTAACTTTTATTAGTCTTGCCCAGAACTTGTTTCAGGATTGTACTATTTCAAGTTATAACTTAATTTAGAATTACAAATAAAATGATTAATCTTCAAAAGTAACGCTAATCGTATCCATATATTTTAAACCAAATAGGGTACTCGCTGCACCCACAGTTTTAGGATTACTTTTATAAATAGCCAATTCTAAGTATCCAGAGGAGTTAAACAGTGCTATTTTTTTACCATCTTCTTCACGCTTATTACGTTCTACAGTAAAATTAATAGCATCGCTGTAATGATTTACAACGTTGTTAAAAGTAATACGTTTAGCCTTTATAGTAAAATTGCGTCCTTTTTGTACTGATGTAAATAGCTCCTTGGTAATATTAGTAATTGCATTTCCGTAATTGTCAATATAAATTATATTTCCTAAAATGGTTTTTCCCTGTTGCTGTATTATAGGCTCTGTTTTACTCAGTTTCTTGTAACTCGGTATTTGGGTTCCAATAATACCTAAAATTCCACCACGAGCTAAATGGCAGGCTACACGAACAAAAATATCCAGTACCGGAAAATTGATTTTCTGTATATCGGGTAAATTAATTTCATAAATAGCTTCGGGTTTAATTTCAGAAGCAATAAGCGAAATAATTCCATTATCGGCACAAATAAAATAATGCCCGTTGAGTTCTACAGCAATATGTTTGGTTTCGGGAGTCAAACAACTTTCAACTCCAATAATATGTATGGTTCCTTTAGGAAAATTAATATAAGCGTTTTTTAAGATGTATACGGTTTCATATAAATCAAAAGGGGATATCTGATGTGTAATATCAACCAAAGTAACCTTTGGTAATTCCGAATAAATTGCCCCTTTAACCGCTCCTACTGAAGGGTCTTTACTTCCAAAATCAGTAGTAAGGGTAATTATTGGCATTTATGAGTAATTGTTAACAAAATTGTTATTAACACAAACATATAAATTGTAAATTGAAATGTATTCCTTTTAAATTTATATAAAGCGAAAATATAATTATAAGCTGAAACAAGAATACATCAACTCATTTTTTTATCAACTAAAAACGATACCCATTTGAACGAAATTATAATAGAACTTACCGATATCGATGCACAGAGTTTTTTTGGACAAAGAAACTCAACTATTGAATTACTCAAAAAATATTATCCCAAACTAAAATTAGTTGCTCGTGGAAGCAAATTAAAAGCCTACGGAGATGAAGAACTTTTAGAAGAGTTTGATAAACGGATGAGTATTCTTATTAAACATTTTGAGAAATATAACAAAATGGAAGAAAATGATATTGAACGTATTTTAACCAGTGAAAATCGGGAGGAATATCAAAGTTCAGATTTAAGTGGCGAAGTATTACTACACGGTGTAGGAGGGAAGAAAATTAAACCCCAAACACCCAACCAACGAAAGTTGGTGGATATGATGCGAAAAAATGATATGTGTTTTGCCATAGGTCCAGCCGGTACAGGGAAAACATATACAGGTGTTGCTTTAGCGGTAAAGGCTTTAAAAGAAAAACAAGTAAAACGGATTATATTAACTCGCCCAGCCGTGGAAGCAGGAGAAAATCTAGGATTTCTTCCAGGGGATATGAAGGACAAACTAGATCCATACATGCAACCTTTATACGATGCCTTACGCGATATGATACCAGCAGAGCGTTTAGAAGATTTTATAGAAAAAGGAGTAATCCAAATAGCGCCTTTAGCTTTTATGCGTGGGCGTACCTTAGATAACGCTTTTGTAATTTTAGATGAAGCACAGAACACCACCCATTCTCAAATGAAGATGTTCCTAACTCGTATGGGAAAACAAGCCAAGTTTATGATAACAGGTGATCCTGGACAAATTGATTTACCAAGGCGTGTGACTTCAGGTTTGAAAGAAGCGTTATTGGTGCTCAAAGATATACAAGGAATTGGAATGATTTTTTTAGATGATAAAGATGTAATTCGTCATAAGTTGGTGAAGAAGGTTATTGCTGCATACAAGGGGATTGAGAATCATCCGGAGTAAGTGGATTGAGTTTTAAGTTTTGAAAAAAATAAGTAATTTGTAAATATTATCTTTTCATAAATACTAATGTTATGGATTTAGAAGCAAGAAAAATATTATTTTTTCAGGAGTTTCTTAGGCTTCAAAATGAAGATATTTTGAGTGATCTAAAAAAACTACTTAGAAAAAAAAGGTAGCACTATAAAAGAAAACTTTAAGCCGATATCCATAGATCAATTTAATAAAGAAATAGACCAAGCTTTAAATGATTCTAATAATGAACAACAATTAATCAATGCGAAAGACCTAAATCTAATATCCAAAAAAGGAATTAGAGGTATTTTGGACTTAATTAGCAGAAGATAAGCTTTATGATATTTGTAAATACTATAAAGTAAAAGCAAGTAGTAAAGCAACCAAAAAGTTAGTTACAGGAATTGTGGATTCAACTATTAATTTAAGCAATCAGCCTGAAATGTCAGAATTGCTTTTGAAATAGTAAAAAAAGTGGAGTTATTAGAAACTCCTGTAGATTATGATAACAAGGCGTTGATGAAAAAAGTATTTTAGTTGCTTCAGTTTTAGACAAAAAAAGAAGACCTTTTCTTTGAACTCGTTTAAACTTTTTTTAATTGGCTGCAAAATGATCTTTTTCACTCACTTTTTATCATTTTTTGTTTCGTAGCGATGCTATGCAACCATAAAATGATTTCAATTGAGCAAAAAATCTCTATTTTTCGCTTCAATCAAAAAAGTTTAAACGAGTTCTTTTAGAAGAATAGAGATTAAATGTGTCATTGAAAATTATATAAATTCATAACTCAAATTGATCAATTTGAGTAAAATTCTATAAGAATTTGGTATCGAGGATCAATTTTTAGTTTGTCAAGAAACAGTTCTCGATACTATTTTTTCTCAAAAATAACTGGAACAGACATAATTTTTTTATAGGGAGTGAGGTTGCTAAAGTTATCCATTCTAAACCTTTTTAAACTGTATTTTGCACAAAATTTACAGTTATGATTACCGTAGGAAAACACCACAAATTAGAAGATGAAATTGCTCAACAAAATAACCTAATAAAATAACCTAATAAAATAGGACTATAAGACAATACTAATTTATCTTATGGATTCTTAAAAAACAGAATTATTGAATTATTTTTTATTGAAAATTCAAGGGAAAGAGTAATTCATCACATCAAAAAACTATTCCTAGAACATCAAGCTCCAATAAGACCAGATAGATCTTTAAAACGGAAACCCAGAAAATAACGCACCAGAATTAAACCTAAAATACCTAAAAATCAAAAAGATAGCATTTGGTATTTCTTTAACTTAATGATATTAGGCTTGCACCGAGGATTTTTATAAAAAAAAACAGTTAGACTTTTAAGGCCTAACTGTTTTTTATTTATTGTGTTTGTCAGCAACAAATGAACCTGATCCAAATAGCTCAATTGATACCTAAACAGTAGCAGTTATTTTTTAACAAATCTTATAACATGCTTAGTCTGATTTTTAGAATTACTTTCTAATTTAATAAAATAAACACCATTATTAAGATTACTAATATCAAGAGTATTATTTTTATTAGAAATTTCTCTTTTTATGACACTTCTTCCCGTGATCGTGAAAATTTCGGCACTATAAAAACTTTCTCCCATACCACTGACAGTAATTACATCTGATGAAGGATTGGGGAAAATTGTAATATTTTTTACAGCTGAATTTGTATTAACAATACCATTAAGTTGTTTGGCAGAAGCTACAGTTATCCATGTTTTTGAGCAAGCATTCGTGTTTTTTTCCCATGTAGTATTTACAGGTCTAATAGATGCTCTTAAAGAGTAATTTACACCGCTGAAACGTTTAGCACTTGAAATAATTGAAACAGTAGCATTTCCTGAACCTCTACTTACTGTAGTTTTACCTGTTCCTAACCAAGTATTAGTAGTCTCATTAAATAAATAAACTTCAATATCTCTATTTTGTGAGGCGGTATAGGATACATTAATGTTAAAGTTTCCTGTAGCCGGAATTTTTGCATTTAATGTTGAACAGTTTATATTATCAACAAGATTGGCAGAAGCTACAGTTATCCATGTTTTTGAGCAAGCATTCGTGTTTTTTTCCCATGTAGTATTTACAGGTCTGATAGATGCTCTTAAAGAATAATTTACACCGCTGTAACGTTTAGCACTTGAAATAATTGAAACAGTAGCATTTCCTGAACCTCTATTTACTGTAGTTTTACCTGTTCCTAACCAAGTATTAGTAGTCTCATTAAATAAATAAACTTCAATATCTCTATTTTGTGAGGCGGTATAGGATACATTAATGTTAAAGTTTCCTGTAGCTGGAATTTTCGCATTTAACGTTGAACAGTTTATATTATCAACAAGATTCGTAGCCGATACAGTTACGTTGTTTTTAACACAAGCATTCGTATTTTTTTCCCATGTAGTGTTTACAGGTCTGATAGATGTTCTTAAAGAATAATTTACACCGCTAAAGCGTTTAGCACTTGTAATAATTGAAACAGTAGCATTTCCCGAACCTTTGTTTACTGTAGTTTTACCTGTAGCAACCCAAGTATTTGTGTTTTCATTTTGTAAATAAACTACAATATCTCTATTTTGCGATGCGGTATAAGATACATTAACATTAAAGTTTCCTGTAGTTGGAATAGTAGTGCTAATTGGTGAGCAATTAACGGCATCTAATTTGGCACTATCTTTCCAGTCGGTACTAATTATAGTATTAGATGCAGGATAATTAAATATACGAGTTTCACCATTTCTCCATTTTACCGTAATTTTTTTAATTTTCGAAGAATTACCAAGACCAAAATGAACCATATTCAACAAACTTTGTGAATGTGCTGATCCAGAAGATCCAACACGCTTATAATATGTTGTTGAGGTCGTTTGTATTGTAATATCGGCTGAAATAGGATCTACATTGTCTTTTGGTGAATATCCTACCTTTACAATTACATAATTGTTTCTATCAGCTCTCTGATTTCCAAACATATGCCATCTACCTAATCCATCACTACCTTCTAATATATCTACATCACCATCTAGGTCATAATCAAAAGCCTGACTCATATCACCATGACTTTTGTTTCCCGAATCCTCAGCTCCGTGTGTTGTAGTGATTTCAAATTTACCGTAACCATTATTAATTAACATATAATCGGATACTCGTTTCTTTAAAAATGGGTATCTATTTACATAAAAATCAGCAAATCCATCATTATTAAAATCTCCTGTAGTTACTCCCCAATTATTTCCTCCTTTAGGAATGTTCCAATTATTAGATCCATTAACAAAACTACTTCCTGTATTTACTAAGAGATAATCCTGAAGGTTTTTATTATTTACATTCCATTTATTTGGAACAGATTCTCCGTTGTAAGAGACAACTTTATTTACACCTCCAAAGCTATTACTTATTTCCCAAAAAAGATTTCCATCTCTAAATGATTCATATTTCCATACCCCATTTTCATAACCTAAATAAATTCCATTTCTAGTTCTTTGTCCAATTGGAGGAAAGCCAGCAGCCTCAGCTTTACTTATGGTAACTATATCATAAACATTTTTAGGTGTTTTTTGAACTCTTGCATTTCCAATAAACAAAGGGAAATCACCCTTATAAGTGCTTCTAAAAGTATGGTCCCAACCATCAATTTTAATATTTCCAGTTGAAGTAAATGTTAAACTTGTTCTTCCTTTTTCTCCATCATCATTAAAATCGAATCTTTTTTGAATAGGATCAAAATCAAAGGCTTTTTTAGCTAACTGATAATATGGTTTTCCTCTAGAAAGATAAATATCCATATCACCATCATTATCAATATCAGCTTCAGCTGCGGCTAAAATATAGTTTGTTCCAGCATCTCTAATTCCTTTAGGAACCCATTTATTGGTTTGATTTGAAAAACCAAATTTACCATCACCAATCCACACACTAAGCGGAAAAAAGATTAAAAAATCATCAATACCATCTCTGTTAAGATCTGTCATTAAAAATCGATCTCCATTTGCGTGCATTAAATTAGGAACGTTAAGTGCTTTAAATTTTCCATTTCCTAAATTTATATAAGCTCCATTTTTTCCTCCTTTAGGGTCGGGGTTTTTCCAATGTGCATTAAATAAGATAAGGTCTAAATCGTTATCCATATCGTAATCTCCCCACACCGCAGTTCTTCCTCTATGCCCTGTAGTTAAACCAGGCTCTTTATTTTCTTTACGAACCAAATTACCATTATTGTTTTTAAAAAAATCAGGAAGCGAAGCAAATGTTCCGTTTCCTCCTCCTTGTACTGAAATTAGGTCCAAATCCCCATCGTTATCATAATCACCAAGAGACGATCCATGTAAATCCTGCTTATTAAATCTAGAAAATTTAATTGGGTTTTTAGAAAAAGTTCCATCGCCATTATTTTTAACATATACACTTGGGCTATAAACATCATTATGATTATTTAAAAAGATGTCATAATCTCCATCATTATCATAGTCAGCCACAGTTGGTCCAGCGTATTTTAGTCCTACACCTTTTGGAATATTAATAGCATTACTAATATCAAGAAAGTTAGGATATTGAATTCCAGTATCTTCAAACTTTAGATCACTAATTGTAAAGTTACCCCCTCTGGCAACAATAGTTATAGGTAAGTTGCCTGTTCTAGGAAATTTTACAACAGCATTTAGAGAATGTTGCCCATAATAAGATATGTCCAAATTATCAAGAATAACCTTGTTACCTACCTTTAGAGTTATATTGGCATACTTAAAAATAGTGAATAAGTTAATTCTCACTCTTTTTACTAAGGACCCTTGAGCATTGTAGTTAAAGGTTATAGGATTGTTTTGATTTACAAAAGTAGGTTTAGAAATTTGGGCTTTCAAGCTACTGGCTATTAAAAATGTAAGAATTAAATTGCATAAAATAATTCTTTTGCGTTTAACTAATTTAATCATCAAATAGTATTTTAAATTTTTTATCTTTTCAAAATTACAAAAAAAAAGCACTTATATTTCATATTAAAAGACTGTAAATCAACTATTTAAATCGTATGCGAAAAGCTTTTTTTTAATCTATTAAGGAATAATTGTGAATCTTATTTTAGGAGTGTGTTTTTTATGAAAATTAATAATATATCCAGCTAGTACACTGAGATTATTAACCTCGGATCTATATTTTGTTACGCTAGCATCTGAAATTTTTAGAATATCCAGTTTTGAATAGTGCTAAATGTCTGAATAATGATAAATACAATTTATAAAAGTTAAAATATCTTTTTCAAGTACTTTAACTTTCGAAATATGTAATACACTAAAATAAAATAGTTGTCGTTTTTTGTTTTTCTAAAACCTCAAACTTTGAGATGCTAATGATTTTGTTATTTTAAAATCTTTACAGATATGTTTTTAGACTTTATATTAATGTTTTGTGAGTATTTTAAAATCGAACTCGTTTAAACTTTTTTCAATTGGCTGCAAAATGATTTTAATTGAGTAAAAAATCTCTATTTTTCGCTTTAATCAAAAAAGTTTAAACGAGCTCACCTTAAAAAAGTAATGTTTTATCAGTGTGACGTTAGTATTAAAAATAAATGCAATAAGAAAAATATTTTTTAGAAAGGTAAATTCAAAAACTACAATTGTTTAGAATAGGCCTTACTGAAATAGTATGTAGTTTAAATTGTGGGAACATAACTATTGGAATTCAAGAGGTAAGGCACTTAAAAGTGAGTTTGATTTGTTATTACGAGAAATTATTTAAGCAAAGGATTCAGAATTAGTATCAAAAATAGAAGACTTTAACGAATCGCATACAATGCAATTATCCGAGTTCATTTTTATACATTGTCCTGGCGGGCATAAAATTAGACTCAAACAATATCTATGATTTTTATATTCAATGTTTTATTTCATCCTACATTTAAACCAGTTTACATAGTTAAGAAAATATACATGTTTGAAACACTTGTGAAATGCGACTATAATACATTGGCTAATAATTATTGTTACTACTTCAACTTTTGTATGAAAAAATAAAAGACTTTTTCTTTTAAAAAAGTGGAAATGAAAAGAGTTATCGAAAAGCTTATAAAACCCTAGCTAAACTATCCACTTAAACAATATCTTCTAAACCTTTTTAAAACTGTATCTTTGCACAAAATTTACAGTTATGATTGCCATAGGAAAACACCATGAATTGGAAATTGATAGACAACGAATCCCAGGTTTGTATCTAATTAACGACGATGGAGATGAGGTGTTATTACCTAATAAATATATTCCAGAAACATTTGAAGTAGGAGATAAGCTACGTGTTTTTGTGTATTTAGACCACGAAGAGCGTCCAGTAGCTACTACAATCAATCCTTTTGCAACTGTAAATTCCTTTGCTTATTTAAAATGCGCTGAGGTTTCAGAAATTGGAGCATTTCTTAATTGGGGATTAGAAAAGCATTTATTTGTTCCGTTTAAGGAACAAGCTTATCCAATGAAAAAAGGAGGGAGTTATTTAGTACACGTATATTTGGATGAAAAGTCAGATCGTTTGGTAGCATCGTCTAAAACCAACCGTTTTTTAAATAATAATTTAGTAATGCTTTCGCCTTTTGACGAGGTAGAATTAATTGCTTCGCATCCATCGGATAAAGGATGGAATGTTATTGTAAATCAAAAACATATTGGTTTGGTTTATGCAGACGAGATTTTTCAAAAAATTACTGCTGGCGATAAAATGAAAGGGTACGTAAAAAAAGTGCGTCCAGATAATAAAATAGATATCACCTTACAAAAACATGGCTTTAGAGGGATTGAGCCAAATGCACAAACAGTTTTAAATATGTTAGAGGCAGAAGGTGGATTTATACCACTTCACGATAAATCGTCTCCTGAGGCTATTAAAGATTTACTTCAGTTAAGTAAAAAAAACTTTAAAAAAGCAATTGGGACTTTATACAAGCAACGAAAAATAGAGATTAATTTGGATGGAATTAGTTTGATTGAGGAATAAATTAACTGGGTTATACACTTAAGAAACATATTTTTTTGTTGATTATCAGTTAGTTGATTTGGATTGATAGATTATATACCTATTTCTCTATGAAAGTTTCAATATTCTCTTAATATTATCATATGCAGTTAGTTGATTTTAAGTGTTATTTAGAACAGTAACTAAATGTATAACTCGGTAAATTAAAAACTACTTTTAGACTAAGAATCAATTCAGTATTTTTGCCACGTTTATTATATAAAATTATTAACAACAGATGACTAGACTTAAAATAAGTACACTAACATTTTTAAGCTTAATAAGTTTTTACAGTTTTGGGCAAGAAAAAGTTCATACATTGAAATAGAAAGATCACATCCTAGCTATAATTCATTAGGAATTCATAAATCTCATTTAGTACAGTGGAATAGATTGTCTTTAGGATTAAAATCAGAAAATAATTCTTTCAGAATTGAGGATTGGACTTTGGGAGTTCAAAATGTAAAAACTCTATTTTCAGCTAATCTTGATGGTAATATAGGTATAGGCACGGCAGATCCAACTGAAAAATTAGACGTTAATGGAATAACAAAATCTAAGTCACTAACCTTAAACGGTTTTAATCCCATAAATTCAGTAAATAATTTTTATAATAAAATAGAGTTTACAGGTCAAGCGAACAGTGCAATAGTTTATAAACCAGGAACGGCTAAAGAGTTAATGTTTGGTATGCATGATAACGGACGTTTTTATTGGGGAACAGGAAGAAGTGCTACAAAACCAGATTTTTATAGTATGTGGCTAAATGGAAATACAGGAGAATTGAGTTCAAGTTCCATATATTTAAGAAGTAATAAGATCGTAGATGGGTGGAGACAGACTAATTTTAATTGGTTTGGTCATAGTTTAATTTTTGGAACTAAACCAGGTGCATATGCTCATAACGTTATTGAAATAAAGCCAGGAGGAGCTAGCCAAGGACAATTATTATCTTCTTTTAGAATGCACCATGCTAAATCTCAAACAGAACATGAATTAAGAGTAAATATTGATAGTAGAAAGACTTCTCCAACTTATTTTAATGTAGGTAATATAGGTATAGGAACAACAACTCCCATAGCAAAATTATCAATAAAGTCAACAGCTACTTCAGGAGCAGGAGAAAAGTTGTTAGATTTTACAGTTAGTGATACTCCAGATTATTTAAGATTAGTTAATGCAACACAAGCTAATGGGCATTTTATTCCTAGTTTTTCCTCATATAAAAGTTCAGATAACAAATCCGCACTATATTTTACTGCATCAACGAATACAGCAAATGATACAGGAGTTGTTCCTTTAATGGTTTTTGATTCTCGTATTAGTACTAAAGCTATTGTTAATAGACCATTATTTTCCTGAGATTCATATGGAAGTAGAAAAATGATTTTAGATGCAAAAGGGAATTTAGGTATTGGTACATCAAATCTTTATCCAGATTTCAAACTTTCAGTAAACGGAAAAATACAAGCGAAAGAAATAAAAGTTCATACAGGTTGGTCAGATTTTGTATTCTATGACGATTACAAATTACCAACACTTCAAGAAGTAGAAAACCACATTTCAGAAAAAGGACATTTACAAAATATCCCAAGTGCTGCAGCAGTAGAAAAAGATGGTATATTTTTAGGAGAAATGGATTCTAAATTACTTCAAAAGATAGAAGAGTTAACCTTGTATACGATTCAGCAAGAAAAGAAAATACAGAAGCAAGTAGAAAAATCTATAAGTCAAGACAAGCAGATTGAATTGCTTTTACAAAGGCTTGAAAAATTAGAAGCTCTAAATTAATAGTTAATAAAAATTGGTTGTCTTATTGTTAGAATTAAATTCATAACAAACCCTACTTTTAAAGAAAATTAAGAGTAGGGTTTTGACTATCGTAAAACATCTTAACACTTTTTAGTAAATAATCAATGTATCTATTATATTTGCACAAATTTTAGATACTAAATTAAAGGATAAATAATGGCAAATTATTTTAATACACTACCGCTTAGAGAGCAATTAAACCAATTAGGTAAATGTAGATTTATGGATTCTTCTGAATTTTCTGAAGGAACAAAAGCATTAGTTGGTAAAAAAATTGTAATCGTTGGTTGTGGAGCTCAAGGATTAAACCAAGGATTAAACATGAAGGATTCTGGTTTAGATATATCTTATGCATTACGTGATGCTGCAATTGCAGAAAAGCGTCAATCATTCATCAACGCATCCGAAAATGGATTTAAGGTTGGAACTTATAAAGAGTTAATTCCAACAGCGGATATGGTAATTAACTTAACTCCGGATAAGCAACATACAGCTGTAGTAACTGCAGTTATGCCATTAATGAAAAAAGGAGCGACACTTTCTTACTCACACGGTTTTAACATTGTAGAAGAAGGAATGCAAATTCGTGAAGACTTAACTGTAATTATGGTAGCACCTAAGTGTCCAGGTTCAGAAGTTAGAGAAGAATATAAAAGAGGTTTTGGGGTACCAACATTAATAGCAGTACACCCAGAAAATGATCCTGATGGTAGAGGTTTAGCAGAAGCGAAAGCCTATGCTGTAGGAACAGGAGGAAACAGAGCAGGAGTATTGGAATCTTCGTTTGTTGCCGAAGTAAAGTCTGACCTTATGGGTGAGCAAACAATTCTTTGTGGTTTATTGCAAACAGGATCGATCCTTTGTTTCGACAAAATGGTTGAAAAAGGAATTGATAAAGGATACGCTTCTAAATTAATCCAATACGGTTGGGAAACAATTACCGAAGGATTAAAGTACGGTGGAATTACCAATATGATGGACCGTTTGAGTAACGTAGCTAAAATTAAAGCTTTTGATTTATCAGAAGAATTAAAAGATATTATGCGTCCATTATTTAACAAGCATATGGATGATATCATTTCTGGTCACTTCTCAAAAACAATGATGGAAGACTGGGCAAATGATGATAAAAACTTATTAGGTTGGAGAGCAGCCACAGGAGAAACTAACTTTGAAAAAACGCCAGCTGGTGATGTTGAAATTACTGAGCAAGAGTTTTATGATAATGGAGTATTAATGGTAGCTATTGTAAGAGCTGGTGTGGAATTGGCTTTTGAAGCAATGACAGCAGCAGGAATTATCGAAGAGTCTGCATATTACGAGTCTTTACATGAAACGCCACTTATTGCAAATACAATTGCACGTAAGAAGTTATATGAAATGAATAGTGTAATTTCTGACACCGCAGAGTACGGATGTTACTTATTTGATCACGCATGTAAGCCTTTATTAGAAGACTTCATGAAAAATGTAGACACAAATATTATTGGTAAACCTTACGCTACTAGTAATGGAGAAGGAGTAAGCAATGCAAAACTTATTGAAGTAAATGCAGCATTGCGTTACCATCCTATCGAAGTTATTGGAGAGGAATTAAGAGATGCAATGACGGCTATGAAGCCAATTGTTTAATTCATAGGAATAATTAAAATAAAGCCTAGTTGTGTTAATACTACAACTGGGCTTTTGTAGTTTTACAATCAAAGCCAATTAGTTTGAATAAGTATTTTTTTACAGGTATAGTGTGGATTTTAGGAGTAATGTTCACTTCAGCGTTTGCTGCGGCATTGACAAATAACTTTTTTATTAAAGATACTTTTGAAAAAGAAGGGCTAACAATTAAATATTCTGGAGTTATAAAATTTAACCCTTCAAGTAATTCTAATTTTAATTCAGATATTGAATTCAATTTGTATTTAGCGTCTTTTTTTATTGAAGAAGTTAGTTACAAAGGTATAATATATAGAGGTCACGAGCTTTTTGGACATACGTTTCCTAAAGAGATACTTTCAAAAATTAATATAAAAGCACTTATTAATTTCAAAAATTCATCTACACTTATAACTTCGGATATTAGTTCTTTTGATAAAACAAAATATGTTCTTTCTGCGACACAGGCAAGTATTTTAAGAAAAGAAAGTGATAATCCTAACGAAGAATTTGATCGTGGTTCAGAATTTAGCTTAAAATTATTAGCTACAAATAAGGTAGAATTCCCAATTAATAAGGCTGTAATTGATGATATGATTACAGCTATAAATCTCAATAGAGCGTTAAAAACTAAAAATCAAACAGAAGGAGAATATTCTCGGTTGATAACGGAAGGGAATATCCGGTTGAATGAAAATAATTTTAAAGAATCATTGGTTTCCTATACTTTGGCTAAAAAGTATACAGATGATTTGAAATATGTAAATTCTAAAATTGAGATCGTAGATGGTTATTTAAGTAAAAATAGAACTAAATACCGTTGGGTTGATAGGCTAGCAGATAAATCAATTTCAATCGATCAGAAAAAAATAACAAATAATAGGATTAATTTTGATACGGACTTTACTTCTGATAGTAATAAAAAAAAGTATATAGATTTAGATACAGATGCCAAGAGCTTTTTAGTAAAAAACGAATACGACAACGCAATTGAAAAATACACTGAAGCAAAAAAATATACTACCAATAAAGCAGCGATAGATCAGCAGATAGCTATAACAGAAAAATTTAAAGTTAAAGCGTCCAATCTAACTCCAAATACTTCGGTAACTAAAAAAGAATTGCGTAAAAACAAAAAACGGACTTCCAAAACTCAGGCTAAAATTAAGACAAAGACTAATGTGGTCTCTACACCTGTAAAAGCAGCTAGTAAAAATGCTTACCCAACAGTTAAAATAGATCCGCAGATATCATATCCAGGTTTATTAAAAAAGGGAAGTGAATATTTAGGTAAAAAAGAATATATAAAATCTAAGGCTTATTTTGATGCGGCAAAAGTTAAGGCTACAAATAAGGAAACAGTAGATAAAATTTTAGTTTTAGTTAATAAGCTGGCTAAAAGTGAGGCAATTACTAAAGGATATACTTCAAAAACCTTTGTTGAAGAATCTAAAGAAATAGAGAGTAACCAATATTCAAATATAAAAGAAGAAGTTTCTATTGTAAAAAATACTAAAACAGAGAAAAAATTACCCCTAAGAGAAGAAACAAAAGAATCAAATAAATCTATTTCTTTAGAAGATAAAGCAGAAATTTTAAAGGCAGAATTTGGAGAGGGCGAATACAAAAAGGGATTTATAAAATATAAACGTGATGAGCAAGGAGTCTTAGATGCGTTTGACAAAGTTTTAATTCCGTATGGGAAATATGAAATTTTGAGATATAGAGCAGGTTTTGCTAATATTAGAATGAAAGATCCAGTGGAGTTAAAAACTATTGAGTGTACAGGAAAAAATGATGAATACTCATGGTCGGCACGTATTTATCAAAACCCATGGATTGAAACAGTTGTAGATAAAAATGGAGATTTTGTAGATGACTTGAATAAACGAGTAGAAGTTTATGTGGTAGATAATGTAAGTCTACTACCGTGGGAAGAAGTTCCCCAAAGTATAAAAGATGCTTATATAGATCCTAATCAGTTTACGGGAACGGAATTTATATCAGCTTTTAAATTATGGGAGCATGAAAATGCAAATCGACCCGATATTTTAGCACGTAGGAGAGAAATTCAATCTTTTAAAGATGCATCAAAAAATGAAGCCTACAGAGGCGCAAATAAATGTAAAAATGAAGTTGCTAGATCTATTGAATCTGTTTATGATTATTACAAAAAAATGGGATACGAAATCATAGTCAAATACTAATTGATCACAACAAAAAGATAATTCAAAATTACCTCAAAATATATTTATATTTTTAAAGCATTACATATTGTAATGCTTTTTGGTTTATAGTAATATTACTATTTCAGATGTAAAATTATTCTAATTAAAATATTTTTTTTCAACTAACCTAGCAAAAGTTTCTTACAATAAAAATAGTAGAAATAAACTAATGCAATTAGTCATTTTATATCCATACACGGCATTTTCATAAAAAAAACTATCATAAGATTTTTTTATTTTTGAGTTGAAAAACATTTAAAAATAACAGGCTTATGACAGCTAAAAAAAGCAAATTAGAAAGTATTATAAACATTTACAAAAAGAAGTAACTGATTTTCGTGAT
>Ga0209185_1000376_pt1 | contig 55037 bp, 51 predicted proteins | sample SidtaG_2_FD_187425 | JGI IMG/M metagenome (GOLD analysis project Ga0209185, IMG submission 187425) | Marine algal microbial communities from Sidmouth, United Kingdom - Sidmouth_Asex2 metaG (SPAdes) (version 2) | ecosystem: Host-associated > Algae > Red algae > Unclassified | place: Sidmouth... | reverse complement strand
TGACGCCAGCCGGTTTCGGTCATAAGGGATGCGGTGCTTTCTGGCGGTGGCCTTTGCAGTACCGTTGATCATCTGCATCATACCGTAAGCTTTCGCAGAGCTAACAGCATTTGTTGCGAATTCGCTTTCTTGCCGCGCGATGGCGTAGACAAAGGCGTCTTCGAACCTTCGTTTCGGCAGCGCATCAATGGAGCCCACTAATGGATAACCGCTTTCGGTCAACATACCTTGAAACCGCCCGGCTTGCTTGGCTGCACGGAGGGAAGGACGCATGAACCCGTAATCTTTGGCCAATTCACTGAGGAGCGAGAGTTTGGAGAGGCTGTCCACCTCGTCATCCAAATGATAGCTCATCTGAGAGAAAAACCGTTGCTCGCCGGCTTCGCCGAGGAGGTGAAGTGCGCGGACACGGTTATCAGATGCGAATTCTATCTTATCTACTTCGTCAATGATTTCAGGCGGCAAAGAAATACGGTGCGCATTGCCGTCAGCTTCAAGCCCCGCCAACATGCCGTAATAGGTGTTCGGATATTGTGCAGATAATCTGTAGCTGTTGTTTGCTTGAGGGTCTTGGTTGGCTTCCTGAGCCCTGCCAACCCAATAATGAGCACGAGCCAAGGAGATTGGAGACCCGACGCCATCGCGCAGTCTCTCGAAATGGCGCAGCGCGCGGTCCGGCTCGCGCATTCCGGTTAATGCTAACCAACCCGCCAAAAACTCAGCTTCCGCAAATTCTGTACCGCGATCAAAACCGTGATGAAGTGAAAGCTGATAGGCTTCCTTATATTTCCCTTCAGAAATTGCCCAATAGGCCATAATTTTCTTTTCGCGCCACATCGCTTTTTTGCCCGGTTCAGATGTTGGAGCTGTGCGCGAAGACATAAATACCGGGAGAGCATAATCCTTCGTTTTTTTGCGACGACGCCACCGACCACGCTCATAAATCAATCCGGGATCAGAAAGATGGGAGTTGGGCACAGCATTTAGAGCGGAGTCCATGCCGGACGAATTGCGGTTGAGGGCCATTCTAGCTCTCATCAGCGCGCGGTCAGTTTTCCCCATATGTTGCAGAAGGGCGCGTGCCTTGTCGTAGTTGCGATGGCCTGACCAGATCAAATGATCGGCGCGTGCCGCATGGTCCTCTTTCGTCAGTCTATTTTTGTAAAGACGGAACAGGGTTTTTTGCCGATCACGAGTTAATCTGCTCTCGCGCCACGCCAACCGCAAATATTTATCGCCGTTCGTTTGATCGCCTTTCGCGTAATATGCGCGGGCCAAAGCGGCCCGGCCTTCACCGGACACAGGTTCGACGCGCAGCCCGGAAAACCAATCAAACACGCGTCTGGAGGTCCAACTTTCATCGAACATGCGACGCTCTGCGGCGGCATTGACAGTTACCATACGCGGCCAATCGCTCAGGCTCTTGTGGACATATTCCAAGGTAGACGTCGGTGCGTTTTTATCATTTGTGGCGCGAAGCCACCGTAAAATATCTTTGGCGACGGGGTCATCGAGTCGATTGATGGTTCGCTCGACCTCGGACCATCTTTTATCATTCGCAGAACTGAGTCCCTTTCGAAACAGGCGTGCATCCGGTTCACTGATAAAAGAGGACATGGGCGGAGGCGCAGGTTTCAGCCGAGGTGCGGGAATCGTAGCCGACGCGTAAAGCGGCGACAGGAGTATGAATAACATCGCAAATAGAGGCGCAAAACTGCCCTTAACGCCGCCTTGGGCCAGCCCTAATTTAGACTTTTGATTCTGCCACATAAAAACGCGTCCCACTCAGTAAAAAGTGAAGAAACGATGTCTTGAACCCATGTCCATAACGACGCTATCACCCGCTGACACATCGGGACTACACAACCGCATTGCGAAAGACAAACATGATAAGAGGGTCAATTACAGCTCTGGTCACTCCGTTTAAGGACGGAAAGATTGACGAACAGGCATTCCAAGACTTTGTCGAATGGCAAATTGATTCCGGAATCCATGGACTCGTGCCTTGCGGGACGACGGGAGAGAGCGCGACGCTGACGGATGAAGAGCATCAGCGCGTCATCCGTCTGACGTCAGAAGCCGCGAATGGGCGCGTCCCGGTTATTGCGGGGGCAGGGTCCAATGAAACGCGCGTGTCCATCAAATATGCGCAGCATGCCAAAGCCATGGGCGCGGATGCCGCGCTGGTTGTGACGCCCTATTATAATAAGCCAAGCCAAGAAGGCATTTTCCAACATTTCAAAGCCATCTCTGAGGCCGTGGATATTCCAATTGTCGTCTACAATATTCCGGGACGCAGCGTTGTGGATATTGAGCAAGACACAATGGAACGCTTGTCCAAACTGCCAACTGTCATTGGCTGTAAAGATGCGACGGGAGATATCGCCCGCGTTGCAGGATTGACCGTAAGATGCGGGGAGGGTTTCATCCAGCTTTCAGGCGATGATCCGACATCCCTCGGTCATAGTGCGCATGGAGGCCAAGGCACGATCTCGGTCGGGTCGAACATTGCGCCCGCAGAATATGCGGCATTCCACAACTTGCTCTTGGCCGGAGATTATGTGACCGCGCGTGAAATTAATGCGAAATTGGATCGTTTGCACAAATACCTCTTTGTCGACCCAAGTCCGGCGCCCGCTAAATACGCGCTGTCTCTTATGGGTAAAATGCAGCCCGGTGTGCGCTTGCCGATTACGGAATGTCGTGACGCGACGAAGACAATCGTCAAGGCCGCTATGGCACAGGCCGGCGTGACTTACTAATATGTCCAGCAAAGCAGGCGGCAGAAAAAAGAGGGATGGCGACAATAACGCCGTCCTCGCGGAAAATCGCAAAGCGCGATATGATTACGCGGTCGAGGAAACAATGGAGGCTGGTATTATGCTGGTCGGGACAGAGGTCAAAGCTTTGCGCGAAGGCCGGGGTAATATTGCAGAGAGCTATGTCTCAGTTGAGAATAATGAGGCGTGGCTGATTAATGCCAACATCCCGATTTATGCGCCCGCCAGTCAGTTTAACCACCTCCCGACGCGTCCGCGAAAATTGCTTTTAAAACGTAAACAAATCAATGTTCTTTTGGGGGAAACTCAACGTAAAGGCCGAACGATTGTTGCGTTGAAAATGTATTTCAACGAAAAAGGCAAGGCGAAGCTTCTGATCGGTACCGCAACGGGTAAGCAGAATTACGACAAGCGCCAGACGGATAAAACTCGCGACTGGAAAAAGCAAAAAGCCCGCCTCATGCGTGAAAAAGGTTAAGCGTCACAAATCTCGCGGGCACGCTCAAAAACCTTATAAAACATGTCTTCCGTCAGCCGTTTAGTGTTCGTGTTGTAGCGCGAGCAGTGATAGCTGGAGAGAATAGTGCGGCCCTGCGGGTCCGTATACTCCGTTCCATGACCGAATTTGTGGGTCGCGAGGCGCAATCCCAGGGCTCTAACCGTGCTGTCATGACTTATCTTTCCCAAACACAGCAAGACTTTCGCATCGGGCAAGGCCTCTAACTGGCTTTTGTGATACAAGTCGCGGCACGTATTTATTTCGCTCGCAATGGGTTTGTTTTGCGGTGGCAGGCAGCGCACGACGTTCGTAATCACGGCCTGTTGTAGAACTACACCGTCATCAGCGCGTTTGTCATAATCTCCTGTCGAAAATCTATATTTATCCAATGCTGCATACAGTAAATCACCGGCCCAATCTCCGGTAAAAGGTCGACCCGTGCGATTCGCCCCGTGCATCCCGGGTGCGAGGCCAATCACTACGAGTTTTGGATCAGCTGAGTAAAAGTTAGGAACAGGACCGTTAAAATAATCAGGGCGAAGCTCCCGCTGCTCATCCAAAAAATTCGCCAGTCTCGGGCATTTGCGGCATCCATAGGGGGCGTTGATATTACTCATCGTCATAATCTGCATATTCGCGGCGCGGGCGGCCAATCAGATTTTCCATATCCGAGAGTTCGATTACGTCATTAGCTTGTCGCCGTAATTCATCCGCAAGCATAGAGGGTTTGGTTCGCATGGATGATAAAACCGTCACCCGCGTGCCTTTGCGTTGGCAGGCTTCCACCGCCGCGCGAAAATCGCCATCACCACTACACAGGATGATGTGGTCGACATGTTCCGCCAATTCGACCATGTCCAATGCCAGCTCGACATCCATATTGCCTTTGATTTTACTGCGTCCATCTCTGTCTGTGTAAGATTTGGCGGGTTTTGTAATGACCTGATAGCCGTTATAATTCAGCCAATCGACCAAGGGGCGAAGGGGGGAGTAATCCTCGTGCTCTAAGATCGCGGTGTAATAGCGCGCACCGATCAAACGACCTTTCTTTTTTGAAAATTCAAGCATCCTCTTGTAATCAATGTCGAAATCAAGTGTTTTGCAAGTTGTATAAAAATTTGCGCCATCGATAAATATCGCGATGCGCTCCTCGGGGTAGAAGACCATGAATAAAACCGTACCTAATAATACTGGAAATGAAATTGCTGTAAAATATGTCTGAGTGTCTTATCGCATTCGGGGGCAATCTATCCAACCCAAAAGTCACCTTTCAAATCGCGCTGGAAGATTTGTGCGAAAACGGCTTTACGTTAAAAAGGAAGTCCGGGGTATGGCGATCGCCGGCTTGGCCGCCCGGTTCGGATCAACCGGATTATCTCAACGCTGTGGTTATTGGAGACTATGATGGCAGCGCTATGGATTTATTGGCGCTTCTACACAATATTGAAGCCAAGCAAGGCCGGGTGAGAAGTATCCCAAATGCGGCCCGCACGCTTGATCTGGATTTGCTGACATTCGGGTCTGTGGTTCAGGATACGGAAGCGTTGAAACTGCCACATCCGCGCATGCTGGATCGGGCCTTTGTGTTGATTCCGGCGTCCGAATTGCAAACGAAATGGCTTAAACATATTGCTAAGTTACCGCAGGCAGACATATGTGCCACGCGATATGCGGGACTGTGGTAAAACAGGTTGATTGACGGGCGCTTAGTGACTAAACAGCGTTTGAATTTGAGGCCGTTCTGAAGCGGCCTTTTTGTATTGGAGTTCTCATGGCCCGCGTTACCGTTGAAGATTGCGTCGAAAAAGTCCCTAATCGTTTTGATCTTGTTTTGCTCGCATCGCACCGTTCGCGCAATATTGCTGCGGGGTCAGAGCTCACGATTGATCGTGATAATGACAAAACACCTGTCGTCGCTTTGCGCGAGTTGGCGGATGAGACGCTGGATTTGAATGACCTTCGCGAGTCGCTCGTCGTTGGCTTACAGCGCGTCATCCAAGATGACGACCTGCCGGATGAGCAAGAAGATGCACCCCTATTGGCGCTTGAGCACGGCGATGCACAGCCACAAGCTGAGATGTCTGAAGCCGACGTGTTGCGCGCGCTGCAAGGTGACCGCGACAATGACAGCTCATCACGTTTCTAGTTTGAGACAGAAATTGCTGAAAAAGCCGTCCTCTGAGGCGGCTTTTTTATTGGCCGCTGACAATATATCAGCCTATATCGGATTTTCGTGAACAAGCCAGTCGACATAGCCCCGCCAAAAACCTCGCAGAAATATCTGCGTCAGTATGAGCTTGTTGAGCTTGTCAAAAAATATGACCCATCTGCGAATGAGGCTTTGCTAAACAAGGCTTATGTCTATTCGGTGCAAGCTCATGGCAAGCAACTCCGCCACTCGGGTGATCCTTATTACGCGCATCCGATTGAGGTGGCGGGCATTGTCGCGTCGCTAAAGCTCGACATTGCGACGCTATGCACCGCTCTGCTGCATGATGTGCTGGAAGACACGGGCGCCACCGTCCAAGAGCTGTCTGAGGAATTCACACCGGAAATTGCCGAGCTTGTCGATGGGGTAACGAAACTTGGGCAAGTGGAAATGTCTCGGCCTAACCTGTCACGCGAACGCGCGCAGGCAGAGAATTTTCAGAAGTTCATTCTGGCTGTCTCAAAAGATGTTCGGGTCTTGCTCGTGAAGCTGTGTGACCGATTGCACAATATGCGGACGCTGCAATATCATCCAAAACAAGCCTCTCGCGAGCGTATTGCGCGGGAAACTTTGGAAATTTTTGCACCCCTCGCGCGCCGCATTGGCGTTGATAAAATTTGTTCGGAGCTGGAAGAGCTATCGTTCAAGCATATCAATCCGGCTGCGCATGAGAGTATCGAAAGGCGGCTTGAGGACTGGCGCGAGTCCCAAGGGGAAGTGATCAGCCAAGTTTTCATGGCGCTCAAAAACACACTGAATGCTGCGGGTTTGGACGCGCGCGTTTATGGGCGCGAGAAACGAGCTTATGGCATCTGGCGTAAACTGCAGCGTCAGAATATCAGCTTTGACGATGTGGCCGATATTTATGCTTTCCGCGTTATCGTGGAGACACCCGCGCAATGTTACCAAACGCTCGGGGTGTTGCATGAAGCTTACCGCGCCGTTCCGTCCCGCTTCCGCGACTTCATCTCCGTACCAAAACCGAATGGATACCAATCCCTTCACACAACAATTCGGACTGAAGAGAACCGCCGCGTTGAGATCCAAATTCGAACGGAACGCATGGAAGATGTGGCCAACAGGGGCGTGGCTGCGCATTGGGCCTATAAGGACGAGAACTACGCTTATGATCCTGACATTGCGCAAGCCTCCGGCGGGGATCCGTTAAAACGTATTCGCCCGTTAATCGAGATGATGGAACAAAGCGGTGATGCAGATGAGTTTCTGGATAATGTAAAACTTGAGATGTTCACGGATCAGGTCTTCACTTTCACACCTAAAGGCGACCTTATTGCATTGCCGCGCGGCGCGTCTCCGATTGATTTCGCTTATGCTGTTCACACAAAAATCGGCGATACTTGCATCGGGGCTCTTGTAAACGGGCAAGACGTTCCTCTTCGCACGCAGTTGGGGAATGGGGATGTCGTGAAAATTGTGCGCGGCGGTACAGCGGAGCCACCACCCGGTTGGGAAAGTATCGTCATTACGGGACGCGCACGTCAAGCTTTGCGCCGCTTAACGCGCGAAGGCGAAATGGAAGAATTTCGCCGCATCGGTGAAACCCTCGCGCTTCATGCTTTCAAGCGGGAAGGACAGGACTTGGATTCCGCCGTTTTGACGGATGCTCTGAAGCGCCTGAACTTATCTGACGAAACCATGCTTTTTGAAACGCTAGGGCGCGGGCATTTGTCCATGAAGGATTTTGTCGACGCCGTATTTCCCGGACGGAATGAGGGCGATGCTGAAGGCAGTGTTGAGGACTTGGACCTTATTGATGATGCAAGTGTTGAGCTATATGTGAAGGGCGACGGATTGAATCCCGGAAAAGGACTTTATTTGGCGCCTTGTTGTTCTCCCATTCCCGGAGACCGAATTATTGGTCTTCAAGACAGAGGGCGCGGCATCGTCATCCATACAATTGATTGCGATGAGCTGGCCGCCGAAGAAGATCAGAGTGAGAGTTGGATTGATTTAGCCTGGCGGCGTGCGGCCAAACAAACGGCGTCAACCGCGCGGGTTATCATCACGGTCCAACACGTCCCCGGAGCCTTGGCCGATGTAACCAAGATTATCGGAGAGGCGCAAGGCAATCTGACGAACATCAAAACCATGCGGCGCAGCCCCACATTTTTCGATTTGGTCATTGATGTGGATGTTCGGGATACGCGCCATCTTATGTCTATTATCGCAGCGCTCCGTGCGTCCGCCTTCGTCGTCAAAGTCAACCGCAGCCGCGCTCTTCCAAATTATCTGAAAGCCTAACCCATGAATACTGATGACGTTCTCGATGTTTTCCGCGAAGCTGGCGCTTTACTGGAAGGGCATTTCATTTTATCCTCCGGTCGTCGGAGTTCGGTGTTCCTTCAAAAGGCTTTGATTTTTAAAAATCCGCGTCTAACGGAAATCGTCTGCAAAGCGCTGGCGCGGAAAGTCCAAGCCGCGGGCATCAACCCCGATGTTATTATCGCACCTGCTATGGGCGGCGTCATTCCCGGCTATGAGACAGCGCGGCATATGGGCATCGACTCCCTTTTTGTAGAGCGCGTGGATGGGGTGTTCACCTTACGCCGCGGCTTCACGATTAAGCCGCTCAGCAAAGTCTTGATGGTCGAAGATATTGTCACCACGGGTTTGTCATCCCGCGAATGTATTGCCGCCATCACTAAAGAAACGGGCGCAGATATAATTGCGGGAGCGTGTATTTTCGACAGATCAAATGGTGAAGCTGATATTGGTGTGCCGTTGGTTAGCCTGGCCGCGAGGCGCTTTCCCGATTACGACCCCAATGATTTGCCCGCTGAATTGGCCGATTTGCCTGCGATTAAGCCGGGCAGCCGAGGGCTTTCATGAAATCGCTCCCCCGTCTCGGCGTTAATATCGATCATATCGCAACCGTTCGGAATGCCCGCGGCGGGGAGCATCCTGACCCTGTCGCGGGAGCTTATGCAGCTATTCAAGCCGGGGCAGACGGTATCACGGCCCACTTGCGCGAAGACAGACGGCATATGCGCGATGACGATATGATCCGCCTCCAAAAATTATGTGAAAGCGAGAATATTCCGCTAAACATGGAAATGGCAGCGACGAATGAGATGCTCGCCATCGCGCTCGACCTCAAACCCAAAGCCGTCTGTATCGTTCCCGAGCGCCGCGAGGAACGCACGACGGAAGGAGGTTTAGATGTCGCCGCCGGGCATAATCATATCACCCCAATCGTGAGAGAGTTAACTGAGGCCGGGTCGCGCGTCTCACTATTCATCGAAGCTGTTGAACCCCAAATACGCGCTGCCGCCAGCACAGGCGCGGCTGTCGTCGAATTCCACACTGGCGCTTACGCACATGCCTTAGATGACGGCGAAGAAGATAAAGCCGAAGCCTATCTCGAGGCCTTTCGTCGGGCTGCGAAACTCGCTGATGAGCTTGGCCTTGAGGTTCATTTCGGACATGGCCTAACATTTGATAATGTTGGACCCGTTGCCGCCATTCCGGAGGGCATGGAATTGAATATCGGTCACTTCCTTATTGGCGAGGCCATCTTTATGGGTTTGGAGGCTGCAATCGCAGAAATGCGGAACTTATCGACAGAAGCGCGCGCGGCATGATTGTTGGGATCGGCACGGATATTTGCGACATTCGCAGGATTGAGCAATCCATTGAGAAATTTGGTGAGCGATTTTTGAACAAGACATTCACCGAAGCAGAGCAAGCCTATTGTGAGTGCAAAGCACGCCCAGCGATGAGCTATGCGAAGCGGTTCGCGGCCAAAGAAGCTGTCGCGAAAGCGTTGGCGAGTAATGAGACCGGACATCTGACTTGGACATCCGTGGAAGTTCAAAATGATCCGTCAGGCCGGCCGGTTGTTATCCTGAGCAAAGACGCCAAAGCTAGGTCTGCCATACGGTGTCCGGAGGGTTACCAGCTCAATATTCACCTATCTCTGTCCGATGATTACCCTTATGCAACAGCATTTGCGATTGCCGAAGCCATTCCAGTCGTTAGATAGGGCCAATGAAGAATTCTAATAAAATATTAAAGGGTGAGGAGTCTGAGGGTGAAACATCCAAAGGTGGGGTTCGTGAAACGATCTCTACCGTTCTTTGGGCTTTGGGGATCGCTTTCGTTCTGCGGACATTTATATTCCAGCCTTTTCACATTCCATCCGGGTCAATGGTGCCGGGTTTGGTCAAAGGCGATTACATTATCACGTCAAAATATACGGTAGGTTACGGTAAGCACGCCGCAACCCCTTTCCCATTCCCTGTCAAAAAAGGCCGCTTGTTTGAACGCGAGTTAAAGCGTGGCGATGTCATTGTGTTTCGTCCAGAGGGCGACAGGAAAAACTTCATCAAACGTGTTGTCGGATTGCCCGGAGATCAGGTTCAGATGAAGCAGGGGCTGCTCTATTTGAACGGCGAACGGGTTCCTATCGAGAAAGCCGGGCAATATGATTATGCCAACTCCTTCGGAAACACCGAAAATGCTGATCTTCTGATTGAAACCCTTCCAAGCGGCCGCACGCAATCTGTTTTAGATGCGCAAAAAAACAGCCCCTTAGATAAGACTGAGGTCCGAACAGTGCCGGCTGGATATTATTTCATGATGGGCGATAATCGCGACCACTCCTATGATAGCCGCGTAACTGTCGCCAAAGGCGGGGCCGGGATCGTTCCAAAAGAGAATATCATTGGCCGGGCCGAAATTGTTTTGCTGTCGGTGGATGAAGATTTTGTTCTGTTCAAGCCATGGACTTGGCTGAATATCCGTAAGGACCGTTGGTTCAAGGATATCAAATGAGCGTCGATCTCGTCAATGAACGCTATCCTCGGCTCATAGCGTTGGAAGCGCGTATCGACTATACGTTTAGGGATACTTCGCTTCTTATTCGGGCCATGACCCATAGTTCCTACGGCGACGGTCAGCGCAAGACACCTGACAATGAGCGCTTGGAGTTTCTGGGAGACAGAGTTCTTGGGCTCCTGACAGCGGAGGCTCTATATCATTATTCTGCGGAAGCGGAAGGGACGCTGGCGCGGCGTCTGAATGCGCTCGTCCGCAAAGAAACCTGTGCCAAAATTGCGAGAGAGATTGGCTTAGGGGATGGGCTGCTCGTCTCTGCGGCCGAGGATCGTCAAGGGGGTCGCGAGAAGATGTCGATTTTGGGGGATGCCTGCGAAGCCCTGATCGCCGCGGTTTATATTGATGGCGGCTTTGCCGAGGCGAAGCGATTTTATGATCGGTACTGGATTCCTTTGCTAAAAGACGTCGTCAAGAGCTCCGCGAAAGATCCAAAGACACTTTTGCAGGAACGGGCCATGGCCGGGCAGCACGGTCTGCCTGTTTATGACATTATCGAACGTAGCGGCCCGGACCACCGACCGCTTTTCGTAATCGAAGTGACCGTTGACAAGGTGGGATCTGCCAGAGGCACCGGCAAGTCAAAGCGCGATGCGGAACGCTATGCGGCGACGCATTTGTTAGGAAGTTGGCCGACATGAGCCGTGCAGGATTTGCCGCCATTGTCGGAGCGCCCAATGCGGGAAAGTCGACCCTCACGAACGCGCTTGTCGGTGAGAAAGTCTCGATCGTTACGCATAAAGTCCAGACGACACGCTTCCAAATTCGCGCCATTGCGATGCTCGAAACAGCCGATGGACAACCTTCTCAAGTTGTCTTGGTTGATACGCCCGGTATTTTCTCGCCCAATGAGTCTGACCGCCTCGCAAAGTCCATGGTCCATGCGGCGTGGACAGGTGTCGATGACAGCAATCTGATTGTCCATATTGTCGATGCGCCCGCGTGGCTGCGCCAAGCCGCAGGTGAGGGCAGCGCGCAGGACAGGCTTTCCGTTGATGATACGAAGAGCGTCGCTAAGGGCTTGCAGAAGCGCCGCGCAAAGCCGCTTCTCGTCCTGAACAAAGTGGATGAAATTCCGCATGAGAAAGTTCTGCCTCTCATCGCAGAGTTCAACGAAATGGACATCTATTCCGAAATCTTCATGACGTCGGCAAAGAACGGTGAGGGTATAAAGGCACTTTCAACAGCCCTCGCAGACGCCATGCCGGAAGGACCGTTTCTCTATCCGACGGACCAAGCCGCAGATATTCCGTCCCGCCTCATGGCGGCGGAAATCACTCGCGAGAAGCTCTTCCTACGCCTCCATGATGAGCTGCCTTATGCCAGCATGGTCGAAACGGAAAGCTGGAAAGAACTCAAGAGCGGCGATGTTCGGATTGAGCAAGTCATTTATGTTCGCCGCAAGTCGCAGAAACCCATCGTCCTCGGCAAGTCAGGTCAAACAATAAAGGCCATCGGCGCAGCCGCCCGTCACGAGATGCAGGATTGGCTGGGGCGCAAAGTCCATCTGTTCCTCTTCGTGAAAGTTCGCGAAAAGTGGAAAGATGATCAGGCGCGCTATACGGGAATGGGCTTGGAGTTCGACGTCTAGTCTAATGGATTGGGCTGCCGACGGATATATTCTCAATACGCGCAAGCACGGCGAGACATCTGCAATTATTGAAGTTTTCACGCGCGAGAAGGGCCGTCATCCCGGCTTAGTGCGCGGCGGTATTGGACGGCGCATGCGTCCGGTCCTACAGCCCGGAAATCACGTTAGCGTGGAATGGCGAGGCCGTTTGGAAAACCAGCTCGGTTACTACACGCTCGAAGCCCTCGATAGCCGCGCCGCGGAACTCATGGAAGAGCGGCTGAGCCTCACAGGCCTAAATGCGCTCTGCGTCATGACACGGGAACTCCTGCCGGAACGCGAAGCCTATCCCGCATTGTTTGATGTGTTCTCCATAGTCGTCTCGCAGCTTGATAATCCCGAAGTTTGGCCAGCGCTCTATGTGCGCTGGGAAGCGGGCTTGCTCGCCGCTTTGGGATATGGCTTGGACCTCACCGAATGCGCGGCGACGGGGGTGACGGATAATTTAACCCATGTCTCGCCGCGCTCGGGCCGCGCTGTCTCAAGAGAGGCGGCTGCGCCCTATGGCGATAAGATGCTGACCCTGCCGGGGTTCATGCGCGGGGAAGCCACAGCAACGCCGGAGGATATTTGGCGCGGTCTGCGTTTAACGGGATATTTTTTGGAAACGCGGGTCCAATGGGAGGTCAACCGGACCCTGCCGGAGGCCCGTACGGCTATGATCGACCGCCTGATCGCGACGGATTACGCCAGCCGTCCCCAATAAAGCTGTAGTTTGACGCGCGCCGGGCGCCGGCTTTTGGTAGCTTGTTGCAAGTGATTCGAAAGGCCCGCGCAATTCATGGCGAAGACACCCAAAACAAAGTCCAAATCTTCCGGCTCCGGCGGGGATAATGGCGTCCCTGACAATTCGGTCATTGAAGAGCATTTCGACACGGCGCTTTCGTCGCGCTATCTTGCCTATGCGCTGTCTACGATTACGCAGCGGGCGCTGCCGGATGTGCGCGATGGGTTGAAGCCTGTGCATCGCCGGATTCTCTATGCGATGCGGCAACTGAAACTAAATCCGGAAAATGCGCATAAAAAATGCGCGCGGATAGTGGGTGACGTGATGGGTCAATATCACCCGCATGGGGATGCGTCGATTTATGACGCGCTCGTTAAGCTCTCACAGTCCTTCTCGGCGCGATATCCGCTTGTCGACGGGCAGGGCAATTTCGGGAATATCGACGGGGATAGCCCCGCTGCGATGCGCTACACCGAAGCCAAGATGACGGCGGCGGGCGTCGCTCTGCTGGCGGGTCTGGATGAGGACGCTGTCGATTTTCAAGCGACCTATAATGAGGAAGACGAAGAACCAATCGTTCTGCCTGCAGGCTTCCCGAACCTGCTTGCCAATGGGAGCCAAGGCATCGCCGTTGGGATGGCGACCTCTATCCCGCCGCATAATGCCGCCGAGCTTTGCAACGCCGCGCTTCACCTCATCAAGACCCCGAATGCGCGGGTTGAGACCTTGATGAATTTTGTCTTGGGGCCTGACCTTCCAACGGGCGGCATTATTGTTGAGCCTAAAGAGTCCATGCTTGAGACCTATAAGACCGGCAGGGGTGGGTTTAAGGTCCGCGCGCGTTGGAACGTTGAGGATATGGGCCGCGGCCAATATCAAATCATCATCACCGAAATTCCCTACCAGGTTCAAAAATCGCGGCTGATCGAAAAGCTGGCCGAGATAATTGAGTTGAAAAAATCACCGGGTCTTATCGACGTGCGCGACGAGAGTGCGGAAGATGTTCGTATCGTTTTGGAGCCGCGCAGTAAGAACATCGATCCTGCGCTTCTGATGGAAAGCCTGTTCAAAATTTCCGAGCTGGAGAACCGTGTCAGCCTCAACATGAATGTGCTCGACGCAACACGCACGCCGCGCGTGATGGATTTACGCGAAGTCCTGCAATCCTGGCTCGATCATCGCCGCGTTGTTCTGCTGCGTCGCTCCAACCAACGTCTTGCCAAAATCGCAGATCGTCTGGAAATCCTCGAAGGTTATATGATTGCCTTCCTGAATATTGATGAGGTTATTCGGATTATCAGATTTGAGGATCATCCGAAATCAGCGTTGATAGAGGCCTTTAAGCTGACAGGTCGTCAGGCCGAATCTATCCTCAATATGCGCTTGCGCGCCCTCAATAAATTGCAGGAAATTGAGATACAGGGCGAGCATGATAAGCTCTCGGCTGAACGGGATGAACTGAATGCCCTCGTGTCGACCGACAGTCTGCAATGGGATGCTATCGCGGAGCAAGTCCGTGAGGTGCGCGATATATACGGGCCGAAGACAGAGCTCGGCGCGCGCCGCACCACATTTGATGTGGCGCCGGATATTGATATCGACTTATCGACAGCGTTCATCACGAAAGAGCCCATCACCGTTGTCATGTCGGAGAAGGGGTGGATCAGGTCCATGAAGGGCAAAATGGATGATCTCTCCGGTTTGAAGTTTAAGGAAGGCGATAAACTTGCCTTCGCTGTGCCGGCAGAGACAACCGATAAAATTATTGTCTTTGCCACCAACGGGAAATTTTACACGCTCGGCGCGGATAAATTGCCGGGCGGGCGCGGGAACGGCGAACCTATTCGCTTGCTTGTCGATATGGAAAATGATCATAGCCCCATCGGTATGTTCGTCCATGATCCCGAACGTGAGCTTATCGTGGCAAGCTCCGATGGCTACGGGTTTCGGGTGTCGGAAGCCGAGATTATCGCGAGCACACGGGGCGGGCGAAAGACTCTGAATGTGAAGGGCGATGCGGAAGCGCTTCGTGTGGTTCAGGTCCAAGGGGATAAGATCGCGACTATAGGCGAAAACCGGAAAATTCTCGTTTTTGATGTCGAAGAATTACCTGTCATGGCACGCGGTAAAGGCGTGCGCTTACAGAAATTCAAAGATGGCGGCCTGTCCGATATAACAACCTTTAACGCAGAAGAGGGACTCACCTTCCTCGACACCGCCGCGCGGCGTAATGAAGTCCCTGATTGGAACATACTCGAAGGCAAGCGCGCCCAAGCCGGACGCATGGCGCCAAGAGGGTTTTCGCGGAAAGCCAGCTTTGATCCGGCTAAGGGGCTTCAGTAGACGTTAAATATATTCGTTACACCGTCATAGCCCGCAGGGCTATCCGGTGCCCATACCGTGAAGGCACGGCTAGCCGCTTTTTCGTCATATAGGCACGAGATTAGCGGCATGGTAAAACTAGCCAAGCTATCGCCTTCCGCAAAATTCAGGAAATGGGTACCGGACAATCCTGCGGATTGTGACGCTATGACGTGTGTTGTTGTTGTGCCTTGCTTTGTTTCGTTTCTCTCTGCCGTCTCTTGTGTCTCAATTCTCAATCTAAAATTAGTTGGGATGTTCGTGTGGGTGGTTAGGCTCTGCGGTTGCGAATGCGGTATGCGAATGCTTTGAGCCCTCCCAACTTATTGTCAGAAAGTCCCACACGACGACGCCTTTTTGCGTTACCGGCCGAACAGAACAGTCGTGGTTCAATCAGCTCTCGATAAGCCACCCAGAACGACGGACATTACCCCGCCGCGCCCAATGACAAGCGCCGCTTCTTCCCAATTAGATCAATGCGCATCTGACCGTCCCGTGGAAGAAGACAAGATTAAATATGCGGCCATACACGCTATTCGAGGATGCATCTTTTTGAAAAAATCATAAGTGCTTGAAAAAGCGGAGTATTCGGTTGAGAGAATAGGATTTGAAATGAGGATTAAGTTTGGAGCGACAGCTCGAGGGTCAGTAAATATGAGCCAATCGTCTGTAATCGCGCGAATTTGAACGGCGATCTCAAACATTACCAGCGGCTGTTGTGAAGCGATTTTAAGCCGCTCAACGTCACGGTTTCATCCGTGCGCCTCGGGTGTTTTTGGATTAGGATGCAATTCAGGGGCGCGCAGTTTTTACAGAGGAAACCTATGCGCTACGCGACACACAAAAGCTTTTGGTCTGGGTTACGGGTTCTTTTGGCCTCAGGATGTTTGGCTATCACTAGCGCGTGCTCCCTCTCAGTGCCAGGACAGGCACAGCCCGAGCTGTTAAAACAAGCCTCCGGGGAACAGATTGAAAAGGGACACCTCAGGGAGAGCCAAGCTTTAAAAGATCAGATCGCAGCGCTTCAATTATCCGATGTTACTAAATGGCAGATGGTGTGGGCCGGGGACTTCGGAGCGGACCCTGTTTCGCCCCCCGGCCTTGCCGCCGAGTTCGACAAGTTTATTCGCTCGGTAAGCCTAAGGACAGGCCACGTTGGCGGCGAACTGGTGATTAGCTCCGGTTACGCTGGATGTAACGGAATTGGCCGAGAAATCAGGAGAAGGATTGTGACGCCCGCGCGTACGACCGAAATTATCCGCGATGGAAAGCCCCATTACACGACAATCCCGGCCACCTATAAAGCCTATGTTGAGACTGTCATGACGCAGACAGGCTGTTCATTAACACCGATAGTCAACGGCGTTAGCTACCCGACAAACTGGATAGAAAAGATGGAAGACTTCATTATCGAGCAGATAAGAACAGGGACGCTCGCGCCCAACGGCGACACGCTTGAATGGATCAATGAGGATGGCAAGGTGATGGCGAAATATGAAAAACAGCCAAACGATGTAGCGTCGAAGTATGCCAAGTAGGACGTTTTACGATACTCTTGTGACGAGTTGTTTGTGCGTCGCAGTTTAGTGTTCGTCTTTTGATCGCAATTATAGGATTTGCAGTTATTACAAGAGCGGCCTTCTTTGGCCGTCTAGGACACACAGCTGATGTCCGTTTCGCGCATAATTTTCGTCACGCACGCAAATAAAAAACCCGGCCTGTTGCTTGGAATCCCAAACAATGGGCCGGGTTTTTTATTCGTGTTTCTGCGGGCCTAAGCTGATTTCTTTGCCGCCTTGATCGGCGTCGGAGACGCGGATTTTCTTGCGCATTTCCCGTCGAAAAACGCACCATTTGCAATCATCAACTGATCTTGGATGAGGTCGGCTTGGACATTGGCTGTCTCGGAGAGCTCAACGATATTAGCCTCAACCTTGCCAGTGACTTTTCCGCGAACATTCACGTTCTGCGCGATAATTTTACCGTTCACGGCGCCTTGTTCACCGATTGTGACTGTACCTGCGGTTACGTTACCGTCCAGACGCCCATCAATTTGGATGTCGCCATCTGTCTTGATGTCGCCCGTAATGACGATGTCGCGTCCGAGTATCGATGGCGCGCCGCCGGATGTTGCACGCGGTGCACTTGCAGCAGACGGCGCTTTCGCGCTCGATGTCGTTCCCGAAGGGCCGTTGGTCTTATTGAACATAAAGTCCTGCTTTCAAAAACTTATTCGGGTCATAGGCGCGACCCTGAAAATGTATCTCATAGTGGAGATGGTTGGCCGTGCTTCGACCCGTAGACCCCATTCCACCGATCTTGAAACCCTTATCCACTTTTTGCCCGCGTTTGACAAATGTCTTATGTAGATGGGCATAGCGCGTCACAAATCCGTGGCCGTGATCGATTTCGACAATACGTCCATAGGCACCTTTGCGGCCGACATAAGTGACCACACCGTCAGCCGTTGCAACAATCGGGGCAAGTCGTTGCCCGCCGAAATCCAAACCATGATGCATGGTCGGACGTTTGGTGAAAGGATCTTGGCGCAAGCCGAAGTTGGATGTCTGATACGTTTCGGTTCCAACAGGATGTCCCAGCGGGATCGCTTTGATCGCGTTATCTAGGACGTCACCTTCGACGGCGCGGGCCTGAATAGCGGAAACACGAGAGATAAATCCGTCTTCGCCGACCTGTTCATCTGACGTGGGAATAAAGGGACCGCCTTTGCCCAGCGGTGCGGCTTGCAATATTGTCTCAATATCCAAATCCGTGGCTTGGATGAGGGCACGATTGCGTTCGATTTTATCCAACGTTTCGCGTTCCATCGTAATCAGATAGCCGTCTTGTGTCGCGCCCATTGTGTTTAGTGAGTTGTCGAATTCCAAACCCGTTGTCAGGGAAGCAGCCTTGATAATATCACGGCGGGATTGACGAGGTGTTGCGTCGCGCGCCGTTGGGGCCATCAAAACGCGGCTTGTCGCATATTCCAGAGTTGGGGAACCTGACACAATGGCGGCGCTCGTTTGGGTGCCCATGAATTGGGATAGCGTTTGATGTTTTTGTTCTAACTGGCGCGCCATGGTCTCGAAATTTGTCCGCTGCTCTTCCATCATGAGCTGCGTATTTTCCTCTTTGGCTTTCAGGTCGGCGACCATACGCTCATAATTAGCTTTTTGGCTCTGTATTTTGTGACCGGATGTGCTCAGAGGGTTGTTGCCGATAACAAGGTTGATCAGCGTCCAGAAGCACAGAAGTGCCATTGCGGACAGCACAGTGACGACTGCAAGCTGGAGCTTTGTCGTCAGGACATAGTATTTTACTTCACCGCCCGAGCGGAGATAGATTTGGCGCTCCGGAAAATGGCGCAGGATGTGTGTGCGCACATCGCTAATCACGTCGTTAAGCATAGTTCCCCAAAATCTTTTTTCACCCCTGGACTATTAAACATAGCTAAGCCAATGGCTTCAAGGGTGATTGGGCGAGATTCCCATTAAATTTGTCTTAATTTTCTATCCATAACGAGGGTTTACGCTGAATTTTAGGCTAATTTTCAACCAGAGGCTCATAATAGCTCTGCGAAAGCCCGGCCAATGTCCGCGCCTTTACATTGAATGGCGATTTCACCTGTGCGTTGAAATGCGTATTGACCAAGGTGTGAAAATAGGATTCGGGTGTTTCCGATTGCTGTGCCGCAAGATATTTAAACCAGCGAGCGCCGATAGCAACATGGCCGATTTCCTCAGCGTATATGACCTCCAGGACAGCGGCGCTGTCTTTGTCCCCGACGCTTTTTAGGCGCTCTATCATGCCGGGGGTGACGTCCAAACCTCGGGCCTCTAGAACCAGCGGCGCGATGGCGACCCGGGCCGGGAAATTATCGCGGGTTGTTTGCGCGGCTTCCCAAAGGCCGTTATGAGCCGGATGATCGCCATATTCCATATCCAGCGCTTTCAGACGGTCAGCCAAGAGGATGAAATGACGGGCTTCATCGTCACAGACAGAGGCCCAGTCCGTGATGAAATCCGATCTGTCGGCTTCCGCGAGACTGGGGTGCAGAGCAAAGCGCGCGATCATATCTGCCGCGAGATCTATTGCGTTGAGTTCTATATGTGCGACGGCATGGAGCAGCGCGCCGCGTCCCTCGGGGGAGCCTAAGTGCCGACGCGGAACGTCGAGAGGGTCCACGAGTTGCGGGCGCGCCGGACGGGCGGGTTGATGGGGTAGGGGACCCGGTGGTTCTCCAATTTCTGTAGTGTCGAGCCAAGTTTGACGCATGCGCCGAGCGCAGGCGGCCTTCTCGCGCGGGTCAGCGGTCATCAAAACCGTATGGGCGGCCGCTAAAACACCCATCGGCTTAACCTGCGTGTTCGCGAAGGCTTTCCAGGACCTCGTCGACATGGCCTTTGACGCGCACTTTGGGCCAGACTTCGACAATCTTACCATCCGGCCCAATGAGGAATGTGGCACGCTGGATGCCCGTATAGGTTTTGCCATACATGCTTTTTTCGACCCAGACGCCGTAATCTTCGGTGACGCTGCCTTCGACATCTGCGCCCAAAATTATGCCGAGCTCTTTCTTTGCGATGAAATTGTCGTGTTTTTTGACGCTGTCGCGCGACACGCCGATAATGTCCGCATTCAGCTTGGCAAAGGCTTGTTTCTGCGCCGTGAAATCTATCGCCTCTGTCGTGCATCCCGGCGTATTATCTTTGGGATAGAAATAGAGGATGAGATATTTGCCTGCATAATTAGTCAGGGACAGCGTTCCGCTATCGCCGCTGCCGGGCATGGAAAAGGCAGGGGCGACGTCGCCGGGTTTAAGATTTGTCAATTTTACGGGCATTTTGAATCTCGCTCTCTCGTTTTATGTTGTTATCTTAATGGGGGTAGTAATAGATTTATACGGTCCACGCATATAGGCCGTTCTCAGAATATGAACACAACACCTGACATAGATGCGGCTGAAGCCTCTGCGCCCGAAGGTAAGACGCCTCCAAACCCGCAATCTGAGCAGACTCAATCAAATTTACGCCGACCCATTTGGCCGCGGTCTCAAAAAGGCCGCCGGATCGATCAACCTTCGTCCCAATTTTCAAGACTTATTCGTCGTCTCGACCGTATTTTTGGAGACCTAATCGCCATTACTTTAGGGCTGGGTATCATCAGTTTGTGGATTGCAACATCGGTATTGGACAAGCAGTCCACCGACCTCACCGTCTTGCGCCCCAATTTTAAAATCTGGTTTGCAGAGGCGTTTAATGGCCGTGACGCAGAATTTGGTCGATTGGAATTATCCTGGCAACCCGCAGACGGAACCCTCGTCGTCACGATTGAAGATGCCGAAATCCGTGGGAAGGAGGGCGATATTCTTGAGCGGTTCGACCTCATTCGATCCACATTTTCGCCCAGTGCTGATGCTTGGACCCGGCCTCGCTTGATCAATGCGCAGATTAAAGGAGGCGTTCTGACCTATCTCGAAGATGCTGACGGACAGATAATCGCAGGATTGGGCCCGCCAAGTACTGTGGGGCGTGTTGGCCCCGTTTTTCGCAGCGGAGAGGCACGTCAACCCGCAGATCAGATGAGGACGGCGCTACAAGACATTGAATTTGTTCAGATTGAAGATGCGAAGATATATGTTCGAAACGCAATATCAGGCGTCGATTTAAAGTCGGATGTTGAACTTTTAACGGCCAATATTTCCGACAAAGGTGATCTCGTCGTCTCTGCTAATGGAACTGTGGATCAATCATCCGCGCCTATGCCCTTCACGCTCAACACGATTTCAGATGCCGATTTCGATTCGATTAAATTACGGCTCAATGTAACAGGCGCACGGCCCGACGAAATCGCCCCGACAAAAGGACGGTTTTGGGAGTTTCAAGGCTTGGCGGCGCCGGTCGACTTGACCGTCAATATTGATTTCTCAAGGCAGGAAGGTCTTAGGTCGGCCTCTGTGGATATGAATGTTGGGCAAGGTAATTTCACCCTTTTGCGGGAACTATCCGAACGAAGTTTTCCAATTGAAAGTCTCGTGGCGCGGGCCTCTCTCCCGCCCGGAAATGAGCGAATGAACATTGAAACGCTTAATTTAGATGCCCCGAACTTATCCTTTAAAAGCACCGGCTTTCTGACCGAGCTGGGTAATTTAAGTGATGGGGATAAGAACAGCTCGCCTATCTTTAATCTGATATTTCGAGATATTCGGGCAAATATGACGCCTGTCTTCCCGGTGGAAACCCGTATCAAACATTTAAATATTGTCGGTCATGCCGATGTAGATAGTCGGACAGTCAGCCTTTCAAGTGGTAGGCTAGAGGTCTTCGATACGATTCATGAATTTGACGGCAGGCTTCAACTCTATGGCAATAATACGGTAAAGTCCCTTACGGCGAATACGAGAATGACGGGAATATTGAAGCCTGATCAATTTCTATCGCTCTGGCCCGTGAAGTCTTTTCCGGGGGCGCGCAGCTGGATAGGAGGCGCCGTTATAGAGGCGGATATCACCCGGTTTGAGGGACAGATCGCGCTTGACGAAGGGTTCTTTGAGACGCGGGAACTTACCAAAGACAGGCTGAAATTGCGCTGGGGCGGTGAGAACACCTCCGTTCGCTATTTAGAAACATTGCCTCCCGCAACCGGTGTTTCAGGATCAGGGCAGATTATTGGCAATCGCCTCAGCTTGTCTCTCAATGGCGGACAAGTCGATGCCATCACATTGACGGGCGGCACGGTCGACATCCCTAAACTCCGCCCGGTAAACGGCGATATCATTATCACAATGAACGGGCAGGGGCCGGTATCTGAGTTCATGCGTTTGGGAGATTTCCCGCCATTTAAAATCGCCAGCCGCTATAATGTCGACCCCGCAATGGTCGCGGGTGAAGGCACTGCATCTGTTAAGGTTCAGCGGGCGCTGACCCCGTTTCTGCCGCGTGATCAGATAGACTATGAGATCACGGGCGACTTCACAGGCGCGAGCGCGCCTTTCGATTTTGGGAAACACAAAATCACAAATGGCACCGTATCAATGAATGCGAATAAAGAGCGGGTTATCATGACCGGCCCCGTCAACATCGGACCTTGGCGGGCCAATATGCGCTGGCTTGAGACTTTTGGCGTAAATGCCCCGCTAACTGAATATGGCGTGACGGGTGTTATTGACGCGGATGTCTTGGACAAATTGGGGTTGGCCTCTCGCACTTGGTTCGACGGCAGCGCAGCTGTTCAGATCGACGCTAAAGGTCGGGGCATGGACATTGCCGCAGCAAATCTTAGCGTGGATCTCACACATGCAGACCTGTCTGTTGAACAAATATGGATGAAATCAAAGGGCCAGGCCGCGAAGCTAACCGGGCAGCTCTCTCGGGGCGCTGATAGCAGCTATATATTCGATAACGCGCAATTAACTGGATCCGGCATTGATATTGGTGGACGCGTCAGCTTGGAACCGGATTTTAAATTACGTCAGATCGATCTGACGAATATGTCTGTCTCGTCTCTTATTGAGGGGGCTGTCAAAGTAACGCCGGACCGCGTCGCGGGCCGTTTGGACGTCGAATTAGCTGCGCGATTTTTGGACGTGAGTCCGTGGACGGAAGCGTTATTCGCGGAACGTCAGAGCAATTTGGACGTCCCTTTGACTCTGAGAGCTCAAGTGGATCAATTGGTTTTGGACGAAAATTATTCTGTATCGGATTCCAGCCTCTTTTTCTCCCACACTGGAGAGGTCATTGAGACCGCGCGATTGGATGCTTTGTCTGACGGCAAACCACTAAAGTTGGAATTATCAACCCGTGCGGACAGGAAACGACATCTCGCGGTCAGTGTGCCTGACGCGTCCAAAGCCGTTTCGGCCTTTATGGGCCTCGATAACACGACCGGTGGCAGATTGGAGATTACGGCCAATCTTCCGGCTGCCGGAGAAGAGGGCGCCTATGTTGGCGAAGCAGATATGCGGGACTTTAAGCTCAATGAAGCGCCTGCTTTGGCGCAATTACTCTCGCTGGCATCTCTAACAGGTCTTGCGGATACACTGACAAATGGGAGTATGAAGTTTAATGAGTTCAGGGTTCCTTTCACAATGCTCGGCGATAATATCGCAATCCGGGATGCGCGGCTTTATGGACCGGCTCTGGGCATGACAGGTAACGGTGATATTAATTTGGGCCTACGGGTGTTGGATTTTGACGGAACGCTAGTCCCAGCCTATACGGCAAACTCGGTTCTGGGCGACATACCTTTGTTAGGCGATATATTCGTGCAGGAAAAAGACGGCGGATTATTTGCCTTGACCTATACGGTAAGCGGTCCGTTTGAGAAAACCCAAATTGCAATCAACCCACTATCTGCTCTGACACCCGGGTTCTTGCGCGGGATATTTAAACGTGACCGATCAAAGGTGGATGACGCCATGCGAGAGGCGATTGAAGATGTGCAGCCTAAGCCGGCAGAGTCGCCCTAGCTATCGGTCACTTTCAACAAAGCATGCTTTTTCTTGCCGACTGATATTTTTACCACGCCGTCAATGATATCGGAGCCTGAGAGCGTAAGCTCATGTGTCGTCACCTTTTCATCATTCAGCTTTAGCGCGCCGGCTTTAATATGTCGTCTCGCTTCACCGTTTGACGCTGCCAAACTGACCGTCGTGGCAGCCGATAAAATACCCATCCCAGTGAGTTCAGCCAGGGTAACGTCAACGGAGGGCAGGCCCGCTGCTGTCTGACCTGACACGAAGGTTTGCTGCGCCGTAGACTCTGATTGTTCGGCGGCCTCGGCGCCATGTAGTAACGTTGTTGCGGCATTTGCGAGTGCTATTTTGGCGGTGTTGATATCTGCGCCCTCAAGGGATTGTAATCTCGCGACCTCAGTCTCGGCCATATCCGTAAAGAGACGAAGGAATTTTCCAACATCCGCATCTTCAGTATTTCGCCAAAATTGCCAATATTCATAGGGGCTTCGCGTGAAATCCTGACCCAATGACGGATCGCCGTTGAGCCAAACAGCACCGTCTGCGGTTTTACCCATTTTCCCGCCTGATGCCGTCGTAATTAGAGGCGTCGTAAAGCCGTAACACTCGCCGCCTTCCATGCGCCGCGTTAGGTCCACGCCCGTCGTGATATTGCCCCATTGGTCAGATCCGCCAAGCTGCAAGCGGCAGCCATGTCGTTTATACAGTTCGACAAAGTCGTAGCTCTGAAGAAGCGGGTAATTAAACTCGAGGAAGGTCATCGGCTGCTCATTTTCCAAGCGGCGTTTAACTGTGTCCATTGTGACCATGCGGTTGATCGTAAATTCCGTCCCGACAAGGCGCAGAAATTCGAGATAGCCAAGCCCGCTCAGCCAATCGTCATTGTCGACCATAATCGCGGCATTGGGACCGTCGAACTCGAGAAATTTAGCAAAGACGCGTTGAATGCCGTCCTTATTCGAGTCGATCTTTTCCTGTGTCAGCATTTGACGGGATTTGTCTTTGCCGGACGGATCGCCAATCTTCGTCGTACCGCCGCCAAGCAACACAATCGGTGTGCCGCCGCTTTGCTGCAAGTGGCGAAGCATCATGATCTGCACGAGGGACCCGACATGCAGGCTTGGCGCGGTGCAATCAAACCCAATATAGCCAACCAGTTTGTCTGTCGCGGCGAGCTTATCCAGCCCGGCTTCATCCGTGCATTGATAAAGAAATCCGCGCCCGACCAGGGTTTGCATAAGTTTTGAGGCATAAGTCGTCATAATTTTGGCTTCTAACGGGCAGGGGAGTCGTGTCAAAGCATTCTGCATGGAGAAGTATGTTTACATCGCCTTAGGTCTTATGAGCGGCACGTCACTCGACGGGGTGGATGTTGCGATTATTGAGACGGATGGGGTTGATATTTTCGGATTTGGCCCGGTCGCAGAGGTCGGGTTTTTAGATGCGGACAAGACGGTTCTTCGAGAGGCGACGCATGATGCACTGCAGTGGCGGTTTACAGGCGCTCCGCCAGATAGCTTCGCCCGGGCCGAACACGTGATTGACAGAGCCCACTTTGAAGCCATCGGCGATTTGTCGGCTGACATCGTCGGTTATCACGGTCAGACGATTTTGCATCATCCGCCTGTTGATGGGGCGAAGGGGCAGACCTTACAGCTGGGGCGCGGGCAAGTTTTGGCGGATAAGCTGAGCCTGCCCGTCGCCTATGATTTCCGCACGGTTGATGTCGCGGCCAGCGGTCAGGGCGCGCCGCTCGCCCCGATTTATCATGAAGCGCTTGTGCGATATTCTGAATTGGAAGGTCGTGTTGCTGTTTTGAACCTTGGCGGGGTCGCAAATGTCACGGCTATTATCGACGGCAAACTCGCTTGGGCCACGGATTGCGGGCCTGCTAATGGTCCGTTGGACAGTTGGGTGCAGAGCCATAATGCGGGTGACTATGATGAAGGTGGTAAGCTTTCATTCGCAGGTGAGGCAGATCATATCATTATAAATCAATGGCTTGAACATGATTTCTTCAATCGAAATATCCCCCGCAGTGCAGATCGCTATGATTTTGATGTATTGGACGACATGAAAGCTTTGTCGCTTGAGGACGGCGCAGCGACGTTGGCGTCATTCACAGCGCAGGCCATTGCTCGTGATTTGATTTCTTTCAAAGCTGACAAAGTCATCGTTTGCGGCGGTGGGCGAAAAAATCCGGCGATCATGGCGATGTTGAGCATGCATCTGCACTCAGGCGCTATATTCGGTGACCCGAGAAACCCGCACAGCCAAGGCAGACCTGATGTCATCTTTGGCAACACAGATGTTTTGAGCGCAGAAGATGTCGGTTGGGACGGCGATATGTTGGAAGCGCAGGCTTTCGCCTATCTCGCCGTGCGGACGCTAAAAGGCCTGCCGATCAGCTTTCCGGAAACAACAGGCGCGCCGCACCCGATGACGGGCGGGCGGATGGCTTATCCCTCGAGCAGTTTAGGCTCTCGCGGCGGAGAGTAGCGCGGGTCGAGCGTGTCATCGAGATAGTCCTCAATCACGTCCATCGCGAGTTCCAAATGGTTCGTGTAGAAATGATCTGCGCCTTCTATACGGAAGGTTTCAATCTCATGACCCTTTTGCACGCGGATTTTTGACACAACGCGGTCAACATCATCACAGGGCACAATCGGATCTTCTGACCCATAAGTCACCAGACCCGACGCCGGGCAGGGCGCGAGAAATGCGAAATCATATGTATTGGTCGGCAGGCTCATTGAAATAAACCCGGCGATTTCCGGACGCCGCATCAGAAGCTGCATGCCGATCCAAGCGCCAAAGCTGTAGCCGGAGACCCAGCTAAACGGCGCGTTTTGGTTAAAGCTCTGCATATAATCCAGCGCATAGGCGGCATCTTGCAATTCGCCTTGGCCATTGTCGTATTCGCCCACGGAACGCCCGACGCCGCGGAAATTAAACCGCAAGACAGAGAACCCGCGGCGCTTATATTGCTCATACATCGCAACAGGGATGCGGTGATCCATGTGTCCGCCGGCCTTCGGATGCGGCGGCAGGATGAGCGCGCAGGGCGCTTGCGGGTCGTCGGACGGGTGATAGCGGCCTTCAAGGCGGCCTTCTGGACCGTTGAAAATGACTTCAGGCATGGGTTGGAGCCTCTTTTATTGCGCCGAAATTGCCGCGCATTTTAACCGCACTTCAATCTTGACTAAATCAGTCAGGATACATAGGTCCCGCCTGATGAATTGGTTTTCGTGCGCGCCTCTATCAAGGGTGCAATCATAATGCCAACAAAACCTGCACTTTGCGGGTCATTAGGAGTCGATTAAACTGTGAAACTGACCGCAAAAGGACGATATGCCGTAATGGCCGTGGCCGATTTGGCCGCGCAAGGTCCCAATGCGTGCGAGTCGCTTTCGGCCATCGGCGCGCGTCAAGCGATCTCGGTGACGTTTTTAGAGCAGCTTTTCGGCAAATTGCGGCGCGCGGGTTTAGTGGACTCGGTTCGCGGCGCGCAAGGCGGATATAGCCTGTCTAGACCCGCAACTTCAATCTCGCTCGACGCCGTCATCCATGCCGTCGATGCCTCGGCCAAGGCGCATGGCTGCACGCCGGAGGCAAAGACTGCCTGCACCGGCGGCACGGACAGATGTTTAACGCATGACCTCTGGGGTGCGCTTGAAAGCCATATTGAAGGCTTCCTCGCGTCTATCACGGTTCAGGACGTTGTGGACGGGCGCTTGCCTGTCACTGCGCTGGAGGCGGCGGAATGATACGTTTCCTTGTTGCATTAGCTTTAGCCGCCACCTCCGCTCCAAACGCATTTGCCTTTGATACGCAGTCCCATTTTTGGGATCTTACCTATATCGAAGGTTTTGAAGGCCCTTTGGAGACTGCTATTCCCGTAGGCTACGTTGCTTATGGCGGCGCGCAGAACTTGTCGCTGCCTAAGCTCCATACCGCCTATGATCCTCAAACCAAGACAATAATTGGCGTGTCGTTCTCCGGATGTAATGGTGTTTCAAATACTAAGTTTGCGACGTTCGAAAATGATTGGGCGGGCGTTATTGTGCGGCCGGCTTGCACGCTCCTCCTCGAAAAAGTGCAAGCGCTCAATGTGGGCCGGATAGTTGAGCGTATCGCTACCGTCGCACATGAGTCCGATGATTTATTCCTTGCTCTGACTCCGCGCTTTGCCGATCTCATTGTCGATTGGCCCACCAAAAGTTTACGCTATGTGGACGCATCAGGCGAAACTTTAGTTAGCTTTAAACTGCGCGAGGCGGCGGAATGACCCGCACCTATCTTGACCATAACGCCACGACGATCACTTGGCCCCACGTCATTGAAGCCATGAAGGCGGCTTTGGATGTCATCGGCAATCCGAGCGCGCAGCATACGGACGGCCGCGCGGCCAATGCGATTGTGTCGAAAGCCCGCGAGCATGTCGGGATGGCGATGGGCGTTTGCGCGCAGGATATCGTTTTTACGAGCAGCGGGACAGAGAGCTGCAACACCGCGATCTGGTCTGCCATGAAAGCGGGTTGCAAGCATTTGCTGATCTCCAGCATGGACCATCCTGCGACGATAAATGCCGCGGAGAATTTCGGCGCGTCTTATGAGCTTATCCCCGCCGACAGCGAAGGCCGCACGGATATGGCGTGGCTGAAATCACGTTTGACAGAGTGGGATGCGTCGCAGGGTCGCCCCTTTGTTTCTCTCGTGGCCGCCAATAGCGAAACGGGCGTACTCCAAGATGTCGATACCGCCGTTGATTTGGTTGCAGAGGCAGGCGGGCTACTCCTTGTTGACGCCACGCAAGCGCTCGGGAAAATTTCTCTGCCATCTACGCCGGATTATCTGGCCGTGTCCGCTCATAAAATTGGCGGACCGAAAGGTATTGGCGCGCTTTATGTCGCCCCTAATGCGCCGTTCACGCCGTTGCTGTCTGGGGGCGGACAGGAACGCCGCCGCCGATCCGGCACGCATAATGTGTCGGGCATTGCGGGATTTGGTGCGGCCTGCGAAGAGCTCATCAATTTGGAGCATACGCGCGAGCTCCGCGATATTTTGGAAAAAGAGCTGAAAGCCCTAGAGCCTACTATCGTATTTTTCGGGGAGGGCGCAGAGCGCTTACCCAATACGAGCTTTTTCGCCGTGCCCGATGCGTCATCCATGACATTGATGATGGGTTTGGATTTGGAAGGCGTTTCTGTCTCGACAGGGACGGCCTGTTCTTCGGGCAAGGTCGGCGAGAGCCGTGCCATCGTCGCTATGGGCCGCAGCGCAGAAGCGCCCAAAGGCGCCATCCGCGTTAGCTTTGGCGACAATGCGCTGATGAATGACATAGAAGATTTTATCATCGCATGGGCCAAGGTGCGTCGTATTAAGTCTCCATACATAAAAATAACGGATCGCCCAGCGGTCCCGAAAGACATTCCAAGGTCTCCATCAGAGGTTCGGAATGACAGGAAAGTTGGATAGCATGAGCGAAGACATCAAAACCGCTAAAGACAGCATCGATGACAGCACCGTTGAAGGTGTTCGGTCATTAGAGGCGGACAAATATAAATACGGATTTGATTCCGATATTAAGCAGGAGTTCGCGCCCAAGGGCCTGAATGAGGATATTGTTCGGTTCATCAGCGAGAAAAAGGACGAGCCACAATGGCTCTTAGATTGGCGTTTGGAGGCCTATCGCCGTTGGCTCACGCTGGAAGAGCCGGAATGGGCCATGGTCGAGTATCCGAAAATCGATTTTCAAGACATGTATTACTATGCCTCGCCTTTGAAGAAGAAGGAACTCGACTCCCTCGATGAGGTCGATCCGGAGATCCTCGAAATCTACAATAAACTCGGAATTTCCCTGAAAGAACAAGAGGTTCTGGCGGGTGTTAAAGGTGCGCCGAAGGTCGCCGTTGACGCGGTATTTGACTCGGTTTCCGTTGTCACGACGTTCAAAAAAGAACTCGCCAAACACGGCGTGATTTTTTGTAGCTTCTCGGAAGCCGTGAAAGAGCATCCGGAGCTTGTGAGGAAGTATATGGGCTCGGTCGTGCCCCTCACGGATAATTATTACGCGACGCTGAACAATGCCGTCTTCTCTGACGGGTCATTCGTTTACATCCCGCCGGGTGTGCGTTGCCCGATGGAGCTCTCCACCTATTTCCGGATGAACGCCCAAGGCACGGGCCAGTTCGAACGCACACTCATCATTGCGGATAAAGGCTCTTACGTGTCTTACCTCGAAGGTTGCACGGCCCCAATGCGGGACGAGAACCAACTCCATGCCGCCATCGTTGAAATCGTCGTACATGACGACGCCGAAGTGAAATACTCCACGGTCCAGAATTGGTGGCCTGGCGATAAGGACGGCAAAGGCGGGGTTTATAACTTCGTCACGAAGCGCGCCGATTGCCGCGGCGAGAATTCAAAAGTCAGCTGGACGCAGGTCGAGACAGGTTCTGCCGTGACATGGAAATATCCGTCCTGCATCTTGCGCGGCGATAATTCCCAAGGCGAGTTCTATTCCATCGCCATCACCAATGGGCATCAGCAAGCCGACACCGGCACAAAGATGATCCATTTGGGCAAGAACACGAAATCCCGCGTGATCTCCAAAGGTATCAGCGCGGGCAAGTCTAACTCGACTTATCGCGGCCTCGTCAGCGCGCATAAGAAAGCCACAGGCGCGCGGAATTTCACGCAATGTGACTCGCTCTTAATTGGCGATCTCTGCGGCGCACATACCGTGCCTTATATTGAGAGCAACACGCCAACGGCGCAATTTGAGCATGAGGCGACGACGTCCAAGTTGTCCGACGATCAGCTCTTCTATTGCCGCCAGCGGGGGCTCTCCGAGGAAGACGCCGTGGCGCTCCTCGTCAACGGCTTCTGCCGCGATGTGTTGCAGGAATTGCCGATGGAATTTGCGGTCGAAGCGCAAAAGCTCGTGGCTATCTCGCTTGAGGGGAGCGTGGGGTGATGCGGCAAGCCTTTCAAATTATCGTGCTCACCGTGCTTGCTTGCGTCTTGGCATCCTGTGGTCAATCGACTGATGCACCTACATCGCCCCCGCAAACTGAGGCAGAGAATACCCCACCGGTTCCGCCATTGTTCGAACCCACAGGCAATTTGGAAGACATTCAATTTTCTGATTATTCTATTGAACTTGCGGCATCTGTCGGGCTTGAAATGGGCGAAACGCGCTTGGACTCCATTGATAAAATCCGCCTCTATTTCGCGCCTGAACCCGGCGCGAATATGGTCAATATGACGTCCTCCACATTTGAACGTGACGACGGTTCGGTGCTGCTCTTTGCGCGCAATAATATCCCGGATGACGCCGTCTTTGCCGAGGAAATCTATGCTGTCTTCGCCGGACCGGGTGATGCCGAAAAATTTAACCAAAAACTGGCCGCCTATGGCCTGCGTCTAAAATGCCGTCGCGGCGATGCCGCGATGGAATGGACGACCGAACTTTGCCCTTAAAGGAAAATACAATGGCTAAATCCAAACCAACACGTCAATTCATTCAACTCTCCGAAGGCGAAAAAAACTACGCTATGTCCCGCGCGGTCGTGCAGGGCGATTGGTGCTTTGTCTCCGGCACAATGGGCTATGATTATCAAAAGCAAGAGCTGCCCGAAAGCGCAGCGCAGCAAGCGATGAACACCTTCACAAATATCCGCCAAGCGCTCGAAGCAGCAGGGTTTGAACTCGGCCATACGGTGCGCGTGCAATACACGGTCTCGGACCGGAAATATGTGAAAGAGGTCCTGCCGATTATCAAAGCGCATTTCGATAATATCCTGCCGGCGGCGACGATGGTCTTGGCGGAGATGGTCGATCCGAAGGGGAAAATTGAGATCGAGGTGACTTGTTATAAAGGATAACCCTCTAGTCCCGCTCACCCCATCGAAGGATGGGGTCCAGAGCGACTATGGACTGGACCCCATCCTTCGATGGGGTGACCGGAAAGAGAGAATGAACCAACCCATCAACATAAATGAGAAATTCTCAAAGTTCAGCGAACATTGGCGACCAAAAATCGTCGCGCAACTAAACGGGCAGGATTTCAAATTCGCCAAGATAATAGGCGAATATCCGTTTCATGCGCATGAGCGTGAGGACGAGATGTTCTTCTGTTGGAAAGGCTCATTTGTGCTTGATTTCGAAGCTGGCGAAAGCGTGGCTGTGGGTGAGGGCGAATGTATCGTCGTCCCCAAAGGCGTCCGCCACCGCCCCCGCGCCGAGGAAGAATGCCTCATCTTTCTGATTGAACCGAATGGCGTGAAGAATTCCGGCGATGCGGATGTGGAGGCGAAATATGATGTGCCTGTTGGGGAGTGGGTGTGATGAGTCAGCCTTTTGAAAATTCTCAAACACTTCCTGACTATAATCCTGAGCAATATCTCAAGCAGCTTTTAGCTGTTAGGGAAGCCTATCATTTTGGGAGGCTGGATGATCACCCTAAAAGCTATGATAGTGTATATACGACAGTCTATCTTGGTGCATTTGGCGCGATTGTTTTCTTGTCGTTTACTGAGAAACAATGGTTGATATTTACTTTCTCAATCGTTTTTCTCGTCATGAAGGTAATATCTTATTTTAGAAATGGCGACAGTCAAAATAGATACGACGAAGCCATTATTCAAGCTCACTTAAACGCTGGCTTCACTAGAACTCAAGCAACTGAATTCATTTATGACCAAGACTGGGACGATATTCAGTACGATGAAACCCGTCTCGACTATTTGAAAGAAAAAATAGAAAATGCTAAAAATAAATAACCTCCACGTGGCCGTTGATGACGGTCAGAAACCTATTTTGACGGGGCTCTCGCTTGAGGTGCCCAAGGGTGAAGTTCATGCGATTATGGGGCCTAATGGGGCCGGGAAATCGACGCTGTCTTATGCGCTGACGGGGCGTGAGGGATATGACGTTACGGACGGCACCGTCACATTGGACGGCGAAGACCTGCTGGAAATGGACCCGGAAGAGCGCGCGGCGGCGGGCGTGTTTTTGTCCTTCCAATATCCGCTGGAAATCCCCGGCGTGCCGACCATGACCTTCTTGAAAACCGCGCTGAACGCACAGCGGAAAGCGCGCGGCGAGGAAGAGATGAAAGCGCCGGAGTTTCTGAAGAAAGCCCGCGCCCTCGCGGCCGAGCTCAAGATGAAACCGGAAATGCTCAAGCGCCCGCTCAATGTCGGGTTCTCGGGCGGCGAGAAGAAGCGCATGGAAATTTTCCAAATGATGATGCTCGAGCCGAGTTTCATCGTCATGGACGAAACGGATTCCGGACTCGACGTGGATGCGCTGCGCATTGTGGCGGACGGTGTGAATAAGCTGCGCAGCCCGGATCGCGGCATGCTCATCATCACCCATTATCAGCGCTTGCTCGATTACATCGTGCCGGACCGCGTGCATGTCCTCGCCAATGGCGGGATTGCGGCCAGCGGCGATGCGGAGTTCGCGACGACGCTGGAGAAAGAGGGATATGACGCATATGCTGCTTAGCCCTCAAAAACCAATCATCCCAGCCTGTTGTTTGGAACAAACAACTAGAGCTGGGACCCATCTCCCGAAGTTTCCTTTCATGCGACATTCCGAGATGGACCCCGTTTTACAACGGGGTGAATGGGTGTGTGGGGGTGCGTCATGACCCTCTCTACCCAACTCCCCACACGCCGCGACGAAGCCTGGAAATGGACCGATGTCAGCCGCGTTGTTGCGGATGATATGCGCGGACTGTCCAATGCTGCGCCTGTGCAGATATTTGTGCCGGAAGGCGTCACGGTCACGCGTACGGATGTCATCACCGCTGCGAATGACGCGACGCTCTATAGTTTTGCAGCCGAGCACGCGGGGCAGGTCTGGGCGATTGATGTGCCTGCAGGCTTCACGTCGGAAAATTCCATCCAGATCGAAGGCCTGACCCACGGCCACGCGCAAATCTTGCTCAACGTCGGCAAAGGCGCGCGGGTGCAATTGGTCGAGCATTATGACGGCCAAGCGGGTGCGTTTGTGAACTCGCATCTAAATGTGAAACTGGCGGACAAAGCCGTGCTGGACCGCGTTATCGTACAAACCGATACGGACACCACCGTCCGCGCGGCGACGACACATGTCACGGCTTGGGCGAGTTCTGAGCTACGCCAGCACACCTTGGCGTTTGGCGGAAAACTCTCCCGTTTGGAAACGCGCATGGCGGGGATGGGGCAGGGCGTGAAAGCGACGATTAATGCCGCTTACCTGCTCGACGGAGCGCGCCATTGCGATATGACGAGCTATGTCGATCTCGCCTGTCCCGACGGGCATATCCGTCAATCTGTCAAAGGCGTCGCCACCGATAAGGCGCGCGGCGTTTTCCAAGGCAAGTTCCACGTCCGCCGCCCCGCGCAGCATACGGATGCACGGATGCGCCATGATTGCATGATGCTCTCTGACACGTCCGAAATCCGGTCAAAGCCGGAGCTGGAAATCTACGCCGATGATGTTGTCTGCGAGCATGGCAATACGATTGGCGCATTGGACGAGAGCGCGCTGTTCTACATGCGCCAGCGCGGCATCCCCCTCGCACAATCGCGGGCGATGCTGACAGAGGCCTTCCTTGCGAGTGTGTTCGATACGCTGGAAGATGAGGTCATGCGCGAGAGCTTGCTGGATAAGCTGCGTGGGTGGTTGGCGCGATAATTATGGCTTCTTTCTTCGAGATTTTTGTCTACGTTCTGATGTTTGGGTTGTTTCTCATTTATGGGCTTACGGTCGTGATCGGAAGTTTGGCTTTAGCGTCTTTAATTGGAAGAAAAGCATATCAGATCACAAACAATGTGACTGAGAGCATCTTAGCCAAATCAGTTGTGGCAATTATTTTCGCGGTCCCAACCTTAGCTTTATCTGCAACCGGTTGTCGGTTTCTAACAGAGAAAATAGGCCTTTTTGGTTTGTTTGAAAGATATGGTTTTGTTTAATGTTTGACCTCCAATCCATCCGCGACCAATTCCCGGTCCTATCCCGCGAGATAAATGGCTATCCGCTGGCCTATCTTGATAATGCGGCGTCGGCGCAGAAGCCGACCGCCGTTATGGACGCGATGAAATCACAGTCCGAGCGGGCCTATGCCAATGTCCATCGCGGGCTGCATACGCTGGCGAATGAAACGACTGAGGCTTTTGAAGCCGCAAGGGGGAAGGTCGCGGCTTTCCTCGGGGCGCCGGACCCGTCCAATATCGTTTTCACACGCGGGGCCACGGAAGCGTTGAACCTTTGCGCCTACGGTCTGTCCCATCTGATTGAGCCCGGCGATGAAATTATCATTTCCCAAATGGAACATCACTCCAACATCGTGCCCTGGCATTTTCTGCGCGAGCGGCAAGGCGCGGTCATTCGCTTTATTCCCGTGACGGAAGAAGGCGCGCTCGACCTCGACACGTTCAAAGCCATGCTGAACGAGAAAACGAAAATCGTCTCCGTTGTCCATATGTCCAACGTGTTAGGCACGGTGAACCCGATCAAAGATATCGCCAAATGGGCCAAGGCCGCAGGGGCAATCATGATTGCGGATGGCACGCAGGCAGCTGTGCATATGGACGTGAATGTCCAAGACCTCGGCGTAGACCTGTTCTGTATGACAGGCCACAAACTCTACGGTCCGACAGCCATTGGAGCGCTTTACGGCACGTCCGAAATTCTCGAGCGCATGCAGCCCTTCAACGGCGGCGGCGAGATGATCGAAGATGTCTATGAGGACCGCGTTACTTATAACGATGCCCCGTATAAATTTGAGGCGGGCACACCGCCAATCCTCGAAGCCATCGGGTTAGGCGCGGCGATTGATTGGGTCGGGCAGTTCGATGCGGAAGATGTGCGCCAACACGAAATGGCGCTCTATCACGCGGCGCGAGACGGACTCGCGGATATGAATTCCGTGAAGATTTTCGGCACCACAGCCGATAAAGGCCCTGTGCTGTCCTTCAATATGAAAGGCGCGCATGCCCATGACGTCGCGCAGATACTCGACAAATATGGCGTCGCTGTGCGGGCGGGGCAGCATTGCACGCAACCGCTGATGGACCGCTTCGGTATTCATTCCACCGCGCGCGCCAGTTTCGGCATTTATAACACATTGGACGAGGCCGAACGCTTTGTCGCAGCGGTGCGCAAAGCCGCGACCTTTCTATCTTAGTTGATAAGGACTATATAAGGTCGTGTGCACTATGATGGGACAGATTTTGATTGATATGAGCGTGTTCTGGAATAGGAGCGGCGTGCAGGGAATGCGTCCGCCTTCGCAAAAGCCGCGACGACTCTCCAGGGCGCGCTCATATCAACCCCTGCGGGGCGGCACTGTGGTCGTCCGTGGACATCGTTGTGAACGCTTTCAAGGCCGACGCATTGCTGCGCATACACGCCTTGCCACGAACAACCACAGAGCCGTCAAAACCGGCCCCATCATAGAGCATACGACCTAATTATGGACAACTCAGTCACAGACAGACAGCGCCAAGCCGAAGCGCTCGCAAATTCGCAAATCCCGGGCCTCACGCCTGAGAACGAGGCTGGGGAACGTAATGTCGTTGCGGAGACGAAACGTGATGTATTGGACGTTTCCGGTGCGCCCGTGGAAGCCCCGACGGAAGAAGAGCTGGAGCGGATTACGGCTGACGTGATTGGCCAGCTTAAATCCGTCTATGATCCGGAAATACCGACGGATATCTATGAGTTAGGCCTGATTTATAAAGTCGAATTAGAAGATGACCGTGTGCTGAAAGTCACCATGACATTGACCGCGCCGGGCTGCCCTGTTGCCGGCGAAATGCCGGTCTGGGTTCAAGAAGCCTGTGAGGTCGTGGCGGGCGTGCGCCGTGTCGAGGTCGACATGACGTTTGAGCCGCCCTGGACTCCGGATCGGATGTCTGATGAGGCACGTTTAGAATTGAACATGTTATGACGGGTTTTGAAAAAAGACTGGCTGAACTTGAGGCCCGAATGGAACAGGAAGAGCTGCGGACATTGGCTCATAGGTTTTTCGTAAATAAATTTTTAAAAAATGTTTTGCTTCAAGCTGACTTTAACGACGATTTTGTAAATCATGGATTTCAAAACAAAGCGGAGCTAGCGAGGATTTTGAACACTGGAAATCAAGAACATCTTCACGGGTTGATTAAGCAAGTTGATACTATTGTTAGTGAATACAAGAGGTCCTCAAAGTAATGCCAACCACCACCAAAACCCGCCGTCCTCGCCCCAAACTTGTCACCCTGACAGATGCCGCTGCGGCTCGCGTGAGTGAAATCCTTGCGGAGCGCGGCGAGGGTTACTTGCGTGTCGGCGTGAAGAATGGCGGCTGTGCGGGGATGGAGTATCTCATGGATTACGTCGCCGAGCCCGAGACATTTGATGAGGTTGTCGAAGACAAAGGCGTTCAGATCGTGGTTGATGCGAAGGCCGTGCTATTCCTGCTCGGCTCTGTGGTTGATTATGAAGTGGATATCCTGTCGTCCAAATTCACCTTCAAAAACCCACAGCAGACAGATGCCTGCGGGTGTGGGGAGAGCGTGACGATTATTCCTGTGATCGAGGGCTAACGTTACCGAGCCCCTCTCGATAGCCTTATTTTTCGCGTCCATTGGCCTGTTCTTGACGCGATCGCGCTTAGTATTTTTTAAGTTTGGCGTCCCAGTATAAATCGGGGTTGTCAAACAAACGTTCGAGTTCTCCGCCGATTCAACATAATCTTCCGATCTTCGAAATTATGTCATGGCTGCCACGCATTTGGGGGCGCTTATCTTGAATTGGGTAATGTTGCCCCGTGTGGAGCGCGTTCTCGGTGAGGCGTTCGACTAATTCTCGCGGTAGAAATCAAACACGACATCAATGTTCAAACTTCCCGTACCCATGCTGAAATCATATTCCGGCATTTCGTATAGAAAATCTAGACGGATGGTTTGCGTATCAATACCGCCAAAGCCCTGCCTGATCCCTGCCTGTCGGCCGAAATTCATGATCTGCGTCGGAACACCTGTGAGGTCTCCGAGGTCATCAACGCCGCTAACGATTTGAATGTTTGAGGTGTTAGCCCGCGTTCCATATTGAAACCCGCCATCATTACCGGTGGCGTTAAAACTTGGCGTGAGTTTTATATCTCCGAGCTGTATCGTGTTAGAAAAATCGCCTGTCGAATTAGAAATTGAGGCCAGCGCGCGTAATGAAAACCGCGTATTCAGTGAAGAAATAAAGAAACTATGCGAGTAGCTCTTACCCGGTCCATCCAATAATATGTCTGTATTCGGATTGAGGGTGAAAGCACTCAGAGCATCTCCGGCATCCAAAAATCCATCGCCATCATCAAAGAGGCTCGTATTCACCGTCGATCCGTCTTGCGCGATACCGAACATGAAACCTTCATCTGCGTTTGGAAGATCGGAGCCTGTGCCGCCAAGTAATCCCGTCACATTCGTGTTTTCAGCCCGGATATAATAATCAATCATTTGACCGCCTATGGGAACACAGCAGCGGTTACTGCGGAACAAGTAGTTATCGTAGATATCGTAATTCACGCCATCATGAACTACGGCGCAGCCATAGGTGCGGCACCAAAAATCCGTATCGAGAAAACTCGCATGAGCGGAAGATGCCAGAGAGGTGAGGGCGAGGCCGCCCAATAATATGCGCTTAATTCGCAACATAGTTCAATGCGTCGACGGGGACGGCGGCGGCGCGGAATTTATTCTGTGGGACGAATGTGTTGTTCAGGTCGAAATCGATCGTGTAATTTCCGGCTTCCAGCTCTTCGGCGTCTTTCAAGGTCACATTGTAGGTGCGCTTCCCGCCATCCAATATAACAGCGTTTAGGGGCGTTTCCGTCACCACATCACCTGCCGCGTCTTTTAGGAAGGCGGTGCCTTGCAAGCGTGCATGAGCGTCTCCGTCGTTCTTAATCTGCATCGTCACTAAACCCGGTTTCTCGGCGTTCAAAACGACGCTCGTGACTTCCGGTAGGCTCTTTGACGGCGTCAGCGTCAGATAAAAGAGAGAGGCGAGTTGATATCGGTTCCACACGCCGGAAACTTCTCCGCGTGCATCCAACTCCGGTAACATCGTTGTCGCAAGAAGTGCAAAGCGGTGATCGCCTTTATTCTCGATCTTATAGGGAGCTGAGATTTCGACTGTAACATCCTGAGATGTTTCAGGTTTTAGTGTGACCGAGGCCGGAGAAAATCGTACCCATTCTGCTGCGGATCGTTCCGTATCGCCGGGCGCATCCAAGATGAGTTTCCCGTTTTCATCCAATGACCAATCCGCAAGCCCCATAGTCAGACTAATGGTTTTACTCTTGTGGACATTACCCACGGTCACGATCTGGCGTTGTCTATCACCGGGTTTGATTGTCATTTCAACGGTTGAGGGTTGCACCCCAATCCCAAAAGAATTCGCAATGGGCGCATATGCGGCAGCGGCCAATAAAGCGGAGCCGCACAAAAATGCAGATAAAGACCGAAAATTATACATCGCAGAAGTCCCTAAACTTGTTATACGTTAGGACTTTGACAAAAAAGGCTTTCCGCTCAGTTAATTTTGTCTGACCGGATAACAGGCGTGTTCTCTTTCATTCCAAAGACAGCAGTGTGAAATGCAACAAAAAAACCCGCTTCGCACAAGTCGCATGTCGCAGCTTGCACTAGGCGGGGTGTTTGGTGAAAGCATTACGAGGCAGAGGGTACCGTTTGTCTCGATTTGGCTTTTACAAATTCTGTGATATTAGGCCGCTTTCTGCTTTTCGACTTCAGCGGGTTTGCGGTCCTCGAACGTTTCGCCCATCTCTTTGGCTTCTTCGCTTGAGAAAATTTTCTTAGCCTTCGGAAAGAATTCAGCTTCTTCTTCGTCAACATGGTGAATGACTTTTTTCGCGAGCTTTTCAAATTTCTTCATCCAAACGTCAGCATCCATATCGAGATTATCGAGAACTTCGATCATTTCCGTCATTTGCTGATGTTCTTCGACAGCGTGACGTGTCTCATCAGTGCCTTTTGGCTCTTTCATGAGCTCCGAGTAAAAGGCCTGTTCTTCCGCAGACGCATGGGCCTCAAGCTCAATACGAAGCTCTTTCCATAGCTTGTTCCGCTTTTGGGAATCGCCGCGTGTCTGCTTAATATCCTCACAGAGCTGGCGTTGTTTTTCGTGATCCTGTTCCAAGTGGTCATAGATATTCATTGCGTAATCTCCATTTTGGTGATGTCACAATAATAACGAGGCGGCAGGTGATTTCGTTCCAAATTAGCCTTCGATCAGTCCGGCCGGCTTAGCGGCGGCCAGCATTGCGGCTTGCATCTTCTCGAAAGCGCGGGCTTCGATCTGGCGGATGCGTTCACGCGAGACTTTGTAAACTTTCGCGAGCTCTTCCAAGGTCATCGGCTTTTCCGCGAGGCGTCGCCGCGTGATGATATCTTGCTCGCGCTCATTCAGATCCTGCATTGCATCTCGCAAAAGATCCATACGGGCCTCATGCTCTTGCGATTTTCCTAAAATCTCTTCCTGCGACTCCGAGTCATCCGTAAGCCAATCCTGCCATTGCGCGGAACCGTCTTCGCCGCCAATCGTGACGTTCAGCGAGCTATCACCCCCGCCGGACATGCGGCGATTCATAGAGGTGACTTCAACCTCTTTCACGCCCAGATCAGTCGCAATTTTCGTTAGATGTTCAGGTTTTAGGTCGCCTTCTTCGAGAGCCTTCATTTCGCCTTTCATCCGGCGAAGGTTGAAAAACAGCTTCTTCTGCGCGGCGGTCGTGCCCATTTTCACGAGCGACCAAGAGCGCAGCACATATTCCTGAATGGCGGCGCGGATCCACCACATCGCATAGGTCGAGACGCGGAAACCCTTATCCGGGTCGAATTTCTTGACGGCCTGCATGAGGCCCACATTACCTTCGGAAATAATCTCGCCAATCGGCAAGCCGTAACCGCGATAACCCATCGCGATTTTTGCCACGAGGCGCAGGTGAGATGTCACCATTTTCTCGGCCGCCGCCGTATCGCCATCCTCGACCCAGCGCTTGGCCAAGCGGAATTCCTCGTCCTTTTCCAACATCGGAAATTTACGAATCTCTTGCAGGTAGGAGTTCAGACCTTGTTCGGGCGATAGCGCCACGGACAATTTCATATTCCCGGTATATGTCGCATCCTTGACGGATGGTTTCGACGTAAGTGTTTTGTTTTCAGCCATGAGACTCAACTCCTCCAGCGCATACATATAGGGAGGCTGTTACAGGTTTAAAGAGGGGATGGCTTATAACGTATTTTGACGGTTTGGTGAGGAGAATATGATGGCCTGAGTGAGTGTCCTTTGTGGAGCGAATTTTGGGACTCTCGGTCTTGACTGCTCATTGTCAAAAGGGGATGAAAACAAGGATGAGAGCTGGCCATGCAGTTCGAGTATTGCTAAATTTAAATATGTCGTTGTTTGGACAAAGCCCCGGTCACTTTAAGGCCATAGTTGATATACACCCATGCGGACCAAGAGCCGATCAGCGCATTAATCCTCCCTTCAACGGGATTCGTTGGGGCTTTGTCTATGCGGAAGACATTGAAACTTTAGGGTTCGAAGGAGCCCCACACAGCGACGTATGGCCAGAGTTTTTGGATCATTCGGGACACTCTATAGAAACCGGGATTCCCCTTGTGGGAACGTATTATGCTAAAATGCACATAGTGTTTCCACATATGATTCTTAAGCACCTCGAACGGTTGACGATTGGTACGGAATTTTATTGCATGGAAGGTCAATATCGAATGGCCATTGGTAAGGTCACTGATTTAAATATTGACTAGGGTAACGTCTGCTTTGTGGACAGTGACACAACAATCACGAGCGTCCTATTTTCAGCGTTCATTGCCTCTCGTCTAACGCTCCTTGTGGCATAAAAAACCCCTGAAAACCGTGCTCTCAAATTTCCATCCCACATTTGAACCCGAATTTTCCTAATAAAATCAATGATAAAAAAAGATGCGTCCGCGCTTTGGTAAAACTGTGCAATAACTAAACTTGTCTTTTCACAGAGGGCGGTCATGTGCACGCGAAACGTTCGCAATTGACCCTGTGAGTCAATTGCAGTGAAGCGCCGAACCGCTATGCGGTTTGGTTGTGCAAATCTGTTGAATTAGGCATCGAAAATTGGGCGAAGGCTGCCCATTTTTCGATACTTTTATTTTCAAAGAAACAGAAATGCACGGGGCGTCGTCGCGGGGACCTTTCGGTCCGACAAACCGGCTGGTCTTAATTTTGGGACAGCTCGAAAACATATTATTTATTGCTCGTTTGCACGAGAGCCTGACCATCCCGCGAACATCCCACTTTAACTCAGAGACTACGGAATAAACAAAATGAGATAGCAAAACGAGCCCCAAATTCCTTTAGGCTTAAGCCGAAGACAATGGAATATACGCAAGGCAATCTCTAATTCATCGGCAAATCTTCGAGCACATCGAGTAGATGCTGCATGTCCGGCGGAACAGGGGCATCAAAGCTGTGATGCTCTTTCGTAATCGGATGGATAAAGCCTAAATGGCGCGCATGAAGGGCTTGGCGTTTGAAATCAGCAACGGCTACTCGGACCGCTTCCTCAGCGGCTTGGTTGGATGTCGCATAGGCGCGTTGCTTGCCGTAAAGCGGGTCGCCCAAAAGCGGGCAGCCGATATGGGACAGGTGGACACGAATTTGGTGGGTCCGCCCGGTTTCCAACTGGCACTCTAATTGGCTTATCTTCGGCGTACCTATGCTTGCGTGCTGCGCGCGGCCATAACCTTTGACATACCGATAATGGGTGACGGCATGACGGCCGACATCGGAGGCTTCGATATCGTCCAATGTCCCTTTGACCACCGATTGTTTCTTTCGATCATTCGGCGAGCGGGCGAGGCGGGAGGCAATTCTTCCGGACCGCGGTTTTGGCGCGCCGCGCACGAGGCACATATAAATCCGGTCTATGGAGTGTTTCGCGAATTGCTTGGAGAGGCCTTGATGAGCCTTATCTGTTTTCGCGACGACCATCACACCCGACGTATCTTTATCCAATCGGTGGACGATGCCGGGCCGCATAACGCCGCCAATGCCCGATAAACTCTCCGCGCAATGAAACAGCAGAGCGTTGACCAGAGTCGCGCTGCGAGACCCGGGAGCCGGATGGACGGTCATACCGGAGGGTTTGTTTAACACGATGAGATAATCATCTTCGAACAGGATATCTAAAGGGATGTTCTCGGGCTGGGGTGTGTCATCCACGGGCGGGGGCACCCGCACCGCATATTCGATCTCGGGACGAACCTTCATTGTCACTTTGCCGACAATATCGCCATTCGCTCTTACGTTTCCGGTCTCTACGAGGTCGCGAATGCGGGACCGAGACAGCTCGGTCCAGCCGGACAGCCATTTGTCCAAACGCTCACCGTCATCGCTTTCTTCCGCGACGCGTGTTTCCCATTTTCCATTTTGTTCAATCATGGCGGGGCCATAGGGCGAGCGGCGAAGAAGGGCAAGACGCTGTAGGCCGGTGGTGACGTCTACGCTTTATGTCTTAGTTTAGCGCAATTCCGGTCTGAATGCGGCGGCGCAGAGCAGATAGGCTCGGCCTTCGGGTGAGCCGAAAGCGGCTCGCAGCGCCGGAGCCGTGGGCGGGGTGTTTCCAATCATCTGTGAAAACTCGACAGTAAAAGCCTGTAAATCAGCTTTGAGGACCGTGTCCGTTGCGAGATTTTCTTTCAAATGCGCAACGGCTTCAGGCAATTTTTCTTTGACGACTGATGTCAATCCCGGCTCACCGCTATTTATCCGCGCTTGGGTGGCATCCACCACCGTGCCTTCATCGACGATAGCAGAGGGAGACAGCTTTAACGCCGTCAATAAGGCCACGCCGTCAACTTTGCGGGACGGGGCATCCAATGACGAAGCAGGCGCGGTTTGACTCACTCCACCGTCCGGACGCTCAAGCGTGCCCAGCATATCCCGCCAGCGCCACCCTGACTTTTCGTCCTTGTCTGAGCGCTGTCCAAAGCCTTTGCTTTTGGGTTTGGCGCCAGTGTCGCCGGGCCTACGGACAACATCCGGCTCAAAATTAATCAGCGGATCGTCAGCCGATTCAATTTCCATTTCCATACCCAAATTGAGGGGGCTGTCAGCGATCTCAACACGCTCGGCACGGACAGCCGTACGCGGGGGTTCCACAGGCGGAAAGTCAGACTCCAGCGGTTTCAACTTCAACCGGGGTGACGCGGGTTCTAGGTGCTCCAGATCATCCGAGTTATCGCGCAATCGATTGAGTTTTAACTGGAGCGATTGAAGGTCGGTTTCCATCCGAGAGAATTCTCGCCGCATCTGGGCCAAATTTGCCTCAACCATCCGCGCGGTTTCGCCTTGCGCGACGAGCGTATCGTCTTCCGAGCGTTTCAACTGATTGGATAAATTGTCGTAATATGATGCAACGTCAGCTGCGCGCGTCTCAGAATTGGCCTTTAGACTATCCAGCATCTGATAGCCTTGGCCGATTGTGGCCTGCAGCTCCGTTATCCGAGATTGAGTCTCGGCGTTCAGGCCTTGGAACTCAGTAAATTGGGATTGAGTTTCTGCGTTAAGGCTTTGAAATTTATCAGAATATTCCGCGAAATATTTGTCAGTCTCAAGCAATGTCTCCGTAGAGTTGCCCATTTCCGCGGTGAAATTCTCAGCCGTCTTGGCAAGTTTCCGGCTTATCTCTTCGAGCGCGAAAATCTGTTCGCCAATATGAACCGCGCTGGAGGTCGCCGATTCATCAACTGCCGCTGTCGCGTTCTTCAAGGTGTCTCCCGCGCCTAAAATTTTGGTCTCCGCTGCCGTGCAAATCTCGTCCAGCGCTTGGCCTTTATCGGTTATCTGGGTGGCGAGAGCGCTCATCCGCGCGTCGATGTTGCTCGATAAACTTTCCAAGGCCTGCCGCTGCAAGGTTAGATTTTGTCCCACATCATCGGATCTTTTTGATAGGGCCTGCCCGGCAGTATCCAAGGCTTCGCTTTCTTGCGAGACGGCAGTCTGTACGCTTTTCAAGACTTGAACTGTCTGGGAGACATCACTGTTTACTTTAGCAATTTGTCCGCGAATACCTTCGGCCAACGTCTCCGTTCGCGCTAACGCCTCCCGGTCAGGTGAGACCAGAATTTCTGCGGCTTTTGAAAATCGCGCATTTTGCTGGCTGACGATGCGGAGGTGGCGAAGACTGCGCCATAAGAGGAAAAGCAAAAACAAAGGGAGCGCCACCAAAACGCCGAGACCCACTAAGGGTAACACGCCCATGGGCTGCTGGAGTAATGGTAACCCAAAATAAAGCCCCGCACCAATCGCATATAAAGCACCAAAGCCCAAAATAACCCAGCCCCCAGCACCCGACGTCTTAATATCTTCCGCATGCGCCGCCGGGGGCGTGGCTAGCGGTTTAATCATATCCCGCGTCACAAATTCAGGAACTTTCTCAGGCGTTTGAGGTTTGCCGTGACCGGCAGGCTCGTCCGCGAGGGGTCGTATGAGGCTCGATTTCGGGGCATCCGAGCGGACAGGTTCACCCTCGGTTTGCTCTATTGAGAAAATTTTTTTCGTAATGTCCGACACGAATTGTCCCCTGTGTTCCGGCTCAAGCCCGCCGCTTAACCGGATATTTTCCACTTTGTTGTAACAGAGGCTCAGGCACGGGGAAAGCGGCGAAGACCGCATCAGGCTCCGGCCAAGTGAATGGGCTGAGATTATGACGATTTATTCAAATCGTGCGGGATATGCTGCGCGTGAGACAGAGCTGGAAATGCGGAGCTGGCTACAAGGCGGCTGTGAGCGCGCAGATGGCCGATTGGCGATTTTCGATATGTTTGGTGAGCCCGTGAACAAGGCCGTCGTCAAATCCGCGATAGCCTCGGGCCTTGCAGAGCCTTGGTTCTCCAGCCCCATGCGCCCGCAATGGACCGTATGCCGGATTACGCCGAAAGGGCGCGACGCCTTGAAGGCTTTCGCCAAAGCCAGATAATCCCAACGAGGGTTGCTAAAACAACTACGGTTGAAATCGAGTCTTTCACAGGATCTGTGCCCGTCAAGAAAACCGACGGCGTGGGTAAGACCGAGTTTTCGTAATTCATAATGATAGCGGCGAAGCAATTATTACCGGCATGGATACCGATGGCCGTCTCCAACCCATCATCTATCCAAACAATCAGGCACATCGCAAAGCCGAAGAAGAAATATCCGCTCATGACGATGGGCAATGTTCCCGACGCAGCGCCTTCTAAGGCTTCGGGATTTGACAGGTGCAACGCCATAAATGCAAATGATGTTATGGCAAAAGCGGCCCATTTTGATTTAAAAATATGGCTGAGACCCTGAACGAAATACCCGCGGAAGACGATCTCCTCTGTTGCGGCTTGAAAGGGAATAAAGAGAAGGGAGACAGCAGCAAATATCCAGAAACGCCCGCCGTCGAAGACATATTCAACTTCGATTATTCCGAAAGCTTCCGCTCCAAATGCAAATGCACCCAAGACTATCCATGAAAGGAAAAAGCCTTGGATTACACGGACCCAGCGGAATTTGGACGCGGCTGTATGTAAGGACAAAAGGGTGCGTTTGTGGACATACTTTTGACCCAGATAGAGCGCAATCAAACCTGCCGGAAAGGTCAGTAAAAACAGGGTGAAGGCGAGTGGCGACGCGCCCATGATTTGTGTAAGGACGTCCATGGCTTCGGTGGTGTCAGACCCTCGCGACGCAAGTTTTCCGGTCAAAAAGCAGACCAATATCCCGACCACGGCAAGAGCTCCGAAGGCTTTTCTGACTGTTCCCTTAGTACATAGAATAACGATAACAGCTCCAGTGACCCCCAACCCACAAAGCAACCAAACGATGCTTAATATTTGAGCCGCCTCTGAGAATTTCGAATTTGCCTTGGCCGATCGAAAAACTTCATCTAGCGGAGGGTTAGTAAGAGCTGCAATGTCCCCCATGGGATCTAAAAGTATGCCTTGGAAAACTATCCACCCGACAAAGGCCAACCATGTGACAGCGACCCATGACCACCAACGGGATTCGCCTATGTCTGTTTGGTTAAAGTAGGTTTCATTGTATGACATGAGAAAGCGCTAACATATGCGCGCGACATGTCTAGTATCGCCCTTATGACTGATTCACCTGAAATTGATTTTGACCATCTCAACCAATATGTCGGCGGCGATGCAGACCTGACACGGGAAGTGTTTGGCTTGTTTCGCAATCAAGTCGAGATGTGGGGTAGGGGCCTGACTGCGGATGCCGATGACGACATGTGGGCCAATGTTCTGCATTCTCTAAAAGGATCGGCGCGCGCGGTCGGCGCTATGGGCTTGGCTGAAGCTTGTGAGAAAAATGAAAGCCTCGTGGGTGACGACAGACGTCCCGGCGCACGCGAGGTTGCTGTTCAGACATTGGAACAGCGCATAGAACAGGTTTTAAGTGAGATCGTAAGATGGGAATATAAAGACGACATGCGTCGTCTGCGATCTTCCTGATTTTCAAATAGTTTGTAGGCAAAAGAAAAGGCCGCTCCCGAAGAAGCGGCCCATCCTTTGGAAAAGCGTGCGTGAAACGCTTTGCCTATTCACGCCCTATGGAACGAAAATTGTGTATGTGACGTCCGCAGTGAGGCTACCCGCACCCATGGAGAGGTCGTATCCGGTGCCTTCACCGAAAGTATATGTGTTGTCGAAGCGAACAGACTGTTGCGCCAAAGACCCAACAGATGCGGCTGTGCGCTGCGTTCCGTCAAAGACTTTCATTCCGTTTGCGCCAACCATGCTGTCAAGGCCTTCGCCTGCAGCTGTCTCAACGCCGTTCACGAAATTACCCGGGTTCTGCGAATTCGCACCCCAAGTGATAGATCCGTCAGTTGTCGCTGTTCCGGATTGAACGGCCATCGCCAAAGAAATATCATCATATCCGATTGTTGAACCGGCAGCAGACGGGTCGAAATCGCCTGTACCAACAAGGTTTTCGGCTTTAGCATAGATGTCAAACGCCGCGTTTGACGCAACATAGAAGCTGCTTGTGTGCTGATTGATCAAACCGTCAACGTCTGTCGCGTTGTCGATGCCGAATGCAGCCAATGAGTCTGTGGCGTCTAAAACGCCGTCAACTGATCCAGCGCCAGAGCCTTCTGTTACGCCGGCCGCGCCTGATGTGCGACCAGTGACCGGGTCAACAACAGATCCGCTCGCAGCTTCGCCGGATTCGATTGGAGACAGTGATCCTGTCACAACAGTGAAAGTATCCTGAGCCGTTCCGCCGATAAGATCAGCACCGGCATTATTTGAGCCGGTCGTCAGCAAAACAAAGTCAGATACAACAGGTGCAGACGCGCCAGCGGCGTTTCCATCAGCACCCCAAACAACAACAACTCCCAAGACTTGGAAGAAAGGACGGTCGATAACAGACGCATACGCTGTACCGGCCATAAGTGAGGCAGCAACGCCGCTCACTAGAGCAAGTTTTTTAATAGACATTTTATAGTTCCCAAAGTTAGACCGGGTTCATCCAACCCAGTTGAGAAATCTATATCAAGCCGATGTTTCAATCGGGTAATTAAAGGGGGTCAACGATTTCTAAAATTATAAGGTAAACAAGTTTTTATAGCCGTCTTCCAATTCCCTGATCAAAATAAACAAAATGGGACCGTAACTTTGCCCCAATCTCGTCACGAATCGACTATAGCTGTGAGGAAGTGATAGGGAAGCGGGTCTGAAATGAATTCTACTGTAATTAAGTGTCTGGTCGGATTTTCAGTCTTTATACTCGCGGGTGTTTTAGGATATCACCTATTTCCGGTTAGCGCGTCATCAAGCGGGAAATACTCCGCTAATAATTCTGAGCGTGTCAGTGCCCGCGTCGAGTCTCCTGTCAAAGCCGTCCGTCAAGCGGAAGCAAATCAAACCGAAGTTGAGCCTGAGCCGGTCATTACGGTGCCAGCCCCACCAGCCGAGCCGGCCCCCCTGCGTTACATCTCTATCCAAACCCAAGACGAGTCCGGCGAGATGCAAGCCTGTATCGAGTTCGATGCAGATTTTGATGACGTAAAAGAATCCGCGGTAAAGCCGTTTATTCGGATTGAACCCAAGACGCCATTTTCCGTTGATGCGCGCGGCGCACGACTTTGTTTGCTCGGCTTAGATTACGGACAGAGCTATACCGTTGAGGTTCTCAAGGGTCTAACGGCCGACGGCGGGGAGACCTTGGCTCGTAAGGAAACCATTAGTGTTACCTTTGAAGACAAACCTGCATATGTTGGCTTCGCTGGAAACGGGATCATCCTGCCGGAAACCAAAGGCGCGAAGCTGGTTTTGAAGACCGTCAATGTGGACAAACTTTCGCTGCAGCTCTTCCGCGTCAATGACAGAATATTGTCTCAGCATTCCCCTGATAGCGGCGACAGCGGAACGGCGGATGATTATGTAAGAACCTATGACGCCAATTCCCGCCGCACCGAAGTTTGGTCCGGTGAGCTGGAGATTCAACCTAATCGAAATGAAATTGTCGAGACCGGTTTTGATTTGCAGGATAAGATTGGCGATAAAGGCCTCGGCGCTTATATCCTCATCGCAACACATGAGATTGAAGGTGAGCCCGAGTATCGATGGGCCAAAGCCATGCGGTGGCTGATCTCCACCGATTTAGCGCTCAGCACCTATCACGGCTCTGACGCGCTTCACATTTCGGTTCGGTCCATTAAATCGGCCCGCCTTCGTGCAGGCGTCAGATTGGACTTGATTGCCTCCAATAATGAAAAGCTCGCCGAAGTTATAACGGATAGCGAAGGGCGCGCCGTGTTTGGCAAAGCTCTTTTATCGGGCGACGGGCCATTGTCCCCGCAAATGATTATGGCCTATGGGGCCGATGGAGATTACGCCGTGATGGATCTGTCGCGGGCTCCCCTTGATCTGTCGTCCATGGATGTTCAGGGACGCGGCGTTACGGGGCCGTTTGATCTCTACGCTTTTACGGATCGCGGGATTTATCGTCCCGGTGAGTCCATCCAACTGACAACGCTCCTGCGAGACAATAATGCTTTAGCCATTGAGGGCCGAAATCTGACGTTAAGGGTGCTGCGCCCTGATAATGCGGAAGAAGAAAAACGCATATTGTCGGACGACAAGTTCGGTGGATATGTCGAAACCATCGCGTTGCCTCAACAAGCGGCACGCGGTCAATGGACGTTGGAAATAGGCGTAGAAGGCACGGACACAAAAATTGTCAAAACAGTTTCCGTCGAAGATTTTGTTCCGCAGCGTTTGAAGCTCTCCTTAAAACCCGAAGAGCAACCCGTGTTGAAATCCGGCGAAACCCGTAAGATTACTTTGGACGCGCAATTTTATTACGGCGCGCCGGGATCAAATTTGGAGACGGAAGCCGAGATTCGTATCCAACGGGACCCCAATCCGTTCCCTGACTTCAAGACATATAGCTTTGGCGACGTAACGGAAAGTTTTCGCGAGGTCTCTCGCGATGTCAGCGTTCCGATGACAGATGAGTCCGGAGCCGCGGCGGCTGAAATTAAACTCAGGGCATCAGATACCTCTTCCTCCTTCCCATTGCGGGCGTCATTTATCGCCGGGGTTGCCGAGCCGGGCGGGCGGTATGTCATGGAGAATGTCTTTATCCCTGTCCGCGATAAGGCCCAATATGTTGGCTTTAAGTCAACATTCGGATCGCGCGCCGAGAGACGAAAGCCTGCGCCGATTGAACTTGTCTCACTGTCAAATGCAGGGGATCGCATTGCGTCAGAAGTAACTTGGACACTGAACCGCGAAGACCGGGACTATAGCTGGTATCGCCATCGGAACCGCTGGCAATATCGGAACCGCACAACGGATGTCTTTATGTCTGACGGCACATTGAAGATCAGCGCAGATGCTCCGGCTGTCTGGGCGCAGTCTTTGGATTACGGCCGCTATCGGCTCGACGTAAAAACCAAAGACGGCGAGACGGCATCTTTCCGCTTTGGGGTCGGTTGGTCAAATTGGGGCGATAGCGACAGCGACGCGCCTGACCGCATTCTTGTCGGCGCGACAGATTTGCCGACCAAGCCAGGCGGCGCTGTGACGCTTAATCTTAAATCTCCCTATGCGGGACGGGGTGATATTGTTATCGCGGACCACACGGTGCGGTCAATTCGGACGATTGATATTCCCGAAGGCGCATCCTCAGTGCGCATTCCTTATGACCCGAATTGGGGACATGATGTCTATGCGATGGTGACGCTCTATACGCCTTTGGATGAAGCGAAACGCCAAGGCGTCAAACGCGCTGTTGGACTGACTCATATTGCTTTGGATCGATCTTCGCAGACAATGAACGTGGCTTTCGATATTCCTGATCGGGTGCAGCCTCGCACGACATTGGATATTCCGATTTCACTTTCGGGCGCGCCCAAGACATCAAAAGCCTGGGTAAGCTTGGCCGCCGTGGACGAGGGTATATTGGCCCTCACCAATTTCAATTCGCCGGATGCCCCCGCAGCCTTCTTCTCGAAAAAGGCCTTCGCGCTCGACATTTACGATGATTACAGCCGCATGCTCAATCCGTATGCGGCAAATGGAAAAACCCGCAGCGGTGGCGATTCAATTGGCGGGGCCGGGCTGTCCGTTGTGCCGACGAAAACCGTGGCCCTGTTTGAAGGCCCCGTTGACATTCGCAATGGCAAAGCCACCGTTTCGCTGGAGTTGCCGGACTTTAACGGCGAACTCCGCATCATGGCGACGGCTTGGACGAAGACAGCCATCGGCAGTGCGTCCCAGCCTATCAAAGTCAGAGATGCCGTCCCTGCAAACTTGGCCCTGCCAAGGTTCCTCGCACCCGGCGACCAAGCTATCGCGACACTGGCACTGGATAATATAGATGGCGCAGCGGGCACATACCGCACGTCGATTACCGGCGAAGGATTGCTCGAAGCCACTCAAACCGCATTCGATCTGTCGCCCGGAACGCGGGATCAAGCAGGGCTGCAAATCAAAGCCTCTGACATTGGTATCTATGAACTGTCTACAAAAATCTCAGGCCCGCAAGAGTATGCGGTGAATTCAACCTATCCGATTCAGGTGCGCTCACCCTATAGTCCCGTCACGCAGCGCCAAATCAAAACGCTGGAACCCGGTGAAAGCTATACACTCGAAACATCTCTCTTGGACGGTTACAGCAGAAAGGGTGCGGATGTGAACCTGAGTGTGTCTCGTCTTCCTGGATTATCCGTTACCCCTTATTTGGCGTCGCTGAACCGATATCCTTATGGATGCACGGAACAGACCGTCAGCAAAGCGATGCCGCTTCTTTACGTCAAGAGTTTAGGTGGCTTTCGCGATACGTCCGAATCCGAGCTGCGCGAGCGTATCCAATCCGCGATTGTGAAAGTCGGGTCCCGCCAGAGCCTCACGGGAGAGTTCGGTCTCTGGCGAGAAGGAGACGGTAATCTATCGCCATGGCTTCAATTATATGTTGCGGAGTTTTTGGTTGAAGCAGATCGCAAAGGATATGATGTCGCGGAACAGAGTTTAAATGCCGCTGTGAACACAGCACTTTTGCTCTCCCGCATGGAGGATTATTCCTCCCTCAATCTTAGCTTCCCGAACACGGACACACGCAAGGCCGCCGAAATGCAACGCGCTGAACGTGCCGCCTATGCGCATTATGTTCTGGCCTTGGCAGATAAGCCGGAAAGCTCCGGCATCCGCTATCTCGACAAAGCCTTTGGGGACAAATTATCCGATCCAATGTCCCTGTCATACCTCGGCGCAGCCCTTGCCCGTATCGGCGATGAAGAACGCGCCGCTGTAAATTACGAGCAGGCGTATGAGCGTATCGGAGGGGAGCGAGTTTATAATTATTATAGTTCGGCGGAACGGAATATGGCCGCGCTTCTGGCCATCGGTGGAGACACGCTCAAAGATGAGATGAAGGAAAAAATCCTTATCACGCTCTCAGGTCTCGAAGCGGAAGGCACGTCCACACAAGAGAAAAGCTATATCGTCCGCGCTATGGCTAATCTGGGCACGAGCCGGGACAAGGTAACGGCATCCGCGAAAGGCCTCACACTTACGGATAATGCCGCAAGCTTTTTGGGTTCCGACATAAACGGAAATATGTCAGTTAAAAACACGAGCAAGACGAGAGCCTATCTCACGCTGGATATGACCGCGACGCCAACGCAGGCGCCTGAAACACTGTCTTCCGGTTTCTCAATCACGAAGTCGCTTTACGCACTATCAGGTGAGGAACGGTCCGCTGACACAATGAAGAAAGGCGAGCGCGCCATTATTTATGTTGAAGCGAAAGCCAAGTTCACGGCCAGTCAGATGGTGGTACTGGCGGATCTCTTACCGGCCGGTTTCGAGATAGAGACAGTTTTAACGCGTAAAGACTCGACGAAGGAGGGCCGTTTTTCATTCCTTCCCGATCTGTCCGATTTCGACATGCAAGAAGCTCGGGACGATCGTTTCATTGCCTCTGATCGCCGCTCGCGTTGGAACCGGGAAAAGGGTCACTTCCGCGCAGCCTATGTCGTTCGCGCCGTAACGACAGGAACCTTCACATTCCCGGGCGCGGTGATTGAAGATATGTATCGCCCGCAACGTGTTGCGACGACGGAACATGGCACGCTGGAAATTACACCAAGTGGAGACTTCTAAACTGCGCCGTCGTTTAGGTTATATGTGTCTGGCCTTTGTTGCTGGCTTAGGGCTGTGGCTCGCGCAATCGCCTGTTCCGGAAGCTCAATTTTCTTCCACATCGCCTGTTTTAAAAGATCGACATGGGGCATTGTTAAATGTGCGCACGGTCGAGTCCGGCACTTGGCGCATGGCTGTTAATATTGACGATATCGACCCGGCCTTTATCGACGCTTTGCTGTTCATCGAGGATAAGCGATTTTACACCCACCCCGGTGTTGACGGGGCCGCGGTTATTCGCGCCCTGAGTAGTTGGAAGTCGGAGGGCCGCGTCGTCTCCGGGGCCTCTACACTCACTATGCAACTCGTACGGCAATATAAGCCCCGCCCGAGAACGTTTAAATCCAAAGTAATCGAGAGCTTCGAAGCCCTGCGGTTCGAGCTCCATTATTCTAAGGATGAGATTTTAGAACAATACCTGACTCGCATTAGTTACGGCGGCAATATTGAAGGCATTGAGGCCGCGAGCCGTATTTATTTCGGCAAATCGCCGCGCTATCTCTCAACGGATGAAATCGCGCTTCTCATTGCGCTGCCGCAAGCCCCGGAAGCGCGCCGTCCGGATCGTCATGCGCAAGCTGCAAAAATGGGTCGAAGCCGTATTTTGCGGCGCTTGGAGGTAGGGGGCCTGATAGACGCGCCCACTGCGGATCGCGCGCAAAGTGCGGGTATTCCGTTGGAGAAAAACGGCCTGCCAAATCAGGCTTGGCTGACCGCGCAAAAGCTAAGCCGGGACGGGGACCGCGTCCAAAGCTGGATAGATCCGTCGCGCCAAACCGCATTGGAAACGCAGCTTTCTAATTATGTCGCACGGCAACCACATGTCGTAAATGCCTCGGCGATCCTGGTCCATGCGGAGACCCGCCAGGTCCGCGCCCACGCCGCCATCGGCCGCCGCGATCATGACGGCGGCTGGCTGGATATGACCAACGCCATTCGCTCACCGGGTTCAACGCTCAAGCCCTTTGTTTATGGGTTGGGTATGGATGATGGCTTGATCGGCAGCGAGACAAGATTGCGGGACGCGCCGAGCCGTTTCGGATCATACAGACCGGAGAATTTCGACAGACGCTATTACGGTGATGTGACAGTGGCGCAGGCGCTCCAGCACAGCCTGAATATTCCGGCTGTTGGCGTATTAGACCATGTCGGCGGGCGGCGTTTGGATGACGCACTACGGGCAGCAGGCGCCAGGACATCACAGTCTGGCCCCGATACGGACGACACAACGGCAGGACTGGCACTGGCTTTGGGCGGTACGGGGCTGCGGGCGACAGACCTCGCTGTTCTCTACACGGCCATCGCGAATGATGGCATCGCCGCGCCTCTTTCTTGGACACAGAAGGCTTGGACCCGTAACGCAAAGACCCCAACAGCTTCATTTGAATTGCTTCAACCCGACACGGCCAGAACCCTTCGCCGCGTCATGGCCTCTGCGCCTCGGCCTAAAGGCGTGATGCCGTCCCATCTGGGCAAAGACATACCCGAGGTCGCTTATAAGACGGGCACGTCCTACGGATTTCGGGACAGTTGGGCCGCCGGGATTTCAGGCGACTATGTCATTGTGGTTTGGGTTGGCCGCCCGGATGGCGGACCCAGACCCGGCGTCACAGGACGGGGCGCGGCGGCTCCGCTTTTGTTTAAAATTGCGGACGACCTCCCGCTTGATAATACCGCCCTACCAACGACTGCGCGGCATGACGAGACGAAGCGCCTGAAATCTGCTGAGCAAACTGCGCCCGTCATTTTATTCC